>Ga0160183_110649_pt1 | contig 16849 bp, 14 predicted proteins | sample met14sb_FD_108562 | JGI IMG/M metagenome (GOLD analysis project Ga0160183, IMG submission 108562) | Synthetic bacterial communities of pure cultures from sediment of Lake Washington, USA, under high oxygen condition - MT... | ecosystem: Engineered > Modeled > Simulated communities (microbial... >...
AAATGGCGGTAGCAGGGCGTCCAAGAACGTTTAATAAAGATGAGGCTTTAACTAAAGCCATGTATGTTTTTTGGGAAAAAGGCTACGAAGGCACGACGATGGCTGACCTTATTAACGCGATAGGGATGAAAGCCCCCAGCTTATATGCAGCATTTGGCAATAAAGACAGCATTTTTAAAGAAGTGGTATCTAACTACATGCCAATTGTTGTGAATGGCCAGCTTAAGGTGTTAAACACCACGCCAAACATAGCATTAGCGGTTGAAGGAGCACTGCAGGAGTGTCTTAAGCTATTTTCAAGCAATGAAAATCCAAACACTTGTTTAGTAATTACCTCTGCGATTAATACCTCACCAGAACATTCTGAACATGGAGAGCATCTAAAAGAACTCCGTATTGCATACAAGCAAGTTTGGGTAGATCGATTTATAAAGGCTAAGCATGACAATCAACTGAGTGAAGCGGCAGACCCCACTATATTAGCCGAGTACTTCACGACGCTCATACAGGGCATGGCACTGAAAGCGAAAGATGGTGCTTCAAAGCAATCGTTAGAGGAGACTGCCAAGCTTGGGCTGAAATGCATGTATGGATATTGCAGGTCATTAACTAGTTGATGACATCATCAAAAATAAAAGTCATGTATTTGTGGTAATAGCTAACGCAATACACCTTAAATAACAATTTTTAGGATTAGAATTAATCTAGTGTTGTTGACAAAATATGACGGTCATCAAGACATATTGTTATGTAACAACATGGTATTACAATATAATTCTTCTAGCGTAGATTAGTAAGTGCTAAGGCAATATTGCTATCTAAAAAAACAGGAAGAAAATTGATAAGCCCCAAAGTTACAATAGATGAATTAGCGCGGCTTCAAACGTTAGCAGATTATCAGATATTGGACTCTCCCCCAGAGGAGGCCTTTGATAATTTAACAAAGCTTGCTTCAGAGATATGTGGAACACCTATTTCACTGATTTCACTTATTGATGAGTCAAGACAATGGTTCAAGAGCTCCTATGGATTAGCCGCAAGTGAAACCAGTCGAGATATTTCTTTTTGCGGACATGCCATACATGACGATGTGTTGTTTGAGATCAGTGATGCCCTTCAAGATGAGCGTTTTAGAGATAATCCGCTGGTCACTCAAGACCCATATATTCGCTTTTATGCAGGCTTCCCTTTAACTGCTAGTAATGGTAGTAAGTTAGGTACTTTATGTGTGATTGATAAAGTGCCTAAAAAGCTCGATGAAAGTCAGCGTATTTCTCTTGCAAGAATTGCTAAGCAAGTGATGTCTGAATTTGAACATCGAAAAACACTGCTGGAAACTGCAGAGCTTTCTAAAAAGTTAGCCAACTCAACTATCTTTTACGATGCGCTTTTAAATAGTGCAGACGAGTCAATTATTTCAACTACGCCTGATGGTGTGATTACAAGTTTTAATCAGGGTGCTGAAAAGATGCTTGGTTACGATGCTCATGAAGTGGTGGAAAAATTTACACCTGCAATTTTTCATGATCAAGCTGAGATTATTGACTATGCTAAAACACTGAGTAACGAGTTTGGAAAAACAATTAATCCAGGTTTTGAAGTATTTGTACTAAAAGCTAAGTATGGGCATCCTGATAGTCGAAGATGGACTTATATTCGTAAGGATGGGCGCAGAATAACAGTCAACCTTTCAGTGACAGCGTTGATTGATGATTACGGCGTATTGTTAGGGTACATGGGCGTTGCGCGTGATATTTCTGCTGAAATTGAGGCGCAAAACTCGTTAAAGAGTCTCACCTCTATTTTAGAGCTAACCGGTGAAATGGCTAAGATAGGCGGGTGGCAATTTGATCTGGAAGATAACGGGATCAAATGGACAAAAGAAGTTTTTAAAATCCATGAATTAGAGACAATTGATCCGCCTCCACTGGAGCAAGCCATTGAGTTTTATCCACCAGAAGCTAGATCTGCCATTCTTAGTGTCGTTAAAGATAGCATTGAGAATGCATCATCATGGGACCTTGAGTTGCCTTTTATCACTGCCAAAGGCAGATGTATCTGGGTAAGAACTCAAGGCTCTCCAGTCTTGGTGGATGGCAAAGTGGTGAAGCTGATCGGGGCATTTCAAGATATCACGACGCGTAAAAAATCCGAACTTGACCTGGCATGGCTTAACCGAGCGTTGCTGATGTTAAGCAAAACCAATCATGCAATTACTCAAATTAATGATGAGAAAAGACTCATTATTGAGATATGCCGGATTGCAGTAGAGGTGGGTGGGTATCGCATGGCTTGGGTTGGCTATGCGGAGGATGACGAACGTAAAAGCATCAGCCCACAAGCATTTTTCGGTGATTCGGGTAAAAGTTATCTGGAAACAATGAATTTAAGTTGGGCGGATGATGGCTCAATTGATCAAGCCCCTGCAGGTGAGGTGATAAGAACTGGCAAAACACATGTGATTGAAGATTTGCTGTCAGATGAGTCATTCCATTTTAAAGAGTTGGCTAGACATCATGGTTATAGAGGGCTGGTTGTATTGCCACTTAAAGATCGGCAAAAACCAATTGGGACATTAGCCTTATATTCTACTGAAGTCCGGAAGTTTTCAGATGGTGAGATTGAGTTGTTGCAAGAGCTCACCGATAACTTAGGGGCAGGCATTAGTAATATCAGAGCGGAGAAACAACGTCAGCGATTAAGTAATGCAATGGTCAAGGTTGCCCTGAGCGTTAGCAGTGCAACAGGGTCTAACTTCTTTAAAGAGCTTATCAGCGGGATAACGGAAACATTAGAGGCCGATGCTGCATATATAGCGCAATTGCAGTCTGTAAAGCCACTAAAAGCAAACACGCTGGCTGTGGCGTTAGGTCAGGATCTTAAAGATAATTTTGAATTTGAAGTCCCCGATACGATTGCACAGTCCTTCTTTGCTGAAGCTGATTTAGTGATTGTAAAAAACCATGCGGACAAAAATTTTCCTCATTTAAGCATGATGAAGTTTCACCCCTATCAGGCTTTTGCTGGCTTGTATTTATACGACTCTAAGGGGAACGATATTGGATTGTTATTTGTATTTTTTAAGCATGCGATACAAGATCAATCCGAAGATTTGATTAAATCCATTCTTAAAATCTTTGCAGCACGAACAGCCAGTGAGTTAGAGCGGTTGAATGATGATTCAATTATTCAAGAGCAGGCATCATTACTTGATAAAACAAACGATGCTATTGTCATTTACGATATGGACCTCATGGTTAAATATTGGAATAAAGGCGCAGAGGCGCTTTATGGATGGCGCGCAGACGAGGTCTTGAACCACCCAATCCAGAAACGTTTACGCCAAGATCAGAAAGCACTCAAGCAGGCATTAACGGTTTTGCTGAAAGAAGGTGAGTGGAAAGGTGAGGTCACTAAAAGACACAAAAATGGCCATCAGTTGATTATTGAAAGCCACTGGACCTTGATGCGCGATGTTAGAGGTCAGCCAAAATCAATATTTTCTATTAATTCAGATATTACATTGCGTGTGAGCGCAGAGGATGAAGTGCGAAAACTTGCATTTTATGATGCACTAACTGCACTACCTAATCGCAGACTGCTACTAGATCGTATTGAACAAGCGTTATCTTCCTCACGCAGAAAGTTACAGTTTGGTGCTGTCATTTTTATCGACCTAGATAACTTTAAACAATTAAATGACACTCTAGGCCATGACAAAGGCGATATTTTGCTTCAAGAAGTGGCGAAGAGGTTAAAGCAATGCGTCAGAGATCATGACACTGTGGCAAGGTTGGGTGGTGATGAGTTTGTGATCTTAATAGAAGAGCTTTCTGCAGACTTAAACCAAGCAATAGCTTATGTTAGGATTGTTGGAGAAAAGGTATTAGAGGCATTAAATAACACTGTTGATTTTGATGGATATTTACACACTAGCACACCTAGCATGGGTGTCGCTATGTTTAATAGAGACACCAAAAGTGTTGACGAGGTATTAAAGCAGGCAGATATCGCCATGTACCAATCTAAAAATGCAGGTCGTAACCGACTTACATTTTTCATGGAGTAACTCTCTTAAGTATTGGGATGATAACTTCTAGTTACTCATTTCCATCTAGTTTGTCTTTATAGTTTTGGTTGAAAACACTTTAGGTAGCTTAAATGCGAATAGGCATTCATCTAAAGTCTCTTGCGTGTTGCTAATTTCTGATTTATCTAACTGATAGATGTTATTAAACGCATAACTCGCTATTGTGACGCACAGACTTTATTACGACCTGTTTTTTTAGCCTCATAGAGTGCTTTATCAGCTTTGCTAATAAGTACGTCAATATTGTCATCTTTTGAGGTCATGGATGACACCCCAATTGAAATTGTCATTGTTAAAGGTAACCCGCCACTAGGCAGAGGCACTTTTGAGTTTTCGATGGCTAATCTTAAACGTTCCGCAACTTCATAAGCCTGACTTTTGTTTGTTTCAGGCAACAGCACGGCAAACTCCTCTCCACCTAATCTTGCACAAATATCAAAGTCACGCAGGGTGCTTTTCGCTATATCGGCAACACTTTTGAGTGCTATATCTCCCACTTGGTGCCCATGCGTGTCATTAACGGTTTTAAAGAAATCAATATCCAACATTAATAATGAGAGTGGACTGCTAAAGCGATTTGCCCGGTTTAACTCTATCAACGCTTGGTTCATGAACCAGTCTCTACTGTTAAGGCCTGTTAAGTAGTCGTGATTAACCTTATGTTTTAATTCATCTTCTAGTGTTTTTTGTTTTGAAATATCATTTAATAACCAAAGCGATAAATGTTTGTCATAAGAAATGGCGGCACCACTAATATCAATCCAAATCTTACTGCCATCGACTTTCTTCATTTCAAATTGTGTACGGTAGGGTTTACCTACTTTTAGTGGGTATGCGTCTCGTCCTACAGTGTCGAACATTTTCTCATCGGCAAATAGCATCTTGGTTGATGACCCTAATAACATTGACGGTGGGTAGCCAAGAATCCGGCTGACTGCTGTGTTACACCAAACAATTTTTCGGTCTTTGAGCATCATGCCGCCAATCATTTCGTTATCTAGAATGATGCTAATTTCTTCAATATGACGATGTAACCTAGAAATGAAGAAGCCGACAAGGCCTGAGGTAATTGAGAAAAATATGAGTGAAGAATACGTAGTGGCATCGATAGAGAATTGATGATAAGGGGGAATGAAGTAATAAGCGCCAGCAAGTCCTGCACATAACGCTACTAGTAGGCCTAGGTATGCACCACAGAAGTAAAAGCTCAATATAATGGCTGGATAAAATGTGACAAAAGGGCCACCACCACCTTGAGGTAAAATAGTGAAACGGAAAGCAAGTGCGAGCGAGAATAGCAGCAGCGCTAACGCAAACCGGTAACGTAGATCTAGTTTCTTATGTGAGAAATTTAATTTGAGCATGAATGTAAAGTTTATCGCTAACCATCATTTGCATATTTAATTTTACTATATAGCGATATGTTATCGTTCAATGTGCTAGTAAAGAATGTAAGGTCTTAAGTAAGGTTCATATTTAACTAAGTACTAAACAAGCTATTTGTTTGTATGTTAGTTGAAGAATACCGAGTTAACCACCTAACAGGCGCAATGTGGCCGCTTACTCAGGTGTAGATTTATGGTTGGTGCCAGCAAAAAATTGAATGAAAACTTTATTTAGTTGCTACAACTGATTGAATAAGTTCAATGGTCATAGTTTAGTAAAAGGAATTGAGATGAAAGCAGTAGGACTTACCCGATATTTAAGTATTGATCATCCAGAGTCACTCCTAGATTATGAGCTACCCATTCCCGAAGTCAGTGGCAAAGATCTGCTAGTGCGTGTGCATGCTATTGCGGTTAATCCTATTGATACCAAGGTACGCCAACCAAAAGATAAAGTTGAGCTAAATCCAAAGATTCTTGGTTGGGATGCTGCAGGAGAGGTGGTTAAAATAGGGCAGGATTGCACTCTATTTAAACCCGGAGATAAGGTGTTTTATGCAGGAGAAATCACGCGCTCTGGTTCTAATGCTGAGTATCAATTGATTGATGAACGTATTGTTGGGCATATGCCAAAAAGTTTAAGCTATGAACAAGCCGCTGCACTACCTTTAACCTCTGTCACCGCTTGGGAGTCTTTGTTTGAGCGATTGGAAATCTCATTGCAGTCTTCGTCCAATCAAGGTAAGTGCATATTAATTATTGGTGGAGCAGGAGGTGTTGGCTCTATAGCGATACAACTCGCTAGTAAACTGACTGGATTAACAGTGGTGGCCACAGCCTCACGATCAGAGACTAGCCAGTGGGTGCGTGATTTAGGTGCGCACCATGTTGTGAATCATCAGCAAGATCTTGTGCAACAAATGGCCGAAATTGGTATCTCACAGCCTGATTATATTTTCTGTTGCAATGATACCGATGCATACTTCCCTGTGATGGCAGAGCTGATTAAACCACAAGGGCGCATATGTTCTATTGTAGAAACGATGAAGCCTGTAGAGATGAGCCTACTTAAGAACAAAAGCGCCACTTTTGTGTGGGAGATGATGTATACACGCTCTATGTACCAAACTGTAGACATGATAGAACAGCATCATATTTTGGATCGCGTTGCCAAGCTGGTGGATGACGGACAAATAAGAACCACCATTAACGAAACGCTATCACCTATTAATGCAAATAATCTTCGTCAGGCGCATGCTCGGATTGAAGCAGGTGCAGTCATCGGTAAGATAGTATTAAGCGGTTGGAGATAATTGTCATTTACTTTTAGTCGTGATGAGTTTGACGAATCAAGTAGTAGCAAGCCAAACTCTGTGTGAGCGCTTAGCGACACTTCATGATTTTGCTTAAGCCTCATTCATGAACACTGATAGCGTGATACTCGAAATCAGGTACATAATGAACTCACTCGAACAAGACATGATGTCGGTTCAAAAAACAAAACTTTGGAGATTATTATGTGGACAACACCAGCAGCGACAGAAATGCGTTTTGGCTTTGAAGTAACAATGTACGTAATGAACAAGTAATCTTAATTGTTCTCAAGTGCTACAGAACCCAGCTTAGTGCTGGGTTTTTTTATGAACTTATAAAGCAGCTCTTTTTAAAATAGAAAGTCTTGTCATTCCTATCGATTAGATTGATAATAGCAAAGAACGAACGTTTGTTCTTTGGTGGATGAACAATTTAAATAGGATATTGACATGACTGATTTCAACCAAACTCAAGCCTTTGATTTAGAAAAGCTAGGCCAGTTGCGCGATTATTTTGCAAGCTATCACTCCTTACCAAGTTATAGCTACATGCAGCAGCTTCTGAATATGCGCTCTAAAGATACCATTTCTAAGTTGATTGCACGCTTAAAGTTGATGGGTTTTCTTGACGTCGCCCCTGACAAAAAGCTAAGCCCAGGTAGAAGGTTCTTCGAGCGCCCCCTATCCAATAGCACGGTGCAAGCTGGTGCTTTCAGTGCTACGCATCACGAAGGTGGGGATTACATCACTATCGATGAGCATTTGGTTAAAAAACCATCCATTACTGAGCTAATTCCAGTTAGAGGTGATTCTATGAAAGACCTAGGCATTATGGATGGCGATACTGTAGTCGTTGAGAAAAGACCCACCGCGAATATCGGAGATATTGTAGTCGCCATTATTGATGATAAATTCACGATTAAGACGCTTGGAAAAGAAAACAATCAATTTGTATTGATTCCTGCCAATAAAGAATTTGAAACAATCCGTCCTAAAGAGCAGTTTTATATCTATGGTGTGGTCGCTGGGCAGTTTCGCACTTACTAATAATATCAATTTGGTTGATAATAAATAGTGACGTCATAACAGTAGATATTGAATGCGATGAACCTATTTTATTCTGCCAAACAACTTGCGTCTGACTATAGATTGTTTCAGTTGCGACAACAACTCGCTATTTTGTTTTGTCTGATACTAGTAATGCCTCTTAATGTGAGTGCCGAGCTTATTAGTGGGCGTGTCATCGCAGTTGCAAGCGGCGATACCATTACCATATTAAATTCAAACAACACAAAATATAAAATAAGACTGTCTGGGATTGATGCGCCTGAAAAAGCCCAACCCTATGGCATAGCGTCTAGAAAGTCATTATCGGATTTAGTAAATGGCAAGGAAGTTGATGTAGAGTGGTTAAAGCTTGAAAAAAAACATAAACGTGCTGTAGGTAAAGTGCTTCTAAATGGCGTTGATATCAATCTGGAGCAAATTAAATTAGGCATGGCTTGGTTCTTTCTTCATTATCAGAATGAACAGCCATCACAAGATCGCATAGATTATGAAAATGCACAAATCTCAGCAGAAGAAAAGCAAATAGGACTTTGGGTCGATAAAAACCCTACACCGCCTTGGGAGTTTAGAAAACAAGGTAGAATTAATTAGCATAAGCTGATTGCTGAAGCATGGTGTTTTGATTAAAACCCAATCATGTAATTAAAGTAAGCTGTTGTTGACCCAGTACTTTGGAATGGCAATTGTTGGTAATAAACATCACCTAAAATACGTTGATTTTTAGACACTGCATAATAAGCACCTGCAGAAGCTACTGTTCTGGTGCGTTGAATGCTGTCGTTGAAGTTCTCAGAAGTCAGTCCACTAATGCCTGTTGAGGTGCCGGAGTATTTGTCTACGCTATGTTCTAAGTCGTGCTCAATACCCAAGCTTGCCGTTAGCGTAGCTTTAGACGTAAGAGCATAATTGAGCTTTAATCCCACTAGTCCAGTTATTGAGCGATCAGTTAGTGAGGCATAGCTTAAAGGCGTACTAATATCACTTTCAGTGTAAGAATCTTGTTTGATGGAGGTGTGGCGTAATGCAAAATAGGGACGCACCAATGTTTTATCTTTGTAACTAAATGCATAACTTAACTCACCTACATAACTTTGCGTATTCAGGTTCGTAGATCCAGTACCTAATTCTGATGTGCCAATCACATTACGAGTAGTTTTAATGTTTTTGTCTTGATAGGCATTGGCCAGTTTAACCTGATAGCCTAGGCTATTAGCATGTTGGTTCCAAACTACAAATGCACCCATCAAGGGATTCTTATTAGACACTTTGATACCTGTGGGCGCTGTGCTGTTTACATTCTGGTCAAAGAATCCACCAATACGGACATTAGGTGTGGCTTTATAACCTAATACCAATACAGCACTTGTGCTACTTGAATCTGGGTTGTCGACTGCTGTGAATCTGCCACCTCCAGAGATACACATCCCTTTAGAATCAAATAAATTACAGTCATATGTGTTCATGTTTGCAAAGTTGCTGGAGATAGCAGCTGCGTTGAAAACACCCCTTAACTTTTGGGCTGAGTTGCGAATTGAAGCTTGAGTGTCAGTCATTGATGGGCCAGCTAAAAACACCAGTAAGTCCCAACTATTCGCAAGTAATTCATTAGCAACCAAACTATAGCGATAGCCACTATATGTGCCATTGATTCCAGTTACACTAGATAAAGAACTAAAGCCTTTTAATACATTTAAGTAGCGATTTGCTGTAATCGTAGAAGCGTTAACACCAGGCACCAAAGTTGTCCCGGCATTGCCATAAATATTGAAGGCCATTCCACCTAGTTGACTAGGTGCCGATAGTTGGCCATAGGTTGAGGGATTCTGAATAATGATGTTGTAGCTAAGCGGTAAATAACCACTAAGCGTCACTGGAGCTGATAGTGAGCCACTCTGCCCCTGCAAGTTGTTAAACACATTGATCGAAGGTATAGGAGAGGAGTTGTTTCCAATGCTACCAAAGCCACCTGTAATATTCCCGACATTGGTCAGAGAGGTAATTGTTCCCTGGTTAGAGATGCCGTATCTAACCACTCCAGTGATCTGTCCAAAATTGACGACACTGACATTTCCACCTGCCTGATTCCATAACCCCCATTGGTTATAGGTATAAATAGAGCCATTATTGACCAAGGATGCTGATGTGGAAGTGCTCAGCACAACAACTGCTCTACCATTGACGCCAAATCCCGCATCGTTAGAGACAGTGACGCCTGAATTAATAGTGACATCAGCACCGGTGTTCAGCGTGAGGCCTTTTATATTTGAACCATTACAATTTGCAGATACAACTACCGTAGAGGTGACGGTTACTCCTCCATTACATAATGCATAGGCTTGCTCTGTGTGCATGGATGCAAGAAAAGCAAACATCCAAAGATATCTACTATCTGCGTTATTTGTTAGTATTTTGATACTGGCGCCTTGACTTAAAGACAAGCTTAGCGCTTGTGTATGCATTAATGCATGAGTAAACCATTGGGTAAATCTTAATTTATTTGATAATTGGTGATTTAACTTGGACTCAATAACAGCTTGAGACTGGCTTATAGCTAACACTTGATCTTTTAAAGATATCAATTTTTCAATACTGATTTTTCTTCTAGGCTTGGCTATATTACCAAATAGCTTTAACAACATGTTTATCTCCGGAGATGTTGTCAATATACACTTGAATGTAATTTTCTTAATTTAATTTGGCATCTATTTAGTTGTGTGATTCAAAACTATTCGCAAAGACTACTGAAATCTAGTAGATGAGGGGGTATTAAAAGAAACACTGCCACAATAAAAGGCTGCTATGGTGCGTTAGCGCATGCGGTAACAGATAGACGATAAAAAAGTGGGTCACCTGAAACAAGTGCCCACTTCTATATCTGTTTGGTGCGCCCGAAGAGATTCGAACTCCTGACCCCTTGGTTCGTAGCCAAGTACTCTATCCAGCTGAGCTACGGGCGCGAAAGCGTGCATTATACTCGAAGCTGAAAATTTATCCAGCAAAATATTCACACTTTTAAAACTTGGCGGAGAGCGAGGGATTCTTTCGCTACTCATACCAATCAACTACTTACGATAGTAGTGGTGTAACACTTGTAATGCTTTAATGTAACAAGGCGCGAATATTACTACAAAGATTAGCCCTAGTCATCTTCAATTCGCAAATATTTAAGATTTTTAGTGAATATCTATACAAAGAGAATGTTGTTGATAGTAGTTGTGAATCAAAGAATCCAGTTTTCGCGCTGCACTAACTCTACTAGCCTGATACACGTTACCCCCTCCGCTCGACAAACATCAGGAATTTTGGGGCTGCTTACTTTTCCATAATTTTCTTCGCTTATGACGATTAAAGGAGGGTTGTAGCACAATGCGAGTGAAATTACGAAAGGGTCTCCTTCAGACCTACCTTTGGTAGTATCGACGAGTCTAGGGTGTGTACCCATGATGTAAGCGAGCAGCGCTTGTTGATTATCATCAATATCTACCGAAAAGTGACTAGGTAAAGCTGTTGCCCACTTATGAATTGCATCATCTTTTTTCTTCAGCTCATTTATTACCTCTACAGATGCAATGATGACGCCGCTGTTGATTAGCTCTTCGACTCGCTCCCAGAATGAATGAAAGTTCTTTGGTGGATAAGCTCTTAGCCACGCATGAATTATGCTACTAGTGTCTATGCAGTACTTGGCAGTATCGCGCACTATCACCAAGATGCTCCTAGTTTATGACCCAAAGCTAATACATGATTTGTTCTAATGCCTAGATAGCCAGACACTTCGCTGAGAGTCAGTTTATCTTGATAGTAGTTTTGGAATACTAAGTCTATATACCTTCTACCATAATTGCTTAAAGTCTCTTGTGGCATATTGCGTTTGATTGGTGCTGACACATATGAGTGTTTTTCTTGGTCTTTCTTTTCGATATGCTCTTGTCTGTATTGCTCTCGCTTCGTGTTGTAGAAGTCGTTGTTGGTTAGGCCTAAGGTAAGAAGGCGCCTTACAGCTGCTTCTCTGCTAACACCGAACTTCCCAGCAATATGAGCAATTTCAGCATCATCCCAAGTAATTGATTGACCGTGTCGCAGCACTACAGAGTCTAGTTTAAAGATACTTTCAGGCATTAAGGCAGATGCGGCTACTCCATTGCAGAAGGCCTCTAAGGCTTTATCCTCAAGAGGTCTAGGAGAGTCAACCTCTAAATCAGAAACCCCACTCTTACGCAGCCCTAAATGAGCTAACTCATGTAACAGTGAAAACAATCTCCGTACTGGGGCATCTTTGCGGTTAATTACGATTACTGGTAGCTCTGGGTATGCTAAGGCAAAGCCTGATGCTTCTTCTGATGCTATGCGAATGCTCTGGAAAACGAGCACACCAGCTTTCTCAATTAGTTCTCGCCATAATGTGAGACCAGTTCTGCCCGATGTGTCACTCCTGTAAGGCTGTTCCGTTGTTGATAGTCCAAAGTATTCCCTCATTTTTAGGCCAGCTTGCTCTGGGCTGTCCTGAATGCTAATACTAAAGTTGAACGCTATTGACTCCTCACTACCTATATCTGTGAGCATCTCTTTAGCGAGCATGCGACGTTGATTGGCTATCCGAATCTCCTGAGTAAGTTCAGGCGAGAATTTTCTGGGAGACTCAGGTGAGGTTCTGCGAAAGTCGCTAATTACCATGAAGCCCATTGGGACTTCTTGAAGGTAGAAGACACTTAACGGTCTCTTGTAGAGGGTGGCTAGCTCTCTTAATTGCGGAATGGATGGAGCTGAGTCCCCACTCTCCCAAGAAAGAATTGTATCTAAAGTTTGTTTAATAGAAGCCGCTACTGCTTCTTGGGAGAATCCAGCAGACTGTCTAGCCCAAATCAAAATCTCGGGTTTAATGTTTGCGAATATGCGTATTGCCATCAGTTGCTTCTATTGGGCTAAATATTAATAACTTAATAAGTTCCTATCTTACACTTGATATGTTAAATTGAATACTGTTACATAGTTCAAATTGGATAACGAATAATGGCAAGTGGAGGAAAGCGCGAAGGTTCAGGCCCTAAGAAGCCTATGAGTCCATACGGAGAGAAGACCTCTGTTATCAGAGTGCCGAACAGCATCAAGCCTGATGTGTTGGTGTATCTCGAGGCTTTCAAGAATAAACCAGCTAAGCAATCAGAGCCTATGCCTCCAGCACTACAAGCTTCACTTAATCCTATTGCATTAGCTAGGCCTATTTACAGTGCTAAAGTGTCAGCAGGGCAATCTCGTTTCCCTTCACCAGCTCAAGACTACGAACAGAAGTTTTTAGACCTTAATGAGCGATACATCAGCAATCCCCCAGCTACCTTCTTCTTTGAAGTTAAAGGTAACTCTATGGAGGGCGCTGGTGTATTCGAGGGTGATACTGTCATAGTCGATAGAGCAGTCAAACCTAAGTCGTCTAGTATCGTTATAGCAGCTGTAGACGGAGAGTGGATGGTGAAGCGACTGTATAAGCGAGGGAATGTCGTTAAGCTGCTTTCTGAGCATCCAGACCATGCGCCAATTACGTTTTCTGAGGGGCAGGAGCTGACTATCTTTGGTGTCGTGACCTATGTCATTCACCAGCCAAAATAATCGCGTATACGCACTCTGTGATGCTAATTCGTTTTACGCATCTTGTGAGAAAGTATTTAGGCCAGACCTAAGAGATACGCCAGTTGTAGTCCTGTCGAATAACGATGGGTGCGTGATAGCTCAGAGTAAAGAAGCTAAGGCTATGCTGGACCTCTACATGTGCAGACCTTGGTTTGAGATTGAGGAAGAAGCGAAGAAACTAGGTGTAGTTGCGTTCTCATCTAACTATGAGTTGTATGCCAATATGAGCAATCGCTTTATGGCTACCTTGAGACAGTTCACTCCAAGGCAAGAGGTCTATTCGATTGATGAGTCTTTTCTTGACCTCACAGGTATCAAGCGAGACTTAGTCGTTTATGGGCAAGAGATTAAAGACACGGTAATGCAATGGACTGGCCTACCGATATGCGTCGGAATGGGCAGTACAAAGACGCTAGCTAAGCTTGCTAATCATTGCGCTAAGAAGCAACCTCACATGAATGGTGTATGCGACTTCACCAGCATGAGCGAAGCTGAGCTAGACGGCATCATGCAGCAGCTACCTCTATCGAAGGTATGGGGTATAGGCGGCAAGCTAGAGGCTAAACTCAATAAGGTAGGTGTTTATGATGTGCTTAGGCTAAAGCGAGCTAACCCTAAGCGAATAAGGGATGAGTTCGGGCTGCTGCTTGAGCGCACTATCAAAGAGCTGAATGGTGAGTCGTGGCTAGGACTGGATGAGACCTTAGCAGAGGCTAAGCAAGTAATGAGTTCTCGGTCATTCGGTACTAGAGTCACAACCCTACAAGACCTGGAGCAAGCCGTCAGTTATCATGCAACCAATGCTAGTGAACGACTTCGTAAGCAAGGGTTGTATGCTAATGCTGTCTATGTGTTTATACAGAACAGCCCGTTTGATAAGACGGAGTACTACGGAGCTAGCAGGGTAATAGCTTTATCGTCAGCTACAGACTGTACCTTGCAGATTGCGAAAGCTGCGCTATGGTTGCTAAAACGAATATATAAAGAAGGTATCTACTACCAGAAGGCTGGTGTCATGCTGATGGAGCTAGTGCCTGAGAGTGGGCAGCAGACAGATTTATTCAGCAATTATGCTAGTGATACTAAGAAAAGTAACTTGATGGCGACCTTAGATAGTATTAATAGAAAGTACTCTAAAGGCACAATCAAGTTAGCCTCTGAGGGTACGGAGAAGGCATGGGCGATGCGTAGAGGTTACAAGAGTCCTAACTACACAGGTGATTGGTCAGAGTTGCCAATCACAAGTTAAGATATGGTTATTTTATGCGAAAAATTAATGCATCACTCAGTACTCGTGAGAATGTTACAATAACTTTAACTAATGGTGGTAGAGCGTCGATAAATTCATCATCGCTTAGTTTACGGCGATTTGCAGACGAAATTATCTCTCTTAATTGAATCACATATGGACTAGTTGCAATTTCTTCATCAAGTGCATGTAATTTTTTAGATGTGTCATCTGCTAGTTTCAAGGCTTCGTTCAAGCGGCTGTTTTTTGAAATCTCATCTAGTACTTGACTCTCTTGATAAGAGTACTGTTCTTTGAGAAAGAGGGCAAGACTAGCTTTCTTTACTAATAGTGCCATCTCTTGCTTTGTAATTTCTAGGCTGTCAATAGCCTCCCTCGCCTGAGCATGCCTACCCTCAAGAGCTTTGAGTTGCTCTGTCGTTTCTGCCAAAGACTTAAGTGTGCCGACCTCTATTGATTGAATATCTGACTGAGTGATAGCAGGTCTCGTGAGTGATAAAAGCGCAGCTATAGATGCAAATGACCCAACTATTCCTGAATAAGTGAAGTATGTTGCTTCTTGGAATTGCCCATAATGAACAAGCACCCACCCCCCAAGGAAATAGATAAGACTAAGACCAATTACAACTTTATAAAAGTGACGCATTATTAGTACCCTGTTTTTTTTATTGAACTATAACATTAATTTTAGGCCATCTATCGTGTACCCATGCATACTCAATAGGTGTGGCTTCTGTAACAATGTAGATACGCTTCTCTTCTTTGCTTTGCACAATTAAAGCCTCAATCGCTGTACCTTCTCGCAGTTTTATCCAGTGCGATACCTTAGCGGCATCTTTCTCCATAAAGCTATTAACCGCGAGCTTAACGAATACAGGGCTATATCGCTCCCACTTACCTAGCTCAATAGAGTCAGACCTAGCCCACCCACCTTGAACAAAAGGAGCTTGTTCTTCTTTACGTCTGCCCCATTTAATCCACTCTACACTACCATCACTGTTAGCTACGGGTAGGGCAGCCTTAGGGTTAGGGAAGTACACATTCCACTCTTTACCTGATGGCTCCGTATACCTTACGCCTGAACACATAATGTCAGCCTACGAGTGCCATGGCAGCCATCATGATGCGGTCTAAGCCTCTTATTAGGTCAATTGCGCCCCATATGCCGCTAATTATTATTAATGATTCAAACATGAAGTAAAAGAGTTTATAAAATTTACCTTTGAGATATGGACTCCTTCCACTTAGTTGCGGTCGCCATGCAACTTCAGCTATGTAATAGTCCCGTAAGATGATTAGCACTATCATTGAGAAAAATAGAACTGTTGCATAAAAAAGGTAATACCAGCCAGCATGAAGATATGCCACCATTGCTGGTGTTATCTCTGCTTTTGGCTTTGAAGAAAAAACCGTTACAGAAGTGGTGAACGTGCCACCAGCTAATATAAATGCATAATTGACGAGTTGTGTGGCTCTACTCCTATTATCAGCTTGATGTGCATTAAAAGAGTCTAGTTCTTTACGTCTATCATTAGTATCTGCTTCATTCGCCATTAGTAATACCCTTATCAAATTTACAGTAAGGTTGTTTAGATGCTTAATTTATAACCTAATTTGTTTACGCCAATCCCAAGGGGCTACAGGTTTAGGCTCTAGCCATAAGCCTAGCTTGTTAGCCTTAGCTTCTTCTTGAGCATGTAAGTATGTGATTCTATCCTCGAGCGGCTGTTCTTTCTTGTACTTGCTGTAGTGCCAAGCTAGCCCTCGTTTAATTTGCTCTAGGTTGGCATCAAGGCCATTTACCATGACCTTACCTACTAAACGCTCATAACGGTCTCTTTTTGACCAATCAACTTGCACTGCCTTACCATACGCTAAGTCAGACAAAGACTTCTTAGATGCCTGTCCGAAAGGTTGCTTTTTCTCTGGTGCATCTATACCAGCTAGCCTAATCTTGTATTGAGTGTTGTTAGCATCTAGCAAAGTTATAGTGTCTCCGTCAGTAACACCCACCACTCTGCCTTCTAGAGTGTCTGCATAGGCTGCTGAGGTGAAGAGCAGAGCAAGTAGTAGGTATTTATTCATCAACGAATTATCTTACAGTCTCCAGAAAAAAGAC
>Ga0160183_104726_pt1 | contig 16826 bp, 9 predicted proteins | sample met14sb_FD_108562 | JGI IMG/M metagenome (GOLD analysis project Ga0160183, IMG submission 108562) | Synthetic bacterial communities of pure cultures from sediment of Lake Washington, USA, under high oxygen condition - MT... | ecosystem: Engineered > Modeled > Simulated communities (microbial... >...
ATGTTACTGTAAACGGAAAAGTATATGACGAAAACGGGCTGCCCATCCCAGGAGTAAGCGTTTTAATTAAAGGAACTTCCAAAGCTGCGGCTACGGATTTTGATGGGAACTATCAAATTAAGGCTGATTCAAAAGCCACTTTAGAGTTTAGCTATGTAGGCTATATTACTTCAAAGGAAGCTATCAATGGAAGAAGTCGAGTTGATGTTAAACTTAAATCTTCAACAGAAAACTTGCAGGAAGTTGTCGTTGTAGGTTACGGAACTCAAAAGAAAAGTGTTGTTACTGGAGCAATATCGAGCGTAAAAGCAAAAGATCTTGAGAAAGTACCAAATGGTCGTATCGAGCAAGCTTTACAAGGTAGAGTTTCCGGTGTTACTATTGCTGCCAGTTCTGGGCAACCAGGTTCTGGATCAACAATCCGTGTCAGAGGGGTAACTACTTTTGGCGATGGTGGTAATAATCCACTTTGGGTTGTAGACGGAGTTGTTGTAGATGGTGGTGGAATAGGATTCCTTAATCAATCTGATATTGAGTCGATTGAAGTACTTAAGGATGCTGCTTCTGCTGCGATTTATGGTACTCGTGCTGCAACAGGAGTAATTTTGGTAACAACCAAAAAAGGAAAATCAGGAAAAATTTCTGTGAACTACAATGGTTTTTCAGGAATTTCATCTCCAGAAAAAACGTTAAATTTACTGAACGCCACACAATATGGTGCTTTGTTAAATGAAAAATCAGTTGCGGCCGGTGGACCTGCAATATTCCCTAATTTATCTGCTTTAGGAGTTGGTACAGATTGGCAAAAAGCAATTTTTAATACAAGCGCTTTCCGTTATTCACATGAATTGAGTATCAGCGGTGGATCTGATGTTTCTAATTTTTATGCTTCTTTTGGACTTCAAGAACAAGAAGGAATTGTTTCAACAGAAATATCAAATTACAGCAAAAAGAATTTCCGTTTAAACTCAACACATAAAATATCTAAAGTATTTACTTTCGGACAAACATTGGGTTTTTCGAGACAAAAAACAATTGGTATCGGAAATACAAACAGTGAGTTTGGTGGGCCGTTAAGTTCAGCAATCAACTTAGACCCAACTACTCCTTTGGTAGAAACGGATCCTGTAAAAGCGAATGATGCGCCTTATGCTACTAATCCTGTAATTCGTGATGCAAACGGAAATCCTTATGGAATTTCAAGTTTGGTTGGTCAAGAAATGACGAATCCTTTGGCTTATGCCAAAACAAGATTAGGAAGTTATGGAACTTCAGATGACATCGTTGGTAACGCATATATTGAAGCGGCTATAACAAGTCATATAAAAGTGAGATCAACTTTTGGAGCAAAATTAGCAACATGGGGAGGTCAAGGATTTACACCTGTTTTCTATTTAAGTGCAACTTCAAATGTGCTAAAAAATAACTACAGCAAATATGAAAACAAAAGTTTTGCGTGGAATGTTGAAAATATATTGACGTATACAAATCAATTTGGGGATCATAACTTAACGGTTTTATTGGGTCAGGGATCTTATGTTGATAATATTGGTGGAGGTCTTGGTGCTACATTGTTTGGATTGCCTGTGACCAATTATAAAGATGCCTCTTTTAACTTTGATATACCACAATCTGACAGAAGCAGTTATACGTACGATTCTACGCATCATAAATTGAACTCTTTATTTTCACGTGTGAATTACGATTACAAAGAGAAATATTTATTTACAGGGATTATTCGTCGTGATGGTTCTACACGTTTCGGTGGTAACAATAAATTCGGTGTATTTCCATCGTTTAATTTAGGGTGGGTTTTAACCAAAGAAGATTTTTGGAAAGAAAGTAAAGTACTTAATACTTTTAAAATAAGAGGTGGATACGGAGTCGTTGGAAATGATGCCATACCAGATTTTAGATACCTTTCTCTAGTTGAAGGTGGTTATAATTATTCTTTTGGAAACGCAGGAGCAATTACGACTGGTTATGCTAACCTTACACTTGATAACCCAGATTTGAGATGGGAGGAAACTTCTCAGGCAAATGTTGGTTTTGAATCCAAACTTTTTAATGACATAAGTCTTACTGTAGACTTGTACAAAAAATCAACCAAAGGGATTTTACGTCCAATAAATATTCCGGGTTATGTAGGTGTGACTGCAAGTCCAATAGGTAATGTTGCCGATATGGACAATAAAGGAATCGAGGTTGAATTAGGATATAAAAAGACTTTTGGTGACTTTAATTTCTCTGCTAATGGGAACGTTGCTTACTTAGAAAACAAAGTTACTTATGTGGCAGCAGATTCTAATTATTTAGTGGGCGATGCTTCTTTTCAATCTATGGGAGCAGTAACAAGAACACAAGTTGGACTATCATATAATTCATTTTATGGATTTAAAACAGCAGGTATTTTTCAAAATCAAGCAGAAATTGATGCTTATACAAATTCATCTGGAGGTTTGATTCAGCCAGCTGCCCGTCCTGGAGATTTCCGTTGGGTAGATACAGACGGTAATGGTTCAATTGGAGATGATGACAAACAATTTTTAGGAAGTAATATTCCAAAATACACTTTTGGTCTGACCTTAAATTTAGATTATAAAAACTTCGATTTGATGGCATTTGCTCAAGGAGCAGCAGGAAATAAAATTTTCCAGGGCTTGCGAAGACTGGATGTAGGAAATGCAAACTATCAAACGATTGCTTTAAGCAGATGGACAGGTGAAGGAACTTCAAATGATTATCCTAGACTAACTAATGATGATACCAATGGAAATTTTGGAAAGATGTCAGATTTTTACTTGGAAAAAGGAGATTATCTAAGACTTAAACTAGTTCAACTTGGATATTCATTGCCTAGTAGTGTGGTGAGTAAAATTGGAGCCAATAAAGTACGTTTTTATTTAACTGCCGAGAACTTATTGACTATAACTAAATACACGGGTTATGATCCAGAAATTGGTGGCGGTGTATTCGGGATAGACAAAGGAATTTATCCACAAGCAAGAACATTTATGCTTGGAGCTAATTTACAATTTTAATACAATCAAGAATTATGAAAACGATAAAATTTAAATATTTATTTATTGCAGCAGCTGTGGTTTCATTCGGTTCCTGTACGGAAGAATTTGTAGATATAACGCCAAAGGGGTCATTTCTTTCGGATAACTATTATGCGAATCAAGACCAAGCTACAGCAGCTTTGGTAGGAGTTTATGATGCGATTAGAAAAAACACGGGTGGTTTTGAAAACATGGTAGGTATGATGAATGCTGGTTCTGATGACTTCTACGCAGGTGGAGGTGGTTCTACAGATGGAGCTGGAATACAGGGTTTTTCTACGCATACACTTACAGGTACAATAGTTCCGGGAAGTTTTTGGAATGATCATTACCAAGGAATTTTTAGAGCAAACACTTTATTATTGAAATTACCGGGTGTTGCCATGCCAGATGATGTGAAAGCGCGATTTGCAGGAGAATCAAAAGCATTGAGAGCCATGTATTATTTCAACTTGGTTAGATTGTTCAAGAATGTTCCATTATTATTGGAGCCTTTGACCGCTACTAATATGTATGAAGTGGAGCAAGCGACATCAGAAGCAGTTTATGCTCAAATCGAGAAAGATTTGATTGAGGCAATAGCCACTTTACCAACAACTGTTCCTGCTGATACAGAATCTGGACGTCTAACAAAAGGTGCTGCACAGGCATTGCTTGGAAAAGTGTATTTACAAGAAGGTAAAAAATCCGAAGCAGCAGCTATTCTTGCCTTAGTAAATGGTACGCCGGGTGGAACAAATCAATATGGGAATAAATTGCTGACCAATTTTAGTGATTTATGGGTAGTTTCTAATAAGTTTAATACGGAGTCACTTATTGAAGTTTCTCACACCAGTGCCGGTAATTCTGACTGGGGATTCTGGGGTTCAGGTAGAGACGAAGGGAATTCATTGAATGTTATGGTAGGCCCTAGAAGTTATTCAAGACCATCAGGTTCAACAGCACCTGATTTACCATCAGGATGGAGTTTTAATGTTATCACTCAAGATTTATATGACGCCATTAAGTTAGACCCAAGATTTGGTGCTACAATATTGGATTTGAAAGCTTTAAAAGCAGCTGGTAAAGCTGATTATATTGGTGGATATCAAGATACAGGATATTTCTTAAACAAATTCCTTCCTAGAAAAGAAGATGTAAGAACTGGTGGTGGAGCAGCAGAATTGAATTACAGACAAAATTCTTATATCATAAGATTAGCAGATACTTATTTGATGGAAGCCGAAGCATTAGGTTCAGGAGCAAGAGCTCAAGCTTTACTTGATGCAGTTAGATCAAGAGTTGGTTTGCCTTCTGTTCCGGTTACACTTGCAGCCATTAAAAATGAAAGAAGAATGGAACTTGCAGGTGAAGGACACCGATTTTTTGATCTTGTTCGATGGGGTGATGCAGCGTCTAAATTATCAAACAGAGGTTTCGTTGCCGGTAAAGATGAAATTTTTCCTATACCAGTAAGAGAACTTCAAGGGACTAAATTGAAACAAAACCCTGGCTATAATTAATAAAAGATAAAATTATGAAAAAGATAAAATTAATTTTCAGCTTTATACTAGTACTGCTTGTAGCTCTAAGTTGTACTGTGGAGGGAATCAACGAAGATACTGCTCTTTTAGGTGCGGAATCATCGGCTAATCTCAATAAGATATTTGACATCAGCACTGATAATTCAGGAAAAGTAACAATAACTCCTACTGCAGATGGAGCTGTTTCTTTCAAAGTAGAATACGGACATGGAACAGTATCGTCAGTTAAAGTAGCTCCTGGAGCAAGTACAACCCATGTTTATCCAGAAGGGAAATATACGGTAAAAATCACTGCGACATCAATTTCTGGATCGACAACTGAGCAAACATTCCCGTTAGATGTTGTGTATAGAGCGCCAGAAAACTTAGCGGTTACTTTAAATAAAAACATTCACAATTTAAAAGTAAAAGCCAAAGCGGATTATGCAAAATCGTATTTAGTTTATTTTGGAGATGTTCCTAATGAAGTTGGAACGCCATTAGCTACTGATGGAGAAGTTGCTCATGATTATGCAGTTGCCGGAACGTATAATGTAAAAGTTGTTGCGTTAAGCGGTGGCGCTGCCAAAACCGAAAAAACGACACCAACTATTATTTACAATGCGTACGGGTTACCAATTACCTATGAATTAACAACTCAAAATTATGGAGTTGGTGGAACTTTTGGTGGAATTTCAACTGCAGTAATAGCAAATCCTTTTCCAACAGGATTAAACACTAGTGCTACAGTTTGGAAATATACAAAATCAACAGGAGCAGAAACTTGGAGTGGAACTTATACTCCTTTAGATTCTCCGATAGATTTTGCAACTGGAAATAAAATCAAATTATTGATGTATGCAACAGAAGTGGGTAAAAATCTAAATGTAGAATTAGAATGGGCAGTAGGCGGAACACCTGCAAATGGTGTTGCAGTTTTAAAAGTAGCCAATACTGTTGCCAATTCTTGGCAAGAATTAGTATTTGATTTCAGTACAATTGCAGCAATTCCGGCTAATGCCAAATTTACTCAACTTGTATTTAGATACGATGATTCAGCAAAAGGATCAGGAGAAGTAATTTATATAGACAATATTAGATTAACTAATTAAAAAAAATATGAAAACAAATATCAAATACATTTTAGGGCTTTTCATAGTAGCACTAACATTTATTAGCTGCAACGAAGAAGAGTATAGTTTGGGGGAATTATCGGCACCAGCAAATGTTGTCATAAATGCTGAGGTTGTCGGAGTAGATGCGACGCATCCAAACGGTGATGGTTCTGGAAGTGTAAAAATTTCGGTGACAGGAGACAATGCTCTTTCGTATAAAATCGATTATGATGCAAGTACTCCATTGGATTTAGTTTATTTACCAACAGGTAAGGCTACTAAGAAATACACTTCTGTTGGGGTAAACACTTATAGAATAACTGTTGTAGCTTATGGCAAAGGAGGATCTTCTACTAATGTTACTAAAGACGTTACTGTAAGAAGTGATTTTACTGTTGCTCCGGAAATTGTTACTGCATTAACAAATAATGCTTCAAAAAGGTGGGTAGTAGATAAAAGTGTAGCAGGTCATCTTGGCGTAGGTCCTTGGAATGTTGCTTCTATCAGACCAGAATGGTGGGCCGGTGGTGTTAATGAAAAAGTAGCTTCTGCAAATTGTTTTTACACAGCCACTTTTACTTTTGCTAAAGTTGCAGCTTCGGGAACATACTCCTTGCAAGTTACTACTCCGGACGGTGCATTTACAAAAACAGGTTCACTAACAACTCTTCCGGGTATTCCGGGTTCAGGAGATGAAGGATGTTATAATTACGGAGGCGGAACTTCTGCTTTTAGTTTTGTACCCGCATCATCAGGTGCGCCGGTAGTAGTTACTAATGCTGATAATTCAACGTCTACCCAAACGAGTATTTTATTGTCAGGTGTAGATACTTTCATAGGATATGGTGCAGTTCAAAAAGAATATGAAATCTTGGTTATTACATCAACTTACATGTATCTTAGAGTACAAGGAACCGAAACTGGAAATGCTTGGTATCTAAAATTGAAACCAGCACTTTAATAAATTATAAAATGTAAGCTCAGAATTGTCAAAAATTCTGAGCTTTATTTTAATCATAAAAAGCTTTTAAAGGATGGGAAATAATATGGTACTTCAATTTTCGAAAAATAAAAATTATATGTTTTTATTGGCTTTGGCTAATTTTTTCATGTTGTTATCATGCAGTGGTAGTAATAATACCGAAGAAGAAACGGTAACTGCGCCTTCAAATCTTTCGGTTTCAGCAACAGTAGCTGGTGCAACTGCACAAAATCCAAATGGCGATGGAAGCGGAACAGTAAATTTTAACATCAGTGCGACTAATGCGACTTCTTATAAAATTTTACTTGGTAATGGAGAAACTAAAGAGCTAACAAATGGAAGTTTTACTTATACCTATACAACAGCGGGTACAAATACCTATGTTATATATGTGTCAGCATATAATTCAGGACAGTTTGTTTCTTCCACTATTTCAGTAACGGTTTTTGTGGGTTCTGCTTTAGTTTGGTCAGATGAGTTTAATGTCAATGGCGCTCCCGATAGTTCAAAATGGGGTTATGATTTAGGTGCTGGTGGCTGGGGAAACAATGAATCCCAATATTACACGAACAGACCGGAAAATGTAATTGTTCAGGATGGTTTGTTAAAAATTAAAACGCTGAAAGAAAGTTTTAGCGGAAGCAATTATACTTCGGCTCGAATTCTTTCAAAAGATAAATTTTCGTTCAAATACGGAAGAGTGGAAATTAAGGCAAAACTGGCTTTGGGTGCTGGAACTTGGTCTGCTTTATGGATGTTAGGAAGTAATATAAGCACAACTGCTTGGCCCGCATGTGGAGAAGTTGATATTATGGAGCATGTTGGCAACAGCCAAAACAAGGTTCATGGGTCTTTGCATTCTCCCGGACGTTCAGGAAATACTCCTGATACAAGTACGGTTATGGTTCCTAATGCTTCAACAGAGTTTCATATTTATTCAATAGATTGGTCAGCTACATCAATTAAGTTTTACGTTGATAATCAATTGTTTTATACGTTTGCAAACTCGGCTAGTCTTCCTTTTAATCAGAATTTTTTCTTAATCATAAATTGTGCAATGGGAGGGAATTTTGGCGGAGCAATAGATCCTAATTTTACGGCTTCCACTTTTGAGGTCGATTACATTAGGGTTTACAATTAATTATATTTTTGTTTAGTTAGGTCTTCATTGGGAGCTTCTATTTGTAAGTTGGATAGAAGCTCTAATGAAGTGTTATATTTGGTATCAAATATTAATTCATCAAAAAATAGTATACATGAATCAGGTAAAAAAAATAATTGTTTCGGGAGTTTTTCTGCTAATGGGAATTTTTTCTAATGGGCAAACATTGAAAGTGATGACGTATAATATTCGCTTAGATGTCGCCAGTGACGGAGAGAATGCTTGGAGTCTTCGCAAAGATTATTTCATTTCTCAAATTCAATTTTACAATCCTGATATTTTTGGAGTCCAAGAAGCAAGACCCAATCAGGTTGTTGATATTACAAATTCACTTCCGGAATATAATAATGTAGGTATTGGAAGAGACGGAATTGGGCAAGGAGAATCGTCTAATATTTTTTATAAAAAAGAAAGATTTACAGTTAAAGAAAGCAATACGTTCTGGCTTTCTGAAACACCCAACACAATTTCAAAAGGTTGGGACGCTGCCTACAATAGAGTTTGTACGTATGCATTGTTCAAAGATTTGAAAACAAAACAATTCTTTTGGATTTTTAACACACATTTGGATCACATAGGCGAAGAAGCCAGAACCAAAGGAATCCAATTAATTCTTTCGAAAATTAAGGAACTAAACACAAAAAAATATCCTGTGATTCTTATGGGTGATTTAAATTCAGAGCCTAAAGAGGACAGAATAATACTGCTTAAAAAAGCAATGGATGACGCAAGAGAAGTTTCGCAAGAGAAACCTTTCGGGCCTTATGGAACATTTAATAATTTTAAACACAACGAACCCGTAACTAAATTGATTGATTATATTTTTATTTCGAAGAATAGCATTTTGAAAGTAAAAAAATATGCCGTTTTGAGTGATTCAAAAGACTTGAAATATCCATCAGATCATTTGCCGGTTTATGTTGAAGTAAACTTTAAATAAATTATGAACACTATAAAAAACACTATGAAATTTTTAGTTGTATTAACCCTTATGTTGCTTATGTCAAAGTGTTCTCCGTCTGGAGATACTGTTGATCCGGCTCCAGCACCTACGCCAACTCCGCCAGTGGCAGTCACAAATGAAATGGATTTTTGGTTGACAAAAGGCAATCAAAATGCGGTGCTTCAAAAACAAACATCAGTTTTAGCATTTGGCACAGCCTATAATACCTATGCTAATATTGAGGTTGACGATTCTAAAGTGTTTCAAACAATCGATGGTTTCGGATATACCTTAACAGGAGGAAGCGCTCAGGTTATTAATCAATTAAATACCCAAAAGCGACAAGAATTATTAAAAGAATTATTTGGAACCAATGACAATTCCATTGCAATAAGCTATTTAAGAATTAGCATTGGTGCATCCGATTTGAATGCCGCGCCATTTACGTATGATGATTTACCAAGCGGGCAAACGGATATGAATCTGGACAATTTTAGTTTAGCATCAGATAAAACGGATTTGATTCCAATGCTGAAAGAAATTGTAGCAATCAATCCAAATATTAAAATAATGGCTACTCCGTGGTCTCCTCCAGTTTGGATGAAAGACAACAATGGTTTTGTTGGCGGAAGCTTGAAGCCAGAATATTATGCGGTTTATGCAAAATATTTTGTAAAATACATTCAAACTATGAAAGCCGAAGGGATTGCCATTGATGCTGTTACGCCTCAAAACGAACCCTTGCATCCGGGCAATAATCCAAGTATGTTGATGATTGCATTACATCAGGCTGATTTTATAAAAAATCATTTAGGTCCTGCTTTCAAAACTGCAAACTTATCGACTAAAATTGTGGCGTACGACCATAATTGCAACAAACCGGAATATCCTATTGCAGTGCTGAATGATCCAGGAGCAAATCCTTATGTTGATGGTTCTGCATTTCATTTGTACGAAGGAGATATAAGTGCTTTGTCTACAGTTCACAGTGCTTTTCCCAATAAAAACATCTATTTCACGGAGCAATACACGTCTTCAACAGGAAGTTTTGAAGGGGATTTGAAATGGCATGTGAAAAATGTAATTATCGGCTCGATGCGTAATTGGAGTAAAACAGCATTAGAATGGAACTTAGCCAATAATGCTTCTTTTGGACCAAATACTCCGGGCGGTTGTACCACTTGTAAAGGCGCATTGACGATTAACAGCAGTGATAGTTTTACAAGAAATGTAGGATATTATATCATTGCCCATGCTTCTAAATTTGTTCCTGCCGGTTCAGTGAGAATTTCGAGTAACTTTAGTGGAAATTTAAACAATGTGGCTTTTAAAACGCCAAGTGGGAAAAAAGTTTTAATTGTTGAAAATGATGGAAATACTTCCGAAATTTTCAATATCAAATACAATGGAAACTGGGTAAAAACTTCACTCGAAGCAGGTTCGGTAGGAACGTATATCTGGTAAATAAAATAGATAATAATATCATGAAAAGAATAACGACAGTAGTACTTTTGGCAACATCTTTTTTTGCTTTTTCTCAGCAAAAAAGCCAAGCTAAACTTAAATCTTTTTCTACAAAAGACAAAACGATTACCGTTTATACTACAGCAGAAAATACAAAGTTGCGATTAACACAAACCGATAAATTGAGTTTTAGCAGTTCCAAACAACCTTTAGAAACAGAGATTTCTGTTTTTGTGGAACCAACTAAAACATTCCAAAACTTCATGGGAATCGGTGGAGCAATCACGGATGCAAGTGCTGAGGTTTTTGCAAAATTGAGCAAAGAGAAACAGCAAGAACTTTTGAATGCCTACTATGATAAAGAAAAAGGTATTGGGTATTCGTTATTGAGAACCACCATTCATAGTTCTGATTTTTCGAGCGGAAGCTATACGTATATCAAAGATGGAGACAAGGATTTAAAAACGTTCAATATTGATCACGACAGACAATATCGCATTCCAATGCTTAAAGAAGCCATAAAAACGGCTGGTGGAAAATTATTGCTTTATGTTTCGCCATGGAGTCCTCCCGCTTTTATGAAAAGCAATGGCAACATGCTAAAAGGAGGAACGTTACTTCCGGAATACTATCAATCTTGGGCAAATTATTACACAAAATTTATCAAAGCGTATGAGAAAGAGGGAATGCCAATTTGGGGATTGACCGTTCAAAACGAACCTATGGCAACCCAAACCTGGGAATCATGTGTATATTCTGCAGAAGCCGAAAGAGATTTCTTGAAGAATTTCCTTGGGCCAACAATGAAAAAAGAAGGTTTAGGAAGTAAAAAAATTGTGGTTTGGGATCACAACCGTGATTTGATGAACCAGAGAGCCAATGTTATTTTTTCTGATCCGGAAGCTTCAAAATATGCTTGGGGAATGGGATTTCATTGGTACGAAACTTGGGCAGGAGGTGAACCAATGTTTGATAATGTTCGAAAAGTACACGAAGCCTATCCATCTAAGAATTTAATGTTTACCGAAGGTTGCGTCGAAAAATTTGATGCTAAGAAATACCAATTTTGGGCAAACGGAGAACGATATGGAACTTCTATGATTAATGATTTTAATAATGGAACTGTCGGTTGGACGGATTGGAATATTCTTTTGGACCAAAATGGTGGACCAAATCACGTAGGGAATTTTTGTTTTGCACCCATTCATGCAGATACTAATTCAGGAGAATTAATTTACACACCTTCGTATTATTACATCGGACATTTTTCAAAATTCATTCGACCAGATGCTAAAAGAGTCAGTACAGCAGTAAGCCGAAGCAGTTTGATAAGTACTTCATTCCTGAATAAAGATGGAAAAATGGTTACTGTAGTAATGAATCATAGCGATAAAAGTGTTACGTATAATTTAATTATTGCTACTGAGAAAACGGTTGTTGTAATTCCTGCTCATGGGATTCAAACATTAGTGTATTAAATTTTAAACGGTCTTATTCTAAAACCTACTTTATGAAGAAAATAGTTTTAATGGTCTTTATTTCTTTTTCAATTGCCTCGTTTGGACAGGGATTTTTACATAGAAATGGACAAGAAATTGTCGATGGAAACGGGAAAAATATTGTGTTGCGTGGTTTGGGATTGGGCGGATGGATGGTTCAGGAAGGATATATGCTTCAAACCGGTTCATTTGCAGGTCCTCAACATGTAATTAAACAAAAAATAACGGATTTAATTGGGGCCAAAAATACCAAAGAATTTTATGATGCCTATAAAGCAAATGGAATAACAAAGAGAGATATTGATTCATTGGCGGCTTGGGGTTTCAACTCTGTTCGTTTGCCAATGCATTACAATTTATACACCTTGCCTCTTGAACAAGAAGCGGTTTCTGGTCAGAATACTTGGCTGGAGGAAGGTTTCAAAATGACCGATGATTTATTAAGCTGGTGTGCTGCCAATAAAATATATCTGATTCTGGATTTGCATGCAGCTCCGGGTGGACAAGGAAAAGATGCTAATATCTCTGATTATGATTCTGCAAAACCATCACTTTGGGAAAGTAAGGCCAATCAGGATAAAATGGTGGCGCTTTGGGAAAAATTAGCAGAGCGTTACAAAGACAATCCTTGGGTAGGAGCTTACGATATTATCAATGAACCCAATTGGAATTTTACGGGAACAAATCAAAATGGTTGCGATGAAACATCGAATGCGCCTTTAAGAGCTTTGCAAGTTAGGGTTACAAATGCCATTCGAGCCATCGATAAAAATCATTTAACTTTCATTGAAGGGAATTGCTGGGGAAATAATTACAACGGAATGTTTCCGCTTTGGGATGAAAATATGGCGTTGAGTTTTCATAAATATTGGAATCAAAATGACACAGCTTCGATACAAAAAATGTTGGATTACAGAACCCAATACAATGTGCCAATTTGGTTGGGAGAAAGTGGTGAAAATTCTAATGTTTGGTTCAAGGAAGCTATCTCTTTAGTGGAGACAAATAATATTGGTTGGGCTTTTTGGCCAATGAAAAAAATTGAAAATTTAGCTGGAGTTACTTCGGTTACAAAAACTCCGGAATACGATCAATTGTTGAAATATTGGAATAATGAAAGAGCGAAGCCTACTGTAGATTTTGCCAAAAAAGGAGTAATGGATATCGCTGAAAACTTCAAAATGAAAAATCTGACTATAAGATATGATGTGATTGATGCCATGTTCAGACAAGTTCAAACAACCGATACTAAGAAATACAAAAAACATTCTTTGCCAGGGAAAGTATTCGCAACTGAATATGATTTAGGACAAAACGGATATGCTTATTTGGATAAAGATGTCGCTAATTATGACGGGACAAAGTTTACTAAATGGAACAAAGGCGGAATGATGCGAAATGATGGAGTTGATATTGAGTCTTGCAATGATACAATGACAAACGGATTTCAGGTTGCTTTTATTGAAGATGGTGAATGGTTGCAATACACCGTTGAGGTGAAATCGAAAACTACTTTTGATGTTGCTATTCGTTATGCGAGTGAGGCTTCAGGTGGAAAACTTTATTTAGAAGATGAAAACGGGAAAATCTCTGAAACAATAACAATTCCATCTTCAGGCGGAAAAGACAATTGGAAAACGGTGATTTTAAAAAATGTGGTTTTAAAACAAGGGACGAATAAAGTTAAAGTACATTTCGAAAAAGGAAATTTCAATTTGAACTTTTTGGAATTTAAAAAAGCAAAAAAATAAAGGCATACAAGACTATAAACTCGTTTCATACTATTCTAAATAGCTAGTGAAACAACAAAGAAATTTGAAATGAAAAAAATAGGAACTACAGTTCTTTTATTGGTTTTTTTTATTGGGTTTTCCCAACAAAAAACAGTTGACCAAAAAGTGAATGCTTTGCTTAAGCAAATGACACTCGAAGAGAAAATTGGACAACTTAATCAATATACGGGAAACAATCAAGCGACTGGACCTATAACCATAAATCCAAATAAGGAAACCGAAATTAAAAAAGGTTTAATTGGATCGATGTTGAATATTTTAGGAACTAAATATACGCGACAGTATCAAGAATTAGCGATGCAATCTCGATTAAAAATCCCATTGTTGTTTGGTCAGGATGTGGTGCATGGATACAAGACTACATTTCCACTTCCTTTAGCAGAAGCTGCAAGTTGGGATTTAGAAGCGATGGAACTTTCAGCAAGAATTGCTGCTGTAGAAGCATCGGCAAGTGGAATTCACTGGACATTTGCGCCCATGGTTGATATTTCTCGTGATCCGCGTTGGGGACGAGTAATGGAAGGTGCTGGAGAAGATACTTATTTAGGTTCGAGAATTGCTTACACCAGAGTCAAAGGTTTTCAGGGTAATTTAGGTGATGTCAATTCGGTAATGGCTTGCGTGAAACATTTTGCAGCCTATGGAGCAGCTGTTGGCGGGAGAGATTATAACTCAGTAGATATGAGCGAAAGAATGCTTTGGGAAACGTATTTGCCTCCTTTTAAAGCAGCGCTAGATGCAGGAGCCGCAACATTTATGAATTCGTTTAATGATATTAACGGAATTCCAGCTACAGCAAATAAATACCTGCAAAGAGACATTCTTAAAGGAAAATGGAACTTTCAAGGTTTTGTAGTTTCTGATTGGGGTTCGATAGGAGAAATGGTCAATCACGGATATTCAAAAGACAATAAAGAAGCCGCGTTACAAGCCATAACTGCAGGAAGTGATATGGATATGGAAAGCAATGCGTATCGATACCATTTAGCGGAGTTGGTTAAAGAAAATAAAGTGCCAATTGCCTTGATTGATGATGCCGTAAAAAGAATTTTACGCAAAAAATTTGAATTAGGACTTTTTGATAATCCTTATAAATACTCGAATCCGGAGAGAGAGCAAGCTGCATTGAACAATCCGGAGCACAGAAAAGCAGCAAGGGATATTGCGGCAAAAAGTATCGTGTTATTGAAGAATGAGAAAAACATTTTACCACTTTCCAAAGACACAAAAACAATTGCTTTTATTGGACCTTTGGTTAAAGAGCACAAACAAAATATGGGTTTTTGGGCTGTAGAATTGCCAGAACTAGATTATGACAAACAAGTGGTTTCGCAATGGGAAGGTTTTCAAAATAAAGTAAGTAGTTCAACTAAATTGCTTTACGCCAAAGGGTGTGAAATTGAAGGGGATAACAAAGATGGTTTTGCGGAAGCAATTGCTGTTGCCAATCAAGCCGATGTTGTGATTTTGAGTATTGGTGAAAGAGCAGATATGAGTGGCGAAGCTAAAAGTCGCAGTAATATTCATTTGCCTGGAGTTCAGGAAGAACTGGTAAAAGCGATTCAAGCAACCGGGAAACCTGTCGTGGTTTTGATTAATGCGGGAAGACCGCTTGTTTTTAATTGGACTGCAGATAATGTCCCAGCAATTGCTTACACCTGGTGGTTAGGAAGCGAAGCAGGTAATGCTATTGCTGATGTTTTGTTTGGCGATTACAATCCTTCGGGAAAATTGCCAATGTCTTTTCCAAGAGAAGAAGGACAAATTCCTATTTATTACAATCATTTTAATACAGGAAGACCAGCTCCTAATGAAACGGCTTCCAATTATGTTTCTGCGTATACTGATTTAAAAAATAGTCCTAGATTTCCTTTTGGCTTTGGATTGAGTTATACCACTTTCGAATATTCAGATTTGAAATTATCCAAAAATAAAATTAAAAATACTGAAAAAATCGAGGTTTCATTAAACGTGAAAAATTCTGGAAAAGTAGCTGGTGAAGAAGTAGTTCAGTTGTATTTGAGAGACAAAGTAGGATCAGTTGTCAGACCAATAATTGAACTGAAAGATTTTCAAAAGATAAAACTGAATGCGGGTGAAACAAAAACCATCAAATTTATCATTGACAAAGAAAAGTTATCTTTTTACAATACTGCACTACAATGGATTGCTGAGCCGGGAGATTTTGATTTGATGATTGGTTCTTCTTCTTCAGATATTCGTTTAAAAACGACTTTTGAATTAGTGAAATAAAAAAAACTCAATCGACAGTATTTCTAAGAATACTGTCGATTGAGTTCTAAAATAAAAAAAAGTATTGACTCTACATCTATTGCCTAACGAACTTGTAGTTATGGTATTTAATTAGGGAAATAGACTTGATGAGAGGGAATTTAATTTAGATGTGCTCTATAGACGATATCCAATTAAATTCTTTTTCAATACTTTTTTAACAACAATTAATAACAATTTTTAATTTTGGTTGACAGCTTTCAAAATACCATCCAGATTTTCTTCTGTGAATTTTCCTCCTGATAATAAAAGAAATTTATTGATTGGCATATCGGCTAACATTGCCTCTAAAAATGAAGCTGCTTTTTTCTCATCTTCCGTTTCTGGTTTTTTATTGGCACCAGTGAAACTTTGAACCAGTTGTACGTATATCGCTTGACTGTTTGGAGATTTTTTGAATTCCTTAAATAATGATTCACGTGTCAGCACTATTTTTGCAGCTTTTGTAGATTCAATAGTGATGGTTTGTTTTAAAGGCAAATCACGAGAGGAACTTCCAATAAGGATGTCAAATTTCCCTGATTTTATAGCCCAATCATGAGATTTTGAATTGAAATAAGCAAAGTCACGTGAAGTCAATTGAAATGTAACTGTTTTTTCTTCTCCGGCTAGCAATGCTACTTTTTCAAAGTGTTTCAGTTCGTTTTCGGGTCTTGATACTTCGCTTTCTTGTTCATGAACATAAAGTTGAACAACTTCTTTACCTGCAATTTTACCTGTATTTTTTACTTTTACTGATATGGTGATTGCATCAGAATCTTTAGCTGCTGTAGTATTGGCTTTAATATCAGAATACGAAAAAGAGGTATAACTCAAACCATAACCAAAAGGAAAGTTAGGTTCGATTTTCTTTTTGTCATAATAACGGTATCCAATAAAAATTCCTTCACCATAATTTGCATTTCCGTCTTTTGAAGGGAAATCCATTGCAGTTGGAGTATCTTCCAAGCGTGTAGGAAAGGTTTCAGATAATTTTCCGGAAGGGTTTACTTTTCCAGTCAACACGTCAGCA
>Ga0160183_108780_pt1 | contig 16341 bp, 18 predicted proteins | sample met14sb_FD_108562 | JGI IMG/M metagenome (GOLD analysis project Ga0160183, IMG submission 108562) | Synthetic bacterial communities of pure cultures from sediment of Lake Washington, USA, under high oxygen condition - MT... | ecosystem: Engineered > Modeled > Simulated communities (microbial... >...
CAGTCTGTTCAAGGTAACAGACCTTTGTGGGAACCAGAACTAAATCATCTTAACGCAGCAGAGATGATTGTTTGGAGGGAGAAATGCTTGAGAGATTTAACCAGGCGTTTAGCTACGCCGATTCATTTTTATAATGCTGCAAGTGATTAAGTTGTATAACTATTAATTAAAAGTCCAGACTAACAATCTGGGTTAAATTTCAAAACTGCTGCATTAAATCAACATTAAATATAGCTGCGCGATCACGTAACCAATACTTGCACCAGCCAATACATCACTTGGATAATGCAAACCTAAAATCACGCGAGACATTGCAACCATAAGCGTGAACGGCATTAATATAATGGCCAATTGCGGGTAATAATGCATTGCCACCACGCTAAAGGCTACCGCATGCAAAGTATGGCCCGAGGGGAAACTAAAGCGATCCAGCGGCTTTCCCACCACCCAAACATCTTGCCTCACCTGAAAAGGACGTGGCCGATGCGTTGCTTTTTTCAACCATTTATAGATTAACGTGCCCGTTAAACCAGCAGCCAGCATATGCAAAACGGGCTGAATACCATTCGCCTGTTGCGTTAATATAATCGCCAGCATCAGTCCATACCAAAATACGCCATCACCCAGACGACTGATTAACCTGAACCAATCACGAATCAGTCGATATTGATTGGTATGACTCACGGTCACGCACACTGCGCTATCTAACGCATGCATGCGGCTAAGGTAAATTCGCATTTTATTTGACATCATTATCTCTTTACACTTGTTGATGCTGGCAGTGTGTCAGGATAATGTGAATGATTAGTGTCAGTTAAATGAAGTTTTTTTGACGTAACTTATTGATATATATCAATAAACAATAATATTGTTTCTACTATTTAAATTAAATAGTAGGTTTAATCCGTATTTTGCCCGATTCGCCAAAGCACACCACTAGGATCAGCTATCACAAAATCACGCATGCCCCATGGCTGTTGTTCTATAGCGCCAACATTGACGCCGTATTTTTTGGCAATATTAGCGCTTTGTATTTTGCTCCACCATGCATCCACATCTTCCACTAGTAAATGCATCATCAAGTTGTCAGCAAACTCTTTTACATAAAAATCTTGTAATAAAAAACTTACATGTTGATGATGAAAATAGGCAACACCACCGCCCTCTGATGCCAATACAAAGCCAATTTCCTGATAAAACTGTTTGGACAATGCAAAGTCTTTTGCAGGCACAAACGCCTTAATCTCAACTGCGTTTAAATTCATTTTTATTCTGCAGCTTTTTTAACAACGGCCGCAATGTCTTCAGCCAGTTTTTGCACCAACGCAGCATCTTGGCCTTCCACCATCACGCGAATTTTCGGTTCAGTACCAGAAGCACGTAGCAATACACGACCTGAACCATTCAGTTTTGTTTCAGCAGCTTTAACTGACCGCTGAATATCAGTATGCTGTAAATCCAACTTATCTTTAGTCGTCACATTGATTAACACTTGTGGATACAAACTTAAACTCGCGCCAATTTCTGCCAGCGTTTTACCGCTATCTGCCAGCGCTTGCAGTACTTGCAGAGCCGCGATGATTGCGTCGCCACTGCTATGCTTATCCAGCGTTAAAATATGGCCAGAGTTCTCGCCACCTAATTTCCAGTTCTTCTGATTCAGCAATTCCAGCACATAGCGGTCACCCACATTGGCACGCGCAAATGGTATTTGATGTTTTTGCAGCGCATGTTCAAGCGCTAAATTGGTCATCAACGTGCCCGCCACGCCGCCTTTCAATTTACCTTTAGCATATAAACCTAGCGCAATAATGTACAAAAGCTGGTCACCATCCAATAAATTACCAAGGTTATCCACCATCATCACACGGTCGCCATCACCATCAAAAGCAATGCCCAAATCCGCCTGCTGTTCTACAACTGCCTTTTGTAGCGCCTGCGGATGCGTTGAGCCAACTTGCTCATTGATATTCAAACCATCCGGCTTATTACCGATTGTAATGACTTCTGCACCCAGCTCATGAAAAACAGGTGGTGCCACATGATAAGTTGCACCATGCGCACAATCCAGTACGATTTTTAGACCGCGCAAGTCTAAATGATTGGGAAAAGTGCTTTTACAAAACTCAATATAACGTCCAGCCGCATCATCAATACGGCGCGCTTTGCCTAGCTTTGCCGACTCCATCACCTGCATTGGCTTATCTAATTCAGCCTCAATTGCATGCTCAATCTCATCCGGCAATTTAGCGCCCAAACTAGAGAAAAACTTAATGCCATTATCGTAATAAGGATTATGTGAGGCAGAAATGACGATCCCTGCCTGCGCACGCAAAGCGCGCGTGAGATAAGCAACCGCAGGTGTCGGCATTGGCCCTGTCAGTAAGACATCAACGCCAGCAGCCGACAAACCTGCCTCCAGCGCGGCTTCTAACATGTAGCCAGAAATGCGTGTGTCTTTTCCTATCAGTACAGCAGGGCGTGCGCCTTTTGCTAAATCGCCGGCACGGACCGCCAAGACACGACCAGCGGCATAACCCAGACGCATGACGAAATCAGGTGTAATCGGGTGCTCCCCTACTTTTCCACGAATACCGTCAGTGCCGAAATATTGTTTACTCATATTGTTTTACTCTTATCGTAATTGCCGTTTATGCTGATTAATCATTGGTGATTATTGCTGGATTGCCACCACTACTTTTAATGCTTCCACTGTTGCTTTTACATCATGCACACGTAATATTTTAGCACCAACCATTGCCGAGATAACCGATGCCGCGACACTGGCGTATAGCCTTGCATCCACATCATGTCCAGTCACTTGGCCTAATACAGATTTACGTGACAGACCAACCAGCAAAGGCTGACCCAGCGATGAAAAACTAGCAAGATGTTGAATCAAGGCAATATTATGTGCCCGCGTTTTTCCAAATCCAAAACCAGGGTCAAGCAAAATTCGATCTCTTGCAATGTCTGCTGCTTCACACACCTCTAGCCGCTGCTGCAAAAATGCTTTTACTTCACTCACAACATCAGTGTATTGCGGGTTGATTTGCATGCTTTGTGGCGTGCCTTGCATATGCATCAGACACACACCTGCATCAGAAGCCGCAACGATACTCAAAGCATCACTTTCCTGTAATGCACGTATATCGTTCACAATACTAGCACCAGCTGCAATCGCTGCTTGCATCACTTGCGATTTATAAGTGTCTATCGATAACGGAATATTGATTTGCTTAACCAAAACTTCAATCACAGGAATCACGCGGTCTAATTCTTCTTGCAAACTCACCGGCACTGCATTTGGTCGGGTAGATTCACCGCCAACATCCAGAATATCAGCACCTTCTTCCACCAGCTTTAACGCGTGCTCAACCGCTAGATTCGTTTGCGCAAACTTTCCACCATCCGAAAATGAATCCGGCGTGACATTCACAATGCCCATCACGTGTGGGCGATTTAAATTGAGCTGAAATTTTCCGCAATTAAAAATCATATCGATAATCGCCAGGTAATAAGAATGCTAGACAATAAAACCTCTAGATAATAAAAAAGGGTTGAGCCAATCAATATTGGAATCAACCCTTATTTTAACACCACTTATATTTGAATATTAACGTAGACTTAACACATTAAATTACTCAATTTTTGCCGCAGGCTGCGGCGCTGGCGTTGCCGTGGTGCCAGAAGATCCGCCGCTATCCGTTGGCTTTACTTTTGGCTGGCGAGGTTTAGGCGCACGCACTGGCAAACTTGCCATAATATCGTTGATCTGATCAGCATCAATGGTTTCATATTCCATCAACGCCGCAGTCATCGCCTCAACTTTATCACGATTGTCTTCCAGCAATTTGCGCGCAATACCATATTGCTCATCCAAAATACGGCGAATCTCAGCATCTACTTTTTGCTGCGTCGCTTCACTCACCGTTTTAGAGCTCATGTTGCCGAAAAACGAATCCTGCTCGCTACCTGCATAAACCATCGTGCCAAGTGCGTCACTCATGCCGTACTTAGTCACCATATCACGCGCTAATTTAGTTGCACGCTCAAAGTCATTCGATGCGCCAGTACTCATTTGATGCATGAAAATTTCTTCAGCAATACGCCCGCCAAATAGAATCGAAATTTCTTCCAGCATCTTATCTTTATAGTTACTGATGCGATCGAACTCAGGCAACTGCCATGTTAATCCAAGCGCCCAACCACGCGGCATAATGGTTACTTTATGTACAGGATCTGCCTTTGGTAACAACTTAGCTACTACAGCATGACCGCTTTCGTGATACGCCGTATTGCGACGCTCCTCTTCGCGCATCACCATCGATTTACGCTCAGGACCCATGTAGATTTTGTCTTTAGCATCTTCAAAATCTTCCATATCAACCGTACGTTTGCTGCGACGTGCCGCAAATAAAGCGGCTTCATTCACTAAGTTAGCCAAATCTGCACCACTAAAACCAGGCGTACCGCGCGCTAAAATATCAGCTTTCACATCTGGATCAATTGGCACTTTACGCATATGCACCAATAAAATTTGCTCACGGCCTTTAATGTCAGGCAAACCAACCATTACTTGACGGTCAAAACGACCTGGACGTAACAAGGCTTTATCCAATACATCCGCCCTATTGGTTGCCGCGATAATAATCACACCAGAACTGGCTTCAAAACCGTCCATTTCCACCAATAACTGGTTCAATGTTTGCTCGCGCTCATCGTTGCCGCCGCCAGTACCCGCACCACGGCTACGTCCTACCGCATCAATCTCGTCGATAAAGATAATGCAAGGCGAGTTTTTCTTGGCTGTTTCAAACATATCACGTACACGCGCCGCACCAACACCGACAAACATTTCCACAAAGTCTGAACCAGAGATTGAGAAAAATGGCACTTTTGCTTCGCCTGCGATTGCACGCGCAAGCAAGGTTTTACCTGTACCAGGAGGACCAACAAGCAATACGCCACGTGGAATACGGCCACCTAGTTTCTGGAATTTGGTCGGCTCTTTTAAAAAGTCGACCAACTCAGTAACTTCTTCTTTCGCCTCATCGCAACCGGCCACATCGGCAAAAGTCGTTTGATTTGAACTTTCGTCTAATTGACGCGCTTTACTTTTACCAAACGAAAACGGTCCACCGCCCTTGCCGCCGCCTTGCATTTGACGCATAAAGAAAATCCATACACCAATCAATAAAATCATTGGGAACCAGGACATGAATAGCTCTAACAATACAGAGCGTTGTTGCTCTGGCTTCGCTTCGACGACTACGTTGTATTTTAATAAGTCGTTCACCATCCATAAATCATTCGGCGCGTAGGTACTAAATTCTTTGCCATCTTGCGTTTTACCATGCACGACACGGCCGTCGATCTGCACTTTGGCAATACGGCCATTTTTCACTTCCTGCATGAATTGTGAGTAGACCATTTGGCTATCTGCTTTGCTGGTTGCGCCAAATTGGTTGAACACCATCATCAACACAAGCGCTACTGCTAGCCAAATTGCGATACTTTTTGCGATATTATTCACGTGCCCATTCCTTAAAAATTGGGGAATTCAAGTCATTAAACAGATGACTTATTTTAAACTAATTCACTTACACGCATTGTTAAATTACTAACATTACGCCAGTCTATATTATTCAGTTATTACTTAAGTTCTTATTCTTAAGCCTTTTTATTTAAGCCTAATAAATACACTTCACTACTGCGATCACGCGATGCTTTTGGCTTGCGGGTAACTACCTTAGCAAATTGTAATCGCATCACTTTTACAATCTCTTCAAAACCTGAGCCTATAAAAACTTTGACTAAAAAATGCCCATCTGGTTTCAGCCATACGGAACTAAATGCCAAGGCCAATTCAGTTAAATAAGCCGAACCCGCCAAGTCAACATCTTTAATACCACTTATATTGGGGGCCATATCCGCAATTACAAGGTCTACTTTTTTACCATTTAGACTATTTTCGAGTTCTTTTAAAACCGCATCTTCCCGAAAATCCCCTTGAATAAAAGTCACACCAGGAATCGCTTGCATCTCAAGAATATCCAAAGCAATCACATTGCCTTGGCCCTTTAAGCGCTGCACCACCACTTGCGACCAGCTTCCGGGTGTTGAACCTAGATCAACCACTGTCATACCCGGCTTGATTAACTTATCTTTATCATCAATTTCGATTAATTTATAAGCAGCACGCGCACGATAGCCTTCTTTTTGAGCACGTTTTACAAATTCGTCATTCAGATGCTCTTGCATCCAGGCTTTACTGGTTCTAGTAGGTTTCAAAATATAGTTTGTTTCAAGTTATAACAACTTTCAAAATAAAGCCTCTTTTAATATGTGACAAATTTCAAAGTAAAATGGCTTCAAATCAACAACAGCTGTTCATGATAAAATAGTGCATTATTTAAAAGGTTAACAAATGAAACTTAGCACCAAACAAATTGCTCATTTACGCGGCTTAGCGCACAGCTTAAACCCTGTTGTCATGATCGGCAATAACGGCCTGACCGAAAGTGTTCTAAAAGAAATTGAGCTTAACTTAAATGCCCACGAATTGATTAAAGTGCAGGTAGCAGGTGATGACCGTGATGCGCGAAAGGCTTTATATTTAGAAGTTTGCACGAAAACCAACGCAGTTGCAGTACATCATATTGGCAAACAATTAGTATTTTATCGTGCAAGCAATACCGTAAAAGAAAAAGCTAAAGTTATCATTCCAAAGCTTTGAATTTAACGCTTTAGGTTTAATCTAAAGCATTATTCACTCTAATGCTATCGTACTTTTAATACCAGCACAAAGCCCAGCAAGCACTCTAACAAATAAGCCACACTAGCTACACCGTGCCAGTTTCTAAACCTACTGGCAAAAACGCTTTGCATCACATCGTTTGGCAGCGCTGCGCTTCTCAACTGTGCGAGCAAAGGTTGAATACCAAAATGTCCTGCTAATACTAAAAGCAGCATAACAAACACGGCCCAAAAAAAACTTTGTCTTAATGCAGCAGTGCCGTAATCCAGCAGGCGTTGAATCAGCAAATAAATTGCGCTTACCATGCCAATGTAACTGACAATAGTGAATAAGCGCCCAGCTAAACTGCCCGCCAACCGCTTATCTTGCAAGACATCAAATAACACATAAGCAGACAGGCCGATTGCCCAAAGTGCGCCAACCCAAAGCGTCACAACAATCAAGTTTAGTCTAGATAACATTCGTTTAAATATCCAAGTGTGCTATCGAGTTTTAAATATAAAGCACATCAAGTACTTCATACTCTTTAATGCCGCCAGGTGCAGAAACCTCTGCTACTTCACCTGCTGATTTACCAATCAATGCGCGCGCAATGGGTGAGCCTACCGAAATCTTACCGCCTTTAATGTCAGCCTCATCCTCACCAACAATTTGGTAGGTTTTATTGTCGCCTGAATCTAAATCTTCAATATTGACAGTAGCGCCAAACACTACGCGACCTTCAGCATGCAAAGTAGTAGGATCAATCACCAATAAATTAGATAGCTTTGATTCCAGTTCTGCGATACGACCTTCAATAAAGCTCTGCTTTTCCTTGGCCGCTTCATATTCTGCATTTTCAGATAAGTCACCTTGCGCGCGCGCTTCTGCAATCGCCTGAATCACCGCAGGGCGATCAGTGCTACGTAAACGCTGTAACTCTTCTTTGAGTAGCTCTGCGCCTTTAATGGTGACGGGAATTTGATTTAATGCCATGCTGTAAGACCGTTCTAAATAGTGGTAAAAAAATAAACCACACCCAAGATGAGCGTGGTTTTAGGTAATTGTTAAGCTAAAGTGTATTTTAGATAAGCTTTTTATGCAAGTCCAAGCTTTCTGATTTGGGCTTTTTAACTCCAGATTTTGTGCAGTATTTTATGCCAGCTTTTTGTGTAATTCTTGCAGCGACTCCACATTAAGCTCTTCCATATGCGCCATGCCAATACATGCAGCCTTAGCACCTGCAAGCGTCGTGTAATACGTGACTTTATTTTGCAAAGCACTGCGACGAATTTCATAAGAGTCAGCAACCGCCTTTTTGTCTTCAGTCACGTTCACAATAAAATTGATTTCATTGTTTTTAATCATATCGACGATATGCGGGCGACCTTCTGCTACTTTATTCACGGGTGTAACCGTTAAGCCATGCTCTACTAGCGCTTTAGCCGTGCCTTTGGTCGCTACTAAAGTAAAGCCCAGCTTGGCTAAATCTTGTGCAATATCCACTACTTTTTGGTGGTCTTCGTTGCGCACACTAATAAACGCACGACCACCTTTAGGTAGTTTAGCCGATGCGCCTAGTTGCGATTTGACAAACGCTTCTGCAAAAGTAGCGCCCACGCCCATCACTTCACCAGTTGATTTCATCTCCGGGCCTAAAATCGTATCAACACCAGGAAACTTAATAAACGGGAATACCGCTTCTTTTACTGAGAAATAAGGCGGAATCACTTCTTTTGTCACACCTTGCGATTTTAGGCTTTGACCTGCCATACAGCGTGCAGCGATTTTAGCCAATTGCAATCCACAGGCTTTTGACACAAATGGCACGGTACGCGATGCACGCGGATTCACTTCAAGCACATAAACAGTCGTGCCTTGAATCGCAAATTGCACATTCATCAAACCTTTTACGCCTAATGCTTTGGCCATTTGTACGGTTTGTACACGCAACTCATCTTGCAACTTTTCACTTAAGTTATAAGGCGGTAATGAACAGGCAGAATCGCCAGAATGCACGCCAGCTTGCTCGACGTGCTGCATAATGCCGCCGATCAGCACATCTTCGCCGTCACAAATCGCGTCCACATCGATTTCCAGCGCGTCGTTTAAAAAGCGGTCCAATAATACTGGAGATTCGTTAGAAACCTTCACCGCTTCACGCATATAACGTTCTAGCTGACTTTGCTCATGGACGATTTCCATCGCACGGCCACCTAAAACATAGCTTGGGCGAACAACTAATGGATAACCGATTTCCGCCGCGGCAATCAATGCCGCTTCTGGCGTACGCGCCGTACGGTTTGGTGGTTGTTTTAAGCCTAAATCCTGTAGCATTTTCTGGAAACGTTCACGGTCTTCTGCTCTGTCGATCGCGTCCGGTGTCGTACCTATAATCGGTACACCGGCTTTTTCTAAATCACGCGCCAGTTTCAATGGCGTTTGTCCGCCATACTGCACAATCACCCCCACGGGTTTTTCGATATGCACGATTTCAAGCACATCTTCCAATGTCACAGGCTCAAAATACAGACGGTCTGATGTATCGTAATCGGTAGAAACCGTTTCAGGATTGCAGTTGACCATGATGGTTTCGTAACCATCTTCGCGCATGGCAAATGCCGCATGTACACAGCAATAATCAAACTCAATACCTTGGCCAATACGATTTGGTCCGCCGCCCAACACCATGATTTTTTTCTTGTTGGTTGGTTGCGCTTCGCATTCCTCTTCATAGCTGGAATACATATAAGCCGTATCCGTTGCAAACTCTGCCGCGCAAGTATCGACGCGCTTATACACAGGGCGAATATTCAGATTTTGACGATATGCACGTACTGTATGCTGATCTGTCGCCAACAACTTCGCTAATCGTCTATCAGAGAAACCACGGCGCTTTAATTGAAACAACGCGTCACGATCCAAATCTATAATATTTCTGCCACTTAACGCAGTTTCGCGCTCGATAATGTCTTTAATTTGCGCTAAAAACCAGTGGTCAATTTTTGATATATCAAAAATCTGTGCGATTGTCATACCCTGACGCAACGCATCACCCAAATACCAAATACGCTCTGGGCCAGGCTCACCCAACTCTTTGGTAATACGGTCAATATCCGTCGTGATGGAATCTAGTCCATCTACACCAACCTCAAGTCCACGCAATGCTTTTTGAAATGACTCCTGAAATGTACGTCCAATCGCCATCACTTCACCAACAGATTTCATTTGCGTCGTTAAACGCGAATCCGCCTGCGGGAATTTTTCAAATGCAAAACGCGGTATTTTAGTCACTACATAATCAATACTCGGTTCAAACGAAGCGGGGGTCTGGCCATCAGTAATTTCATTTTTAAGCTCATCCAACGTAAAGCCAACAGCTAATTTAGCCGCCACTTTTGCAATGGGGAAACCCGTCGCTTTTGAAGCCAATGCAGATGAACGCGATACACGCGGATTCATCTCAATCACAATCATGCGACCATCAACAGGGTTAATGGCAAACTGCACATTAGAACCACCAGTATCGACACCGATTTCGCGTAACACAGCCAAGCTGGCATTACGCATGATTTGATACTCTTTGTCCGTCAATGTTTGTGCTGGCGCAACGGTAATACTGTCGCCCGTATGTACGCCCATCGGGTCTAGATTTTCAATCGAACAGATGATGATGCAGTTATCCGCTTTATCGCGCACCACTTCCATCTCATATTCTTTCCAGCCCAGCATTGATTCTTCAATCAACAGCTCTTTGGTTGGCGATGCATCCAAACCGCGCTCACAAATCGTGATGAATTCTTCACGATTATAAGCAATACCGCCGCCACTACCGCCCATGGTAAATGATGGGCGAATAATCGCTGGATAACCAATACTGGCTTGCACCTGCAAAGCTTCTTCCATTGAATGCGCGATGCTGGAGCGTGCAGAACCCAAGCCAATTTTAGTCATGGCTTCTTTAAATTTTTGGCGATCTTCCGCTTTATCAATCGCTTCCTTTGAGGCGCCAATTAGCTCAACATTGTATTTAGCCAATACGCCGTGCTTATCTAAATCCAAGGCACAGTTAAGCGCAGTTTGCCCACCCATTGTCGGCAATAAGGCATCTGGCTTTTCTTTGGCAATAATCTTTTCAACGACACGCCAGGTAATTGGCTCAATGTAAGTCGCATCTGCCATTTCAGGGTCGGTCATAATCGTGGCAGGATTAGAGTTAACCAAAATAACGCGATAACCTTCTTCGCGCAATGCTTTACACGCCTGGGCGCCAGAATAATCAAACTCGCAAGCTTGACCAATAACGATCGGCCCTGCGCCGATGATTAGAATAGATTTAATGTCGGTACGCTTAGCCATTACGCTGCTTCCTTTTTCTGCATAAGCGATATAAATTGATCAAATAATTCACTCATTTCTGTTGGACCTGGACTCGCTTCAGGATGTCCCTGAAAACTGAATGCAGGCTTATCTGTGCGTGCAATGCCTTGCAAACTGCCATCAAATAACGAGATATGCGTTATCTTGATATTGACAGGCAAAGTGGCTGGGTCTGCCGCAAAGCCATGGTTTTGACTGGTGATATAAACGCGCTTTGTTTCAACGTCTTGCACTGGATGATTAGCACCATGATGTCCAAATTTCATCTTCACGGTTTTCGCGCCACTGGCTAAAGCCAACAATTGATGGCCTAAACAAATGCCGAATGTCGGAATACCTGAATCCACCAATGTTTTAATCGCTTTAATCGCGTAATCGCAGGGTTCAGGATCACCAGGTCCGTTCGACAAAAAGATGCCGTCTGGTTGGTAGCTTAATGCTTGTTCTGCCGTAGCTTGCGCCGGTAGCACAGTTACTTTACAGCCGCGTGAAACCAGCATGCGCAGAATATTTTGCTTAACACCGTAATCAAAAGCGACAACATGAAACCTGGTTTTCTCGGGCGCTTCAAAACCTTTACCCAACGACCATTCACCATCGTTAAACTCATAAGCTGTTTTACAGCTAACGACTTTTGCTAAATCCATACCTGCTAAGCCAGGAAAGCTTTGCGCCAGACTTAACGCTTTTTTTTATCTCAATTTCTTGAGTAGCATTTTCACCAGCCAGAATACAGCCAGCTTGCGCACCTTTTTCACGCAAAATACGTGTTAACTTGCGCGTATCGATATCTGCAATCGCCACAACATTATTGGCGACTAAATATTCAGATAAAGTTTGATTGCTACGGAAATTAGATTCTAAAAGTGGTAAATCGCGAATGATTAAACCCGCTGCGTAAACTTGATTGGATTCTACATCTTCCGCATTGGTCCCTGTGTTGCCGATATGCGGATAAGTAAGTGTGACGATTTGTTTGGTATAGGAAGGATCAGTGAGGATTTCTTGATAGCCAGTCATCGCGGTATTAAAAACCACCTCACCGACTGTATGCCCAGAAGCGCCAATTGAAATGCCTTTAAAAACAGTCCCATCTGCTAACACTAAAACCGCTGGAATTGTTTTCGACACCTTAGAGCTCCTTTATTTCGACACTGCACAGCATTGCTGGCATCACTTTACACACACCTTTGAGCAGATGCGCAAAACGGGAAAAGCTTTATAAACTCTTCCCGTTTTCAGAATTAAGACATTATAGCCGCAATTCGCCCCAACCTCAAGTTAAGGCTTAACAATTTCCACCTGAAGATTGTCATTTAGTCAGCCTGAAATACAAACCTATCAGACGATTCTGACATAAAGTTAAGCCTTAAGCTGATGTGTTGCTGCATGATTTAAGCTTTAAATGACCACAAGCCATTTAAAACTACTTAAACGGCTATTTACTATTTAATTATCATTTTAAGTTAAGGATAACATCATGAATTGGGATCAAGTAGAAGGTAACTGGAAACAATTAAAAGGGAGTGTTAAAGAAAAGTGGGGAAAGCTTACCGATGACCACCTAGATGTAATCGCAGGTAAACGCGATCAATTGGCAGGAAAAATCCAAGAAACCTACGGTATAAATAAAGAGGAAGCTGAAAAGCAGATTGCCGATTGGCAAGACAGACAAAAATATAAATAACATTAATTCCACAGTACAAATAAATTTTGTGCTGTTTTTAGCTGTTATGCTTGAAAAACGTGTAATAGCAAAAATATTAAAATAACTTAATTAAATTAACGGCACGATCAAAAAGGGGAAGTAACATGTACTCCATTATTGGCTTACTCATTTTTATATTGGATATCTTCGCCATTATTAAAATCATTCAAAGCACAGCTTCTGGCATCGAAAAAATATTGTGGATTCTTGGTGTGTTAATATTTCCAGTGCTAGGTTTGATTGTCTGGTTTTTTGCGGGCCCTGGCGGCAAGAAAATATAAGGTGAAACTCAATATTTACAGCAACAAATTTAATAATCTCTAACAACCAAAGGATATTTACATGCACGTAAGCTTTGAACAAGCGCAACAAATCATTGATAAAGCAGTAGAAAAATCGAAAGAAATTGGCGTTAAGATGTGTATCGCAGTGCTGGACTCTGGCGGCAACTTAAAAAGCTTTAGCAGAATGGATGATGCATGGGTTGGCAGTATTGACATTGCGATTAAAAAAGCAAAAACCGCCTGTTATTTTGCTATGCCTTCCGGTGAAATCGGCAAGCTTTCGGTACCAGGCTCGCCACTATACGGAATAGAGCACTCGAATGACGGATTAATTACATTTCCTGGCGGCTTACCCATCGTCGACAACGAAGGTATTTTAGTCGGCGCCATTGGCGTAAGTGGCGATACCGTTGAGAATGACCATCTTGTGGCGCAGGCTGGCGTGGATGTAGCGGGCGTCTGTAACGTGCCTAAACACCCATGGCGCACATAAACCTGATGTAATTAAATTCAGTGCAATTCACCCTAATAGCCTGTGACCCAAACGGGCTATTTTCTTATGTAAATTAGTCCAATATGATAGGGCTGTAGTGAAATATTACCGATTTATCAAGGGCAGTTATTATCATTAAGGGGGTACAAAATGAAACTAGTTAAGCTTTTATTAGCGTCAGTTGCTTTAGTTGCAGGCACAGCACAAGCAAATACAATCAGCACATCAGTTTTAGTGGACAACTTTCCAACAGATCAAACGGTAGCATACATTAATTTCAACGTGACAGATGCAGGGTCATTTGATATTTTTGCTAACTCTGCATTTGGTAGTCAGGTTGATCCGTACATTTATTTATTTGCTAGCCCATTAAGCGTTGGTACGTTCATCGAGTCTGATGACGATAGCGGTGTAGGTCTAGGCTCATTCATTGACCGCAATTTGAATATTGGCAGCTATGTACTTGCTGTTTCAACATTCAATTTTAGTTTATTTGAAGCAGTTAATGGTTACAATGGCTCAGTAGACAACAGCAGCGATGGTTATGTAGATGTTACAATCGCTTCACGTAATGGCGAAGCAGAGTTTGGTAATCCATCAGCAGTTCCAGTTCCAGCAGCAGCTTGGCTATTTGGCTCTGCATTATTAGGCTTTGCTGGCTTTAGACGTAAATCAGTTTAATAACACATTGTTATTAACCAATAAAAAAGCCGCATAAATGCGGCTTTTTTATTTAAGCTTACTTACACTTTAAATAAGCAAACTATCAGCATTCAATGCTTAACTAACGCAAACTCAGCACATCTCTCATATCATATAAACCAGAAGATTTAGCACCTAGATACTTGGCCGCACGCAAAGCGCCTTGCGCGAACGTGGCGCGACTACTGGCTTTATGTGTAAGCTCGACGCGCTCACCAACACCAGCCAGCACCACGGTATGGTCACCCACCACATCACCGCCACGTAAAGTGGAAAAACCAATTGTGCCAGCTTCGCGCTCACCGGTAACGCCCTCGCGCGCATAAACCGCGCAATCTTTAAGCTCCTTGCCCAAGCCTTGCGCAGCAGCTTCGCCTAACCTTAGCGCCGTGCCTGATGGCGCATCCACTTTATGTCGGTGATGCATTTCAACCACTTCAATGTCATACCCATCATTGAGTATTTTTGCTGCTTGCTCAACCAAGTTAATCAATAAAGTCACGCCAACACTCATATTGGGTGCAAATACAATGGCAATGTTTTTGGCAGCCGCATCAATGGTTAACTTCTCTTCCGCTGTAAAACCAGTGGTACCAATCACATGTTTTACATTTGCCTTTTTACAAGCTTCAAGATACTGCAAAGTCGCTTCTGGCCTTGTAAAGTCAATCAAAACATCTGCACCTTTCAGTGCCGCGTCAATATCGCTGGTAATTTTTACCCCCGTATTTTGACCAAACTGCTCACCCGCATCGCGGCCAATTTGCGGACTACTAGCGCGATCTAATGCGCCATGCAATTGCAGCTCATGGTCAGCAAAAACGCCCTCTAGCAACGCATGTCCCATACGCCCAGTCACGCCGGCAATTACAATTTTTGTTTTAATCATTTTAATATTTAATTCTTAAAATTTAATTTTCAGCTTAAGCTTTAAAACTTGCTCCTAAATCCAGCTGATTCTTAACAATATCAATCGTCTTTAATTTAATAGACTAAAAGCCGATCTTTTCTAACATCCTTTCAAAATAACCCGGCTCTTCTTCATCTGGTTGCGGCTTGCCTTCTGCCGCATTTGGTTGTTCAGCCGGTTTGGATGTATTTTTAGCAGGCTCTTGCGCTGCATTACTCGAATCAATATTTTTAGCATCTAAATTTCGATCCAATCTAAAAATACGCTCTTCATCCTGCTTGGCTGGTGAACCAGACTTAACCGGCAAATCGGCCGCCGGAATTGCTTCTGCTGGAGCAACTACCGGCTTAGTTTCTGTTGGTTTAGATTCAATCACTGGCGCATCTTCAACCGGTGCAATTGGAATCGGGACAGCTAACATAGATGGCGTTTCTGCAGCGGGCAACGCTTCAGGCGACTCGTTAACAGGCGCAGTCATTTCTGATGCCGGCTCATGTTTAACAGCATCGTTTGGTGCTATTTCATTCGTCACTGATTTTGATTCTGGCGTTATGGACTCAGTGCTTGGTTTCGCTTCTGGGGTTTCACCATTCTTTGGAGCCTCGCTATCTTTCCAGAACTTTAGATTCTCCAGAATCCCTTCTTTTTCTGCTGGTTTCGCTGCTGCTGGTGCCGGTTCTTTAGATAAAACAACCGCGCCCGTATCCGCGCCAGGTGTTCCCTGTGGCACAACATCGCCACGCACTCGCGCTAATAAGTCTTTTTCAAAGTCTAAAATAACCCGACGCTGCTCAACCACTTTGCCTGCCTGACGCAACTGGTAAAAATAATCCCAGCGATTGGTATGAAAGCTATCAATGACTAGCGGCGTACCCATAATAAATTTCACTTGCGACTTGGTCATGCCCGGGCGCAACTGCAATAACATTTTAGAGGTGACTACATTGCCTTGTTGGATTTCCATTTTAAACGGCTTAATCACAGGCACGCTTGATCCGCAGCCAACAATGAGTGTGCTGCAAGCAATGAACAAAGGGAACAATAAACTGCGCATGGTTTTATGCATGGGTAAAGACTTATTACTGAATTGGCGTTAATATACCACGATGGCTAACAGCCTAAAAC
>Ga0160183_102344_pt1 | contig 16318 bp, 16 predicted proteins | sample met14sb_FD_108562 | JGI IMG/M metagenome (GOLD analysis project Ga0160183, IMG submission 108562) | Synthetic bacterial communities of pure cultures from sediment of Lake Washington, USA, under high oxygen condition - MT... | ecosystem: Engineered > Modeled > Simulated communities (microbial... >...
AACTTAAAAGCCAGAGCAGTGAAGAGCCGCTCATTCTAATCACCCAACATCCTCGCGTCAAGAAATTATTTCTATTCGCGCAAACTTTCTTTTCCCTACTTGATAAACATGCCTCGCAGGCGCGCCGGGATTTGGGCAAAACTATTCTGCTTTAAACTGGCCTTGATGCTCTAAAAACCAACGATAGGTAAGCTCCAGACCTGTTTTAAGCGGTATCTTTGGTTGCCACCCCAAAGACTTAAGCTTTGAGACATCCATCAGTTTTCGCGGAGTACCATCCGGCTTGGTACTATCCCAGTTAATTTGCCCTTGAAAACCAACGACGTCTTGGATGATTTCAGCCAATTCACACACCGTTACATCTTCACCAGTCCCAACATTTAAATGCGACAGCATGGGTTCAGTGCAAGATTGATATTGCTCTTTGTCCAAGGCCATCACATGCAGACAAGCAGCAGCCATATCCTCGACGTGCAAAAACTCGCGCATAGCCTTACCAGTTCCCCACACACTGACAGTCGGAGAATTACTAACCTTGGCATCATGAAACTTTCTAATTAATGCCGGGATAACATGGCTATTTTGCAAGTGAAAATTATCATTTTCGCCATACAAATTGGTCGGCATCACAGACCGATAATCTACGCCGTACTGCCGGTTATATGACTCACACAACTTAATTCCGGCAATCTTGGAAATTGCATACGGCTCATTGGTCGACTCTAAAACGCCTGTCAACAGCGCGCTTTCTCGCATCGGCTGCTCAGCGAATTTCGGATAGATACAAGAACTGCCCAAGAACAGCAGTTGTTTGCATCCAATCCGCCAAGCCTGATGAACCACATTGGCTTCCATCATCAGATTTTGATAGATAAATTCCGCCGGATATTCATTATTGGCATGAATGCCGCCAACCTTGGCCGCCGCGAGAATCACCTGATTCGGACGCTCTTGTTGCATAAAGTCCTGCACAGCCGTTTGATCGGTCAAATCCAATTCAGCATGCGTACGCACTACAATGTTTTGATAACCCGCCTCAGTCAATTGCCGATAAATCGCCGAGCCTACCATACCTCTGTGGCCCGCCAGATAAATCTTATCTTTCTTATCTACCATGCTGTTACTCCCGGCTAACCGCCACGTTATAACCTTGTTCTTTCAGCAGAGCATGTTTTTGCGCTTGCTCAAGATCATAGGCCACCATTTCGGATACCATTTCTTGCAAAGTAATTTGCGGCACCCAACCCAATTTGTTCTTGGCATTAGTCGGATCGCCCAACAGCGTTTCCACTTCGGCAGGTCTAAAATAGCGCGGATCGATAGCGACGATGTTTTGTCCAACCGCCATACCAGGCGCTTTGTCACCGTTAATAGCATCGACATAACCTTTTTCTTCAACGCCCGCACCTTCCCAACGAATAGTCACACCCAATTCTTTAGCCGACATTTCGATAAATTGTCTCACCGAATACTGCACACCTGTAGCAATCACAAAATCTTCAGGCTGATCTTGCTGCAACATCATCCATTGCATCCGCACGTAGTCCTTCGCATGCCCCCAGTCTCGAAGAGAATCCATATTGCCCATATATAGACATTTATCCAGACCAATTGCGATATTACTGAGGCCTCGAGTGATTTTGCGCGTCACAAAAGTTTCGCCTCGGCGCGGCGATTCGTGGTTGAACAGAATACCGTTGCAGGCATACATGCCATAAGCTTCACGATAATTAACGGTGATCCAATAGGCGTAGAGCTTGGCTACCGCATAAGGCGAACGGGGATAAAACGGCGTGGTTTCTCTCTGCGGAATTTCTTGGACCAGACCATACAACTCAGAAGTGGATGCCTGGTAAAAACGCGTAGTTTTCTCCATACCGAGGAAACGAATGGCTTCCAAAAGCCTTAATGTCCCCATACCGTCTACATCGGCCGTATATTCAGGAGACTCAAACGATACAGCAACATGGCTCATCGCGCCCAAGTTGTAGACTTCATCCGGACGAATTTCGCTAAGGATACGGGTGAGGTTCGAACTATCCGTCAAATCACCGTAATGAAGAAAGAATTGGGGATCCTTAATATGCGGGTCTTGATAGATATGATCAACGCGTTCGGTATTAAATAATGACGAACGCCGTTTGATGCCATGCACTTCATAGCCTTTTTCCAACAGAAATTCGGCAAGATAGGATCCGTCTTGCCCGGTTATGCCAGTGATCAATGCTTTTTTTCTACTCATTTACAGCTCCTTTTCTTTTGAGTCAAATCGACGTAAAACCGCATAAATTCGTCAGGCAATGAAGCCGACGTCTTAATTGATTAACCCGGTAAAGCCGAATAAACAGGCTCAATGATCTTACCCGGCAAATAGGCGGGTAACTCAGGCAATAAATCTTTTAAAAATAGATGCAGGCGTTTGTCGGCAACGGCAATATCTTCCACCTTATCCACAGGAGTCACCAAGCGAATCAAGGCCCCATCGGTGCGATTCATAGTGATGGCATCATAAAATAAATACCATTTGACCATATATTCGTTAGTTATCATCCGGCCGCGCTGCTGGAACCAAAAATACACTAATTGTCTGCTTTCGCCTTTTTGGATAATGGCCCGATTTACCTGCAATGCCTGCCCGTCCAGTTGCAAATCTGTGAACTCGCGTTGCTCGAAACTGCTGATCTGCCAACCATCCCCAGGAATACAACTGCGGGGCGAATGTACTACGGCGCCCTTGCGTTGCGATTGGTAGTACGCGCTGTAAAAATTAACGCTGTTCCGAGTTTCAGGCTGAGCAAAATTGACAATAACATAATCCGTCAATTTCAACTCGTTTAGATAAAATTGCGTTAAATAGTCATTACGTCCCTGCCAACTTCCCAACGTCGTCGGAAATGTTAAAAACGCTTTTCGCGCTGGAATAATGTCTTCCCGCCCCTTAAAGACCTCTGAAGCGCCTGCACCTATACAAAGCAATAGCAACACCGCGAAAACCGATTTGTTCAATATTGCGACAATATCTCGACGCGCCGTGTGGCTCCATTCTTCCGGAATCTGCACCAGTTCGCCCATTGCCAGTTTCCTACCGCTGATTCGGCTAAAAACCCACATCTCGATAAATAACAGAAACATGCAAAGCAAAAATACCGCCCAGCCTTCAAAATCATGCAAAAAGCCTTCAGCCATCTCAGTGCCCCAGTTATCGACCAGGACCCCGATGACACCAATCCGAAAGCTGTTCATAAAAATGGTCAGGGGCATCGACGACAGAAAAATCAGCAACTTCTGCCAGAATGGACCTTTAAACAGATAAGCGCATAGGAAAGCCAGACTGGCCAAAGGAAACAAATAACGCAATCCGCTACAGGCATCAACCACTTGCAACTTATAGCTGCCTAGATCGATAACATTCCCTTCCAGGTAAACCATGATGTCGCAAGCTCGTATAAATTCCACGCCCAACCAGGAAGAAATCAATTGCAGCTTTGACGACAGGTTATTCAGTATGAAAGATGGAAACGGCACCATGAAGACTAAAAACAACAGAGGGACAGCCCCAACCCGCAACCCGCGCAGCCCGAAAGCACTGCCAAACATCCCCGTCAACACCACCAGAAAAGCATACTGCTCCATGGTTTTTATGGTTGCCAACCCGCCCAGAATAAAAAGAATCAACCCTAAGCAGATAATGATGATACCGGGCAGCGACGCTTTAAATCCTTGAACCAAGACTAGCTCGCCGCGCCGCACCCAAAGCAGGTAAATAGTGATGATAGGTATAAAAAACCCGTGACTGTATTCCTCGACATTCGTCCATGTCGTCGCCATTTCGATAAGGCTATCTCTGAACACCACGCACAGCAGCAATAAAGCCGCACCCCATAATGACCAGACAATGGCCGGTTTCGTATTCTCTGTATTCATTCCGTGTCGAAAATAAGAATTGATGTTTAAATTTCCCCCATACCGGCACTGTTTGTTATGCGGTATGGAAATTTTGTCCTACTTACTAACCCGATCAATCGCAATAGCCCTAACCGGTAAATCTAACCATTATCCCCGAGCTTTATTAAAGCCGAGTGACACATCATGACAGACAAATAACACTTTTAGGCTTCGGGATCGGCAGTAAAAATCGGGTTTGTTTTGTCGTCTTCATGCAATTTAGCTTTTTCTTCAGGATAAATATGCCAAAAAGATTGATCGATAGCACCGTCGGTATAGCTGTTTTTACGATCATGGGTAAATGGACACCACCAGTTTTCCACCACTTTCACCATGTAAGCATGCCATTCGAATAAGCCCACACTCACCGGACAATACCAGGTGCAATTCAAAATCCAGAATAATTTCGATTGCGCCATGCTGAATTTGAATGACCCGTCCATCGTAATCTGATTTTTTAAATCATACCGATGGCTCGCCCTGGCCGGCAGAAAATCACTCCATTTTTTAACATTTTCCGCACCGACCAATTTCAGGCTGAAATAAGTCAAATAAGCGCTGGTAATCACAAACGGCAAGGTCAAAATCGGCAAATAGATAAACAGCAAACCGATAGCTCTGGATATAACCGGCATTTGTTTATGATGGCAACCGATATTGACGCGGTCTGCACAAGATTCGCAGGCTTTCATGTTTATTTCTCCTCTGGAGTCGTTATTATTATTTGCTCGCTATGGAGCAGTTGAAAAATGCTGCGACAACCTTCGCAACAGAATTTTTTTTCGCCCAGCAAAGTGTTGAGCTCAAATCCGGGAATCAACACCCGCTGACCGCACAGACCGCATTGGGGCTTGGAATCCACCATAATTGACTATAGCCGGCTCGATACTGCACAAAAAAAGGTTTTCAAATAATCGGTCTCAGGCAAGGCCGGATGAATCGGATGATCCGGGCCTTGAGTACCGGCACCGAAAAACACCAAGTGCCGGTCAATGTGCCGCGCCGAAGAACGCAATATTTCATGCAAATTATCTCTACTCAAATGATGCGAGCATGATGCCGAGACCAAAATACCATTATTCGACAAAACCTGTAGCGCCAAATGATTCAAGCGCCGATAGGCTTCGTACCCTGCTTTGAAATCTTTTTTACGTTTAATCAGCGCGGGCGGATCCAGGATAATCGCGTCGTAATGCTGTTGCTGTTCACGGGCTTGCTTCAAAAACTCGAACACGTCATTGCGCACGAATTGCATTTTGCCCTGCACCTGATTCAATTCAGCACTAGTGGAAGCTAAAGCCAACGCACTCTCGGAGCTATCCACACAACACACTTCCGCAGCGCCCGCCACTGCGGCAGGTATACCCCAAGCACCGGCATAGCTGAATAAATCAAGCACCCTTAAACCATGGCAAGCTTGAGCAAACTGCGCCCTACTGTTGCGATGATCGTAAAACCAACCGGTTTTTTGACCCTCTGCCACATTAACGAGAAAACGCACGTTGTTTTCTTCAATCAGCAATTGCTCAGGCAACTCGCCGTAAACCAGCTCAGGCTCCAAAGAGAGACTTTCCAACTGGCGCTGACTATTATCGTTTTTCAGCAAAATAGCCGTTGGCGCCAGCAGCTCAAGTAGGATCTTGACCAGCACATCCTTATACCGCTCCATTCCTGCAGTAGTAATTTGCACGGAAAGCACGACACCGAAGCGGTCGATCACCAGACCAGGCAGGCCATCGCTTTCACCGAACACCAAGCGATAATAGGGTTTATCAAACAAGCGCTCGCGCAAACTCAAAGCTTGGGTCAATCGCGCTTTAAAAAAACTTTCACTGATTTTGATATTGGTTTTACGCGTCAACAAGCGCGCGCAAATGAGTGCATGAGGATTGACATAAGCTATGCCCAAAGCCTTACCGCCGGAATCGTGGACCAGGACTAGGTCTCCAGCCGTAAAATGCTCCAATGGGCTGCGCTGGCTATCAACCTCATTACTGAACACCCACAAATGCCCTTGCCGCAGGCGTTTGTCTTCGTTTTTTTTCAGAAACAGTTCGGGGTAGCTCATATTGCCCTAAAGTAAGGTAAAGGTGTAACCGCCAATTGGCGCGGCAGGCGCCACAATAGCCAAACGGATTTCGACCGTTTGCTCTGGGGCTAGACTTGTTGGTCTCGGCAGGTACTCGGCAGAACTAAACACCCGTTCCGCAATTGCCTGTCCATTAAAATTCAACACGCTCAGCTTTAAATCCGGCGCCGCTTGCGCAAATGGCGCTTGATTACTGAGCACGGCGCTAAACAAATAACTGCTATCGCTCCGAACCCGCAAATCGCTATGCGAAACGCTCAATTCTTCAAGATTTTTATACGTCGGTAACCGGCAAGCTAAGGCCGCACAGACTTTATCCAAACGCGTCCTGAGCTGCGGCTGCATAGTTAATCGATAGCCTTCGAAATACAGGATTTGCGCCACCAGCAACAATAACACCAAACCGGTTGCGCCAAACCAAACCGCCGGAGTCTGCGGCCGCTTTTCTGAAATTTGATCATCCGGATACGGTGACTCATCCGCTAGCACCGCATCCTCATCTTCACTAAGGAATCGCAACGCATCGAAAGATTTGCCGCATACCGAACAATCCAACAACCCACGCGCTTGCCGTAAATGCTCGACGGTAACTTCGTGCTGCTTAGCGCAATGTGGACATCGGCTATACATCTATTCAGTCAGTTTTATAGGCGTCCAATCGACACCAGTCTTCCTGACTGACCGGCGGCGCAACAAAGAAGCCCTGCTCGCGATAAGCTGCTGCTACAGATTCGGCTTGTTCGTTCAAAATTCCCGACAAAACCAACTGCCCGCCAGGCCTGACCAATGCGCCAATAGTTGCGGCCAGCTCAATCAGCGGTTTAGCGAGAATATTGGCAAGGACCAGATCAGCTGCAAACGCGGAAAACTGTTCAGGAAGATAATAATCGATTCGTTGCTGTACCTGGTTTTTTTCGGCGTTGTATTGACTGGCAGTCAACGCTTGCGGATCGATATCCACCGCATGCGCCTGCTTGGCGCCCAATAAGAGCGCGGCCACGGCAAGAATCCCCGAGCCACAACCGTAGTCGATTAATACTTTGTCTTTAATATCGTTACCGGCCAACCACTCCAAACATAATGCAGTAGTCGGATGAGTTCCAGTGCCAAACGCCAAGCCCGGATCCAAAGTCATGCAAACCGTGCCCGGCTCGTGTTGTTCCTGGCCGCTGGGACAAATCCACAAACGATTGGCAAACTTCATCGCCTGGAAATGCTCCATCCACGCCCGTTCCCAAGCCTGATCCTGCAAGACCTCGGCTACCCATTCCTGCAAAGGCTGACCTATGAATTGATTGAACAGCAAGTTGCGTACGATATCCGGATCGGTATCGAGCTCGAACAAGGCGGTGACCCGGGTACGGGTCCAGATTTTGGTTTGATCGATGGCCGGCTCGTAAACCGGCTCATCATCGGCGTCGCTGTAAGTCACCGAAACCGCGCCCAATTCGCTGAAAAACTCCGATATATCAGGAGCGGTGGTTTCGTCGGTGATAACGGAAAGCTGATGCCAGGCCATAGTTATATAAAGCTTTTAGCTGGGAAAGGAGACGCCATTTTCGCAATACCCTCCCCCAAGCCGATTAATGGATACCCAATTTCTTTTCCAGATAGTGGATATTTTGCCCACCCTGGGCGAACGCCGCGTCAGCCATAATACTTTGTTGCAAGGGGATATTAGTTTTGATGCCGTCTATCACCATTTCGCTCAGCGCGGTCTTCATCCGGGCAATCGCACTCGCCCTATCGTCGCCGTGCGCAATCAGCTTGCCAATCATGGAATCGTAATACGGCGGGACTTTATAGCCGTTATAGATATGCGTTTCGCAACGGATGCCAGGTCCGCCCGGCATATGGAATTGATCGATCACACCAGGACTAGGCATAAAGGTTTTCGGGTCTTCCGCATTCAAACGGCACTCGATCGCATGACCGGTAAACTTCACCTGCTCTTGCGTGATCGACAAAGGCTCGCCGGCGGCGATACGCAGCTGTTCCTTCACAATATCGAAGCCGGTAATCATCTCAGTGACCGGGTGCTCGACCTGGACCCGCGTATTCATTTCTATGAAATAAAACTGGCCCTTTTCATACAGAAACTCGAAAGTACCCGCACCTAAATAACCGATTTCCTGACAAGCCAATGCGCAACGCTCGCCCATCTGTTTGCGTTGCTCTTCGGTAATGCCTGGAGCGGGAGCTTCCTCCACCACTTTTTGATGGCGACGCTGCATAGAGCAATCGCGTTCACCTAAATGTATCGCGTTGCCGTGGGAATCGGCTAACACCTGAAATTCGATATGGCGCGGATCTTCCAGAAACTTTTCCATGTAGACGGTGCTATTGCCGAACGCTGTACCGGCTTCGGCCTTGGTCATCGCAATGGCATTCAGCAGCGCGCTTTCGGTATGCACGGTGCGCATGCCGCGACCGCCGCCGCCGCCAGCCGCTTTGATAATGACCGGGTAACCAATTTCCCGCGCCATTTTAAGATTAGTTTCCTCGTCTTCACCCAAAGGATCGCCATTACCCGGCACACAAGGAATCCCCGCCGCCTGCATGGCTTTTTTCGCGGCGATTTTGTCACCCATCATCCTTATGGTTTCAGGTCTGGGACCGATGAATACAAAGCCGCTTTGGCTGACTTTTTCGGAAAAATCGGCGTTTTCGGATAAGAATCCGTAACCGGGGTGGATGGCTTCGGCATCCGTCACTTCGGCGGCGCTGATAATCGCCGGAATATTTAGATAGCTGCCGGCGGATGCCGCGGGACCGATACAGACTGCTTCATCGGCCAGTCTGACGTGTTTTAAGTCGCGGTCCGCTTCGGAATACACAGCCACGGTTTTAATGCCCAATTCGCGACATGCCCGCAAAATGCGCAAAGCAATCTCGCCGCGATTGGCGATAACAATTTTCTCAAACATTAGTCCAGCCCCTTTGTCGGTTATTCGATGATGAACAAAGGTTGGCCGTATTCGACCGGATGGCCGTTTTCAACCAGAATTTGTTTGATTTTGCCGCTTTTATCGGCTTCGATCTGATTCAAAATTTTCATCGCTTCGATAATGCATAAGGTTTGACCGTTGCTAACCGACTGTCCAATCTCGACAAATGCCGCTGAACCGGGAGATGCAGATCGGTAAAAAGTCCCGACCATGGGTGACTTCACGACATGACCACTGACTTTTTCTTCAACTGGAGCGGCATTGACAATTGGTGCCGCCGCCACGGGCGCAGCAACAGGCGCTGCGTATTGCACAGGCGCCGCCGCTGAATAACGGCTGATTTTCACTGATTCTTCGCCTTCGCGAATCTCTATTTCAGCAATATCGGATTCCTCGATAAGATCAATCAGTTTTTTTATTTTTCTAATATCCATTGTTCTGAGTTCTCTCTAGTAATATCTGATGAGCGGCTTGCAAAGCCAATTCGTAACCGTTCGCCCCCAATCCACAGATAACGCCAACGGCGATATCCGAAAAATACGAATGCTTCCTGAAAGGCTCACGGGCATGCACGTTCGATAAATGTACTTCTATGAATGCAATCTTGGTTGCCAGCAAGGCATCGCGAATAGCCACGCTGGTATGAGTAAATGCGGCAGGATTGATAATGATAAAATCGACACCCTGCCGATACGCTTGATGTATGTGTTCAATAATTTCGTGCTCTGCATTGCTTTGCAAAAAGCTTAATTGATGCCCAAGCGTTCGGGCCAATTGCTCCATTGCCTGTTGAATGCTCTGCAATGTTCTATTCCCGTATAGCCCTGGTTCTCGAACACCTAACAAATTTAAATTGGGTCCATTGAGAACAGTGAGGTTTGCCATTGCCGGTGCTGAACAAAAATACTAAATAAAGAGGAATTCTGCCTAATTTGTAGGTTTTTGTCCAGATAAACCGCTTTTCACTTCATTAGCCCGCGTTTTAGCGATTTTTCAGTCATTTTGCCGCCAACAACGGCGCAATCACTTCCAACACTTTCTCTCGCGTCAATTCGCCTAACTGATGATGCACGATTTGCCCTTGTTGATTAATGATGACCGTGAACGGCACGGTATTGATTACATTACCCAGTTGTTGAGCCAACATCGTTGCACCTTCGCCGCCAATCAAAACTGGATAATTGATCTTGACGCGCTTCAGGTAATCTTCTACCGGCTGCTTCTCTTCAATGGCTATGCCGACAAACTGCACACCTTGGTCTTTATACTCGTCCTGAAGCTTGATGAACTCGGGAATTTCCTTCAAACATGGCGGACACCAGGTTGCCCAGAAATTGATAATCAATATTTTGCCTTGCCATTGCGTGACCGACTGCGGCGTATCCGCCAGGTCAGGCAAGCTGAAATTGATTTGCGGAGTCGGTTTACCGGCTTCAGGGGCTGCGAAATATTGTCTGACAAACAGGCCGGCCGCCAGCGCAATAAAGGCAATAGCGGCGACTATCAGTATGATTTTTTTATTCATAGTTGTTGCAAGGTTCTTAAAAAAGTAGCGGCATCTTGGTAGCCGATCACGCGCTGCGCAGCCTGTTCACGGCCATCGGCACCGAAAAATATGATGCCCGGCGGCCCAACCAGTTCGAAGCGTTTTAACAAGGCTTTATCTGCTTCATTGTTATCGGTCACATCGGCCTGGAGCAGGACGAAATCAGCCAATTGTCGCTTAACCTGCGGATCGGTGAAGGTGTAAGCCTCCATCTCTTTACAGGAAATACACCAATCGGCATAGAAATCCAGCATCACCAGCTTGCCGCTGGCCGTTGCCTGCTGGATGCGTTGCTCCAATTCCGCCACCGATGCCACCCTCTGAAAACTAAGCCCCTGAACCGGTTCCTGCGCTTGCGCATTGAAACCCATGCCTTGCAGGGGCTGTAGGGGATTGTCGTTTCCGGCGCTCAAGCCGATCAATTGCAATATGCCGAATACCAGCATGATGATACCTAGCCCTTTCCAAAGCTTGCGCCAACCCTTAGCCGATTCAGGCAGCGGATCGATGGCGCCAAGAAATATAGCGGGAATAACCAGCAATAAAGACCACAAAAACATCGTCACCGCAGCCGGCAGAATCCGCGATAACATCCACACCGCCACGGCCAGCATCGCCACGCCGAATACGGCTTTGGTGGCATTCAGCCAATCACCGGCCTTGGGCAGCAGTTTTCCAGCTGATGCGCCCAACAGTAATAACGGTGCACCCATACCAAGGCCCATCATGAACAACGCCAAACCACCCAACACCACATCACCGGTTTGACCGATGTAAATCAATGCCGCTGCCAGCGGGGCTGCCACGCAAGGCCCGACGATCAGCGACGACAGAGCCCCCATAATACCGGCACCAAGGTAAGACCCATCGCGATGCTTATCACTGGAGTGATGCAAGGCGGATTGCAGCGATTTAGGCAGCTCCAAATGGTAAAAACCAAACATCGAAAGCGATAACAACACGAATAATCCTGAAAATACGGCGATTACCCAAGGCTCTTGAAAGGTCGCTTGCAGATTGCTGCCGAACAAAGCCGCCAAGATACCGAACAGCGTATACATCAACGCCGAAGCGAACACATAACTCAAAGACAGCAAAAAGGCCTTGCGCGTACCGATTTGGTCACCATGACCGACGATGATGCCGGACAGAATCGGAATCATCGGAAACACGCACGGGGTAAAGGCCAGCAACAAGCCGAATCCGAAGAAGCTGAATAAAGTCAGCGCCAAGCTATCATGCCGCAAAGCATTGACGATTTTGTCCTGCTCCGATAATTCGGCAACCGCGGCAGGCTTGGCTTGCGGCAATACATCAGTGGGCGGCAAGTCAAGGCTGACCTTGGTTTGCATGGGTGGATAGCACACACCGCGGTCGGCACAGCCTTGAAACTTTGCCAGCAACTCAATGGTTTCGGCGGCCTTGCTATCTCGTAACAGCGGTATATCGACGCTGATCTGGTTCCGGTAGATTTGCACCTGACCGAACTCAGCGTCGTGGTAAGCAGCCCCTTCCGGAAGTTGCAAGGGCGACAACCGCGTCTGGGTAGAGCCCTCCGCTTTGACCGACAACTTATCCTTATAGAGGTAATAACCCTCGGCAATTTGCCAGGTTGCTTGCACAGTATGCGGATCTTTCAAAGTCGCGAAAAACTGAAAGGCTTGTTCCGCCGGCAATAACTCCTCAGAAAACAAGCCGGGCGACAAACCCTTTAGACCTTTGACAAACTGATTGAGCGCCCCATTGTTTGCAGCGGCCGAAGCTGCAGGGAGCGCCACATCCAGCAGTACTTTTTGCGGCGGATAACAAACCCCGGCATCCGCACAACCTTGGTATTTAACCAGCAGCTTTAATTGGGTTTCACGACCTTGATTAATCAGCGGCAACACGACATCCAAGGTATTGCGATACACCACCACGTCACCCAGACTCGGGTCATGCTCGGTAACGCCTTCCGGCATACTTGCCTGGCCCAGCTGAATCACTTCAGTTTGCGACTGGAACTTGGTCTTATCCCGATACAGGTGATAGCCTTCGACTATCTGCCAGTGCAATTCAACTTTATCGGCGGTTTCGGCCGTGGCAGTTAATTTGAACGCCTGCTCCGGGGGCAAAAAATCCTGACTTTCCAGCGCCGCCGCAGTGCGCCAAAAAACAGCGAATAAACATAATAAAATCAGTCGATGCCAAGGCATGAGTCTATCCATTTCAAATAATCCAGCGAGCCGCTTGCTATCGCGACCGCAATAATTTCCGGGAGTTGGTAAGGGTGTAGGCTTTTCAGCGTCGCTTCAATGGCCGCATAGCGGTCTTGATGACTTTTGATGAGCAGCAAATGTTCCTGAGCGGTTTCAATTTCACCTTGCCATTCATAAACCGAGCACACACCTGGCAAGATGTTCACGCAGGCCGCTAATTTTTGGGTTATCAGAGTGCCGGCCAGTTTGTCAGCAACCTCTAGGTCCGGGCAGGTACAAAGAATCAATTGATACATCGCGATATTATCCTGGAATTTGCACCAAGATGCTCTTAGTATTAGCGGCTTTTTACCGCAACCGGACTCACCATGAAAACCATGCAAATTCTGTTTATCGCTTTTTTGATCGTGCCGTTTGTGGAAATATACGTGCTATTGCAAGTCGGCGGCTTGATCGGCGCCTTTCCCACTATTTTACTGGTGGTTTTTACTGCGGTTTTGGGCGCTTGGCTACTACGTCGGCAAGGTTTCACCACCTGGCAGCGCTTCCAGTCCGGGTTGGCACAAGGGGAAATTCCTGCTTATGAAATGATCGAGGGCCCGATATTGCTGGTAGGCGGAGCGCTGTTATTGACGCCGGGATTTTTCACCGACCTGTTGGGTTTCGCTTGTCTGATTCCAACCTTACGCAGAAAGATTGCCCAGTACATCATCGAGCATCATTTGCTGCAAACTCAGATGGGCTCTGTGTTTAAACAGGCACGAGACTCGCAAACCATTATCGAAGGCGAGTACAACAAACAAGATTAATAAGGTTTTTTTGAATCCGAATCCGCGCCAAAGGCGCAGATTCGGAGCTGGCCACTAGCAGTTATTGACCGGTAGACCCTGCATCAGCACCCAAGGTATTTTTGTCCATACCGGAATATACCGGGCACCAGCCGGAATAACTGGTCGCAACCAAGACCAAGCCAACCAACAACATCAGGATGCTGGCGGTAAACAGCGATACGCTGAGCAACACCACGCCAGAAACTATGCGAACTTTCTTATCTTTCTCGCCGATGTTGTGCTCAAATTTGATCAAACGTTTATAATCGAAGCTCATTTCCAATCCTCTCTGTGTTGTAGTTATTAGTCCCGACGCACGGCTTTCCCTTAAAGGCAAGCAAATATACACAGCTCCTCAAAATCTGCAAGCTATAAAAAATGGACGTCTCTTCTATCATCACCTCCTTAAACGACGACCAGCGTCTGGCCGTTTCCGCTCCCATGCAAGCCATGCTGGTATTGGCCGGGGCCGGTAGCGGCAAAACCCGGGTATTGGTGCATCGCATCGCCTGGCATATTCAAGTCAACCACATTTCGCCCTATAACATCTTGGCGGTGACCTTTACCAACAAGGCCGCCAACGAAATGCGCAACCGTATCGAAGAGTTGCTCGAAACCCCAGCCCGCGCCATGTGGATAGGCACTTTCCACGGCCTGGCCCACCGCTTATTGAGGCAACACGCCAAGCAAGCCAAATTGCCCGACACCTTTCAAGTGATGGATAGCGACGACCAATTGCGCATCATCAAGCGGCTGATGAAAAACCTGAATCTGGACGACAGCAAATGGCCGCCCAAGCAGGCGCAATGGTTTATCAATGCCCAAAAAGACGAAGGCATCCGCGCCAAGCATATGCACGACAACGGCGATTTTTATAACCGGCAGATGAAGGATATTTACCTGGCATATGAAGACGTGTGCCAACGCTCCGGCTTGGTGGATTTTGCCGAGCTATTACTGAGAGCTCATGAACTGTTGCGCGATAACGAGGACTTATTGGCCTTTTACCGGCAGCGTTTCCAACAAGTCCATGTCGACGAATTTCAAGACACCAACACCATCCAATACGCCTGGCTGCGCCTGCTTACCGAAGGCAACAATAATCTGTTCGTGGTCGGCGACGACGATCAATCAATTTACGGCTGGCGCGGCGCCAAAATCGAAAATATTTTCAATTTCCAAAAGCACTATCCGGAGCACGGCATCGTCCGTCTCGAGCAAAACTACCGCTCCACCGGCCACATACTGAAAGCCGCCAACACCCTGATCGCCAATAATGACAATCGAATGGGCAAGGAATTATGGACTGCTGCCGGCGAAGGTCAGGCCATTTCCTTGTATTCGGCGTTTAACGAGCAAGATGAAGCGTATTTCGTGGTCGAGAAAATTCGGCAATGGGTTAGAGATGGTGGCTTACGCAGCGAGACCGCAATTCTGTATCGATCCAACGCCCAATCGCGACAGTTTGAAGAACGCTTGATGACCACCGCCACACCTTACAGGGTATACGGCGGCCTGCGATTTTTCGAGCGTATGGAAATCAAAAATGCCCTCGCCTATTTACGACTGTCTACCAACCCGCACGATGACCCTTCGTTTGAACGGGTAGTGAATACGCCAACACGCGGTATTGGGGCCAAAACCCTGGACGACATGCGCATTTTGGCCCGCGAACAACAGCTATCACTGTGGCAAGCCGCGTTGGCTATGTTGGAAAGCAATCAACTACCTGCCCGCGCCAGCAATGCCCTGCGTGGCTTTTTAAATCTGATTATCGCGCTCGGCGAAACGACGAAAGAATTGAGTCTGCACGAAACGGTCAAACAAGTCGTCGAAACCAGCGGCTTAATCGAACTGTATAAGAAAGAAAAACAGGACAAAGGCGAAGCCAGAGTGGAAAACCTGGAGGAGTTAGTCAACGCCGCCAGACTATTTGATTACGACAGCGAAAACGCCGAAAACCTGGGCGAGTTGGACATGTTCTTAGCGCACGCCGCATTGGAAGCCGGCGAAATGCAAGGCGAAGTCGATGAAGATTGCGTACAGTTGATGACGCTGCATTCGGCTAAAGGCTTGGAATTCAAACTGGTGTTTCTGGTCGGCTTGGAAGAAGGCCTGTTTCCCTCGCAACAAGCGCTGGACGATGCGGGCCGCTTACAGGAAGAACGCCGACTTTGCTACGTCGGCATCACTCGGGCCATGCAACAACTTTACTTGACGCACGCCGAGTCGCGGCGCCTATATGGTAAAGACAGTTATCCCCGCGCCTCTAGGTTTTTGCGCGAACTGCCGCCGGAATCGATTCAGGAAATCAGGTTACGCGCCAATGTCAGCAGACCGACTACCAATAGCGCATCGCAGTCCAAAGGCTTGGGCAGCAAGGGTACTTACAAACTCGGACAGCCTGTCAGGCACGAAAAATTCGGCGAAGGCGTGGTACTACAAATGGAAGGCGAAGGCGAACAAGAGCGGGTGCAAATCAATTTCCGCAATGCGGGCATCAAATGGCTGATGCTGGCTTACGCCAAACTGGATGCTGCTTAGAATATATTAAAAACGCGGCGTGCGGATCAACCGAACGCCGCGAAACAAGCCAATCCGACTAAGAGGATTAGTCGGTGACAGTAATGACCTTCAGGGAGTTAGTCCCGCCGCTGGCGCCGGTCAAGTCGCCTTTGGTGCGGATCAGTGCATCGCCCGCTTTTACGACACCACGGACTTTCAAAGCCTTGATCAGGCTATCGGTCACGCTGGCCGACTCC
>Ga0160183_114157_pt1 | contig 15762 bp, 12 predicted proteins | sample met14sb_FD_108562 | JGI IMG/M metagenome (GOLD analysis project Ga0160183, IMG submission 108562) | Synthetic bacterial communities of pure cultures from sediment of Lake Washington, USA, under high oxygen condition - MT... | ecosystem: Engineered > Modeled > Simulated communities (microbial... >...
CAAGCGCGCTTGAGCAGTTTATTGCTGGATGTGCGCGAGCCAGCCGAGTACGCCGCCGGACATTTGCCGGGGGCTGTTAATATTCCTCGTGGCTTGTTGGAATTTAAGATCGATACCCATCCGGATTTTCAAGGTCGGCAACATGCGGACATAGTGGTTTATTGCCAGACCGGCGGACGTTCGGCATTGGCTACTCAGGTCTTGAATCAAATGGGTTATAGCGGTGCGGTTAGCATGGCGGGCGGTTTTAAAGCCTGGACGGAGAGTGGTTTAAGCGTTGAGTGAGTTAAACCAAGTCCGCATCGATAAGTGGTTATGGGCCGCGCGTTTTTTCAAGACGCGCGGTCTGGCCGGTGATGCAGTCAGCGGTGGCAAAGTGCACGTCAACGGCCAGCGCTGCAAGCCGGGCAAGGAAGTGAAAATCGGCGATTTGATTAGCGTCACCAAAGACCAATACACTTGGGAGCTTACGGTGACTGATTTGAATAATCAACGCCGTCCGGCTAAAGAGGCTGTGGCGCTTTACAGCGAAGACCAAGCCAGTATCGATAAGCGGCTTAAGCAAATCGAGTTACACAAGCAGCAGCAAGCCTTGCTGCATCCGTCGGAGCGCGAGCATAAACCCAACAAAAAAACAACGCCGACAAATCCATCGCTTCAAACAGGACGCGCTCTAAGCACTATTGGCGCGTCGAACAAAACAATAGCCACAAAACACACTTCAATTTATCATTCCCGGCTAACTTGCATGGAATTAGTGCTTGAATAGCGTCTATCCGCGGCATCAAGATGCCTTAGGATAAATTTTATCGAATCACGATTAAGCGGCGCCTAAGAACTCGATTCTACATTTAAACGATACTGCATCGGGCACATGCCTGCCTGGGTTTCGCGACACCATAGGATATTTAATGTCGATACGTTGTTTTTCAGTCCTGACTACTGCATTGCTAACCAGCGGTTTCCTAGCCGGTTGCGCCACAACCCGGCAAATTGCCGTCGATTATCCCAAAACCGAGTCTTTACCGATTAAGCCGCTACGCGGTCAATCTATGGTGAGCGGTGACGACTACTATGTACAATTGGTCTCCGACTTTGATTTCAAAGGGGATAACGCCCTGAAAGGCGGTTGCAGCGATGTCGGTGGTCATTACGAAAACGGTGACCTGTCCGCGGCGCTAGTATTCAGTGTGCATAACGATGCCTTAAAACTGAAGCGCGAAGCCAGCGGCTTTTTGTACCAAGCCACAACCGGCAAATGCAATTTCAAGCTGGAAACCAAAAAATCTTATCTGACCCCTTGGTTACGGCTCGATTCCAGCAAAGACACCCTGATCGAATACAACTTTCTGACCAGTAACAGCCACGAAGCCAATCTTTCCCAATTAATTAACGACGTGAATGCCGCCAGCAGTTTGTTCGCATTCACCGGTGTCGGCGCGGGTATGGCGGTGATGGGCAAGCTGGCCGGCAACTGGGTGGAGAGCAATCCGCAAGTGGTGGCCAAAACTCCCGCAGCCGGTACTTCTGGTAACGGTAAATACAGTTCCGAGACGCATTCTTTGCCTGCCAGTGTGGTACTTGCGGGGGACAGCAGTAGTTTCAATCAAATCCGTCTTGGCGTTTATGAGGTGGTTGAAGGTGGCTTGAGTGCTTGGTCTTCCGAAAGCAAACTGCTGGGCGAATTGCGGGTATACCCCGAAATTGTCTCCTCATTACTGTTGAAAACCTCGGGTGACCTGCCGCCCGACGCGCATGATTTGTCACTTGATGAGTTGTGGCGGATACCGATTCAAACGGCCAATGGCGAAGTCAGTTTGCGGCAGTTGATCGATCAAGTCGACCCGGCCGCGAAACCCAATCTGCAACCGGATTGGCAGAATTACCCGGATGTGGAAAGCCAATGCCGGCGCTTGAAGCTGGCGATGAAAGATTTGGGCTTCAATAAATTTGATCGCAATGCGGTGTTGTACTATTTCCTGAGCAAAACCTCGCCGGATTGGAAAAACTTTAATATCTCCGCGCAGCGGGCCATGACCGACGAAATCCGCCCCAAGTTGCTGGAACAATATCGGGCTAAGGACTTCGCCGGCTGTCTGGCGAGCGAAGACTACGCCGTCATGAAGAGCATGAAGCTAGCGGTTAACACCGAGCAGGATTGGGAGGCGCTGACCAACTCACGGCAGAAAAAAGAAGGCGTCATCAACCCAATTCAATCGGCGGCGCGGCAATTTTTGTCGGCTTTGCAAAATCCCAACAAAGACGAAGCCGCTCGGCAGCTATACCCTTTATTAAATACCGAAAAAGGCGGGAACGGCACGGTGCTACTGCAAAACCATTTGGGCAACTTTGGTTTGGAAGCGCTACTGCAAGTGCCGACGGTTGCTGACGAAGGCGTGCTGATCAACGCCGCTCAGCTGGCGGGTGTGTTTAGCGGGCTCAATGTCGAGACTTACACTTGTGCGCGTCCGGCTCAAGATCAAGGCCAGCCTTTGGCGAATATCGGCATCATGCTGTTTGTCACCAAACCCGGCAGTCCGCGTGAAAAAGGCGGGGCTTTGGAGTTTGAGTTAGTGCAAGGCAAGATTGCCCGCCTGGCTTTTCAACATCCGTCCTTTCGAGATTTCGAACAAAACCTGGCCGATTATCCGGATCTCGGTGGATGCCGGATAGATGCCGATTTGTTGAATAAGCTGCACTAATTCCCAGCGTGTGGTGGTGACAATGAATCGAAAAAAAGGCTTGATCGCAGGATTGGGGCTTATTGCGCTTTTGGCGATCTACGCCTTCTTGGGGTTTTACCTGGTGCCGGCCCTGGCCTTAAAAAAACTGCCGGCTTTAATTCAGGAAGAAACCGGACAGCAAGCCCGGCTTTCGGCAATTCGCTTTAACCCCTTCAAATTCACACTGACCTTGGAAGGCTTTGCCCTGGCGGCGAAAGACGGCAAAGATCTGGCGGGTTTCGAGCGTTTATTTGTCGATTTGGACACCGTCGAGTCGGCAAAGCTGGGCGGTGTGGTTTTAGACGTCATTGATTTGCATAATCCGCAAGTCAATATCGAACGTCGCGCCGACGGCGCATTCAATTTTGCGGATATAAAAACCAAGCAATCAGAGTCGCAGCCTGACACAAAAGACAGTGACGGCAAAAGCTTGGCGCTGTGGGTTCATCAAATCGCGGTCACAGAAGGACGCATAGGCTGGCGGGATGCTACCAGCGGTCAAGTGCTATCGGAAAACCTGTTACGGCTTAATCTAAAACTCAACGAATTCAGCACTCAGGCGGCAAGCAGTGCGCCGGGCGAATTGAGTGTGGGTTTGGAATCGGGCGGCACTATCCAATGGCATGGCGATTTCTCGATTGCACCGCTGGCTTCTAAGGGTCAGTTGCAGTTGGAAAAAATAGGTCTGGCCAGAAGCTGGCAATTATTTTTGCAACAAATCCTGCCGGTGGAAATCGTCAACGGCGTGCTGGGTTTGCAAGTCGATTACACGCTTGCCCAAGCAGCGGATGGGATGCTCACAAAGCTAAGCAACGGCAATGTCGAGATCAAACAGCTGGAGATCACCGAGAACAATCACGGTAAGCCGTTAGTGAGTCTGCCGGCCTTGGCGGTCAACGGCATTAATGTCGATGTTAATCAGCAGCAAGTTGAGATTGGAGTGGTATCCAGCAGCGATGCGGGGATTAGCGCGTGGTTGCAAGCTGACGGTATTGTCAATTATCAGGCTTTGTTTGCCGGAGATGCCGCGGCTCAAGACGTTAATCAACCACCTGCAACGCCGATGGTTGCCGAGGAAAGCAAGCCCTGGCTGGTTAGAGTGGATGAGTTGGCATTCAACAACTACAACATTCATTTTACCGATTACAGTTTGCCGAAGCCGCTGGAGCTGCAACTGAGCGAGTTGAGTGGCAAGGTGCAAAAATTTAGCACGCAGGACAGTGGTAAATTGCCGGTGCAATTGAGCTGCAAGTTCAATAATACCGGCGGGTTGAAAGTGGACGGCGAGATGAGTTTGCAGCCATTTGCGGGGTCTTGGGCGCTGGATATTCACGATATTAACCTGAAAGTGTTCCAACCTTATCTGGACCCCTTTTTTAAAACTGGAATTGGTGGATGGCGACTTCAGTGGTAAGGGCAATCTGCAATTAGCGGTGGCTGAGCAGCTGCAACTCACTTTTCAGGGCGACGCCAATTTAGAAGGTTTGGTGACTCGGGATCAGCTCAAGAACGTGGATTTCTTGAAATGGTCCAATCTCGAGGTGTCGGGAATAGATATCGATTTGGCGAAACAGGATTTCAAATTCGCCAAGGTAATGTTTGACCGTCCTTACCTGCGGTTTAATATCAAAAAGGATGGTAAAACCAATATCGACGATCTAATGCTGCCGCAAACACCCGCAAAACCAGCTCCGGCAGCTAAACCTCCTGCAAAACCGGCGGCCGCCAAATCCACCGAGCCGCGGGTCAGTATCGGTAAAATCGAACTGAAAGAGGGTAAGTCGGATTTCTCCGACTACTCCTTGATATTACCGTTCGTAGCGGCGATGAACAGTCTCAACGGCGAAGTCAGCGGGTTTTCCTCGGACAAAGATGCCGAGGCCAAGTTGGCTTTAAAAGGCAAGGTTTACGAGATGGCCTCGGTCGGTATCAAAGGCAAATATCAATTCGATACGGGGGATTCGGACATTGCCCTAAATTTTACCAACATGCCTTTGCCGTTGATTACGCCTTATATGGCTGAGTTTGCCGGCTACCGGATTGAGAAAGGCCAAATGGCGTTGGATTTGCGCTACACCATCAAGCAGGCGCAGTTGGCAGTGCAGAATAAATTGCTCATTGATCAGTTGACCTTGGGTGAGCATGTGGAAAATCCGAATGCGGTGTCCTTGCCTTTGCATTTGGCGATTGCCTTGCTGAAAGATGCGGACGGCAAAATTAATCTGGATTTTCCCATCACCGGCAGTCTGGAAGATCCGAAATTCAGTATTGGTTCCTTGCTGGCCGATGTGTTGGTTAATCTGATCTCTAAAGTGGCGATGTCGCCGTTCAAAGCGCTGGGTTCGCTGCTCGATGATGACAAGGACTTTAGCGCGGTGGCTTTCGCACCGGGTAGTGCTGAATTGGCTGTCGAAGAATCCGCCAAACTGGATCAGCTTAATAAAGCCTTGCTCAGCAAACCCGAGTTGACCCTGGAAATCAAAGGTATTGCTTACCAAAACATGGATTGGCCGGCGATGCGCTTTGAAGCAGTAAAGGATGTATTGAAAAAAATGAAGTCCGGCGAATTGCGCGACAAAGGTGAGAAAGTTCGGCACGAATACATTGAATTGACCGACGATGACTACAAGCGCTTGCTGGCCAAGTTTTTTGGCGAAGTCTTCCCGCAGGAGATGGATAGATCCTTATTAGGCAAGCCGCGGATCAAGGCTAATCCGGACTCTGACTTTTACCCGTTGGCGCAACAGAAACTGGAAGGCATTTTTCCACCCGATCCGCAGCGCCTTAACGATCTGGCGATTGCCAGAGCCAATCATATCGCGCAGTATCTGGCCGAACCGGGCGGGATTAGCAAAGATAGGCTGTATCTGATGGCGACCGAGTTGAATCAGGCTGAAACAGCCGATGGGATTAAATCGGTGCTATCGTTGAGCGTTTCACAGTAAACGGAAGCTTACACTGTTTGTAATATAATGGCGTTTACGCAGCGATAGTGGCGCATCGATTTGTATTTAAGGTTTTATAAAAATGGAGATTCTAATGTCAACCCAGTTTTTTCGATTTATTCCACTGTTGGCTCTAAGCCTAGGCGGACTGTTTTTCGTGTCTCCGGCGGCTGCGCAATCGCTAACATCCTGCACGATGACTTACAAGTTGAGCGGTTGGTCACTCGTTTATAAGCAATACGATGGCCTGGGTAATATCAGCTGCAGTAACGGACAGCGGGCGCAAGTTGCACTGGCGTCCAAGAGCATAGGTTTTACCATCGGTAAATCGGAAATCGAGGGGACCGGGGTGTTTTCCGAAGTTAGAAATCTGAATGAAATCTACGGCAGCTTTGTCGCCTTCGAAGGCCATGCCGGTGCCACTAAATCGATAGACGGGCAATTGTTAACCCGAGGCGAAATTTCTTTGGCGCTGTCCGGCAAGGGTCGTGGTATAGACATTGGCGTGACCTTGGGCGCTTTGACTATCTCACCTAGATGATCGGTTTTTGCGTTGCCGTTGCTTACCGATAAGGTCTGGGATTTTGCTGATTATGTCGATGGTAGGTGACCCGTGCCGTTTGTAGTCCGCGATCAGACAGGGGCAATCGTGCAACTGTGCGACAGTAGCGATGAGTGGCTCGATGTCGACCACCCTGAAGTAGTTGCATTCTTGCAGCAGGTCCCAAGTGATAAGGCAAGGGAAGCCTTGTCAGCTACCGATAACGACATGGTCAGGGTCATAGACGATTTGGTGGATTTACTGGTAGCCAATCAGGTGCTGATTTTTACCGAGCTTCCTGAGCGCGTGCAAACCAAGTTGTTGGCAAGGAAGCAACTCAGAAAGGATGTGAATGCCTTGCAAAATTTGATGGTAGACGATGAAGGGTTGTTCTAGGCAATGGTTGAGGGCTTAGCAACACAGCGCGCTGTTGGTTTTGTCGCCTATTGGGATGTCATCCTGAATAGTGAGCGATTCGCAGCACGTTCATCAATAATGGATGCTCTGTGAAAAACTCGTTTTTTCTGGTCATACCCCAGCAAAAAAATGATCCCCAATTGTCGGCGTCGTTTACCGACGATGCGCTACGGCAATGGATTACGGAACTGCCGACTGCCAATCCCGGTCTGGCCGCCCGTTTGTTTTACGAGTTGTTAGGTGAATTAATTTCGGTGGAAATGCCGGCGGCAAAGCGCTTGCATGCATTGGAGTTACTCAGAGACAGCTTCTACTTGATCGACGATTATTTGCGCTCGCGGTTAATCAAGTTCGGTTTCCCAAAGGGCGAAAGCGAAAAAAAAATATTCGGCTTGGCCTGTGCAATCGAAAGACAATTTACCATCGGCTATTGGAGTGTGGTCAAGGATTTGACCCGCCGAGAAATTGGTTGGTTGCAGGGTAAATCCACGGCCTTGGCGATACAGCGGACTATCCGGGGCTTGAGCCGCATCGTGATAAGTCACTACATGATGAGCTATCCGGTGCCGGATTGGATCTGGATCGATTTGCACTCGTTGTATAAACTCGCCGTGAAGTTGGATAAGGCGGGCTCCAAGGTGGCCGACCAGGGCGGTATATTCAGTAAACTGTCGTCAGTCGAAGACAGCTATAAACAAATATTGCTGTTAAGTTTGGCTTATCCATCCGGCTTGATGCAGAAAGAGTTTCAACTGGTTTATGAGTTTCTCGAGAAAATCAGCGATTTTCTGCAAATCGAAACCAAACCGGTAGCCGAACAAGCCGTGCAATGCGCGATTTTAATGGACGAAGACCTGCCGCCGGCTTTTTTGCTCGGCGGCACACAGACGGATCGCCGGTCGGATTCGGCCATGCTTTACCTGAATCTGACCAAGTTGGGTAAAGTCATCAAACAGGCGGACAAACTGTGCAGCAAGGAGGAGGCGCGTTTTAGTTCGCTGGAAGTCGATAAGAATAATCATCAAAAGCTCTCGGCGGAACTGTTCGACTATCTGATGCAGCGCTGGCAAGGGAAGGAGCCGCAAGGGACGGTCTATTTTGCCGATAGGCTGGATAGATATGTGGCTATTGGTTTGGAAACGACCTATGATCTATTGGAAACCGGTAGACCCGGTCTGGAAACCGGTCTGGAAATACGGGCCGAGACTGACTCCGAACGCGCATTGTCCTGTAATTTCCACAAGGAAGGCGTGCTGTCTATCGGTAGCTTGGTGAGTTTTCGTAAGATAGACGCGATGCCGCAACAACGTTCGCTCGGCGTGGTTTGCAAAATACTGCTCCCCAAGCAGGATTCCAAGCTGATATTCGAGGTGATGGTCATCGCCGCGCAAGCTTTCCCTGTGGCTTATCAGGCGCTGGAGGCGGATACCGATGCGGAGCGCAAGAAAGCCTTGATCTATGGCATAAGAGATAATGAAGGCGAAAAGAGCTTTATCATCATGGATTCTTTTCGCTTGAAAGACGGCGATTTATTGCGAATGTTCATGGGGCATGAGAATTTTCCCATTATTTTGAACGGCCGTAGAAATATCGGCTTGGGCTATTGGCAGTTCGAATGCCGGCGTATTCTGGACGACGTCGTTCCCACGCAGAACAAGAAGAAAGGCTATGATTTTATATAACAAAGACGATTGCCGCCCGGTTCCGACAGGGAACAGGCGGCAGAACCCAGCAAACAGACTCAATGACAGCAAATACCGATCAGACATCTGATTTTAACGCCCTCGTCGATCCGCACGCCCAGCGTGAGGCCGAAAAATACGAGAATCCCATCCCCAGTCGCGAGCTGATTCTCCAGCTTATTCAAGAAGCCGGCAAGCCGCTACGCCGCCAACAAATCGCCCAACAATTTGCCCTGGAAACACCTGATGCCCTGGAGGCGCTGCGCCGCAGGCTGCGCGCCATGGAGCGCGACGGCCAGCTAAGTTTTAACAGCCGGCAAAAATATTGCTTGGGCTCCGGCGGCAACACTATCGCCGGACGGGTGCTTGGCCATCCGGAAGGCTTCGGTTTCTTGAAACCCGATGACGGTAGCGAAGACCTGTTTTTGTCGCCGCGGGAAATGAAGCCGCTGATGCCTAATGACCGAGTCATCGCGCGCGTGGCCGGCATTGATAGACGCGGCCGTCGCGAAGCGGCAGTGATTGAAATCAGCGAACGCAATACGCATCAAGTGGTCGGTCGGTTTTTTACCGAGGGCCGCGTGGCTTATGTGGTGCCGGATAACAAAAAGATTGCCCACGAAGTACTGATTGCCAAGGAAGACGTCGGCCATGCCAAACAAGGCCAGATCGTGGTCGCAGAGATAATTCAGCAACCTAGCCAGCATTGCCAGCCCTTGGGCCGCATCATCGAAGTACTGGGCGCGCATATGGCGCCGGGCATGGAAATCGAAATGGCGATTCGCTCTCACGATTTGCCCAATCAGTGGCCGGACCAGTTACTGGAAGAAATCAAGGAACTCACGCCGCAAGTGCCCGAGTCCGCCAAGCAGGGCAGGGAAGATATTCGCAAGTTGCCCTTGGTCACCATAGACGGCGAAGATGCCCGGGATTTCGACGATGCTGTCTACGCGCAAAAAACCCCGAAAGGCTGGAAATTATTGGTAGCGATTGCCGACGTCTCACATTATGTAAAAGTCGATACGGCCTTGGATGCCGAAGCCAAAAACCGCAGTACTTCTGTATATTTTCCGGAAAAAGTCATTCCGATGCTGCCGGAGATACTGTCTAACGGATTGTGTTCGTTGAACCCGGAAGTGGATCGTTTATGCATGGTCTGCGAATTACTGATCAACGAAGAAGGTAATGTCCTGCGTTCCCGGTTTTTTGAAGCTGTGATGCGCTCCCATGCGCGTTTGACCTATACCGACGTAGCAAAAATGCTGGTGGATGGCGATCAGAAGTTGGCAAAAAAACACGCCGCTTTGCTGCCACATTTACAGACTCTGTACGACTTGTACAAGGTGATGCGTAAGCAGCGCGAGTTGCGCGGGGCGATGGATTTCGACACCCAGGAGACCAAAATCGTCTTTGGGCCGGAGCGCAAAATCGCTGAAATCGTGCCTTTGCAGCGCAACGATGCCCATAAGCTGATCGAAGAATTTATGATTACCGCCAACACGGCAGCGGCGAAGTTTCTGAACAAGAAAAAAATGCCGCGCCTGCTGCGGATCCACGATGGCCCCGGCCCGGAAAAATTACTGGCACTGAAAACCTTTCTAGGCGAACTGGGTTTATTTCTGGGTGGTAAGGCTCAACCCACGCCATTGGATTACATGCATCTGCTGGAGTCGGTAAAGGAACGTCCCGACGCGCATTTGATTCAGACGATTTTGCTGCGCTCCATGTCGCAAGCCGTTTACAGCCCGGAAACCAAAGGCCATTTTGGCTTGGCGCTGGATGCCTATGCGCACTTTACTTCGCCGATCCGGCGCTATCCTGATTTGCTGGTGCATAGGGCGATCAGGCATTGTCTGGCCGGTAAGTCGGTTGATAGTTTTTATTACACGCATCCTGACATGGTGTTGTTGGGTGAGCATTGTTCGGCGAACGAGCGCCGAGCCGACGACGCCACCCGCGATGTGGTGAGCTGGCTGAAATGCGAATACATGATGGACAAGATCGGCGAAGAGTTCGACGGCGTGATTTCCGCCGTGACCGGTTTTGGCTTTTTCGTTGAATTGCAATCGATTTACGTGGAAGGCTTGGTGCATATCGCCTCCCTGGTACAGGATTATTTTGCCTTCGACGCCAGTAAACATCAGTTGTACGGCGAGCGTACCGGCGTACGTTACCGCTTGGGCGATATGGTGAAAATTCGCGTGGTGCGGGTTAATCTGGACGACAAGAAAATCGATTTTGAGTTGCTACAATCAGGTAAAAAAATCGCTAAGACCAAATCCTCTTCGGGCCGCAAAAAAGCCGAAGCCAGCGCTAAAGCGACGAAGTCGAATAAAGATAAAAAATCCTCAAGTAAGCCAAAAGCCAAAAAACGCCGTCGCTCATGAATTTAACCCAATTGTTTGGTATTCACGCGGTGCAAGCCGCGCTGGATTATTCACCGCAGAAAATTCGCCGAGCCTGGGTGGATAGTCAACGCCAGGATGTGCGCCTGAAGCAAGTGATAGACGATCTCGTCAAGCTGGGAATCAATCCGGAAAAAACCGAGCGTAAAAAGCTGGAAAAGATGGCCGACGGCAAAAATCATCAAGGGATTGTGGTGGCCGTGGAATTGCCGGCGATGCGCAGCGAAGACCAGCTCAAACAAGATGTTGAAGCGCTAACCCAGACGCCGTTTTATCTGGTGCTGGATCAAGTGCAAGATCCGCACAATCTCGGCGCTTGTCTGCGTACCGCGGATGCCGTGGGTGCGCATGGCGTGATCGTCACTAAAGACAATGCCGCCGGTATCACGCCGACGGTTTGTAAAGTAGCCAGCGGTGCAGCGGAAACGGTGCCGGTGTATCAGGTCACCAATCTGGCCAGAGTTCTGCGCTGGTTGAAAGAGCAGAATATCTGGATCATGGGCGCGGCCGGCGAAGCTGAACAAACTGTGTTTCAGATGGAACTCGATATGCCTTTGGCGGTGGTGATGGGTACGGAAGGTACTGGCATGCGCCATCTGACCCGTCAGCATTGCGATTTTCTGGTGAAAATTCCTATGGCTGGACAGGTGGAAAGCCTGAACGTATCGGTGGCTGCTGGCGTATTGTTGTACGAAGTGTTTCGGCAGAAACTGCTTGCTTAAGCGGCATGAAGCGCATGGGCTATGTTTCGGCGGCGTTGCTTGCCAGCGCATTGAGCTCGATGGCTTATGCTGAAATCGATGCGAGAGCAATGGCCTTTAATTGCTGGAATTGTCACACCGATTCAAACTTAGATGCCCAAAGCTCAATCCCTTCGCTAAAAAATTTATCCGCTCAGCAGATCCAGCAGGCCTTGCTGGATTTTAAATACGACAAAAGGCCGGCCACATTGATGCCGCGTTTGGCTAAAGGTTACAGCGACACCGAGCTGGCGGCGGTTGCCGAGTATTTGAGTCGCCATTAATGACCGGATTATCCCGCAGACGTTTTTTACAAGGCTTTGCCGGAGTTGGGGCTGGTGTTCTTAGCGGTTGTGGCGGATTGCCGTTCTTTTCGGGTGCCAAAGCGCATGTCGTAGTGGTCGGTGGTGGCTTTGGCGGTGCGACGGCGGCGAAATATCTGCGCTTGCTGGATGCGAATATTCAAGTCACGCTGATCGAACCTAAAGCCAAATATATCACTTGCCCCGGCAGTAATTGGCTGTTTGCCGGTTTGGCGGGCCTCGACCAGTTGACGGTCGATTACCAGGCTTTGCAAGACAAATATGGAATCAAACTGTTAATTGATCGCGTCAGCAGTTTAGATGCTGGGCAACGGCGATTGCGATTGGCCGGCGGGCAGAGTGTGAGCTATGACAGGTTAATCATGTCGCCTGGCATCGATTTTCGCTGGGATGCGATGGCTGGTTACGATCAGGCCGCCGCGGAGCAATTTCCGCATGCTTGGCAGGCCGGTCCGCAGACCTTAATGCTGGCGCGGCAACTGCAAGCCATGCCGGACGGTGGGGTAGTGTTGCTAGCGGTGCCTGCCGATCCTTATCGATGTCCGCCCGGCCCTTACGAGCGGGCCAGTATGATGGCGTATTGGCTGAAACAGCATAAACCGCGTTCGAAAATACTCATCCTCGATGCCAAACGCAGCTTTTCCAAACAGGCTCTATTCGAAGCCGGCTGGACCAAGCATTACGGTTACGGCACCGCCAATAGCCTGATCGAGTGGCATAGCTTGGCAGATAATCCTTTACTTGAACTGGATAAGCCGAATAGGGTGCTGACTAGCGAATTCGGCGACCGATTCCGGGGCGACGTGTTGAACATCATTCCGCCGCAAACGGCTGCGTATATCGCTTTGCAGCAGGGCTTGGCCGATAGCACCGGTTGGTGTCCGGTTCGGCCGCTGACCGGCCAATCGTTATTTGACGACTTTATCCATGTCATTGGCGACGCTGCGCATTATGCGCCTATCCCTAAGTCTGCTTTTGCCGCTAATTCCGAAGCTAAAGCGTGTGCGCTGGCGGTGACGAGCTTGCTTAATCAGACCCCCGTCCCCGAAGCACATTGGCTGAATACCTGCTATAGCCTGATCGCGCCTGACCACGGTATCTCCGTGGCCGGTGTTTACAAACTGGATGCAGCCGATGCGATTGCGCCGGTGAAAGGCGCCGGTGGAGTAAGTGCGCGAGCCGATGCCCAAGTTGCCGCTGCGGAAGCGGATTACACGCGAGCCGTTTATCGGAACTTGATTGCCGATACGTTTGGTTGACTTGATGTTTTGATCAAAAATATTTTATTTCAATAGCTTGCATTGGATTTTTGTAATTTTTTTTGAATTGTTTTTCCTTGCAATTGAAACTGAATAAGAAAGCAATTTTTCGGCCAGTATTTACGAGTATTTACCATTGAAGGCGCGGGAATCCGAAAACAGCGTGTTACAATCGCGCCTGTTCATTTTCCATGGTTGACTGCGTGAAGAAAAACCCACTATTACAAATACTGTTGCTGAGTATGCTGTCCGGCAAGGCCGCTCATGCAAGCAGCTTTGTAGTTGAGGATATTCAGGTCAAGGGCTTACAAAGAATTTCCGCCGGTACCGTCTACAACTATTTGCCGGTTAATGTTGGCGAAACCTTTTCCGAAGACAAGCAAGCCGCGGCGATCAGGGCTTTATTCAATACCGGATTTTTCAAGGATATATCGCTGGAACGCGATGGCGGCACGCTGGTGGTGAATGTGGTCGAGCGGCCTTCGGTAGCGAAAGTGGTTATCGAAGGCAACAAAGACATTAAAAAGGAAGATTTAACCGAAGCCTTGAAAAAAAATCGGCTTGGCGGAAGGCAAGGTTTACAACAAGCAAATCCTGGACAAGGTCGAACAAGAGCTACGCCGACAATATTTCAGCCATGGTAAATACGGCCTGAAAATTAAAACCGAAGTTTCGGAATTGACGCGCAACCGGGTCGGCATTCATATCGATATTTCCGAGGGCCGGGTTGCCAAGATCAAGCAAATCAATATCGTCGGCAGCAAATCCTTTGCTAACGATGTTTTGCGGAAAGAGTTTGAATTAAGCACCACCAACTTCCTGTCTTTTTATTCCAAAGACGACCAATATTCCAAACAAAAGCTGTCTGCTGATTTGGAAAAGCTGCGTTCATTTTATCTTGATCGCGGTTATATCAATTTCTCCATTGAATCCACTCAGGTTGATATTACGGCCGATAAGAAGGAAATTTACATCACCATCAACGTCAAGGAAGGCGACGTGTACACCTTGGAAAAGGTCAAATTGTCCGGTGAATTGATCGTGCCGCCTGAAGAGTTGATCAAGTTGGTTAAAGTCGGACCGGGTGAGATATTCTCCCGGAAAAACGCCACGGAAACCTCCAAATCCATTTCGGATCGCCTGGGTGACGAAGGCTATACCTTTGCCAACGTGAATATGGTGCCGGAGATTAACGAGCAGCAAAAGACCGTGGCGATGACCTTTTTTTGTTGATCCTGGCAAGCGTGTGTATGTGCGGCGCATCAACGTCAAAGGTAACACCAAGACCCGTGACGAAGTGATTCGCCGGGAAGCCCGGCAAATGGAGTCCAGTTGGGCGGCCAGCAGCAAGATTGAACGGACCAAGACCCGTCTGGATAGATTGGGTTATTTTGAGGAAGTGGGTGTGGAAACGCCGCCTGTGGTCGGTTCGGCCGATCAGATCGACGTTAATTACACGATCAAGGAGAAAGCCTCCGGTAACTTGCAGGCCGGTGTCGGTTACTCCCAGGTGCAAGGAATTATCTTTAACGCCAACGTGTCGCAAGACAATATCTTCGGTACCGGTAAGCGGGTGGATTTCGCGTTCAACAACAGTAGTATTTTGACACGTTACAACCTGGGCTTTTCAGATCCTTATTACACGCTGGATGGCGTGGCGATGGGCTACAACCTGGGTTACACCTCTCGAAATGCCTACGCGGCTAACTTGGCGGCTTACAATACAACCATTACAAACGCCGGTATCAACTTTGGTATCCCGTTGAACGAGTTCGACAGAATCGGTTTTGATATTGATCTAAAGCGCACCGAGATCGAAAACACCACCTTGTCTTCGGACACGATTCTAAAATTCCTAGGGTTTAAAAAGGGCGACGACATTTCTGCAATCCGGTCGAAAAGCTTTGATACGCTGTCAACTTCCGTCGGTTGGACTCACGATACCTTAGATAGAGCCACCTTCGCTCATAGCGGTGGTCAGCAAAGACTGTCCGGATTGATAACCGTACCCGGTAGTGATTTGGAATATTTCAAAGTCGGCTATAAACATCAGCATTATTTTCCCTTGTCCAACGACTTTACCTTCCGCTTGTTAGGTGAGGTGGCGCATGGCGGTAGCTACGGTGGTAGTTCCGGCTTGCCGTTTTTTGAAAACTATTTTGCCGGTGGTACCGGTGACGTTCGCGGTTTTATGCAAAATACCTTGGGTGTCATTGACCAAAACGAAATCAATACCGCCAATACCTACAATCGACCCATCGGGGGCTCCACCAAGCTGATTGGCAAGGCCGAGCTGTTTTTCCCTGTGCCGTTCTTAAGCGATATGAAATCGGTGAGAATTGGCTCATTTGTTGACGCCGGCACGCTGGCGCCCGGACTTAGTACCGGCGATTTGCGCAAGTATTTCCGTTATTCGGTGGGCTTGTCTGGGGAATGGTTGTCGCCGTTTGGTGCCTTGGCAGTGAGTGTTGCCCAGCCCCTGAATTCGGAAAGTACCGACAGAACTCAAGCCTTCCAGTTCACCTTCGGCTCGGGATTTTAGTTTAGTTTGAGCCTGTTTTGCCCTATAATCGCTTTTGCGTTCTGTCTTAAACTCAAAAAAATTAACCGGAGATGGTTTTGACCATGAAAAATAGAATTTCTTTGTTTCTAATGCTGATGATTTTTGCTGGCGTGAGTCACGCAGAGCTGAAAATCGGTTTTGTCAATGTGGCGAAGGTTCTGGAA
>Ga0160183_109877_pt1 | contig 15710 bp, 12 predicted proteins | sample met14sb_FD_108562 | JGI IMG/M metagenome (GOLD analysis project Ga0160183, IMG submission 108562) | Synthetic bacterial communities of pure cultures from sediment of Lake Washington, USA, under high oxygen condition - MT... | ecosystem: Engineered > Modeled > Simulated communities (microbial... >...
ACAACGTATCCATCTCAGTTGCACTGATTGCCCCAATCGCGATGGAAGAAGGCTTGCGCTTCGCTATCCGTGAAGGTGGTCGTACCGTTGGTGCTGGCGTCGTTGCCAAAATCATCGAGTAATAGTTGATGTATGTGAAAGCTGCGCTACAACCCGTGCAGCTTTCGCTTTAAAGAGTACAGGCCAATAGCTCAATTGGTAGAGTATCGGTCTCCAAAACCGAGGGTTGGGGGTTCGAGACCCTCTTGGCCTGCCAAACACCCAGAATAATCTGAGGTGTTAATCATAAAGTTAAGTATATGATCGATAAAATCAAACTGGCTTTATCCCTGTTGTTACTAGCTTTAGGGATCGCCGGTTTTTATCTTTTTGAAGATAAAGCAATGGTTATTAGGATACTTGCCGTATTGGCAGGTATTGTCGCGTCTGTAGCAGTGGCGTGGACTGCGCCGCAAGGCAAGCAGGCGCTAGGCTTTTTTAATGAGTCTGTTGCTGAGGCCAAGCGTGTTGTCTGGCCAACGCGTCAGGAAACGTTGCAAACCACATTGGCGGTTGTTGTGCTGGTTGTGATCATGGCAGCATTCCTGGCATTGGTCGATATCAGCTTCGCCTACATGGTGCAATGGATTATGGGTAAAGGAGCTTAATGTCTATGCGTTGGTATGCAGTTCAAGCTTTCTCCGGCATGGAAAAATCCGTGAAAGCCGGTTTGGAAGAGCGCATCATCAGATCTAATTTGCAAGATCAGTTCGGTGACATTCTGGTGCCCGTTGAAGAGGTGGTTGAGCTAAAGAATGGTCAGAAGACTATTTCTGAGCGTCGCCTGTATCCTGGCTATGTGCTGGTACAGATGGAAATGACTGATGAGAGCTGGCACTTGGTAAGAAGTACACCAAGAGTGACCTCATTCATCGGTGGTACGGCGCAACGTCCAACCCCGATTAAAGACAAAGAAGTAGAAATTATTCTGCGTCGTATGGATGACAGCAAGTCGAATCCAACGCAGAAAATGACCTTTGAAAAAGGCGAAAGCGTCCGTGTGGTCGATGGCCCATTCAAGGATTTCTCTGGTAGCGTCGAAGAAATCAATTACGACAAAAACAAACTGCGTGTTTCCGTGGTTATTTTTGGTCGTGCGACACCAGTTGAACTGGATTTTGCACAGGTAGAAAAAGAAGTCTAGTTGTGCAGTTTTCGACTGCCTTTGGTGGGTGGTCGATATTTTTAACGGGGAGCCTGCTCAAGGCGATATTACCCATTTTAGGAGTCAAACATGGCAAAGAAAGTCATTGGCTACATCAAGCTGCAGATCCCTGCAGGTAAAGCCAACCCAAGCCCACCAGTCGGTCCAGCACTGGGTCAACGTGGTCTGAACATCATGGAATTCTGTAAAGCGTTTAACGCTGCAACGCAAGGCGTAGAGCCAGGCTTGCCAATTCCAGTAGTGATCACTGCATTTGCAGACAAGAGCTTCACTTTTGTGATGAAAACCCCTCCGGCAACCGTGCTGATCAAAAAAGCGGCCAAGCTGGAAAAAGGGTCTGCTCGTCCTCATACCGACAAAGTTGGCAAGATTACGCGTGCACAAGCTGAAGAAATTGCTAAAACAAAACAGCCTGACCTGACGGCAGCTGACTTGGATGCCGCTGTACGCACCATCGCTGGTAGCGCACGCAGCATGGGTATCGAAGTGGAGGGTGTATAACATGGCTAAAAGAATTGATGCATTGCGTGCGAAAATCGACCGCAACAAATTATATCCAGTGGCTGATGCCCTGAACCTAGTTAAAGAAGGCGCTTCAGCTAAATTTAACGAGTCTGTTGATGCTGTGATTAACCTGGGTATTGACCCACGTAAATCTGACCAGCTGGTTCGCGGTGCGATCGTATTGCCTAACGGTACTGGTAAAACTGTGCGCGTGGCTGTATTTGCACAAGGCGTGCAAGCTGAAGCGGCTAAAGCGGCTGGTGCTGACATCGTTGGTTTCGAAGACCTGGCTGAACAAGTTAAAGGCGGCATGCTGGACTTTGACGTTGCGATTGCAACGCCTGATGCGATGCGTATCGTTGGTGCCTTGGGTCAAGTATTGGGTCCACGTGGTTTGATGCCAAACCCAAAAGTGGGTACCGTGACACCAGACGCAGCGACTGCTGTTAAAAATGCTAAAGCCGGTCAAGTACAATATCGTACTGACAAGGGTGGTATCGTGCATTGCACGATCGGCCGTGCTTCTTTCACAACTGAGCAATTGCAAGGTAACTTGTCTGCTTTGGTTGATGCATTGAACAAAGCCAAGCCAACCAGCTCAAAAGGTGTTTACCTGAAAAAATTGTCCGTTTCCAGCACCATGGGTCCTGGCGTACGTGTCGATCAAGCATCAGTTGTAGCGTAATTTAAAGTCCCGGACGACGACGTCCGGGCAAGAACTTTGGGCTTGAGTGTCTGCTGCGCTATCAGCGCAAGCACTCAAGAGCATCAAAGACCGTTGGTGGTTAACTTAATGGATAGTTGAATGTAAATGGGCGAGCAATCCTCTGTTTACAGCAATTTGAAACCAACGCAGATGGCGATCCCCAGCACAGGATATTTCCATGCCCTGCACAAGGACGCCGTGAGTGGCCAGGTTATTTGACCTGGCTTTCATTAACGGAAGGAGAACAGACCTTGAGTCTTAATCTTACAGAGAAAAAAAGAAGTCGTTGCCGAGGTGGCCGCTCAAGTGGCTAACGCACAAGCAATCGTACTTGCTGAGTATCGTGGTATTGGCGTAGCCAATATGACGAAACTGCGTGCTGATGCACGTGAAGCAGGTGTGTATCTGCGTGTGTTGAAAAACACCCTGGTTCGTCGTGCAGTAGAAGGTACGCCTTTTGCAGCATTGGCTGACGACATGGTTGGTCCACTGGTTTACGGTATTTCTACTGACCCAGTGGCTGCTGCTAAAGTGATGAACAACTTTGCCAAAAGCAATGAGCTGTTCACACTGAAAGCAGGCGCGATGCCTAATGAGCGTTTAGATGCTGCCGGCGTGCAAGCATTGGCCGCGACATTGAGCCGCGATGAGTTGCTGTCCAAACTGGCTGGCATGCTCAACGAAATCCCAACCAAGTTTGCTCGTGCCGTTGCAGCAGTACGCGACGAAAAAGAAAAGCAAGCGGCTTAATTTTAATCAAATTTATTTAGGAAATTTATCATGGCAATTTCAAATGCTGACATCTTGGATGCAATTGGTAGCAAGACTGTATTAGAACTGACAGAATTCATTAAAGAAATCGAAGAGAAGTTTGGTGTTTCTGCTGCTGCTGTTGCAGTTGCTGGTGGCGGTGCTGCTGCTCCAGCTGCAGCTGCTGCTGAGCAAACTGAATTCAACGTGATCTTGAATGGCGCTGGCGATAACAAAGTTAGCGTAATTAAAGCAGTGCGTGAATTGACAGGTCTGGGCTTGAAAGAAGCTAAAGACGTAGTTGATGGCGCACCTAAAGCAGTTAAAGAAGGCGTAAGCAAAGCTGACGCTGAAGCTGCTGTGAAGAAATTGATCGAAGCGGGCGCTACTGCTGAGATGAAATAATTCACAATTGTGAATCTGGCTGGGCTGACGGGAGACCGTCGGCCTTCGCCATTTCTGGCGTATGCAGATTGTCAAACCACTGACTTGCCAGAATAAATGTTGTAAATCCGGTGTTGTGGCCACATATAGTGAAAACTAAGTGGTTGATTTTTAATCGAAGTTAGATGTCAAAACATTGCAGTGGATGAAAAGTGTTTTGTCTTCTACCCTCAAAAATTTCAGGAGACGCTATGAGCTATTCCTTTACCGAAAAGAAACGCATCCGCAAAAGCTTTGCTAAGCGCGACAGTGTTCAAGAGGTACCTTATCTGCTAGCCATGCAGTTGGAATCCTACAAATCATTCCTGCAGGAAAACGTTCCGCTCGACCAACGTAAAAACGAAGGTCTGGAGTCGACTTTCCGCTCTATTTTTCCTATCGTCAGCCATTCCGAGAATGCACGTCTGGATTATGTGAGCTATCAATTAGGCGCAGAGCCATTTGATGTCAAAGAGTGTCAACAACGTGGTCTCACCTATGCCGTGCCTTTGCGCGTCAAAGTGCGTTTGACCATCATGGACCGCGAAGCGTCCAAACCAACCGTGAAAGAAGTGAAAGAGCAAGAAGTGTATATGGGCGAATTGCCGCTCATGACCGAAAACGGTTCTTTCGTGATTAACGGTACTGAGCGTGTGATTGTGTCGCAATTGCACCGCAGCCCAGGTGTGTTCTTTGAGCATGACCGTGGTAAAACCCACAGCTCCGGCAAGTTGCTGTTTTCAGCACGTATCATTCCTTACCGTGGTTCTTGGCTGGATTTCGAATTCGATCCAAAAGATTACCTGTACTTCCGCGTTGACCGTCGTCGCAAGATGCCAGTCACTATCTTGCTGAAGGCATTGGGTTATAACCCGGAACAAATCCTGGAAACTTTCCACGATACAGATACTTTCCACATTGGCCCGAAAGGCGTGGAATTTACACTGGTGGCTGACCGCCTGCGTGGTGAAGTGGCCAAGTTCGATATCACTGACAAAGATGGTACCGTGCTGGTCGCGAAAGACAAGCGCATTACAGTGAAACACATCCGCGATATCGAAAAAGCGGGCGTGACCACGATGGCTGTGCCGACCGACTTTATGATGGGTCGTGCCGTTGCCAAAAACATTATTGATACCGACACTGGTGAGCTGATTGCCAATGCCAACGATGAAATCACCCCTTCATTGCTGGAAAAACTGGTCGCTGCCAAGATTACTGAAATCGACACGATTTACACCAATGATCTGGATCACGGTAACTTCATTTCGCAAACTTTGCGTAGTGATGAAATTCCTGACCAGTACAGTGCACGTGTGGCGATTTACCGCATGATGCGCCCAGGCGAACCGCCAACCGAAGAAGCAGTAGAAGCTTTGTTTAAAGGCTTGTTCTTCACTGAAGATCGTTACGACCTGTCTGTGGTTGGCCGCATGAAGTTTAACCGCCGTGCTTACCCAAGCAAGCTGGAAGACCGTTCTGCTACCTGGATCCGCCGTTTCTATGAAAATGTCGGCCCACAAGGCGATACCGGTGCTAATGTATTGTCAAATGAAGACATCCTGGCTGTGATTGGCGTGTTGATCGAGTTGCGCAATGGTCGCGGCGAAATCGACGATATCGATCACCTGGGTAACCGTCGTATCCGTTCCGTCGGTGAATTGGCAGAGAACCAGTTCCGTGCCGGTCTGGTGCGTGTTGAACGTGCAGTAAAAGAGCGTCTGTCCCAGGCTGAGTCTGAGAATCTGATGCCGCACGATTTGATCAACGCGAAACCAGTCTCCAGTGCGATCCGTGAATTCTTTGGCTCCAGCCAGTTGTCACAGTTTATGGACCAAACTAACCCATTGTCCGAGATTACGCACAAGCGTCGTATCTCTGCCCTGGGCCCAGGCGGTTTGACCCGTGAACGTGCCGGCTTTGAGGTACGTGACGTACATACCACGCACTACGGTCGTGTCTGTCCAATTGAAACACCGGAAGGTCCAAACATTGGTTTGATCAACTCATTGGCGCTGTACGCACGCACCAATGAGTACGGTTTCCTGGAAACCCCTTACCGTTTGGTTGAAGACAACAAGGTATCAGGCAAGATTGATTACCTGTCTGCAATTGAAGAGAGCCAGTATGTGATTGCACAGGCCAACACCGAAGTGTCTAAAGAAGGTGGCTTCAAAGAGGATCTGGTGTCAGCCCGTTTCCACAACGAATTCACCATGACACAACCTGGTCGTGTACAGTACATGGACGTGGCCCCAGGCCAGATCGTGTCTGTGGCGGCTTCGTTGATTCCGTTCCTGGAACACGATGACGCGAACCGTGCATTGATGGGTGCCAACATGCAACGTCAAGCGGTGCCCTGTCTGCGTGCTGAAAAAGCCGTGGTGGGTACAGGCATTGAGCGTACGGTGGCGGTTGACTCCGGTACTGTCGTTACTGCCCGCCGTGGTGGTGTGGTTGACTATGTGGACTCAGGCCGTATCGTGGTCCGCGTGCATGATGCTGAAGCATTGGCAGGCGAAGTCGGTGTGGACATCTACAACCTGACCAAATACACACGTTCTAACCAGAACACCAACATCAACCAGCGTCCGCTGGTCAAAGTCGGTGACATCATCTCCCGCGGCGACGTGGTGGCGGATGGTGCCTCTACCGATATGGGTGAGTTGGCCTTGGGTCAGAACATGCTGGTGGGCTTTATGCCATGGAACGGTTATAACTACGAAGACTCGATTTTGATCTCCGAGCGCGTAGTGGCTGATGACCGTTACACGTCTATCCACATTGAAGAATTGTCAGTAGTTGCACGTGACACCAAACTGGGACCTGAAGAGATTACCCGTGATATTTCCAACCTGTCCGAGCGTATGCTGGGTCGTCTGGATGATTCCGGTATTATCTACATCGGTGCTGAAGTAGAAGCGGGTGACGTACTGGTAGGTAAAGTGACGCCAAAAGGTGAAACCACTTTAACGCCAGAAGAAAAATTGCTGCGTGCGATTTTTGGTGAAAAAGCGTCTGACGTAAAAGACACTTCACTGCGCGTACCATCAGGCATGACCGGTACTGTGATTGACGTACAAGTCTTCACGCGTGAAGGCATTGACCGTGATACACGTGCACAGCAAATTATTGACGACCAGTTGTCTCACTACAAAAAAGATCTGGGCGACCAGATGCGTATTGTAGAAGACGATACCTTTGGCCGTATCAGCCGTTTGCTGGCTGGTAAAGCGGCGACCGGTGGTCCGAACAAGCTGAAAAAAGGTGACACGCTGACCCAGGAATACCTGGAAAGCGTTGGCCGTTATGACTGGTTTGATATTCGTTTGAGCGACGAAGACGCTGCACGTCAACTGGAACAACTGAAAGACAGTTTGAGCCAGGCGCGTGTTGAGTTTGACAACAAGTTCGAAGAGAAGAAACGTAAACTGACGCAAGGTGACGAATTGCCACCAGGCGTACAGAAAATGGTGAAAGTATATCTGGCGGTGAAACGCCGTATTCAACCTGGTGACAAAATGGCGGGTCGTCACGGTAACAAGGGTGTGATCTCCAAGATCTGCCCGGTTGAAGATATGCCGCACATGGCCGACGGTACACCGTTAGACATCGTGTTGAACCCACTGGGCGTGCCTTCACGGATGAACATCGGTCAGATTCTGGAAACGCACTTGGGTTGGGCAGCTAAAGGTCTGGGTAAACGCCTGGGCGACATGTTGCAAGCCGAAGCGAAAGTGGCTGAAATCCGTGGCTTCCTGGACAAGATCTACAACAGCAGCACTGGCAGAAAAGAAGACATTGCCGGCCTGACAGACGTAGAGGTGATTGACCTGGCAAGTAACTTGAAACATGGTGTGCCATTCGCAACGCCAGTGTTTGACGGTGCCGCTGAGTCTGATATTCGTGCCATGCTGGATCTGGCGTTCCCGGATGAAGACGAGCACACCAAGAAGTTGCAGTTCCATGCAGGTAAAACACAGGTCAAACTGTTTGACGGCCGTACCGGTGATGCTTTTGAGCGTCCTGTGACTGTTGGTTACATGCACGTACTGAAACTGCACCACTTGGTCGACGACAAGATGCACGCACGTTCTACCGGTCCTTACAGCCTGGTGACACAACAACCGTTGGGTGGTAAAGCCCAGTTCGGTGGTCAGCGCTTCGGTGAGATGGAAGTTTGGGCACTGGAAGCCTATGGTGCGTCATACACCTTGCAAGAGATGTTGACAGTGAAATCAGATGACGTGAATGGTCGTACCAAAGTGTACGAAAACATCGTCAAAGGTGAGCACAAAATTGATGCGGGTATGCCTGAATCATTCAACGTGTTAGTGAAAGAAATCCGTTCACTGGCCATTGATATTGATTTAGACCGTAACTAAGCCCGCCATTAAGGAGAGTCTCTATGAAAGCGTTATTAGATTTATTTAAACAGGTTACGCAAGAAGAAGAGTTCGACGCGATCAAGATCGCGCTGGCTTCACCTGAAAAAATCCGTTCATGGTCCTATGGCGAAGTGAAAAAGCCAGAAACCATTAACTACCGTACCTTTAAACCTGAGCGGGACGGTTTGTTCTGCTCCAAAATCTTTGGCCCGATCAAGGATTACGAGTGCTTGTGCGGTAAATACAAGCGTTTGAAGCACCGCGGTGTGATTTGTGAGAAGTGTGGCGTTGAAGTCACCTTGAGCAAAGTGCGTCGTGAGCGTATGGGCCACATTGAACTGGCTTCACCAGTGGCACATATCTGGTTCCTGAAATCCTTGCCTAGCCGCTTGGGTATGGTGCTGGATATCGCCCTGCGTGACATCGAGCGCGTGTTGTACTTTGAAGCATTTATCGTGATCGATCCAGGCATGACACCGCTGACGCGTGGTCAGTTGCTGACTGAAGATGACTACCTGGCCAAGGTGGAAGAGTACGGTGACGAATTCAATGCCGTGATGGGTGCTGAAGCTGTGCGCGAGTTATTGCGCACCATGGACATTGAGCGCGAAATCGAGAAGTTGCGTAGCGAATTGTCTGCGACCAGCTCAGAAGCCAAGATCAAGAAGATCGCCAAGCGCTTGAAAGTGCTTGAAGCGTTCCAGAAATCTGGTATTAAGCCAGAGTGGATGATCCTGGAAATCTTGCCAGTATTGCCACCAGAGTTGCGCCCATTGGTGCCACTGGATGGCGGTCGTTTTGCGACGTCTGACCTGAACGATCTGTATCGCCGCGTGATCAACCGTAACAACCGTTTGAAGCGTTTGTTAGAGTTGAAAGCACCGGAAATCATCGTACGTAACGAAAAACGTATGTTGCAAGAAGCGGTAGACTCACTGCTGGACAACGGTCGTCGCGGTAAAGTGATGACTGGCGCTAACAAGCGTCCGCTGAAGTCACTGGCTGACATGATTAAAGGTAAGGGCGGTCGTTTCCGTCAGAACTTGCTGGGTAAGCGCGTGGACTACTCCGGTCGTTCCGTGATTGTGGTTGGCCCAACATTGAAACTGCATCAGTGCGGTCTGCCGAAGAAAATGGCGCTGGAACTGTTCAAGCCATTCATTTTCCACAAACTGGAAGTGTTAGGCCTGGCAACGACGATCAAAGCCGCCAAGAAAAAAGTGGAAGAAGAAGGACCAGAAGTCTGGGATATCCTGGAAGACGTGATCCGTGAGCATCCGGTGTTGTTGAACCGTGCGCCTACGCTGCACCGTTTGGGTATCCAGGCATTTGAACCAGTATTGATCGAAGGTAAAGCGATCCAGTTACACCCATTGGTGTGTTCAGCCTTTAACGCCGACTTTGACGGTGACCAAATGGCGGTACACGTTCCATTGAGCCTGGAAGCACAAATGGAAGCACGCACTTTGATGCTGGCTTCTAACAACGTGCTGTCTCCAGCCAACGGCGAACCAATCATTGTGCCGTCACAGGATATCGTGTTGGGTCTGTACTACATGACCCGCGAGAAAGTGGCTGCACGCGGTGAAGGCATGATCTTCAGTGACATTAAAGAAGTACAACGTGTATACGATCAAGGCTTGATCGACTTGCACGCCAAAGTTACTGTGCGTATCCGTGAATTTGAGCTGGATGTTGCTGGTCAAAAAGTAGAAAAAATCAACCGTTATAACACCACGGTTGGCCGTGCCCTGCTGTCTGAAATCCTGCCACCAGGCTTGCCATACAGCTACATCGACAAAGCGCTGAAGAAAAAAGAAATTTCACGCCTGATCAACGCCAGCTTCCGTAAAGTGGGCATCCGTGAAACAGTGATTTTCGCTGACAAACTGATGTACACCGGTTACTCCTACGCGACCAAAGCCGGTATCTCTATCAGCATTAACGATATGTTGGTGCCGCCAGAGAAAGAGCAATTGATCGCTGCGGCAGATGCTGAAGTGAAAGAGATCGAAGACCAGTACGTCTCCGGTCTGGTGACACAGGGTGAGCGTTACAACAAGGTAGTCGACATCTGGGGTCGTGCTGGTGACAAAGTGGCTGACGCCATGATGAAGCAGTTGCGCGAAGAAGACGTCAAAGACGCTGATGGCAATACTGTTCTTAAAGACGGTAAAGCTGTACGTCAGGAATCGTTTAACGCGATTTACATGATGGCCGACTCTGGTGCCCGTGGTTCTGCGGCGCAGGTACGTCAGCTGGCTGGTATGCGTGGCCTGATGGCGAAACCGGATGGTTCTATTATTGAAACGCCAATTAAGGCGAACTTCCGTGATGGTCTGAACGTGTTGCAGTACTTTATTTCTACCCACGGTGCACGTAAGGGTCTGGCCGATACGGCGCTGAAAACAGCGAACTCCGGTTACCTGACACGTCGTCTGGTCGATGTAACACAAGACTTGGTCGTGACTGAGCACGATTGCGGTACAGTTGAAGGTCTGGTCACTAAGGCGCTGGTTAAAGGCGGTGAAGTGGTTGAGCCATTGCATGACCGTATCCTCGGCCGTACCTCTGCGCTGGATGTGATTCATCCTGAAACGCAAGAAGTCATTTTCCCGGCAGGCACACTGCTTGGTGAAGACGAAGTGGAAAAAATTGATGCCCTGGGTATCGATGAAGTGAAAGTGCGTACTGCACTGACGTGCGATACCCGTTACGGTATTTGTGCCAAGTGTTACGGTCGTGACCTGGGTCGCGGCAAGCTCATTAGCATGGGTGAGGCCGTGGGCGTGATTGCGGCGCAATCAATTGGTGAACCTGGTACACAGTTGACCATGCGTACGTTCCACATCGGGGGTGCGGTATCACGTGCAGCGTCTGTTTCACAGGTTGAAAGTAAATCTAACGGTATCTTAAGCTTTACTTCTACCATGCGTTACGTGACTAACTCACGTGGCGAGCAAATTGTGATTTCCCGTAATGGTGAAGTCATTATTGCCGATGATAATGGTCGTGAGCGTGAACGTCATAAAGTGCCTTATGGTGCGACATTGACAGTGACCGACGGCAAAACGGTGAAAGCAGGTCAGGCATTAGCTACCTGGGATCCGCATACCCGTCCGATTATTACCGAATACGCGGGTCAAATTAAATTTGAAAACGTGGAAGAAGGTATCACTGTTGCGAAACAAATCGATGAAGTGACAGGTTTGTCATCATTGGTGGTGATTGATCCTAAACAGCGTGCTGGTCAAACCAAAGGTTTGCGTCCACAGGTTAAATTGCTGGATGCAAATGGCGTGGAAGTGAAAGTGACCGGCACGGATACGCCAGTTAACGTAACCTTCCAGCTGGGTTGTATCATTACGGTGAAAGACGGTCAGGAAGTCGGTGTGGGTGAAGTGCTGGCACGTATCCCGCAAGAATCTTCCAAAACCCGTGATATTACCGGGGGTCTGCCACGCGTGGCTGAGCTGTTCGAAGCCCGTTCACCAAAAGACGCCGGTATGCTGGCTGAAGTGACTGGTACGGTTTCGTTCGGTAAGGACACCAAAGGTAAACAACGTCTGGTCATCACTGACCTCGACGGTATTACCAGCGAGTTCCTGATTGCCAAGGACAAGCACGTGACCGCGCATGATGGCCAGGTAGTGACCAAAGGTGAAACCATTGTCGACGGTCCGGCAGATCCGCAAGATATCTTGCGCCTGCAAGGTCGTGAAGCATTGGCACGTTACATCATCGACGAAGTGCAAGACGTTTACCGCTTGCAAGGCGTGAAGATTAACGACAAGCACATTGAAGTGATTGTGCGCCAGATGTTGCGTCGCGTTAAAGTGCAAGATGCAGGCGACACTGGCTTCATCCCGGGTGAGCAAGTAGAGCGTGCTGATCTGTTGACAGAAAACGAACGCGTCGTGGCCGATGACAAACGTCCGGCAACGTTCGAGTACGTGTTGTTGGGTATTACCAAAGCATCGCTGTCTACCGATTCGTTTATCTCTGCGGCATCGTTCCAGGAAACGACACGCGTGTTGACCGAGGCGGCTATTTTGGGCAAACGCGACGATTTGCGTGGCTTGAAAGAAAACGTCATTGTGGGTCGCCTGATTCCAGCCGGTACCGGTCTGGCTTATCACGAGTCCCGCAAACGTGCAGCCGTGGCTTCACTGACACCAAATGCAGCAGAGCCATCTGAAGCATTGTTGGCAGCCGAAGCGATGTTTGCAACAGAAGAAGTTGTTGAGGAAACCGCAGCAGACGACCAACCGAACGAATAATTCGATCACTGTTGTCTCTGTGTGCAAGGGGTGTCAAGTATGAATAATGCTTGACACCCCTTGACTCATTTATTAAAATGCCGGGTTTCTCAGAATAGCCTTATTGTCTCAATAGGGCGTTATTGTTGATATGCCGCCAAACTTGAGTCTTCCTGCTCAAATGGTGGTTTTTTAAAGGTGAAGAGGTTAAGGCAATGCCAACCATTAATCAGTTAATACGTAAGCCACGCGTTAAAGTGGTTACCAAGAGCAAGGTTCCAGCGCTGGAAGCTTGTCCTCAAAAGCGTGGTGTATGTACGCGTGTATATACAACAACGCCAAAAAAAACCAAACTCCGCGTTGCGTAAGGTTGCTAAAGTGCGCCTGACCAACGGTTACGAAGTGATTAGCTACATCGGCGGTGAAGGCCATAACCTGCAGGAGCACTCTGTTGTGCTGTTGCGCGGCGGTCGTGTAAAAGACTTGCCAGGTGTGCGTTACCACATGGTGCGCGGTAGCTTGGATACGGCTGGTGTGAAAGACCGTAAACAGTCCCGTTCCAAATACGGTGCTAAGCGTCCTAAAGAAGCTAAAGCTTAATTTATTAGGCTTGTCCGGACAAATTGTCCATTTTTATAGCGGCTGAAATGCCTTGCGAGTGTCATTGCTAGCAAAAATTTAATTGAAAAGAGAATCATATGCCAAGACGTAGAGAAGTCCCCAAACGTATTATCTTGCCGGATCCAAAATTTGGTAGCCAGGAAGTGTCCAAGTTTGTAAATGTGCTGATGACAGGTGGTAAGAAATCTGTTGCTGAGCGTATCATTTACGGTGCCTTTGATCAGGTGGCCAGCAAGAGCGGTAAGGACCCGCTGGAATTATTCACCACAGCGTTGAATAATCTGCGTCCTGTTGTTGAAGTGAAGAGTCGCCGTGTTGGTGGTGCTAACTACCAGGTGCCTGTAGAAGTGCGTCCTAGCCGTCGTAGTGCGTTGGCAATGCGTTGGTTGCGTGATGCAGCGCGTAAGCGTGGCGAAAAATCCATGGGCCTGCGTTTGGCTGCCGAGTTGATCGAAGCCTCTGAAGGCCGTGGTTCTGCAATGAAAAAACGTGAAGAAGTTCACCGTATGGCAGAGGCAAACAAAGCCTTCTCACACTTCCGTTTTTAATTAAACGACCTCGTTCTTTAATAATTAGTTGAATTGATAGCAAAGGTAAAGCATCGTGGCACGTAAAACCCCTATTGAACGCTACCGTAATATTGGTATTTCTGCGCATATTGACGCAGGTAAAACAACCACGACAGAACGTATTCTGTTCTACACTGGTGTTAACCATAAGATTGGTGAAGTGCACGACGGTGCAGCGACCATGGACTGGATGGAGCAAGAGCAGGAGCGTGGTATTACCATTACTTCTGCGGCGACAACCTGTTTCTGGAAAGGCATGGACTTGTCTTTGCCTGAGTATCGATTCAACATTATTGACACCCCAGGGCACGTGGACTTTACCATTGAGGTAGAGCGCTCCATGCGTGTGCTGGATGGTGCCTGCATGGTGTACTGTGCAGTAGGTGGCGTGCAGCCACAATCTGAAACTGTTTGGCGCCAAGCCAACAAGTACAAAGTGCCGCGTCTGGCTTTTGTGAACAAAATGGACCGTTCAGGTGCTGACTTCTTCAAAGTTGTTGAGCAAATGAAAACGCGTCTGCGTGCAAACCCGGTGCCAGTGGTAGTGCCTATCGGTCGCGAAGACACCTTTACTGGTGTGGTTGACTTGATGAAAATGAAAGCCATCATCTGGGATGAGGCTTCTCAAGGTATGAAATTCACTTACGGTGATATTCCTGCTGATCTGGTTGAGACCGCCACTAAATGGCGCGAGCAGATGGTTGAGTCTGCGGCAGAAGCCAGCGAAGAGCTGATGAACAAGTACCTGGAAAATGGTGATCTGGAAGAAAAAGACATCAAATTAGGTCTGCGTACACGTACGATTGCCGGTGAAATTCAGCCGATGCTGTGCGGTTCTGCATTTAAAAACAAAGGCGTTCAACGTATGTTGGATGCGGTTGTTGACTTCTTGCCATCTCCAATCGACATTGATGACGTGACTGGTGAAGATGATGATGGTAAGCCAGCTAGCCGTAAAGCCGACGACAAGGAAGGCTTCTCAGCTTTGGCATTTAAATTGATGACAGACCCGTTTGTTGGTCAGCTGACATTTATCCGCGTTTACTCTGGCGTGTTGAACAAAGGTGATACCGTGCTCAACTCTGTGAAGGGCAAAAAAGAGCGTATCGGCCGTATCGTACAAATGCACGCCAACAACCGTGAAGAGGTTGAAGAGGTGTTGGCTGGTGACATCGCCGCCTGTATCGGTTTGAAAGACGTCACGACGGGTGAATCTTTGTGTTCCCCAGACAAGCCTATCATCCTGGAGCGCATGGTATTCCCTGAGCCAGTGATTCACGTGGCTGTTGAACCAAAAACGAAGAGCGACCAAGAAAAAATGGGCTTGGCATTGGGCCGTTTGGCACAAGAAGATCCTTCTTTCCGTGTGCGTTCTGACGAAGAGTCTGGCCAGACAATTATTTCCGGTATGGGTGAATTGCACCTGGAAATTCTGGTTGACCGTATGCGTCGTGAGTTCAACGTTGAAGCGAACGTAGTTGCGCCACAAGTGGCATACCGTGAAGCGATCCGTAAGTCAGTTGAAGTTGAAGGCAAGTTCGTTAAGCAATCCGGTGGTAAGGGTCAGTACGGTCACGTTTGGCTCAAAATGGAACCTAACGAAGCTGGTAAAGGCTTTGAGTTCGTTGACCAAATTAAAGGTGGTACCGTGCCGCGTGAATTTATTCCTGCGGTTGAAAAAGGTCTGCGTGAAACCATCCCGGCAGGTATCTTGGCTGGTTTCCCGGTTGTAGATGTAAAAGTAACGTTGTTTGATGGTTCATACCATGACGTTGACTCTAACGAAAACGCCTTCAAAATGGCAGCTTCTATCGGCTTTAAAGACGGTATGCGTAAAGCAGATCCAGTCTTGCTGGAGCCTATGATGGCTGTGGAAGTTGAAACGCCTGAAGACTACATGGGTGATGTGATGGGTGACTTGTCATCTCGTCGTGGCATTATTCAGGGTATGGATGACATGCCTGGTGGTGGTAAAGCGATTAAAGCTGAAGTGCCGCTGTCTGAAATGTTTGGTTACTCCACTGTCGTGCGTTCCTTGTCACAAGGTCGTGCAACTTACAGCATGGAATTCAAGCATTACTCCGATGCACCGAAAAACGTTGCTGATGCAATCATCAACAAAAAATAATTGATTTTTAAGTATTAAATTTAAAAGTATTGAATTAAAGGAAAAACATCATGGCAAAAGGCAAATTTGAACGTACCAAGCCACACGTGAACGTTGGTACGATTGGTCACGTTGACCACGGTAAGACGACATTGACAGCGGCGATCACCACTGTATTG
>Ga0160183_100991_pt1 | contig 15705 bp, 11 predicted proteins | sample met14sb_FD_108562 | JGI IMG/M metagenome (GOLD analysis project Ga0160183, IMG submission 108562) | Synthetic bacterial communities of pure cultures from sediment of Lake Washington, USA, under high oxygen condition - MT... | ecosystem: Engineered > Modeled > Simulated communities (microbial... >...
ACTGTAGTAATCGCCGCTGTTAATGTCGTCTTACCGTGGTCAACGTGACCAATCGTACCGACGTTCACATGTGGCTTGGTACGTTCAAATTTGCCTTTTGCCATGATTGATTTCCTTTACCTTGATGTCTTTAAAATTAAATTATTTCTTGTTCATAATGGCATCAGCCACATTTCTTGGTGCTTCAGAGTAATGCTTGAATTCCATGCTGTAGCTTGCGCGACCTTGCGACAATGAACGCACTACAGTTGAATAACCGAACATCTCAGCCAATGGCACTTCTGCACGGATAATTTTGCCAGAGGCGCTGTCATCCATCCCTTGAATCATGCCACGACGTGATGACAAGTCACCCATCACATCACCCATGTAGTCTTCTGGCGTTTCCACCTCAACCGCCATCATCGGCTCAAGCAAGATTGGGTCTGCTTTACGCATACCATCTTTAAATGCAATCGAAGCAGCCATTTTGAAAGCGTTTTCGTTCGAGTCAACGTCATGGTAAGAACCGTCAAACAAGGTGACTTTTGCATCCACAACCGGGAAGCCTGCCAACACGCCTGAAGGAATGGTTTCTCGCAAACCTTTTTCAACTGCCGGGATGAACTCGCGCGGCACGGTACCGCCTTTAATCGCATCCACGAACTCAAAGCCTTTACCAGCTTCATTTGGTTCCATTTTGAGCCAAACGTGACCGTATTGACCTTTACCGCCGGATTGCTTAACGAATTTACCTTCGATTTCAATCGTTTTCTTGAATGCTTCACGGTAAGCCACTTGTGGTGCGCCCACGTTAGCTTCCACGCCAAACTCGCGCTTCATACGGTCCACCAGAATTTCCAAGTGCAACTCACCCATACCAGAAATAATGGTTTGGTTAGTCTCTTCATCTGTTTTCACACGGAAAGAAGGATCCTCTTGTGCCAAACGGTTTAAAGCAATACCCATTTTTTCTTGGTCAGCTTTTGTTTTTGGCTCAACCGCAACGTGAATCACAGGCTCAGGGAAAATCATACGCTCAAGAATAATTTCTTGACCCAATGCACACAAGGTATCGCCTGTGGTTGCTTCTTTCAAACCAACTGCAGCTGCAATGTCACCCGCACGCACTTCTTCAAGCGGCTCACGCGTATTCGCATGCATTTGCACAATACGGCCAATACGCTCTTTTTTACCTTTTAGCGGGTTGTATACAGTGTCACCAGCATTCACCACGCCAGAGTACACGCGGAAGAAGATCAACTGACCAACAAACGGGTCTGTCATGATTTTGAAAGCCAATGCTGAGAATTTCTCATCATCAGACGCCTTCAAGAACATTTCTTTACCATCTTCATCTTCTGCACGTGTTGGCGGAATATCGGTTGGCGCAGGCATCAATTCAATCACCTTATCCAACATGGCTTGCACGCCTTTGTTTTTAAAGGCTGAGCCACACATCATTGGTACGATTTCAGAAGCGATGGTACGTGTACGCAAACCCAGCAAGATGTCTTCTTCTGATAACTCACCTTCTTCTAGGTATTTATTCATCAGATCTTCATTGGCTTCCGCTGCCGCTTCCACCATATTTGAGCGCCATTTGTCGCAATCTGCTTTTAAATCGGCAGGGATATCACGATAGTCGAACTTCATGCCCTGTGAAGCCTCATCCCAGAAGATGGCCTTCATCTTGATCAAGTCAACCACACCTTCGAATTTGTCTTCAGCACCGATAGGCACTTGAAGCGGCACAGGATTAGCTTTAAGACGTGCACGCATTTGATCGTACACTTTGAAGAAGTTAGCGCCAGCACGGTCCATCTTGTTGACGAACGCTAAACGCGGCACTTTATACTTGTTGGCTTGACGCCAAACAGTTTCAGATTGTGGCTGCACACCACCTACCGCACAGTACACCATACATGCGCCATCCAGTACACGCATAGAACGCTCCACTTCAATCGTGAAGTCTACGTGCCCAGGGGTGTCAATGATGTTAATACGGTGTTGATCGAATTGACCAGCCATCCCTTTCCAGAAACAGGTCGTGGCCGCAGAGGTAATCGTGATACCACGCTCTTGCTCTTGCTCCATCCAGTCCATGGTGGCCGCACCATCATGCACTTCACCAATTTTGTGGTTTACGCCTGTGTAAAAAAGAATACGCTCAGTTGTCGTTGTTTTACCAGCGTCAATGTGTGCAGAAATACCAATATTACGGTAGCGTTCAATAGGGGTTTTACGAGCCACGATTCTATACCTTTGCTATCAATTCAATCTAAATTCTTAAAGAGCGAACAACCAATTTTCAACCACACTTAGACACTTAGAATCTGAAGTGTGAGAACGCCTTGTTCGCTTCTGCCATACGGTGAACTTCTTCACGTTTCTTCATTGCAGAACCACGACCTTCAGAAGCTTCCACCAACTCAGCCGCTAAACGCAGACCCATTGATTTCTCACCACGCTTACGTGCAGCATCACGTAACCAACGCATCGCCAACGCACTACGACGGCTTGGACGCACCTCAACAGGCACCTGATAGTTAGCACCACCTACGCGACGGCTTTTTACCTCAACCAATGGACGCAAGTTATTCAATGCAACTGTAAACACTTCCAACGCGTCTTTACCACTTTTTGCGGTCACTTGATCAAATGCGCCGTATAAAATACGTTCTGCAACTGACTTTTTACCACCAGTCATCAGCACATTGACAAACTTTGACACTTCTTGGCTACCGAATTTTGGATCCGGAAGAATGTTACGTTTGGGGACTTCTCTACGTCTTGGCATAATTTTCTCTATTCAATTTAATAAGTTTTGCTAGCAAATGCTTTAGCAAGGCATCTCAGCCGCTTTCAATGTAATAACACTACACAAACAGTAACTATGCTGCTTTAGCAGCTTTTGGACGTTTAGCACCGTATTTAGAACGTGATTGTTTACGGTCTTTAACACCGGCCGTATCCAAACTACCACGCACCATGTGATAACGCACACCCGGCAAGTCTTTTACACGACCACCACGGATAAGCACCACGCTATGCTCTTGCAAGTTATGGCCTTCACCACCGATATAGCTAATGACTTCGTAGCCGTTGGTAAGACGCACTTTAGCCACCTTACGTAACGCAGAGTTAGGCTTTTTAGGAGTTGTGGTATACACACGGGTACACACACCACGTTTTTGCGGACACGCTTCTAATGCAGGCACCTTGCTTTTGGTGACCACTTGAACGCGTGGTTTGCGAATTAACTGATTAATGGTTGGCATTGCCTATAACCTCTATGAATATCTATAAAAATAACTTTTACAAAAAATATATTTAAATCAAAACAGAACGGCCTCATTGCGGACAATAAGGCTATTCTAAAAAACCAAGCATTCTATTTAGTGCAGCAGGATGTGTCAAGCGCTAATTCCACTAAACACATCCCAAACATTCAATTACTCGGCTGGCGTTTCAATCACTTGTGTTTCTTCTACAACCTCATCTGTTCCAGTGAACAGGGCTTCCGCTGCAATCGCTGCTGCCGACGGCTCTGCTACTGTTGGCGTCAACGCTGCAATCGCCGCACGTTTACGCGCTTCGTGGTAGGCCAAGCCGGTACCGGCTGGAATCAAACGACCCACAATTACGTTCTCTTTCAAGCCACGCAAATCATCACGTTTGCCTAAAATCGCTGCCTCGGTCAAGACACGTGTAGTCTCTTGGAACGATGCGGCTGAGATGAATGAATCTGTAGACAACGATGCTTTAGTAATACCTAACAACACATACTCAAACGTTGCTGGGCGTTTATCTTGCGCAATCACGCGTTCATTCTCTGACAACAAGTCTGCACGTTCTACTTGCTCACCTTGAATGAAGCTGGTATCACCTGCATCTGTCACACGTACACGACGCAACATTTGACGCACAATCACTTCAATGTGTTTATCGTTAATTTTTACGCCTTGTAAGCGATATACGTCTTGCACTTCATCGATAATGTAACGCGCCAATGCTTCACGACCTTGTAAGCGCAAGATATCTTGCGGATCAGCTGGGCCGTCCACAATCGTCTCACCTTTAGTCACCACTTGACCATCATGTGCTGTCACGTGCTTATCTTTAGCAATCAAGAATTCGCTAGATTGACCATCTAAGTCTGTAATCACTAAACGTTGCTTACCTTTGGTATCTTTACCAAACGATACGGTACCAGTGACTTCCGCCAACATACCGGCATCTTTTGGTGAGCGCGCTTCAAACAACTCAGCCACACGTGGAAGACCCCCGGTAATATCACGCGTTTTAGATGACTCTTGTGGGATACGGGCCAATACTTCACCCACGCCTACATCTTGACCATCTTTCACCGTAATAATACAACCCAGTTGGAACGTCACGTTCACGCTTGTCTCTGTACCGGCAATCTTCACTTCATTACCAACAGCATCCAGCAATTTCACTTGTGGACGTAAGCCTTTAGATTGGCCAGCACGTTGTTTCGGATCAATCACCACCAAGGATGACAAACCAGTCACATCATCAATTTGCTTCGCAACGGTCACGCCTTCTTCTACGTTCTCAAACTTAATGCGGCCCGCATATTCCGTAATAATTGGACGGGTATGTGGATCCCATGTTGCTAACGCTTGACCGGCTTTGACTGTTTTACCATCGGTCACTGTCAATGTAGCACCGTAAGGCACTTTATGACGCTCACGCTCACGACCATTATCATCCGCAATAATGACTTCACCATTACGTGAGATCACAATTTGCTCGCCACGTGAGTTAGTCACGTAACGCATCGTAGAGGTAAAGCTTAATATACCGTTAGATTTACTTTCTACTTGTGATACTGAAGCTGCACGCGATACAGCACCACCGATGTGGAACGTACGCATGGTCAACTGTGTACCAGGCTCACCAATAGATTGTGCTGCAATCACGCCTACCGCTTCGCCCATGCTAATCAACTTACCACGGCCTAAGTCACGACCATAACATGTTGCACAAATACCGTAACGTGTATCGCAAGTCAGCGCTGTACGCACTTTCACTTCATCAATGCCTAACGCATCGATTTTCTCTACTTCATCTTCAGTCAACAGTGTGCCGGCTGGGTATACCACAGCTTGCGTCTCTGGATGGATGATGTCTAAAGCGGCTGTACGACCCAAGATACGGTCATGCAATGGCTCAACCACTTCACCGCCTTTTACCAAGGCTTTAGTCACTAAACCTTCAACCGTACCACAATCAGTCTCAGTCACCACCAAGTCTTGCGTTACATCCACCAAACGACGTGTCAAGTAACCAGAGTTCGCTGTCTTCAACGCAGTATCGGCCAAGCCTTTACGTGCACCGTGGGTTGAAATAAAGTACTGCAACACGTTCAAGCCATCACGGAAGTTCGCTTTAATCGGTGTTTCAATGATCGAACCATCTGGTTTCGCCATCAAGCCACGCATACCGGCCAGCTGACGTACCTGCGCTGCAGAACCACGCGCACCTGAGTCAGCCATCATGTAAATCGCATTAAATGATTCTTGACGTAAGGCTTTACCATCTTTTTTGACTGTGTTGCCATCGTTGTCTAACACATCTTCTTCACGCAGTTGTTTCATCATGGCATCTGCCACTTTATCACCTGCACGACCCCAGATATCGACCACTTTGTTATAGCGCTCACCTTGCGTGACCAAGCCAGACACGTATTGGTCTTCAATTTCTTTCACTTCTGCATCTGCAGCAGCAATCAATTGACCTTTTTCTGGTGGTACCAACATGTCATTAATACTGATGGAGATACCTGCTTTAGTCGCATAGGTATAGCCTGTGTACATCAATTTATCAGCAAAAATAACAGTTTCACGAATACCTACTTTACGGAAGCTCGCATTGATCAGTTTTGAAATCTCTTTTTTCTTCAATGCTTTGTCAATCAAACTGTAAGACAAACCAGCAGGCAAGATTTGTGACAATAAGGCACGACCCACCGTCGTTTCATAACGGTTGATTTTTTCAGTTTTATTGCCTTCTACGTCCATCTCGAATTCACGGATACGTACAGTGACTTTGGCATGCAAATCAATCAAACCTTGATCGAATACACGCTGCACTTCTTTCACATCACTGAAAATCATGCCTTCGCCACGTGCCGCCACTTTTTCGCGCGTCATGTAGTAAAGACCCAACACGATATCTTGTGAAGGCACAATGATTGGTTCGCCGTTGGCTGGAGACAATACGTTGTTGGATGCCAACATTAAAGTGCGTGCTTCCATTTGCGCTTCTAAGCTCAATGGCACGTGTACCGCCATTTGGTCACCGTCGAAGTCGGCGTTGAACGCTGAACACACGAGTGGGTGCAATTGAATGGCTTTACCTTCAATCAATACTGGCTCAAACGCTTGAATACCTAAACGGTGTAAAGTAGGCGCACGGTTCAATAGTACCGGATGCTCGCGGATCACGTCCTCGAGGATATCCCATACTTCTGGTCCTTCTTCTTCTACTTTTTTCTTCGCTGCTTTAATGGTGGTCGCTAAACCCAACACTTCCAACTTATGGAAGATGAATGGTTTGAATAATTCCAACGCCATTTTTTTCGGTAAACCGCATTGGTGCAATTTCAATTGCGGACCAACCACAATCACTGAACGACCTGAGTAGTCCACACGCTTACCAAGCAAGTTTTGGCGGAAACGACCGCCTTTACCTTTAATCATGTCTGCGAGTGATTTTAACGGACGCTTGTTAGCGCCTGTCATCACTTTACCGCGACGGCCATTGTCTAATAATGAGTCCACCGCTTCTTGCAACATACGTTTTTCGTTACGTACGATGATTTCAGGTGCTTTTAACTCCAACAAGCGTTTTAAACGGTTGTTACGGTTAATCACGCGACGATACAAATCGTTCAAGTCAGACGTTGCAAAACGACCGCCATCCAATGGTACCAATGGACGTAGCTCTGGTGGCAACACTGGCAAGATTTCAAGAATCATCCACTCTGGTTTAATGCCAGATTTTTGGAAGGCTTCTAGCACTTTCAAGCGTTTAGCGATTTTCTTGATTTTCGCTTCTGAACCAGTTTCGCTTAGATCGCGGCGCAGGATTTCGATCTGGTCATTGATGTCCATAGTGCGGAGCAATTCACGAATCGCTTCTGCACCCATCACTGCATTGAACTCATCACCGTACTCTTCTACTTTAGCAAGGTAGTCATCTTCCGTCAGCAATTGACCACGTGTCAGCGGTGTCATGCCTGGGTCAATCACAATGAATGCTTCAAAGTAAAGCACACGCTCAATGTCACGCAACGCAATGTCTAACACCATACCCAGACGGCTTGGGAGTGATTTTAAGAACCAGATATGCGCAACTGGTGAAGCCAATTCAATATGGCCCATACGCTCACGACGCACTTTAGAAAGCGTGACTTCAACGCCACACTTTTCACAAATCACACCACGGTGTTTTAAGCGTTTGTATTTACCGCATAAGCACTCGTAATCTTTGATCGGGCCAAAGATTTTTGAGCAGAACAAACCATCACGCTCAGGCTTGAAGGTACGGTAGTTAATAGTTTCTGGCTTTTTAACTTCACCATAAGACCATGAGCGAATTTTTTCAGGCGAAGCCAATGCAATCTTAATTGCATCAAACTCTTCTTCTTGTGTTACCTGTTTAAATAAGTCTAATAGAGCTTTCATCTGAATTCTCCTTAATTACGATCTAAATCGATGTCGATAGCGAGTGAACGAATTTCTTTCACCAACACATTGAATGACTCTGGCATACCAGCATCGATTTTGTGTTCGCCCTTCACAATATTTTCATACACTTTGGTACGGCCGTTGACGTCATCTGACTTGACGGTCAGCATTTCTTGTAAGGTGTATGACGCACCATACGCTTCCAATGCCCAAACCTCCATCTCACCAAAACGTTGACCACCGAATTGCGCTTTACCGCCCAATGGTTGTTGTGTCACAAGTGAGTAAGGACCAGTAGAACGTGCATGCATCTTGTCATCCACCAAGTGGTGCAATTTCAATACATGCATGTAACCTACAGTCACTGGACGCTCAAACGCATCGCCAGTACGGCCATCAAATAATTTCACTTGGGTTTTACCCGCGTGGAATTGCAGTTTCTTCGTGTGTTCGTCATCATCAGGGAATGCTAAATCCAACATCGCTTTAATATCAGACTCGGCTGCACCGTCAAACACTGGCGTTGCAAATGGCACACCGTATTTCAAGTTTTGCGCAAGTTCTAATATTTCTTTATCCGTGAATGATGCAATGTCTTCTTTTTTCCCTGTGCTGCTGTTGTAGATTTTGTCTAAGAACTGACGAATCTCAGCCACCTTGGTTTCAGCTTGCAACATATCACCAATGCGTTTGCCCAACCCTTTGGCAGCCCAACCTAAGTGGGTTTCCAAAATTTGACCAATGTTCATCCGTGATGGAACACCTAGTGGGTTCAGCACGATATCCAATGGTGTACCGTCTGCCATGTGTGGCATATCTTCTACCGGGCAGATTTTTGAAATCACACCCTTGTTACCGTGACGGCCGGCCATTTTGTCACCAGGCTGAATACGACGTTTAACGGCTAAGTATACTTTTACCATTTTTTGTACGCCTGGTGGCAATTCGTCACCTTGCGTCAATTTACGTTTTTTCTCTTCAAACTTGTTGTCAAATTCGATACGTGCTTGGCTTAAGCTGTCTTTCAATTGCTCTAATTGACGTGCTGCATCTTCGTCGCTTAAACGAATATCAAACCAGTCATAGCGACCGACAGAGGCTAAATACTCGGGTGTTAATGCATCCCCTTTTTTTAGCTTATTAGGACCGCCAGTGGCGGCTTTTCCCGCTAACAAACGACTGATACGGCCAAAGGTGTCGTCTTCCACAATACGCATTTGGTCAGCCAAGTCTTGTTTGTAATCATTAAGCTGGTCATCAATAATTTGTTGTGCACGTGCATCACGGTCAATACCTTCACGCGTAAATACTTGCACGTCAATGACTGTACCGCTCATGCCAGAAGGCACACGCAATGAAGTATCTTTTACGTCAGAGGCTTTCTCGCCGAAAATCGCACGCAGCAATTTTTCTTCCGGTGTCAGTGTAGTTTCACCTTTTGGTGTCACTTTACCTACAAGCACATCGCCAGCTTCTACTTCAGCACCAATGTAAATAATGCCTGAGTCATCCAAACGACCGAGCATGCGCTCTGACAAGTTGGAGATATCACGCGTAATTTCTTCAGGGCCTAATTTAGTATCACGTGCTACTACTGACAGCTCTTCAATATGGATTGAAGTATAGCGATCATCAGCCACTACGCGCTCTGAAATCAAGATCGAGTCTTCGTAGTTGTAACCGTTCCAAGGCATAAAGCCTACCAACATATTTTGGCCAAGTGCTAACTCACCCATGTCTGTTGACGCACCATCTGCGACCACATCACCACGTGAAATCACTTCACCCACCTTCACCAACGGACGTTGGTTAATATTGGTATTTTGGTTAGAACGCGTATATTTGATTAAGTTGTAAATATCTACACCTACTTCGCCAGCTTGCGCTTCAGCATCGTGTACACGGACCACAATACGGCTTGAATCCACGTAATCCACAATACCGCCACGGCGTGCTTGTACTGTCGTACCGGAGTCAACCGCTACCGTACGCTCAATGCCTGTACCCACCACGGCTTTTTCAGCGCGCAGACATGGCACGGCTTGACGTTGCATGTTGGCACCCATCAATGCACGGTTCGCGTCATCGTGTTCTAGGAACGGAATCAATGAAGCCGCCACTGACACAATTTGACTTGGCGCCACGTCCATGTACTGCACACGTTCAGGCTGCGTCATCGTAAACTCATTGTGATGACGTGAAGACACTAACTCTTCTTTAAAGCCACCTTTGGCATCCAATGCTGTATTCGCTTGCGCGATCATGTATTGGCTTTCTTCAATGGCAGATAAAAACTCAATGTTATCTGTGACTTTATTGTCGTCTACACGGCGATATGGTGTTTCTAAGAAACCATATTGGTTAGTACGTGCATACAGCGCTAGTGAGTTGATCAAACCAATGTTTGGGCCCTCTGGCGTTTCAATTGGACATACGCGACCATAGTGTGTTGTATGTACGTCACGTACCTCAAAGCCTGCACGCTCACGCGTTAAACCGCCAGGCCCTAATGCAGAAATACGACGTTTGTGCGTAATTTCTGATAATGGGTTGGTTTGGTCCATAAATTGTGACAATTGGCTAGAACCAAAGAATTCACGAATCGCGCTAGACACTGGTTTCGCATTAATCAAATCGTGCGGCATCAGATTGTCTGATTCAGCTTGTGATAAACGCTCTTTTACAGCACGCTCCACACGCACCAAACCGGCACGGAATTGGTTCTCAGCAAGCTCACCTACTGAACGGATACGACGATTACCTAAGTGATCAATATCATCAATCTCGCCACGACCATTGCGCAATTCAATCAATACGCCAATCACAGCAAGAATGTCGTGTGTATTGAGGATGTTAGCGCCTGTGTCGCCTTGCTCACCTGTCATGGCATAGAAATTACGCAACCAGTTAGCACTGCGTTCTTCTTGTTTGGTTGGATAGGCACGACGGTTAAATTTCATACGGCCTACCACTGACAAGTCATAGCGCTCTTCAGAGAAGAACAAGCCATTGAATAACGCTTCTACAGCTTCTTCGGTTGGCGGTTCGCCTGGACGCATCATACGGTAGATGGCTACGCGCGCGCTGTATTGGTCAGGGATTTCATCAATACGCAATGTTTGAGAAATAAAATCACCGTGGTCTAAATCATTGGTATATAACGTGTTGATTTCAGACACTTTTGCTTCAATCAGTTTATCCAACAATGTTTCTGTAATTTCATCATTGGCATTCGCAATGACTTCACCAGTTTCTTTGTCGATGATATTGGCAACGATTGCACGACCCAAAATAAAGTCAGTTGGCACCACAATTTTGGTCACGCCAGCTTTTTCAATATCACGGATGTGTTTCACCGTAATGCGCTTGTCTTTAGCAACGAGTACTTCACCTGCTTTATCAGCGATGTCGAATTTAGCCACTTCACCACGTAAGCGGTCAGCCACCAATGTAAATTCCACGCCTTTCGGGCCAATATGGAACGTATCGGTATCGTTAAATGTTTGCAGAATTTGTTCTGGGGTGTAACCCAATGCTTTCAGCAAAATGGTCACTGGCATCTTACGACGACGATCCACACGGAAGTACAAGTAATCTTTAGGATCGAACTCAAAATCTAACCATGAACCACGGTAAGGAATGATACGTGCTGAGAACAGCAATTTACCTGAGCTATGTGTTTTACCGCGGTCATGCTCAAAGAACACACCTGGGCTACGGTGCAATTGTGAAACAATCACACGCTCTGTACCGTTAATCACGAACGAGCCATTTTCAGTCATCAAAGGCAATTCGCCCATGTACACTTCCTGCTCTTTCACTTCTTTCACGGTCGGCTTAGAAGCCTCTTTGTCCATGATGGTCAAACGCACTTTTACGCGCAATGGTGCAGCGTAAGTCAAGCCACGTTGTTGACACTCTTTGACATCAAATGGCTCTGCGCCTAATTGATAGCTCACGTAATCCAAACGTGCATTACCTGAGTGGCTCACAATAGGAAATACGGAACGGAATGTTGACTCCAGGCCATCATTGGTACGTTTGTCTGTTGGAATCTCTGCCTGCAAAAAGGCCTTGTAGGACTCCAATTGCATCGCGAGTAAATAAGGAACTTCTTGAACGCTCTCTCGTTTAGCAAAGCTTTTACGAATGCGTTTTTTTTCGGTAAAGGAATAGCTCATAGCGTCTCCTGAAATTTTGAGGGTAGAAGACAAAACACTTTTCATCCACTGCAATGTTTTGATTTCTAACTTCTTTTTTAAGTGAAATAGAAATTATTGACTTCTAATGCGACCCGCCCATACGTTGATATGGTGGAGGTTACATTTTGTTACATAGTACCTACCTACAAACGGCGAAGGCTGACGGTCTCCCGTCAGCCTCACCTAGTCCTAAAATAGGATTATTTGATTTCGCCAGTTGCGCCAGCTTCAATCAATTTTTTCAATGCTGCGTCAGCGTCAGCTTTGCTTACGCCTTCTTTAATTGCTTTTGGTGCGCCGTCAACTAAGTCTTTCGCTTCTTTCAAGCCTAAAGCTGTCAATTCGCGAACTGCTTTAATCACGTTCACTTTGCTTTCGCCAGCTGCCAACAAGATCACGTTGAACTCTGTTTGCTCTGCTGCGGCAGCTGCTGGAGCACCTGCTGCGCCACCAGCTGCTACTGCTACTGCAGCTGCTGATACACCAAATTTCTCTTCGATTTCTTTAATCAGTGCTGAAAGCTCCAACACTGACATTGAACCAACTGCGTCTAAAATATCTGCATTTGAAATTGCCATTTGAATATTCCCTAAAATTTAATAATGTTGCGTATGAATTAAGCTGCTTCTTTAGCGTCACGAACCGCTGCAAGTGCGCGCGCAAATTTGGTTGGCACTTCGTTGAGTGTACGTGCGAATTTCGCAAGCAACTCTTCTCTGCCCAATGTAGATGCCAAGGCTTGTACCCCAGCTAAATCCATCACCTGATTTGGCATTGCGCCCGCTTTGATCACGAACTTGTCGTTAGTTTTAGCAAAATTGTTTAACACTTTTGCTGCGGCCACTGGATCGGTAGATATACCAAACACCAATGGACCTACCATTTGGTCTGCTAAAGCAGAAAATGGCGTACCTTCTACCGCACGGCGTACAAGTGTATTTTTCAACACACGCAAATAAACGCCAGCTTTACGTGCTTCCGCACGCAATACTGTCAAATCTGCCACACCAATACCACGGTACTCAGCAAGAACAATTGCTTGCGCTGATGCAACTTGCGCACTAACTTCGGCAACGACTTCTTTTTTTCTCTGTAAGATTGAGACTCAAGGTCTTTTCTCCTTCCGTTAATAAAGCACAACACGACTGTGTTGCACCGCTCACGGCGTCCTTATTCAGGGCATATTCATATCCTGTATCGGGTTCGCCATCTGCGTTGGTCTTTACTTTAAATAAACAGAGGAAATGGTCATAGAAGCCCCGTCACCCATTTATTTTCCGTATTGATTAAATCCCTAAGGATACCAACGGTCTTTGATGTTCCTGCCGCACGTTTAACAACTTAAACATGCAGCAGTCCCAAAGTTCTTTTTAAGGCAATATTTGCCTAACTACTAATTACACTAATGTGGCTTGATCCACACGCACACCAGGACCCATCGTGCTAGAGACAGATACTTTTTTCAAGTACACGCCTTTAGTCGAGGCTGGTTTTGCTTTATTCAACGCTTCCACCAATGCAGCCAAGTTACCTTGCAATTGCTCTAATGTGAATGAAGCGCGACCAATGGTGCAATGAATAATGCCGCCTTTATCAGTACGGTATTGCACTTGACCAGCTTTTGCGTTTTTAACTGCAGCTGCCGCGTCTGGAGTCACTGTGCCCACTTTTGGGTTTGGCATCAAACCACGTGGTCCCAACACTTGACCCAAAGCACCTACGATACGCATCGCATCTGGTGTGGCAATCGCCACATCAAAATCCAACATACCAGCCTTGACTTGCTCAGCCAAATCTTCAAAACCCACGATATCCGCACCCGCTGCTTTTGCAGCTTCGGCTTGCGCGCCTTGAGCAAACACCGCAACGCGTGTTGTTTTACCTGTACCGTTTGGCAATACCAAAGCACCACGTACCAATTGGTCAGATTTACGTGCGTCAATACCCAAATTAACCACAGCATCAACTGACTCGTTAAATTTGGCAGTTGCGCCCTCTTTTACCAAACCCAATGCTTCTTGCACTGGATACAATTTATTGCGGTCAATTTTTGCGCGCAATGCATCAATTCTTTTCGCCATGTTATACACCCTCCACTTCGATACCCATACTGCGCGCACTACCTGCAATCGTACGCACCGCTGCATCCATGTCGGCTGCAGTCAGGTCAGGCATTTTAGTTTTAGCAATTTCTTCCGCTTGTGCGCGTGTGATTTTGCCTACTTTATCGGTATGTGGACGCGCTGAACCTTTGTCCAATTTAGCCGCTTTTTTGATCAAAATCGTCGCTGGCGGTGTTTTCATCACAAACGTGAAGCTCTTATCCGCAAACGCTGTAATCACTACTGGGATTGGAAGCCCTGGCTCAACACCTTGTGTTGCAGCGTTGAACGCTTTACAGAATTCCATAATATTCAAACCACGTTGACCCAATGCTGGACCTACGGGTGGACTTGGGTTGGCTTTACCTGCAGGAATTTGCAGTTTAATGTAGCCGATGACTTTTTTTGCCATAACAACACTCCTAAAATGGGTACAAACGCTTTAACTTAAGCTCCCCGTTAAACACAAATTGCCCGCTAATGCAGGCAATCTACTTACTATACTTCTTTTTCTATCTGACTAAAGTCCAACTCTACTGGTGTTGCGCGACCAAAAATGACCACGGAAACACGCAATTTGCTTTTTTCGTAGTTCACTTCTTCCACACCACCAGAGAAGTCTTTAAACGGACCATCAATCACACGTACAGACTCACCTTTTTCAAAGGTCAGTTTTTGCGTCGGATTCGACTTACTGTCATCCATACGTCTCAGAATAATCTCTACTTCTTTATCTTTAATCGGTGTTGGCTTTTGTGCAGTACCTCCAATGAAAGAAGTCACACGTGGCGTACTTTTCACCAAGTGCCAGCTTTCATCCGTCATATCCATTTGCACTAACACATAGCCTGGGTACAAGCGACGCTCTGAAATGGTCTTTTGACCAGATTTCATTTCCACCACTTCTTCCACAGGCACCAAAATATCGCCAAACTGATCTTGCAAGCCTGAGCGCGCAATACGCTCCTCAAGGCCGGCCTTTACAGATTTTTCCATTCCGGAAAAGGCTTGGACTGCATACCAACGCATACTCATTAAGCACTCCGTCCCATTAACCATTGCACCATGTAAGCGAAGCCAATATCCACCACCGCCAAAAAGGCAGCCATAATCAGCACCAACACAAATACTGCAATGGTGGTTTGAATCGTTTCTTTACGTGTCGGCCACACCACGCGTTTAGCTTCTGCAACCGAATCACCGACAAAGCCAAGCGCGTCCTTACCCAGCGGCGATGTCCACATCACTGCCAAGCCCGCCGCGATGCCCGCCATTACCGCCAAAATGCGTAAGACGAGCGCCTTGTCTTCCAAAAGATAAAAACCAGCAATCCCCGCCACAACCAACAACAGAGATACTACTAGTTTTAATTTATCCATCATAAGTGTTTCACTTAATTATAAAAGCAAACCATTTTTTCAAATGGTTTGCATTGTTATTTGGCAGGCCAAGAGGGTCTCGAACCCCCAACCCTCGGTTTTGGAGACCGATACTCTACCAATTGAGCTATTGGCCTATACAACTTTAACTGTTCAAAAAGCCACACCGGGTTGCTGGCATGGCTTTCATATCAAGCGTATTACGCGATGACTTTAGCGACCACACCAGCACCAACGGTACGACCACCTTCACGAATCGCGAAGCGTAAGCCTTCTTCCATCGCAATCGGGGCAATCAATGTCACAGTGATAGATACGTTAT
>Ga0160183_101151_pt1 | contig 15705 bp, 14 predicted proteins | sample met14sb_FD_108562 | JGI IMG/M metagenome (GOLD analysis project Ga0160183, IMG submission 108562) | Synthetic bacterial communities of pure cultures from sediment of Lake Washington, USA, under high oxygen condition - MT... | ecosystem: Engineered > Modeled > Simulated communities (microbial... >...
ATTGGCTGCAAAAACCGGCGGTGTCCCATGCCAGTTCAAAATGAGGTGAGATACTTAGGGATGGCATACCGTCCGCCAAGCTTACGGTGGGCGCGGCCATGCCGGCGTCAAGCAAGGTCAAACGATTCTGCTTGGGTTGCTGCGGGTGGGCTGTGGTAAGGGCTAAGCAGTTTTTGAGCAGTGGGCTTAGTAAATCGCTGTTCCACACGAATGCGTGTATGGGTGTATGTTTCGTATCCACGGGCACTACCGCAGCCCGTTCGATGCTTAACGAGTAATCGCCGAGTAAGCCGTTTTGCAGATCATGCTCTACATCACCGAGTGGGTTATCCGCTAATTTTTGGGTGTCGATGCTGTAGCGATGGCCTGCTTGCAGCACTGGATGCTTGGGTTTGGGCGGTGCAAGCATCGGGCGGGGCAGAGGGAAAATGTGTTCCATCGTTGGGCTGCTAATGACGAAAGCCATCAAGCAATCAAGAATGATGCCAATTGAGCAAATCGCCGCATGCGTGTGTAGGTTGTAGATTGATAGGGATTATCGCTCTAAGGCAGCTTAGCAAACGATGTCGTGGATGCGACAAAATCGGACGATCCTGTCTGACAACACCATTAAGTCGGCGTTATCGTCCGCGCTTGCTATCCACGTAGAACACTTCTACAGTTCCCAGGTATGTTCATTATTTTGAGGAAAGTCATGCGAAATTTATTGATAACCCTGCTGTTACTACTCCCCATCACCGCTGCCGCTGAAAACGATGCGTTTAAAAATATGGATAAAGCGCAAATGCAGCAAGTGATGCAGAAAATGAAAGCCATGCAAGACTGCGTGAAGCACATTGATAAGACCGACATGCAGGCCTTTCAAGCGCAGGCCAAGCAAATGAGTGCCGAGGTGGAGCGCTTATGCACGGCGGGAAAACGCGATGAAGCGATGGCCAGAGCGATGGAGTTTGGTAAGGACGTATCGGCCAATAAAGCTATGCAGCAAATGAAACAATGCGGCGACGGAATAACCGAAGCCCTGCCTTTATTGCCTGATGCCACTCAAGGCCAAAATCAGGCCGGTTCGTCTCGGCACGTTTGCGATCACTAAGCTTTAGAGCACCAATTTGGGTGGATTTTTCGATACGGTCATTTCCAAGAGACCCGCGCCAGCCCTTATATGAGCAGCGCGTTCCTGCCGCCTTGGCGTGGCTTTTAGCTCACTGCCTGGTATCTTAGTGCTCTGGCGTTGAAAGGCGAGTTTGTCCTGAGCCTGTGTGAGTTTACAGCTGGCCGCAGTGAGCTGGCTGATCAGGCTAGGCCTGTTCTGACCGCCTGCCGCTGCCGACTGATTGTTCATTTCAGCTAGCATCGCGTAAAATCGCCAGCCATTATCACGCCCCCATTGGAGAGCAAAGCATGACATACCGTTTAGTAGTTGCATTGATGATGGTCGCAGGTTTGGCCTGTGCCGAGGAAGCCAAGGAAGAATGGAACGAAACCACTCTGAAAGATGAAACCATCCAGAAGATTCAGCAAGCTCAGTACACCTATAAAAAATGTGTAGTGGATACTATGCAAAAACCCGAGTTTGCCAAGATGGAAAGCCGCAACGCCACCGATGTGATTATTAAGTCTTGTGAGCCGACCTTGGCCGAAATGCGCAAAGTTTATACCGACGCCGAAGTGCCGGGCGTGGTGGCTGACCGGCATTTGAAGAAAATGCGTATCCAGGTAACGCGCAATTTGCTGCAGCAATTAATGTACGCGGAAGCCGCGAAGAAAGCCGGCATGCCTGGTAACTGACTCCCACTGTCCGCAATGGCATTGGCGTAAAAATTTAGCGTTATCTGTTGCGGCATGCTTGAAGATTAGACGCTATAGCCCTTGTTTCAATTAACAACCATCACTCGTTTTTCATGAATACCTACACCATCGATTTATCCTTGCGCCCGACCACCTTCGATTTGTGGCACGTGTGTTTGGCCGGTACCGCCGCACTGTTGGCTTTGATTCTGATTGTGGTTTTAGTCTCGGTATTGCTGGGCATGCGCCGCTGCAAATCCGCAGCTCCGGCAGTAGTCGCTCCCACTCCTGCGCCGCAACCGGAAGTCAAAATCGTCGAGAAGATCGTCGAAGTGGAAAAAATCGTCCAGGCCCCGGCGCCTGAGCCCGTGGTATTAAAGGAAGCGACTCCGGATGCCGCCTTGCAGTTATTAAGTTTGCTGCAAAAAGAAGCTCGGTTTATCGACTTCATCAAGGAAGATGTCAGCGCCTTTTCTGATGCCGAAATCGGTGCGGCGGCGCGCGTGGTGCATCAAGGTTGCAGCAAAGCGGTCAGCGAGCATTTCACCCTGGCCCCTGTCAGCAAAGATCCCGAAGGCAACCGGGTGACTCTAAACAAAGGCTTCGATGCCGCGTCATTTCGTTTGACCGGCAATATCGTCGGCGAGGCGCCGTTTACCGGCACTTTGGTGCATAAAGGTTGGCAAGTCACCGATCTGCGTTTGCCGAAATTGACCGAAGGCCATAACGCCAAAATCGTCGCGCCGGCCGAGGTGGAATTATGACCGCGCGTTATTCGGTCGGTATCGATTTGGGTACCACGCATTGCGTATTGTCTTATGTCGATCTGGAAGCCGGCGAGGATCAAGTGGTCCTGGATGTGTTGGCGATTCCGCAGTTGACCGGCCCCGGCACGATAGAAGACAAGGCGCAATTGCCGTCCTTCACCTATTTGGCTCATCCGGCCGAGATTGCCGAAGGCGCCACTGCGTTGCCGTGGACAGCTAAACCGGAATATCTGGTCGGCGAAATCGCCCGTAATCTGGGCAGCAAAACCCCCATCAGATTAGTGTCCAGCGCCAAGAGCTGGTTGTGCCATGCCGGTGTCGATTGCAAACAAGCGATTTTGCCGGTCGAGGCGCCGGAGGATGTGGAGCGGATTTCCCCGTTTGCCGCCAGCAAGGCCTATCTGCAACATTTGCGCGATGCCTGGAATCATCGATTCCCGGAGCACAATTTACAAGATCAAGATGTCACTATCACCGTGCCGGCCTCGTTTGACCCGGCCGCGCGTGAATTGACGGTCGAAGCGGCCCGCGCGGTGGGACTAGGGCAGGCCGTGTTGTTGGAAGAGCCGCAAGCTGCTTTGTACAGCTGGATCGAAAACAGCGAAGGCGATTGGCGCAATCATGTGCAAATCGGCGACGTGATTTTGGTCGCCGACATCGGCGGCGGCACTACCGACTTATCCTTGATTGCGGTCACCGAACAGGATGGCAACCTGCAATTGACCCGGGTGGCGGTGGGTGACCATATCTTGCTGGGCGGCGATAACATGGACTTGGCCTTGGCCTATACCGTTAAAGCCAAACTGGAACAAGACGGTGGCAAGCGCCTGGAATCCTGGCAACTACAAGCTTTGACCCACGCCTGTCGGGAAGCCAAAGAAAAACTATTCAACCAGCCCGAATTGGGCAGCATGCCTTTGGTCGTGGCGAGCCGAGGCTCATCCCTGATCGGCGGCACCTTGCGCACCGAACTGACTCGCGACGAACTGAACCGCGTCTTGGTCGAAGGCTTTTTACCGTGGGTACCGATCGAAGAAAGACCGGTGGTCAGACCGCGCAGTGGTTTGCGTACCGCGGGTTTGCCTTATGCGCAGGATGCCGGCATTACTCGCCATCTGGCTGCATTTTTGTCGCGGCAAAAAGAAGCGACCGGCGAGCTAGCCGATCATGTCTTGCCCGAACACGCCAGTTTCTTGCATCCGACCGCGGTATTGTTCAACGGCGGGGTGTTAAAAGCCGGCGTGATGGCCGAGCGCTTGATGCAAATATTAAATAGCTGGCTGCAAACCGAACAAGCGGCGCCGGCCAGACTGTTGCAAGGCGCCGACTTGGATTTGGCGGTCGCGCGTGGCGCTGCCTATTACGGATTTGTCCGCAAAGGCAAGGGCGTCAGAATTAAAGGCGGCACGGCGGCGGCTTATTACGTCGGTATTGAGAGCGCCATGCCGGCGGTTCCCGGATTGCCGGCGGAGATCGAAGCCTTGTGCATCGCGCCGTTTGGAATGGAAGAGGGCAGCGAACAGGAATTGCCTAATGACGAATTCGGTTTGATCATCGGCGAACCGGTACGCTTCCGCTTTTTTGGCTCAAAAACCCGCCGCGACGATGCGGTAGGGGTAAGGCTGGAATATTGGCAGGACGACGAATTGGAAGAACTGGACGAAATCGAAATCACCTTACCGGAAGAAGGCCGCCATGCCGGCGACATCGTCCCCGTGCATTTGTCTGTGGCAGTAACCGAAGTAGGGACTTTAGAGTTAAAAGCGGTTTCCAAACGCGATCAACAGCGCTGGAAAATTGAGTTTGATGTCAGGGCTGGCGACGCTTGATATTAACAATAGCTAGCGGCTAAACCAGAGCCGAATTTCCAAGGGCTTAACTGAAACCCGCTTTTTTCCCGGAAAGAAGCGGGTTTTTTATGATGGCTGGCTTGTATCTAAAGCTTTATTGTTGTTGGTAATAAGGCTGTGGATACTGCTGCTGGTATTGCTGGTTCTGTTGTGGGTAACTCTGTTGCGGATAAGTTTGCTGTGGATACCCCTGTTGCTGTGGGTAACCTTGGTATTGCTGATTCTGCTGAGGGTAACTTTGCTGTTGCGGGTAACCCTGCTGATACGGTTGGTTTTGCTGCGGATAACCTTGCTGCGGGTAGTTCTGCTGCGGATAACCGCCTTGTTGCTGATAAGGCTGGGTTTGCTGTTGCGGGTAGCCTTGCTGCGGTTGTTGCGCAGCACCGGCGTTTTGATTGGCGTTGATCGCCAGTTCCACCCGGCGATTGATTGCCCGATTGGCATCGCTACTGTTCGTTACTTTCGGCGAACTTTCGCCCATGCCCTGCTGGGAGATACGCATCCGGTTCACACCGCGTTGCGCCAAGAAGTTGGCCACGCTGGTAGCCCGTGCTTCAGATAAACGTTGATTGTCGGCATCGGAACCCACGTCATCGGTGTGGCCGGTGACGGAAATCGTCGACTCCGGGTAATTGGTCAACACTCTGGCGATGGGGTCGAGTGCGTGCTGGGCTTCCGGCGTCAAGTCGGCCTTGCCGAACGCAAACGTTACATCACTGGTGCTTGGCATGTTCAAGGTCAGCTGGTTTTGCGCGGTGCGCTGGACTTCAATCCCGGTGCCTTGCAGCGACTGCTGCATCTCTTCTTGTTGTTTGTCCATGTAATAACCGACCCCGGCGCCAACCGCGGCACCGGCTAATGCGCCCAGACCGGCGTTTTTCCAGTCGTTTCCGCCGAATAAAGTACCGGCGCCTGCTCCCACTGCCGCGCCGACACCGGCGCCCTTGCCTAGGTTGCTCATGCTGGACTGGCCGGTATAGGGGTTAGTGGTACAGGCTGTTAACAAGCTGGTACCGATGGCGATAGCAAGTAATTTTTTAGTCATTATTTTTCATCCTGGATGCTGTTCATAAATACGTTGAGTCGGGAGGCGTATAAATTCTATGGGTATTGCCAATAGAAGCCGGTCCCGGACCGCGTGGCGATTAAAACCTTAAAGGCTTAACTCGCACTTAAAATGGACCGGCAGGCGGGGGAATGGTTTCCTGAATGGCTTAGTAACCCTGCCCTATTTATCCCGGATGTGCCGCGGGCTAAGCGCATCGCAGCCCAAACGAGCGTGCCCTTCGACAGACCAAGCGCGAACGGGATTTAAGGGCGGGGGCAATAAATTGATTCAGCGGCCTGTGGCGGTTGTTTTTGGCTAAGTGACTTTAGAGGTTGTTTCGCCCGCCGTTTTTGCAGCCAACGCACGACGCCGGTGATATACAACACCGGGCAAGCCAAACCCGCCAGCAACACCAAAATTCGTCCCGGCCAGCCGAAAGCGTGGCCACTATGCAAAGGCCATTGCCAATCGTAAAAGACATCGGCGTTCGAGCCGGTGCCGGAATCGTAGACTTTCAGAATTTCGCCGCTGTATTGATCGACGGCAATATCCCGGTAGCCGACGAAGCGGCTTAATTCTGCGACGTCTCGTTTCATCACCCTAAACACATCCAGCCGGTCCTTCGGTGCGTTCAGCATCCATAGTCGGCCGGCAGGGTAGCTTTGCTGCACTATTGTTTCCACTTGCGCTAGGCTAATCGGCTGTTGTCCCGCTTTGGGTGGGGCGCTATCAATCGTTTCCGGAATGCCGTTGTACGCATTCGGGCGGGTGATAGTCGAGAACGGCTTGACTAAAACGTCTATTCGCTCCGGCTGCGTCATATAAATACCGGAAAACAATACCGGTATTAACACGATGCCGGAATAGAAACCGACTATTTTATGCAGATCGAAGTTGAACCTGACCGATCCCGAACGGCGCTTGAAGGTCAGCGCCTGCCTAAATTTACCGGTCAGCGGCCACCAGACGATCAAGCCGGTCAATACCGATAAAATGGAAAAGGCGCCGAGAATCGAGACGATAGTGGCGCCAGTCTTGCCCAGCAGCAAACACCAATGTAACTGCATGATGAAACTGACCAAAGGCCGGCCCCAATATCGATCTTTCGGATGCCAAAGCTGTAAACCCTTGACTTGCGCGGTATAAGGGTCGACGAAGATATAGTAGCCGTCGCCACTGTTCGTTTTACTGTCGTCCCTGACAAAATACAAAAATTTGTAAGCCACTTCGGCGTTTCGTGGGTAGTACACCTTAAAAAACAGACTATCTGGCGGTTTGGCGTTTTCCGCTGCGGCGACGATGTCGTCTAACGACCGCAAGTGTCGTTGTTCTGCGGCGGGTAAGGAAACGACGGACAACTCAGGGTTCAGTATTTCCTGCATTTCCAGATAAAACACCAGTATGCCGCCGGTCAGACCGACGACCGCCAACAGCAATCCGGCACTCAAACCTAAATAAAGGTGAACAGCCAGCCACCTTTTACGACGGGATTTAAGCTTCGTTAACCGGCTAGCACTGGCATTGGGTGCGGGAGGCTTTGCACTGCAGGACGTTAAATTCTCAAAAGCTGGTTTCATAACGATTTTTAAAAATGACTTCGGCTAAGGAACACAAGACGGTTTTCTGATTAAAAAGCGGTTTCAGCAATAACGTCATCTTGGCTGTAACTGCCGAGATGACGATACTTGACACCGCTCGCGCAACTTTATGGTCAGGAGGCGGTTCGGTCGCAAAGAACGGGAAGGACTACCGCTTTTTGCGACTTACCCGGTCAAAATTCAACCTTGACCGACCCCAAGAACGAACGGGGCGTACCCCAGGTCGCGCGCGTGCCGGACACTAACGCAAAACCGTCGTGGACATATTCCTTATCCAGTAAATTGGTAACATTCAGCTGTAAAGTAACGTTGGTTTTTGCCACTTTGCGGGTATAGCTAGCCAGCAGATCCACGACGCCATAGCCATCGAAGTTGAAATCATGAAAATCGAAGGTCGCCTTCCTGTCGCTTGCCAGTTCCAGGCCAGCACCGATTTTTAAACCACGCAAGTCTGCCTGCTGAAAGTCGTATGTGGTCCAAAAAGTGGCGGTATGATCCGGAATGCCTCTCAATCGGCTGCCGACCGGGATATTATTCGGATTGTTTTCCTTCAACACTTCGGTGTTGGTGTAAGCATAAGTGGCAATGGCATTCCATCCAGGCAGAATTTCCCCTTTGATATCCACTTCGACGCCCCGGCTACGGGCCTCGCCGGTGGCTACGCTAAAATTTATATTGGTTAAATCGGTGGTGGGAATGTTTTGTTTGGTTAAGTCATAGTAGGCGATAGTGCTGGTTAATCTGTCGTCGAAAAATGCGGTTTTAAATCCCACTTCCCACTGTTGCGCGGTCTGCGGCGGTAAAAAGGTATTGCCTTGTCCCATGCCATTGGTTGTGCCGAAATTCTCCACATAATTACCGTAAAGGCTCAGCCATTTTTCCGGTTGCCACAGCACACCCACCTGAGGTGTCACCGCATCGGCTCTTTGTCCGACCTGTTGAGACAACACATTGAATTGCTCGACATTTTGGTAACGAAAGCCGCCCATGACATGAACGTTATAAGGTAGTTTGATTTGATCCTGCAGATAGATGCCGTATAGGTCGGTAACGGTATGAAACGAATTGGCGGCTCGTGTTGTTAAGTTGATAGGCGGATTACCGGTATGGATGGGATTGTAGATGTCGATGGTGCTGGCAACGGTACTGCTGTAGCCGACGGTGTTTTCGTCTTGCAGATAATAATCACCGCCAATCAGCAGCGTGTGTTGCAAGCCCCAGGTGTTGAAATGGCCGGTCAGGTTGGTGGTCGTAAAATAACTTTCGTTGCTGTAAAAATCGCTGGTCACTAAACGCCGGTTCAGCGTGCGCTGGTCGGCTTGTAAGGTAGTGGGTAACAGTGCGGTTCTAGTTCTATCCAATAAGTTGATGCCTAGTTGCTCGCTGATCTCCCAGTTGTCGTTAAATTGGTGTTTCAGATTAAAGCCGACGAATTTATTTTCGACCGGATTCGGGTTAGCTTCCATCAAATTCCGTTCGCGCGGAATTTCCACCAAGCGTGGGTTGATCCAGCTACCGTCGGCACGGGTGCCGTCTATCATTAGGGGTCTGGAATGCAGGTCGTAATCATTGTTTTCGTGGCGGTATTCCATCTCCAACAATGCCGTGGTTCGCGGGCTGATGTTCCATTGCAGCACCGGGGCGACGAATACTTTTTCGTAGTCCACCAGCTCGCGAAACGAGCCGCTGTTTTCATAGGACACATTCATCCGGTACAACAGATCGCGATTTTCAGTCAACGGCCCGGTCGCATCGATGCTGGTACGGTATAAATCGTAAGAACCGAATTGTTGTTGCAGCGCGTAATACGCCGTATCCAGAGGCTTTTTGGTCACGACGTTAACCATACCGCCTGGCTCGACACGCCCATATAACATCGCGGCCGGCCCTTTCAGGACCTCAATGCTTTGCACATTGGCCATGGCTCGCGTGCCGTCCGCGCCACCAAAGGTATCTATCCGGAAACCGTTGCGGAAATAGTTGAAATTGAAAAATCCGCGAATTGTCACTTGGTCGCCCAAACCGCCAGCGCCCTGGCCGGTGGTCACGCCGCTGACGTATTTCACCGCTTGATCGAGTTTGATGGCTTGGCGATCATCCAATACCGCCTTCGGAATAACCTGGACGTTGAGCGGGGTTTCCATGATTGGCGTATCGGTTTTGGTGGCGAAACGGGTATTGGGTACTGAGTAGTCCTTGTTATAGGGGTCGGTGAGATCGTAACTGCGTTGTCCGGAGACGGTGACCGCCGGCAAACTGTTCACTTCTAGCGGCTTAATCGATACGGCATTATCAGCGGTGAAGGTGTAACTCAAGCTGGCGCCGCCGACCAGAATCGCTACCGCCTGCTTGGCGCTGTAAGTGCCTTGCAGCGCGGTACTGGTTTTACCGGCTAGGGTTTGCTCCGCGTAGAACAGATGCAAGCCGGTCTGCTGTTTGAGCGTTTCCAGCGCGCCGGACAGGGCTTGCGCGGGAATGTTCAACTGATAGCTTTGTTCCTGAGCCGTGGCAACCAGCGCGGTGCCGGTCAGCAGGCCGCCGACTAGCGTTCTCGAAAGTGAATACATTTGCCCTCCCGTGGTGTGTGATGATTTCACTACCCAGTAAGAGCGGTTTTCAAGGGCGAAGGCGCCACTTTTTTTTCGAGTGGTTAAAAATATTTTTCGGTAACGATTTCGCGCGCAGCGTAAATTCACTTATTTCCGTAAGACGTAAACCGCCGGCGGTATGCGGGAATGTTGCCATGGCCAGCGTTAGTGCCGGGGAAGCCAAGGGGGTGTGACGAACCGGCTTCCGACCTGAGCCCGCCGAGCGTCTTATGCGTATTTCGACCTGTTGCTGAACCGGCCCTCGCTTGCTTAGCGTTCGAATTCGATCAGTCGCTCGTTTTTTCGAACCGCCTTGATCGGCAGCGCGGCGCTGATGGCATTGAGGGCAAGGTTTAAGTCGTTGGTGGGAAAGTCGCCGCTGACTTTAAGGTTTTGCAATTGCGGGTCGGCGACGCGGAGTTCGATGTCGTGATAGCGGCTTAGTTGTGCCAGAACCTCGGCCAGCGCCGTCTTTTTAAATACCAGCATGCCTTCCCGCCAAGCGGCGACAGTAGTGGCGTCGAAACGGGTCGGCGCGGACGCCAGGCCGTGCGCATCGTATTTAATTTGCTGGCCCGCCAATAGATTTTGCGGGTCGGGCCGCCGCTCAGTGGCAACGGCGACTTCGCCTTCCAGAACGCTGACCGTGGCGGCGTTATTCAGCATGCACACGTTGAATTGGGTGCCTATATCGTGGATCTTGCCGTGGCCGGCGACGACGTCGAAGGGTTTGGTTTCATCGTGCGCCAAGCTGAATAACGCTTCGCCTCGATCCAGCACCGCTTCGCGGCCGCGCCAGCCGTAGCGGACTCGCACCTTACTGTTGCTGTTGAGTTCTATCGTCGAGCCATCGCGGAGCGCGATGTGTTGCCGTTGGCCTTTTAGTGTCGAGTAACAGTCGGTGTTTATCCAGTCCCAGGCTAGAGGAATGCCTATTGCCGCAATCAGTAACGAGGCGGCTATCGACAGCCGTAGGCCGCGGCGTGCCCGGCGGCGCGCCATTTGCGCGCGGCGTAAACCGTCCCTTGCTGCCATCAGCCGCGGGTCGGGTTGTACGTCGGCGCCGCTAAATTCCCGCCAAATCGCTTCGGCGTTTTGATAGCTCTGGCGATGGCGAGGGCTTAACGCCAGCCAATCCTGAAACGCCCGGCGTTCGCTAGCCGAACAATCGGGCGCGCTCAGTCTGACCACCCAATGACTGGCTTGTTCGTGCAACGACGGTGAAATTGGCGGGGTGATTCGGTTCATGGTGTTAGTGTATCGTATCCACAACCGGCTACGCTGGCCGGCGGAGAATTTGGCGGTATTAATCGATGTCCTGGCTGACGGATTTGCTACAGTGGGCCAAGGCCTTGATGCAATAGCGCTCGACGGTGCGCGGCGGGATCGCGAAAGCCTTGGCGATTTCGGGATAGGTCAGACCGTCGACGCGGTGTAACAGAAACACGGTACGAACAATTTCCGGCAGGCTGTCTAGCGCTTGCATGCAAATTCGCAGGCGTTCCCGGCTTTCGGCGACGGCATCGGGTTGCGGCATCGGGCAGGCTACAGCGTCCGTTTCCGATTCTTCGTCGTTGACGAAAGGGACGATTTGCTCGCGTCTGTGTAGATCGCCGCTCAGGTTGGCGGTAATGCGATACAGGTAGGCGCGGTGATTGTCGATGGCGTCGGTGTCGCCGTGCTGCAAGAGCCTGAGATAAGCATCCTGAACCAGATCCTCGGCATGTTGGCGGCCGGCCCGTTGTTCGGCGAACACCAGCAGCTCCTTGTTGTGTCGTTGGAACAGAAAGTCCAATAGGCGAATATGGCGATTGGGCATGTCGGCGTGAAGTTCAATGGTGCGCAATGGCAAGCCGAAATCGTGCCCGATTTGCGGGCGATGCGATTATTCAAGAGCTTAAGCGGTTTGACGAGCTTGAGCATACGGCCGATTTAATTGAACTGTGTTATATGCCAACGGCAAGCATCGGGAAATCGCCGACATTTCAAGCCGAAGGGCGTATCCGCCGCCAATGCTTCGGCGGCGGTGATTTAGCAGCGGACTTTATCGGGATTTTTCTGGGCCTGAATAAGGCTATTTTTGCCCATCCCCTCGAAAAGGTAAAAATTAGCAATATCTAATAAGCCGGCATGCACATGGCTTTATTTTCCACCATGTTATCTGGCATATAATCCACTCCCGCTATTACCCATTTCAACACGAGCCCTTACGTTTGCACGAGAACGCAAGCGGCAGTCAGTCTATTGACAAACGTAGCCTATCGGCTACACTTAATCCATGATCGATATAAAGAAAACCGATGTTTATGCCCAATGGCTGGACAATCTTCGCGACATTCGTGCTCGCGCACGAGTTTTGGCCAGGGTCGAACGTCTGGCTGCCGGCAATCCGGGTGACGTGAAGTCCATCGGCGAAGGTGTATCTGAAATGCGCATCGACTATGGCCCCGGCTATCGAGTGTATTTCACGCGGCGCGGCAACGAAATCGTCATTTTATTGGCCGGTGGCGATAAAAGCACGCAGACTGCCGATATCAAAACCGCTCAAGAACTTGCTCGTAACCTGTAGGACAACGCAATGACAAAAATTATTATCAGCCGCTACGATGTGGCGGAGCACTTGAGAACCACCGAAGAAATGGCGGCCTATCTGGATGCCTGCATTGAAGAAGCCGACGGCGATGCGGCCTTCATAGCCAAAGCGCTTGGCGATATTGCCCGCGCGCGTGGCATGTCGCAGATTGCCAAAGAGACCGGACTTTCCCGCGAAAGCCTGTATCGATCCCTGGACGGCGAGCATATCCCTAGTTTCGATACGATTCTCAAGGTAACAAAGGCACTAGGCATTCATCTGCATGCCGACCCGGCCTGATAAATTCAGCGGTACGAAAACGTACGTTAGCGGCTAATTTAATTCGCTTGCATGCTTTCTTAAGCAAACTGACGGACAACACCCGGCCACTCTCGTCGTCTGACGAGAGTGGCTCTACCAATAATCCGGTTTAATGGCCGATTTTCTCTTGGCTAGCCTTTTCTTTTAATCTTCCCTCGGTTGTCTGCTGGGGAAGATTAAGCTAATTCAAGGTCTTATTTAAGTGGACCTACCCCCATGCTATCTAGATATTGATTGTATTCATTCTTCCTTTGTTGTAAATCCTGCATGCGCTGATGCCGATCTTCGTATTCACGTCTTGCTGCTTCATTGCGCTGCTTAATAACTTGATCGCCAGGCAAATCAAACTCGAATGTTATAAATTGCGAATGAGGGTTTGGTAGTTTTACCCATTTTCGCATGGCTTCCTCAATGGCTGGCTTGAATAAATCTGGGTTCACATTATCGAAACGACGACCATATTCAAATTTCATTAATTTACCGGAATTTGTTTTGCCATCTGGTTTATATTCATATGTGTCGTTATCAACTATATAATGCACAGTACCTTCCATGTGACTATTCTTTGCGTTTTCTGGATATTTTGGAATAGCTAATCCGCTTTCAGTATCACATAGACAGTCCGGTGTGATATGTATTGTGTATTCAACATCATAGCCACCACCACCTGCTGGTTTTTCAATATAACGACAGTATTTTTCATTTGCGGCCAATGCTTTTTGACAGGATTCCTCTCTCGTTTTTTCTGCTTTCACCTTCTCTACTTCTGCGTTACTTTGCGCCAGAAGTTCCTTGCTTTGTTCATCACCTTGATCGGCGGATTTCTGCGCCCACTCTTTCGCTAAGGTTAGATTTTTCTCAACCCCATTTCCATTGAGATACGCATGCGCCAAACCACGCTGCGCCATTTTTTCACCTTGGTTGGCGGATAGTGTGAGTAAATCCACCGCCTTTTTGAAATCAACTGGCATGCCAGTGCCGTGGTAATACATAAAAGCCAACCAGAATTGTCCTTCTTTATTCCCTACAGCTGTTAATTTCTTGAATATATCCGCAGCCTTTTCATAATCTTTTGGAACGCCTTTACCCATAAGGTATGACAAGCCGAGATAATACTCTGCTGACGCACTACCATTTTGTGCGGCTTTTTTAAACCACTCAAATGCAACTTCGTCATCCACTTCTACACCAATACCATTAGAGTAAATATTACCCAAATACTCTTGTGAGTCCCTGTCGCCCTTCTCTGCTGCTTTCTTGAACCATTCAACGGCGTCTGGATATTTTTTGTAATTAAAATAAGCTTTACCAAGTACACGTTGCGCTTCTACATTGTCTTGTTCAGCTGCTGCTGTCAAAAGGGATATTGCTTTGTCTGGATTTTGTTCTACACCATCCCCTTTAAAATACATTTGACCCATAAATTCCTGGCCACATGAATTTCCCTGGTTGCTGGATTTCTCGCCCCATACAATAGCCTGTGCAACATTTTTTTCAATATCCTTACCAAAATAATATGCCTCTGCTAGCCTACATTGAGCATTGGCATCTCCATTTTCTGCTAATTGAGCGTCCTCAACTACCGTTGATGAATGTGCATAACTAGACACAAATAAGACAAAAAAACAATATTTTTACTTTTTGTATACATAAAATAAATGTTTTATTCAAAAATAATATGATAATCTTAATGCATTTCTAATGGTTTGTATTATACGTGGCGCATTTATTTGCTATGTCATTAATTAACTGGCTTCCAACTCCGTATGAAGATTGTATATTAATACTCCATCCAATAACAATAAACTCTCTACATTTGTCAGGTTCTTTGCAATTAATGTTTAAATTCCAAACAATAGAGTCATACGTTGCGCAATTGTTATTTATTTCAGATATTTTTATTTCCTTTAAGTTTTTATCAAATAAAGAAATAAATGCATTAATAACAGACCTTCCATTTAACAAAATTATTTTAATATTTTTGTTACAAACCTGCTCCTTGAAAAACCATGACTCATTTTCAAGAAGATTTTTCTTTTCATATGCGCTAAGCTTTGACCAATTTTTGTTTGTTGCGCTTTGCACTAAATCAAGGTGACAAGCTGTCCCATCATAATAGGAAACATCAAAGCTATTAAGAATTGGGTTGAATTTGTCAAACCATGATTTGTAAGGGTTTTTATGGAAATATTGCAAGCATCCACATTCAATAATCTGCAACTGGTGAGGTAGAGCATGTTGGATATCAGATATTCTCAAAGTTTTGTTAGTCTCTAAACGGTTATTTGGTCCCAACAATAATAATCGTTTTGAATCAAGAAATTCGCGATGACTTGGATTTAAGCCAACAGTAGCAACGGATGCGCAATAATAGTCACCAAAACCAAGAACCGGTGTCGAATCTTTTACGATCAGAGACGTATTTAAATTTTGTTTTTTTAGCCGAGTTAACAAATATTGTCTCATTTGTTAAATACTTATTCCGGTGTAAGTATTCACTTCCCCGCCTTGTAAAAGTGGAATTGATGGGGATTTATTCAATAAAATCTCCCATAACCACCTCTTTTTCTAAGAGGGGGACTGAACGGATACATTACGGTTTATCTAGCTGTGATGCAATTGAATCTAAAATTTCAGGAACACTAGAATATGATGATCTTGAATTTGGGCATGTTCCTTTTACTGCATTCAACATTTTACTGACACCTAATGCACCAGCCATTTCCTTCTGGCTTTGTGTTCGTAGACAGGTATCAATTTAGTTAGCTGCGCACGATGCGTCTTCATAACCAACTCTTATAGCATGTTTAACACAAGTAACTATCAATTCATTTTGTTCAGCTAATGCCGTAGTAGAGAAAAATCCAAATAATATTATGATATTTTTGATATAAAATAGCTTATTGTATAATGACTTCATCTTAATTTAACCTGAGTTCTGGATAAATAAACGCAGGCGGATGCTTTGTGTTTGGTACAAGATTTTTTCCTAAAACAAATGACCATAGAATAAAAAGCATCCATGGGCAGCTTAACATAAACATGCCACCTAACAGGCTGTTGAAATTTACCGATATACCTTCGGTTTCGGCGCCATTTCTCGAAGCGCCGGGTGGTCTGGAAGCCTGATTAGGCCTTAAAAACCGGTTTTGGCCGGTTATATTCGCCCCTAA
>Ga0160183_110610_pt1 | contig 15084 bp, 17 predicted proteins | sample met14sb_FD_108562 | JGI IMG/M metagenome (GOLD analysis project Ga0160183, IMG submission 108562) | Synthetic bacterial communities of pure cultures from sediment of Lake Washington, USA, under high oxygen condition - MT... | ecosystem: Engineered > Modeled > Simulated communities (microbial... >...
ATTTCGCCAAGGCCGTGGCGGTGTGTATCGGCAGCAAGCAATGCGAACGGGATGCTAAAGGGGTGATGTGCCCTAGCTATAGGGTTACGCAAAATGCTGGTTTATCGCCGGGCGGACGAGTAAGGGCGTTGAAGGCAGCTTTGAACGCCGATAATGATGCGGCTTTTTTCAATCCGGAACTGGCCGAAACCATGGCCTTGTGTATCAGTTGCAAGGGTTGTAAGCGCGAGTGTGAGAACGAAGTGGATATGGCCTTGATCAAGGCCGAGTTTCTGGCGCAGCAAGTGCAGCGCAATGGCTTGACGCTGCGGCGGCGCCTGTGGGCGGAGTTACCGAAAATACTGCGTTGGCGCGCGCTCCGACCCTTAATCCAGTGGCGCAATCGCATGCCGCTGCTGGCGCGTTTAGGCGAAGCCTGGCTGGGCATCAGCGCCAAAGTCCGCTTGCCGGAACCTGCCGCGCAAGCGTTTCAGGTGCCGGCCCAATCCGAATTAAGTTTGCATCCGGAGTTAGTCGAGAAACAGGTTGTGCTGCTGGTCGATACCTTCAATTATTACTTCAATCCGGCCGCCGCCGAAGCCGCTAAAAAGCTGCTGAATACCGCCGGTTATCATGTGCATATCGCTACACCCTTGGCTGGCGATGAAGCGGATCGGCCCTTGTGCTGTGGCCGCACTTATTTTTCCAATGGTCTGATCGATAAGGCCCACATCGAAGCGCAGCGCATGCTGGGGGCTCTCGCCGAGCATGTCGCTGCGGGGCGCACGATCATTGGTCTGGAGCCATCCTGCATTCTGAGTTTACGCGACGAATATCTAAAGCTGGGTTTAGGCGAACCGGCGCAAAAACTGGCGGAAAAGGTGTTGTTACTGGAAGAGTTTATCGTCCGCGAACAAGCCGGCAAACGCTGGCCTATCGAGTTTCAAGCCATCCCCGGCGTTAACAGTTTGCTGTTGCACGGCCACTGCCATCAAAAAGCCGTTGGTGCGATCAAGTCGGTGCGCAAACTGCTGAAACAACTCCCCGATCTGAAATTCGAACTGATCGAATCGTCCTGCTGCGGCATGGCCGGCAATTTTGGTGTCGAAGCCGAGCATTACGACCAAGCCCAAGCCATGGCCGAGTTGGCCTTATTTCCAGCACTGCGTGCCGAACCTGACGCACTGCTGGTCAGCAATGGTTTCTCTTGTCGGCAGCAGATCGGCAATGGCGGTTTCGCCAAGCCGCTGCATTTAGCCGAAGTACTTTGTTTAGCCTTACCGTCACAGGATTGATGCTATGAAACTAACTATCGACAAACGTCATCTCGAACAACTGCTTAACGATCACCCCCGCTTGCAAAGCATCAATGAGCAATTGCGTTTTGGCACCAAGGCGCAAGTGCCTTACGATTTACTCAGTGAGGCAGAATTAGCCAGTCTGGCTGGCATCTACTTGCAACAAGGCGAAGCCTTACAACAGCAAGCGGCGCTATTGATAGCTTTGCAAGCGGCGCTGGCCGACAACAGCCATCGCTACAACGTCGATCAACTGGAAATGTTGTTGCCGGCTATTGCCAATTATTTATTGGAGGGTGGGCTGCGTGGTTGGCTATTTCATGTGCAGCCTTCCGGCAGAACCTTGGCTTATCTGATCACCCGCCTGGATTACACGCCACCAGGGGAGGAAGAAGCCGGGCGGATCTTGATCGAATTAAAAGCCAACACCAAGGGTAAAATCATGGTTGAGAGCCTCATCATTCGTAGCAAAGATCTGGCGAACAAAACCATCCCGGAGATTTTTGCCACCAAAGGTTATTTAAAAGAAACCCCGGAATTAATCGCCAGTTACGATGAGGCTACCGCGCGGTATTTTGACTGGCGGGCGCGCTATGGCGAACAGTTTTCCGGGTGGGGTACCGGCGAATATGCCGAGGATCCAACCGCCAGCCATCGCAGCAGCGACTGGACGCGCAAGAATACGGTAGTCATGTCCTCCGGCGGCGGGATCTGCCGTTTGGTCAACGACGAGAATATCCTCAGCGAACGGGCTTTGAGCCTGGACGCATCCGGCGACATTCTTGGCACTTATCTGCGCAAAGCCGGCAAAAGCATGCGCTACGACAGCAAAACCGAAAGCGCCATGGAAGCCGCCAAAGCCGAGGTACCCAAGGGCATGTTTACAGAAATGCCGGTGCATGGCTATATCCTTATGTTTCATCTGGAATTGCATCACCATGTCTGGGTGCATGTCGATGATACCCAGCCTTATGTGTATCAGCCGGAGTTGAAACAAAAGCTGATCCTGCCGCCCGAACAAACCGATCTGATCGATATCCTGACGGCGGAAATGGACATGTTGATGGACGACATCGTCGCCGGCAAATCCGGCGGTACCACGGTGCTTTGCGCCGGACCGGCCGGCGTGGGCAAGACATTGACCGCCGAAGTCTATTCGGAAATCATCAAGCGGCCTTTGTATCGGGTGCATTCCGGGCAGTTGGGTTTAAACGTCGCGGAGATGGAAAAAACCTTGAAGGACACTTTGATCCGCGCCCAGCGCTGGGGGGCGGTGATGCTGATCGACGAAGCCGACGTTTACATCAAAAGCCGCGCCGACAACCTGGCCTCCAATGCCGTGGTCGGTGTGTTCTTGCGGGTGCTGGAATATTTTAACGGCTTGTTATTCCTGACCACCAATCGGGTGGACGACATCGACGAAGCCATCATTTCCCGTTGTATCGCCATGCTGCGCTACCACGCCCCGGATCATGCGGACAGATGCAAAATCTGGCGGGTCATGACCGAGCAATTTAGCTTGCCGGTCAGGGAAGAATTGATCGACGAACTGGCGGCCATCTTTCCTGGGGCTACGGGGCGCGACATCAAGGGCTTGACCAAACTGGTCGCTAAATTCTGCCAGCAAAAACAACTGGCGCCGGAGTTGGAGGTGTTCAAGCGTTGTTCGGTGTTTAGAGGCCTGGAGTTGCTGGACGAAGCCGCCTAGTTTGAAAAGCGGGTGTCTGTTTTCCTCGAATAGGGGTGAATTACAAATACACTTAATATTGTTACTGTTTTATTAAGTAAAACAATAAATTACCGCTTGCGTGTATTGTTGAATTTAAATAAGCCGATATAGTGAATGCGAGATTTCGTTTCGACCGATAAACGGTCCGGGAGGCAAAATGAAGATCGCTAAGATAGGAAATACCGGCATAGCTATGCTGATCGTTGTCATTGCCGGTTTGCTCGGCATATTACCGATGGGATTGGTCTTTTCCATATTGCTCTTTGCCGCATTGATGCGTGGTAGCGTGATGTTGATTGATAAAGCCATTGATAGCGGGGCACAAGCGAAGGAAATTGATCGGCATTAATTCCGGTTGGCATATTTGCCAATTGCTTGAAGTTTAGGAAAACTAATGGGTAGCGATGCCCGGCTTTACGGCTTTTATGCTGGGATTCACGTTGTTTATCCCAGTCTATCGGCTGCTCTAGGAGGGAGTCGACGACAGGAGAGCGTTTAGACATCGCTCCCATCGGGATTTGGCTGTTCTCCTCTCTGCTGTAATTGCTGCACTCGTTTTCTCAATGAGAGGTTTTCCTTCACCTCATCGACGTATTCACCAACCCCTTCTGCAATCCATTTTGCTTCAGTGACTTGCTTTATCTGGGGAATTATGACATCGATCATCTTAATGAGATCTTTGTGTCGCGCTGCACCGGGCACTATAGCGGAAAGCCCTTCCCGGAGACGGCTGAGGTTTGATAGAGCTCGATCATGACCATCGATAAACTCCGAGACTTGCTGGGCGATATCTTCGGCATCCGCATTTAGTGCTTCATACCGTACAGTACGCAGCTGACGTCGGGCTGCCATGTTACCGATTTCGCCCTCCATGACTAAGGAGAGGGCTTCATGCTTCTTTTGAGCGAGCGCTAAGACTTGAGCTTGCCTTGTGCTTTGAATTGATCGCCACAGGTTGACGCAAGAAATAATGAAGCCTAGCACTCCAAGAGTTCCCGTAAGCATTGAAGTGGTCATGTAAATTTTCCTTTTAGATGCCGCAATTCGGATTTCTTTGAGTTTTAAGTTCGCGATGCCCGACTACCAGTAGGTTTAAAAATGACGAAAAACATTGCGTCAAAACGATGTCCAAGTTTTTGAAAAACAGAAATATCTTTTCATTTCAACTGTATCGCTTTATTTGATATGGCCTAAATCAAATTGGTTAACCATCAACAGATTACCCAAACTACTTCTGCAACCGCCCCCGCCGCGCATCCATCGGATTCTGCTTTAAAGGTCGATAAATCTCGACACGATCTTCGGCGCTGAGATTTTTGTCCAAATTACAAACCACCCCAAAAATCCCGACCTTCTGCTGACTTAAATCAATTTCCGGAAACTCCCGCAAGATGCCGGAAGCTTCTATGGCTAGTTCGACGGTGGAATTCGCCGCCAGGCTAATGGGAATAAGCAGTTGTCGCTCCGGCGTGGCATAAGCCACTTCCACCGCTATCAAATCATCCGCCATACAAGGCTTTGGCACGTTGGGTGAAGGAGGTGACCATGGTGTTGCAGATTTGGTTGAACACCGGACCAAAGGCCAAATTGGCCAGCATCCCGGAGATTTCAAACTCCAGGTCCAGCGAGATTTTGCTGGCGTCTTCGCGCAGCGGCATGAAACTCCAAAAGCCCTCTAGCGAGGAAAACGGCCCGTCCAGCAAACTGATTTGGATTCTGCCGCCTTGATCGATTTTGTTACGTGTAGTGAAGGATTTATGAAAGCCGGCCTTGGCGATGTCGATTTGGCCTTCGACGATATTGCCTTCACGCTTCAATATTTTGCTGCCGGAGCACCAGGGTAAGAATTTGGGATACGACTCGATGTCATCCACTAGGTCAAACATTTGTTTGGCAGAGAATTTGACCAAGGCGCTTTTTTGTACAACCGTGATCATTTACAGCACCCCGAGTACATGTAAGAAGACGATGAATACGGCAGCTGGTGCCACGTATTTAATCAGGAAGTGCCAAGCTTGAAAGCCTTGCGCCGGCAACTCCAATTCTTGTTCGGCATGGGCTTGTTTCATCATCCAGCTGGCAAACACGGCGATGCACAAACCGCCCAAGGGCAGCATCAGGTTGGCGGTCAGGTAATCCAGCAGTTCGAACAGATTTTTATCGAAGATTTTAAAGTTGGACCAAATATTAAACGAAAAAACCACGGCCACGCCCAAGCCCCAGCAGGCAGTGCCGGACCAGACACAGGCTTTTTGCCTATCGATATTTTTGTTTTCCACCAGCCAGGCTACGGTCGGTTCGATCAAGGAAATGGACGAGGTGAGGGCGGCGAAAAACAGCAGTACAAAAAACAGGACGCCGAATAACCAACCGCCACTCATGTGACCAAAGGCTAACGGCAGCGTTTGAAAGATCAAGCCCGGTCCGGTGGCAACTTCCAGTTGGTTGGCAAACACCAAGGGAAAAATGGCGATGCCGGCCAGCAAGGCTACGGCGGTATCCGCGCCGGCGATGAAAAATGTGGTTTTGGCAATCGACACATGACCGGGCAGGTAAGAACCGTACACCATAATGGCACCCATGCCCAAGCTCAGCGTGAAGAAGGCGTGGCCCATGGCGGTAAGCACCGCGTCAGCGGTGATTTTGCTGAAATCGGGGCTGAATAGAAAGTGGATGCCTTGCGCGTAATAGCCTGATGCCATCGCATAAGCCACTAAAATGATCAGGATCACGAACAAGGCAGGCATCAAAAACCGTACGGCTTTTTCCAGGCCGCCTTTTACACCGCGCATTACGACTTGCATGGTGATGAACATAAACACGGTGTGCCAGAAAATTTGCTGGATAGGGCTGGCCATCAAATTGTCGAATATCTCCTTAACTTCGCCGCCGTCGGTACCGAAAAAGCCACCGAAAAACGCTTTGAAGATGTAAGCCATAGCCCAGCCGGCAATCACGCTATAGTAGGCCAGGATTAAAAAACCGGCGATCATGCCCATCCAGCCCAAATAGCCCCAGCGCGGATCGACTTTGGCTTCGGCAGCTAGGGTTTGCATGGTGTTGATCGGGCTTTGCCGGCCGCGGCGGCCCAGCATGATTTCCGCGATCATGATGGGTATGCCGATGGCTGCCACGCAGATTAAATAGACCATCACAAAAGCGCCGCCACCGTTTTGGCCGGTGATGTAAGGAAATTTCCATATATTACCCAACCCAACCGCCGAACCGGTGGCGGCCAGAATAAAGGCGAAACGGGAGGACCATTCGCCGTGAATGGATGGGGTTTTATCGGTCATGTTGGAGAGCCCTTGTGTTTTTATGTCGTTATTTAACGGGTGTGTGAGTAAAATATCAAAATTCACGTTTTCAGTCAGTTTAAAAAATCTTCGCTACGCAATGGCAGCCAAAAAATCCAAGAAGGACAACAAAGCCACCGATAACACCATCGCGGTTAATCGCCAGGCTTCCCACGAGTACACCATAGACGAGACTTTCGAAGCCGGTTTGGTGTTGGAAGGCTGGGAAGTGAAAAGCTTGCGCGACGGACGGATCCAGTTGAAAGAGAGCTATGTCGAGATCAGACGCGGCGAGGCGTGGTTGAGCGGGGCGCATGTGTCGGCTTTATTGTCGGCATCGACGCACGTCAATCCCGACGCCGTGCGCAAGAAGAAATTATTGCTGCATCGGCGGGAATTGAACAAGCTGATCGGCTCGGTGGAGCGCAAGGGCTACACCTTGATTCCATTGTCGATGTATTGGATTAAGGGCCGTGCCAAGTTGAAAATCGGTCTGGCGAAAGGTAAAAAATTGCACGACAAACGCGCGGCGTCCAAAGACAAAGATTGGCAACGCGACCGCGCCCGCATCATGAAACACGGCTAATCTCGATGGCGACGCATCCTAATTTACTGGAGGCAGACAACAGCGTGTTGCTGGTGGTGGACATTCAACAGCGTTTGTCGGCGGCGATGCCCGTTACAGACTTGCAGCAGATGCTTACACACGGCCAGCGTTTATTGCGAGCGGCCGGACTGCTGGATGTGCCGGTGTTGTTGACAGAACAGTATCCGCAAGGGCTAGGGCCTACTCAAGCAGATATTGGTGAGTGTTTGCCCGGCAGTGCCCGGATTTTCAATAAAACCGGTTTTTCTTGTTGCGCTGCGGACGGTTTCAAGCAAGCCTTGGCTGACACCGGTCGGCAGCAAGTGGTGATAATCGGTCAGGAAGCGCATGTGTGCGTGTTGCAAACCGCGCTTGAATTGTTAAGTGCAAACTATCAAGTGCATGTGTTGGCGGATGTAGTTTGCTCGCGCCAAGTCCTGCACAAAGATTACGCCTTGCAGCGCATGCAGCAGCAAGGTGTTACGTTGAGTTGTCACGAATCCGTGTTGTTCGAATGGTTGCGGGATGCTCGGCATAGTCATTTCAAAACTATTTCGGCGCTTTTGCGCTAGTGCCACGGGGGATCAATGCTACGGAAGGGATGGAACGCGGTCTTACTGGGACTGTTGCTGATACAAGGTTGTGCGGAGCCGCTGCCGCCGCTGCATACGTTTAGCGGTTTTGCGCAAGGGACCACTTACCATATTAGCTATTGGGCGCCGCAAGCCCTGGACGAGGCGCAAATCACCGCTGAAGTTGAAAAGGTTTTCCTGGATTTGGATAAAACCTTATCCAATTACCGACCTGACTCGCTAATCGAGCAGTTCAATGCCAACGTTTCGACCGAAGCTCAGCCAGTAGGCGAGGAAATCGTGGCTTTGGTTAAAATCGCGCAGAACGTCAGCGCCCTGAGCCAGGGGTGTTACGATTTGACGATCAAACCTTTGTTCGAGCTGTGGGGCTTCATGGGTGATGATTTGACTATTCCCGACGATGCAACGTTACAGGCCGCTTTGGCGAATGTCGGCATGGACAAATTGCAGTTGGTGGACGATAGCCATATATCAAAAAAACTGCCGAGCTTGCGTGTCGATGTGTCGTCGATAGCCCAGGGTTACAGCGTAGAGAAAATCAGCAATGCGCTGCAGGCTATGGGTATCCAAAACTACTTGGTGGAAATAGGCGGCGAGTTGAAAGCGCTGGGTAGCAAACCGGACGGCAAGGCTTGGCGGATTGCGGTAGAAAAACCGCTGCCGGGCGAACAAAAAATGCATAAGGTCGTGACCTTGCCCAAAGACAGCCCGATGTCGGTGATGACTTCCGGCACGTATCGGCATTATTTCGATGTCAAAGGTAAACGTTACAGCCACATCCTTGATGCCCGCAACGGTGCGCCGGTTACCCACGATTTAGTGGCGGTCAGTGTGTTTAATGAAAGTCCGACTATCGCCGATGCCTGGTCTACCGCTTTGTTATGCCTGGGGCAGGAAGAGGGGATGAAACTTGCCGATGCCGAGAAATTGCAGGTGATGTTTATTCAGCAGCAAGGCACCGAGTTTTTGGAAAGTAAAACTAGAGCCTTGACCATGTCCACCCAAGTGACGATTAACTAGGCTTAGTTCTATCGTGGTAGTATCCGCGCAAAACTAAATCGGGGGAGATTTTATGTGGGGTCTAAACGATCACTTGACGTTCGCCGTGCATGGTGGCGGCGACAACGGCGGCGGAGTGGCCGGCGGGGTGGAGAACTTATTGTCCTTCCTGGAAATGCTGGTGCGCCAATCTCCGTCGGAAAGTTTTAATAGTGTGTTACCGGGCGTTGCGGCTTTAGAAAATATTCATCCCTTGTTGGTGCATTTTCCGATTGCGTTGCTGACCTTGTTCTTTACATTGGATTTGATCGGCAGCTTGGCGAATCGCTCGGAATGGCGGCAGATTGCCGGTGCATTTTTGTATCTGGGTACTGTGTTTGCCGCGCTTACCGTGGCGGCGGGTTTGGTGGCTGCCGCGAGTGTGGCGCATGGTGGTGATGTTCACGAGATTATGGAGCATCACGAACATCTGGGTATCTCGGTATTGAGTCTGGCCGCGCTGCTGTCAGCTTGGCGCTTGCTGAGTAAAGGGCTGATAGCCGGACCGGCAAACACACTGTTTTTATTACTGGCGGCGATTTTATCGGCTTTGCTGGCTTTTACCGCCGATCTGGGTGGGCTTATGGTTTATAAGCATGGTGTGTCCGTGCAAGCGGCAGATCAGGTCAATCGCGCGGCAGCACTGGCCCATGAACACGAGGGCGTTGCGCCGCTGAATGTGCCTGCAACGTCTGAGGAAACCGAAATTGAAGATTTGAATCCGGAAGATAGCCATCAGGATGAAACGCCGCATGGCGCTGCCGGTCATCATCACGACCATGATCATGCGCATTGACGCCCACCTGAGGAGCCACCGGACGAAGGCTGACAAGGGTCAGCCTTTTTTTATTGGCGCGGACATGACATATCGGATACCTGTGTTATTCTACGCCGCCATTTTTTATGAGGCTTTCGATGCGTACCCGCGTTAAAATTTGCGGCTTTACCCAGGTGGAGGATGCGCTTTATGCGGCCAATTTGGGCGTCGACGCGATTGGGTTGGTGTTTTATTCGCCTAGTCCAAGAAACGTCAGTATTGAACAAGCCGCAAGCATCAGTAGAGCGTTGCCAGCTTTTGTTAACGTGGTAGCCTTGTTCGTCGATGCTGAGCCGGCTTTGATCCGCGAAGTATTGAATAAAGTAAGGGTGGATTGCCTGCAATTTCATGGCGACGAGCCTGCTGAGGATTGCCGGATTTACGATAAGTCGTATATCAAAGCCATTCGCATGCAATCCGATACCGACGTCGTAGGATTGCAACAGCAGTACCACGATGCGGCCGGGTTACTGTTGGATGCTTATCATCCGGGCGTGCAGGGCGGCAGCGGTAGCAGTTTTGACTGGGATTTGATTCCAAAGGCCCGCAGTTTGCCGATCATTCTCGCGGGTGGATTGATACCGGAAAATGCCGGGGAAGCGATTAAAGCGGTAAAACCGTATGCGCTGGATGTCAGCAGCGGTGTTGAGGCCGGGAAAGGCATCAAGGATGCGGCGAAAATGGCTGCTTTCATAAGAATAACTAATCAAGCGACTTGAGAACTATGACAGAAAGATACGATATGCCGGATACCCGGGGCCATTTCGGGCCTTACGGCGGTATTTTTGTTGCGGAAACGCTGATGCCGGCCATAACCGAACTGAACGAAGCCTACCAGCGCTATATGCTGGATCCGGAGTTTATTGCCGAGCTGGATGCGGATCTGCGCGATTATGTTGGCCGGCCGTCGCCGCTGTATCACGCCGAACGCTGGAGCCAGCATCTGGGCGGTGCGCAGATTTATCTGAAGCGTGAAGATCTCAATCACACCGGCGCGCACAAGGTAAATAACACTGTTGGGCAAGCTCTGCTGGCGAAGCGCATGGGCAAGACTCGTATCATCGCCGAAACCGGCGCTGGCCAGCACGGCGTTGCAACTGCCACTGTAGCTGCGCGCCTGGGTTTGGAATGCGTAGTGTATATGGGCGCTGTCGATGTCGCGCGCCAAGCCTTGAATGTTTACCGGATGAAGTTGTTGGGCGCCACCGTGGTGCCGGTCGAGTCGGGTTCCAAAACTCTCAAAGACGCGCTGAACGAAGCTTTGCGCGATTGGGTGACCAATATCGATAATACGTTTTACATTATTGGTACCGTAGCCGGTCCGCATCCTTATCCTGCCATGGTCCGTGACTTCCAGGCCGTGATAGGCCGAGAAGCGCGCCAACAATGCCTGGATCAAGCCGGCAAATTGCCCGACGCCTTAGTCGCTTGCGTTGGTGGCGGTTCCAATGCCATTGGCTTGTTCTATCCGTTTATCGACGATGCCGACGTGAAGATGTATGGTGTCGAGGCTGCCGGCGACGGCATCGAAACCGGTCGTCATTCCGCGCCGTTATCGGCCGGCAGACCCGGCGTATTGCACGGCAATCGCACCTATCTGATGGCCGACGACGACGGTGAGATTATTGAAACCCATTCGATTTCCGCCGGTCTGGATTATCCCGGTGTCGGCCCGGAGCACGCCTGGTTGAAAGATACCGGCCGCGCTCAATATCCGAATATTACCGACGATGAGGCGCTGCAAGGCTTCCATGCTCTGACCAAAATGGAAGGCATTATCCCGGCGTTGGAGTCCAGCCACGCGATGGCTTACACGATGAAACTGGCGCCCACCATGCGCAAGGATCAAATTATTATCGTCAACCTGTCCGGACGCGGCGACAAAGACATGCACACCATTATGCAACGCGAGGGCATCAGTCTATGAGCCGTTTAGCCAATAAATTTGCTGAATTAAAAGCCTCCGGGCGCAAAGCCTTGATCCCTTTTATTACAGCCGGCGATCCTTATCCGGAATTTACCGTACCACTGCTGCATGAAATGGTGGCAGCCGGTGCCGACGTGATCGAGCTAGGCGTACCTTTCTCCGATCCAATGGCTGATGGACCAGTGATACAACGCGCCAGCGAGCGGGCTTTATCTCATCATGTTGGCTTGCGGAAAGTATTGAGCATGGCCATGGAGTTTCGTAAAACCGATCAGGACACCCCATTGGTGTTGATGGGCTATTTAAATCCTATTGAAATCATGGGTTACGAAGACTTTGCGAATGCCGTACAGCGCGCTGAGGTTGATGGCGTATTGACGGTGGATTTGCCGCCGGAAGAATCCGAGTCTTGTGTTCGCATGCTGCGCGACCGCGGCATCGATCAAATTTTTTATTAGCGCCGAACACCAATGCTGAACGGATCCAGAAAATGGATGCAGTGGGCAGCGGTTACTTGTATTACGTGTCTCTGAAAGGCGTCACGGGTGCCGGCCATCTGGATACCGCCGATGTCGAAGAAAAGTTGCAACTCATTCGCCAGAATACTGCACTGCCGGTTGGGGTTGGTTTTGGTGTTAAAGATGCCGATACGGCGAAAACCATCGCCGCGATTGCTGACGGCGTCGTGGTGGGTAGCGCGTTGATCAGTAAAATAGAAGCGAATCTCGATGATCCTCAGCGAGCCAAGCATGAGATCATCACTTTATTGAAATCCATGCGCGCAGCCATGGATGTTTAAGCTTTCAAGCGGAGACTACACCGAATGAGTTGGTTTGAAAAACTGGTTCCCTCTGCCATCAGAACCGAATCCTCGCAGAAGAAAACCACCGTGCCGGAAGGCTTGTGGAATAAATGTCCGCGTTGCGATGCGATTTTGTTTAACGCCGAGCTGGAGAAAAACTTAAGCGTTTGCCCAAAATGCGATCACCATTTACGCATTTCGGCGCGCAAACGCCTGAATATGTTTTTGGATGAAGATGGATGTCAAGAAATCGGTGCTGGATTAAAGCCCAGCGATCCTTTGAAATTTAAGGACAGCAAGCGCTATAAAGACCGGATTAGTCAGGCGCAAAAACAAAGCAACGAAAACGATGCGTTGGTGGTGATGAAGGGCACACTTAAAGGTGTCGGTATCGTTGCTGCGGCGTTTGATTTTGGTTTCATGGGCGGCTCGATGGGTTCGGTGGTTGGTGAGCGATTCGTGCGTGGCGTCAACGAAAGTTTGCGTTTGGGTGTGCCGTTCATCGTCTTTACTGCCAGTGGCGGTGCCAGAATGCAGGAGTCTTTGTTCTCGCTGTTTCAAATGACCAAAACCAGCGCGGCCTTGACCAAACTAGCCGAAGCCGGGATTCCGTATATTTCCTTCATGACCGACCCCACCATGGGGGGGGTGTCGGCCAGTCTGGCGATGTTGGGCGATATTAACGTCGCGGAACCGGATGCTTTGATCGGCTTTGCCGGCCCGCGAGTCATCGAACAAACGGTGCGGGAAAAATTGCCGGAAGGCTTCCAACGTAGCGAATTTCTGCAGGAACACGGGGCCATAGACATGATCGTTGATCGTCGCGAGATGCGCGATAAAATAGCCAGCATCCTGGCTATTATGTGCGCCGGCAGCAGCGCCGACGTGGTCGGAGTGATTGCCACCAGCGAGCCATTAAGCAATCAGGGTGAGAGCGATAATCTGCAGTCTCAGGAATAAATACGGTCGAAATGACACGTTTTGATTCGCTGCAAGCCTGGTTGGATTGGCAGGAAAAACTACATCCTCGGCCTATCGATTTAGGGTTGGGAAGAGTTGCCGGCGTATATCGGCAGCTTAATCCCGAACAAAAAAAACCGCTAACCATCACCGTTGCCGGTACCAACGGCAAGGGTTCCTGCGTGGCGTTTCTGGAAGCGATTTATCGGGCCGCGGGCTACCGGGTTGGCGCCTACACATCGCCGCATATTTTGCGCTATAACGAACGCATTCGTATTGATGGTGTGCCGGTCGAGGATGCCTTGATTTGCGATGCTTTTACCCGCATTGATGCGGCGCGCGGCGAGACCAGTTTGAGCTATTTCGAGTTTGGCACGTTGGCAGCCTTGGGTATTTTCGCCGAGGCAGATCTGGATATTCAGTTACTGGAAGTCGGTTTAGGCGGCAGACTTGATGCGGTGAATATTATTGACCCCGATGCAGCGATTGTGACGACGATAGCACTTGATCATGTGGATTGGCTGGGGCATACCGAAGAAGCCATCGGTCGGGAAAAAGCCGGCATTTTTAGAGCCGGTGTGGCGGCTATAATCGGCGATGCGCAAGCGCCACGCTCAGTAGTCGAAGTAGCCGAGCAAGTCGGAGCCATTGCGCTGCAAATGGACAGCGAATTCAGTTATCAAAAACAGCGCGATAGCTGGGAATGGCGCTCTGCGGATAAGCAAATAGATCGCTTGCCGGCGCCGGCGTTTAAGGGCGAACACCAATATCGAAATGCTTCCGCGGCGATTATGGCTATAAACACCCTACAGCCTTTATTAGCGGTCAGTGACGATGCAATTCGGCAAGGCTTGGAAAGTGCCCGGCTAGCAGGACGTTTTCAGTTGATTGCCGGCGCGCCGCGCATTTTGCTTGATGTCGGGCACAACCCGCAGGCTGTGCAAACATTAATCAACTATTTGTCTGAATACTTCCCCGAGATCAGAATACATGCAGTTTTTGCAATGATGCGGGATAAAGATATTGCCGGCGTATTGAACATGATGCGCGACAGAGTGACCACGTGGTATTTAGCGCCACTTGCTAATCCTCGCGCTGCAACTCCGGATATGTTAGAAACCATCTTTCAGCAACAAGGCCTGGATAACGTCCGTAGCGGTTTTACCGATTTTACCGAGGCATTTCAAACCGCCCGGCAAAATACCGGACAGGACGACTTGCTTTTGATTTTTGGTTCTTTTTTTCTAGTATCCGAATATTTATCGAAATTTTCTTAGAGGTGATCAGAATGGATCAAGAGTTAAAGCAGCGATTGATTGGTGCGGCGGTCATTACCGCGTTGGCGGCGATTTTCGTGCCGATGTTATTTGACGACCCGATAGACGAAACCGGCAAAAGCATCAATGAATTGAAAATTCCCGAGCTGCCTGCCAAGGCTCAAGATGTGGAAATCATGCCTTTGCCGGAAAAAGTTGAAGAGGTGGCGGAAACTCTGCCGGCCGAGACTGCGCCCAAACAAACGATGAAAGTGCTGGAAGAAGGCGAATCGGAAGCAGAGTTGGAAGCGCCCAAGCCACAAGTTAAATTGACCGCTAAAGAGACCGCGCCGGCGCTACGCAGTCTGCCGGCCGCCAAACCTGCTACACAGGCGGCAGCCGTGGCGCAAGTCGATGAAGAACCCGCTGAAGCGGAAGACGTGCCGCCGGCAGTCCTTAGCAAGCCAAGTAAATCGCCGGCGCCTGCCGTCCAGCCTTTACAAGCGGTGAGTCCGACTCCGAAAGTGCTTAAACCGGTTAACAAATTACCTGAACCCAAAGCAGAGGTAGCGGCAGTTGCGGCCCCTGCACAGGTGGCTACACCGGCCAGCAAAGCGCCGGCGGCGGCCGAGGACAGCAATCGCTGGTATTTGCAAGTGGGTACGTTCAGTCAAAAACCTAACGCCGTCAGTTTGCAGGATAATCTGAAGCAACAAGGTTTCGCCGCATCGGTCAGGGAGGTAGCCAGCGATAAAGGTACTGTGTTTAAAGTTCGCATAGGGCCTATCGTCGATAAAGCCAAG
>Ga0160183_106012_pt1 | contig 14583 bp, 10 predicted proteins | sample met14sb_FD_108562 | JGI IMG/M metagenome (GOLD analysis project Ga0160183, IMG submission 108562) | Synthetic bacterial communities of pure cultures from sediment of Lake Washington, USA, under high oxygen condition - MT... | ecosystem: Engineered > Modeled > Simulated communities (microbial... >...
CGTCACGTGCGGAAAGTGGGTGATTTTGGGGTACTTTCCGCGCAAAGCCTTGCAGAATATGGCTTGGCAAGGTGTTAGGCATTGTTTCAGCTATAAAAAGTGCTTGACAGTGCGTAACTGATTGTATTTTCAAGGAATTGTTTTTATGGAGATCTATAGGAGGCGTAATTAGGTCGAAAGAAGGCCTTTTTTGATCGCTCGAAATAGTGAGTTTTTCAGTAGACTCGGGCAACCTTACCTGTCACCTCTACTATGAACATTGTCGATTTGAAATCCGGTTTCCGATGGCTATGCGCCGCTAAACAGCATCATCTCAATCCACTGCCGATTTTGCTGAGCTTTATGGTCTGCAGTGCATCGTGTTTAGCCCATGGCAATGTCAGCCAACAGACACGAGCGACTAGCGCCGCAAGCACGCTACAAAATACGCTTTGGTGGCAGATTGCAAAGCAGCACCATTTGGATCCTTACATACTGTATGCGGTTGCCTTAAAAGAATCCGCGAACGATGCCGATCCGACCGCAGTAAAACCCTGGCCATGGGCACTTAATAAATCCGGACAATCCTTGATGCCAGCCTCGCAGCGGGAGGCCCATGCCTTGCTCAAGCAATCGATAGACGAAGGCAATCGGTTGGTAGATGTGGGGTTAATGCAAATCAATGTCCGCTGGCATGGCCACAGAGTGAGCGCGCCGGCGCAATTACTGGATCCGATTACCAATGTACAAATAGGTGCCGAACTCTTAGCAACCGCCATTGGTTCAGCCCCGCATGACTTGGCGTTAGGGATTGGTCGCTACTATAGCTGGAAGGATGAGAAGGCCGCCATCGCCTACGGACAAAGTGTGATGGCCATAGCCGACCGAGTGAAGCAGGTGATTTGAGATGGAGGATAGCCTCTATCATCTGCAATTGGATTATCTGCTGTTAGCACGGGAAATGGTGCTGTCCGGACAAGAAGAACAGGCGATGTTTAGCTTGGGATTAACGCCAGAAGCCCTGGGTATCCTGAAAAAATTGCAGGTGCAGCAAATTAGGGAGATAGCTCGGCGCGAATGCCTGGCCTTTACCCCTAGATTCAATGCCAGCTTTTGGGGGCGTTATCTTCAGGTCGATCAGTCAGCGCACGAGGGAGATGCGTGTGATAGCCAGGCGCGTGATTTGCTCATGCTGCTCACAGGATCAGGCGATATCGCATGAGTGCTTGGTACACCTACGAAGACCGACTCAGAGATCATTATCTTGCCTATCAATTGCTGAAGCGAAAATTGCGGCCGACGTTCGTTAAAGCGCATATTAAAACGATCAGCCAACATGAGCTTAAGGCCATGTACTATGCCATTCACTTTCACGGCCCCTCCAACGGACAACTCCCGCTGGCTAAAACCATTCCGGCATCACGCGAGTCGTTTCTATATCTGACGTTATTTCTGTCCATCTATCAAATCACCTGCAAGGTTAATCCTCAGTCGCGCATGGACGTGCCGGCCATTTTGTTTACATGGGATTATTTCCATCGATCCTATGAACACCTTATCCCCGAAGAGCGACCTTACGGCAAAGTTCGACCCGCCAACTTCAACGAAGCCTGGGTTTTAGCGCAAGGTATGCGCGAAGGACAGGTTGCCTTGAAATATTGCCCCCGCTGTCGACATAATTTTGCGGTATTCTACGAGAGCAAATTCCGGCCGGTTTGCCAGTTTTGTGAATTGGCAGATGCAAACGTTAACTCATTTCGCCCAAACTCGTCTTAAGTCTGGTCAGCAATTGAATTGAACGGTTAACGATTTAGCCTTTTCACTAAGTTCGGTTTCATATCCATGGCTATCTTGAAAGCGGACATCCAAGATATTTAAATTCACCATGAAACAATTGTCGTTGACGACCCCAAGCCGCCCTTCACCAACTCCATTAATTAACGACCGTTATCGATACCTTTCCGAACACATTCGAACGGCCTTAACTATTACTTAAATCTTGTTCATTTACACTGTTGACCATCTAAAGAATTTATAAGGTCAACATGCGTTTGTTATTAGCGGAAGACGATCCGATGATCGGCCAGTCCATCCGGGACGGATTGCAGTTGGATGGCTTTGTGGTCGATTGGGTGCAGGACGGCGAACAAGCCAAACAAGCTCTATTCAATATGTCGGGAGAGTACGCTCTATTGTTACTCGACTTAGGGCTGCCGCGTTTAGCAGGTTTGGAATTGTTGACCCTGCTGCGCAAATCCGGCAACACCATTCCGGTATTGATTTTAACGGCGCGCGATGCACTGAGTGAACGAATTGCTGGACTCAACAGCGGTGCCGACGACTATTTGGTTAAGCCCTTTGCCTTGGAAGAACTCGTCGCCCGTATTCACGCGCTGATACGCCGGAGTGCCGGACGCGGATCATCCGACATTGAATACGGTGCGTTGCGCATCAATCCGTTGAGCCACGAAGTTTGGTTGCGCGATGCCCTGATTGATTTATCCGCCCGCGAGTTCGCATTGCTACATGCTTTGATGGAACAGCCTGGCGCTGTACTGTCTCGTCCGCAATTGGAAGAGCGCCTCTATGGATGGGGGCAGGAAGTGGCCAGCAATGCGATCGATGTCCACCTACACAACCTGCGCCGCAAACTCGGTGCGGACATCATTTTTAATGTGCGTGGCGTTGGCTTTAAAGTGGTGAAGCCATGAGCACCTCTATCCGCAAACGGTTAATTTTTTGGTTAATGCCCGTTTTACTGCTGACCGGCGCGGCGTTTGCAGTACCGACTTGGCTGAACGTGCATGAAGAAATTGATGAACTGTTCGACAAGGTGTTGTTGGATGCAGCTTATTCTCTGTCTCGTGCAAACTACGCGCAAGGCGTAAAACCCGATTCTAAAGACCTCGCATTGCGCGGCGATGGTATTGATTGGGTCAGTCAGATTCGCGATTCAGAGGGGCAAATCCTATTTCAATCCCATCCGTTCTCGCCCATTCCACTAGGCAGAAAATCGGGCTATGACACCGTTAACTGGCAAAACCAAGCGTGGCGCGTCGTTAATTTAAAAACCGATAAAGGTTTGATTCAGGTCGCTCAAGCTCAGCAAGAGCGCCGTGAAACCGCCAACGAAATTACCCTGCATTTATTGACGCCGCTGTTGATTTTATTGCCAGCACTGACCTTATGGCTGGGTTGGGCGATTGGTCGTGGTTTGGCGCCGCTGGCTCAAGTCGCCGATGCCGTGGCGCATCGCAATCCTCATTCGTTAGACCCAATTCCAGACAAGGATTTGCCGGCAGAAGTCAACATTCTAGTCGGCGCATTGAACGGGTTACTGAACCAATTGAATCAGGCCCTATCAGCCCAACGTCAATTCACAGCCGATGCCGCCCATGAACTGCGTAGTCCGCTCACCGCACTGTCCTTGCAGGCACAACTGGCCGAGCGCGCCATTGAACCAGAGCTGCGTGCCCAAGCCTTGCAAAACTTACGACAAGGCATCGACCGAGCCAGTCATCTTGTTCAGCAATTACTGACCTTGGCTCGTCTCGATCCGGAAGTTGGCGATTCTCCGCTTAAACCTTTGTTCCTGGATGATCTAGCGCGGAACGTGGTAGCCGATTTTGCCCCGCTAGCCGCCAATCGCCATATCGATCTCGGTTTGACACGGGCAGACCATGTCTCGGTTGCCGGTGCCGAAGAGGCGCTACGGATTCTGCTTGGCAATCTGATCGATAACGCCATCCGTTATTCACCAACCAATACACATATTGACGTCAGTGTCGTTAACGATGCCAAGACAGTTCGCCTGGAAGTCAATGATACCGGCACCGGCATCGCTTTGGATGAGCGCGGTCGCGTGTTCGACCGGTTTTACCGGGTTTTAAATAGCGCCGAATCCGGCAGTGGCTTGGGCTTGGCTATCGCCAAGAGGATTGCCGATCAGCACCAGGCTAACATTACATTGAGCGATGGGGATGGCGGCGTGGGCTTGAAGGTGATCGTCACATTTCCGGAGAACCGTGAATGATGTCTTGCCTATTCAGGCGTTTGCCGTCAGTGGTTTTCGCCGTGACATTGTCGGCTTGCACTCCACAAGGCATGAAACTTAACGATGTGGCCAACGAGCTGGAGCAACGCAGCGGTCAGCATTTTGCCGAAACCCGTGCCGACGAAACCGCATGGCCCGCCAATGTAACGTTGGATGACGGTTTGTCCGAAGACGAATTAGTCAGCTTGGCGCTTTGGAACAATGCGGCCTTTCACGCGACCTTGGCCGATTTAGGCTTGTTCCGGGCCGATCTCGTGCAAGCGGGTATGCTGCCCAACCCCACCTTCTCGATGCTGGTGCCATGGGGCGCAAAACCCTTGGAACTCACGGTGCGCTATCCGTTGGAAATTTTCTGGCTACGTCCACAACGGGTCGAGTTGGCCCAATTGGATGTTGAACAAACCGCTCAACGCCTGGTGCAAACCGGATTGGACTTGATTCGCGATGTTCGCTTCGCTTATGCCGAATTGAGCTTAGCCAAGCGACGCGTGGAATTGGCTGAATCTGCTGTCACACTGAGCCAGGCTATCGCCGAACTCACGCAAGCCCGGTTGAACGACGGCGATGCCAGCGAATTGGAAGTAACCATTGCGAGAGTCGATGCCCTGCAAGCTCAGGAACAACAAAGCCGTTTGCAACAGGATTTGACAATAGCCAACGAGCGTTTACGACATCTGGCGGGTTTGAGTTTGGAGCAGTGGCCGGGAAACGTTAATACGGAACTGTTAGCCCATGATGACCGGTTCGATACCGAAAAGCTGGTCGAACAGGCGCTAATGGCACGTCCCGATCTACGTGCTGCGCAAATCAATGTCGAAGCTGCGGGCGAACGCATTGGCCTGGCGCGCGCCGAAATCTTTAATATCACCACCAGCCTCAATGCCAAACAAATCAATGGGCCTTTGCTGGCAGGGCCAGGCTTAGACGTGACATTGCCCATCCTCAACCAGAATCAAGGTGGCGTCGCGCAAGCCCAGGCTCGCTTTGATAAAGCCGCCAGGCAATATGTTACCACCCGACAACGGATCGCCTTGGATGTCCGCGAAGCCCATGCCCGGCTAAGACAGGCTAGTGTTAGCCTGAAGCAATGGCAAGAGACTATTCTGCCACCACTGCAAGCCGCCATAAAGGATGCTAGAAACGCCTACGCAGCCGGAAATGTCACTTACCTGTTCGTACTCGAAACCCAACGCCGTTGGCTGGACGCGCAATTGAAAACCGCGCAAGCCGCCGCCGACTTCCACCGCGCCCGCACGGAACTGGAACGCAGTGTTGGCCAGCGTCTAAAGCCTGCTTGACTGATTATTTCCCGGAATTCAACACTGGACCTATATGAACCACGTGTCTCCAAACCACAAGCGCCTGTTGTCGGCTTTAGTATTTGTGACCTGTAAGTTAATGGCCGGCGAAGCCACTGCGCCGCCCGCCAAAATAGAAAACCCGGTCAAGGAAAGTAATCTGACCCAAGTCGTCTTGGCACCCGAAGCCGCGCAGCGGCTGGGCATTGTCACCACGAAGCTTGAAAAACGGCGGCTAACGCGCACGCGCTTGTTCGGCGGCGAGATCACACTGCCAGCCTTGAATGGTTCAGGGAAAGGTAACAAGCAATCGGTTTATACCATCCTGCCATCACTGGCACCGGCCGAACTGGTGCGGTTGGCGCAATCGCAAATCGACGCCGATGGTCAGGTGGAGCAATCCAAAGTGCAAGTGCAAGCCGCGCAAATAGCCTTGAGTCGCACTGAACAGATGCGCCGCGACAAGGTGGGCACCGAACGCTCGGTCGATGATGCCCGAATCCAGCTAGGCCTGGCCGAAGCCAATCTGAAAACCGCGCACGAACGCCGCGATTTGCTCGGTCCTGCGCTGTTAGACGTCAACAACCGCAGCACGTTTTGGGTGCGGGTGCCGGTCTATGTCGATGATATAACCACATTGAATACCGCCGCCCAGGCGCGTGTCGGTGGGCTGACAAATTCGTCCGAGAATGCCACTCGTCCTGCCGTACCGGTGGCGGCACCGCCTTCCGCCAATCCGGCTGCCGCCACGGTCGACTTATTCTACGAAGTCAAGAATTCGGATGCATCACTACGTCCCGGTCAGCGCGTTGGCGTGTCCATCCCGCAGCGTAGCGAAGACGAGAATCTAGTCCTACCGTGGTCGGCGCTTGTGTATGACGTAAATGGTGGAAGCTGGATTTATCAAGCTCTGCAAGCCAATGTCTATCAGCGCCGGCGGGTGCAAGTGCTGCGGGTGGTTGACGATCAAGCCGCCGTGACGGGCGATATTGTGGCCGGTATCGAGGTGGTCAGTATGGGCGTGGCCGAATTGTTCGGTACTGAATTTGGTGTCGGCAAATGATGCGCTGGCTGATTTCCGTCGCCTTACACCAACGCATATTGGTGCTGGCTTTGGCGATTGTCCTGGTGATTTTCGGCGTGCAGGCCGCCCGGCAAATGCCGCTGGATGTGTTCCCGGAATTTGCGCCGCCGCTGGTGGAAATCCAGACCGAAGCCCCCGGATTGTCGACCGAGGAAGTGGAGAATCTGATCACCGTGCCACTGGAAAATGCAGTCAACGGCACGGCCTGGTTGAAAACCTTACGATCCAAGTCGGTGCTGGGTTTGTCTTCAGTGGTCTGTATTTTCCAGGACGGCACGGATTTGATGCAAGCCAGGCAACTGGTGCAGGAACGGGTTGCCACCATCGCGCCGCGCCTACCGGTTGTGGCCCGCGCACCGGTGATGCTGTCGCCGTTATCGTCCACCAGTCGGGCGCTGAAGATTGGTATTTCATCGAAAAAACTGTCGCAGATGGAATTGTCCGAATTGGCGTTATGGACCATTCGCCCACGCTTGATGGCGGTGCCGGGTGTGGCCAACGTGGCTATTTGGGGCCAGCGAGATCGGCAGTTACAGGTTTTGGTCGATCCGGACCGGCTGGCCGCCAACGGCGTGACGCTGGATGCGGTGGTGCGTGCGACTGGCGATGCAGCCACCATTTCAGCCGGAGGCTTTGTGGATTTGCCTAATCAGCGTTTGCCAGTGACGCATGTGTCGCCGCTGCAAACACCGGATGATCTGGCGCGCACCGTGGTGCAATTCACCGGCGGTGCTCCACTTCGTTTGGGCGATGTGGCGGACATTGTCGAAAGCCACCCTCCGCCGATTGGCGATTCGGTGATCAACGACGGTCCGGGGCTACTGCTAATTGTCGAAAAACAACCCTGGGGTAACACCTTGGATGTCACGCGCAAGGTTGAAGCGACTTTGGCGGCCTTGCAACCCGGTCTAAATGAGGTTGACATCGATCCGACCATCTTTCGTCCGGCAACCTTCATCGAACGCTCGCTGCATAATTTAAGTGATGCGCTGATATTGGGCTGCCTGCTGGTCGCCGTGATTCTGATCGCCTTTTTGTTCGAGTGGCGTACTGCCGTGATCAGTCTATCAGCGATTCCGCTGTCGCTGTTGGCGGCAGCCGCGGTGCTTTACCTGCGTGGTGGCACGCTCAACACCATGGTGCTAGCCGGTCTGGTGATTGCGGTCGGTGAAGTGGTGGATGACGCGATTATCGACGTCGAGAATATCATGCGCCGACTGCGCTTGAATCGCGCGGCAGGCAGTCCGCTGTCGCCTTTCCGCGTCGTGTTGAAGGCGTCGTTGGAAGTACGTAGCGCGGTGGTATTCGCCAGCCTGATCGTGGCATTGGTGTTCGTGCCGGTATTCTTCCTGGACGGATTAGCTGGTACTTTTTTCAGGCCGCTGGCATTTTCCTACCTGTTGGCAATTTTAGCCTCGCTGCTGGTTGCGCTGACGGTGACGCCGGCCTTGTGCCTGATGCTATTACCCAATGCCAAGCATCGCAAGGATGACACTCCTCTGACGCGCGTGTTGAAACAGCATTACCGCAAGCTGTTGCCCGTCATCGTCAACCGTCCGCACTGGGCGACAGGTTTTCTGCTAGCGGCGTTTATATCGACGGCCATCGCGTTACCGCAACTCGGCGAATCGTTTCTACCCAACTTCAAGGAAACCGATTTTTTGATGCATTGGGTCGAAAAGCCTGGCACCTCGCTGGAAGCCATGCGCCGCATTACGATGCAAGTCAGCAAGGAACTGCGGGCGATTCCCGGTGTGCGCAATTTCGGTTCCCACATTGGCCGGGCCGAAGTGGCCGACGAAGTGGTAGGCCCGAACTTTACCGAGTTATGGATTAGTTTGGATACGGCGGTTGATTACGACAGCACCGTGGCAAAAATTCAGGCCGTCGTCGACGGTTATCCGGGGCTTTACCGCGATATACTGACCTATCTGCGCGAACGGATCAAGGAAGTGCTGACCGGTGCCAGTGCGACTGTGGTGGTGCGCTTGTACGGGCCTGACTTGGCTGTACTCCGGGATAAGGCGGCCGAAGTCAGCAAAACCATCGCCGATGTGCCCGGCATCGCTGATCTCAAAGTGGAACCGCAAATAGTGGTGCCGCAGATACAGATACGGCTCAAACCGGACGTGGCGGCCAACTTTGGCTTGACAGCCGGGCACGTGCGCCGTGCCGCCGCTACCTTAATCAAAGGCAGCAAGGTCGGCGAAATTTACCGTGAACAAAAAATCATCGATGTCACGGTTTGGGGCGCCGAGCGGGTACGCCACGATCTTGCCGCGCTCAGGCAACTCACTATCGATACGCCATCCGGGGCGCGCGTGCCATTAAGCGAGGTGGCCGACATCGATATTGCACCGACACCAAACGAAATCAAGCGGGAAAACGCCTCGCGCCGAATCGACGTCACCTGTAACGTCAGTGGTAACGATTTAGGCGGCGTAGCGCGGGAAATTGAAAGCCGCGTGAAGAGCCTAACGTTTGCGCAAGGCTATCACCCGGAGTTTTTGGGCGAATATGCCGCACGACAAGCATCTAGCGAACGGTTGACCTGGCTGAGCTTGGCTTCATTGCTGGGCATCCTGGTGTTACTGCATGTCGATTTTCGCTCGCTGCGATTGGTCTGTCTGGTGGCATTGACCTTGCCGTTTGCGTTGGTCGGCGGCGTTATAGGGGCGTTTTTAAGTGGCGGCGTGTTGTCGCTCGGCTCGTTGGTCGGCTTTATCACCGTGCTGGGTATCGCCGCGCGGAACGGCATTATGTTGTTGAGCCATTACCGACATTTGGAACAGGAAGAAGGTGTCATATTCGGACCTGACTTAGCGCAGCGTGGCGCCGAAGAACGTCTGGCACCAATCCTGATGACAGCCGCTTGCGCGGGATTGGCCTTGTTGCCGCTGATCCTGAAAGGCAATGTGCCCGGCCACGAAATCGAATACCCGATGGCGGTGGTGATACTCGGTGGCTTGATGACGTCGACGTTGCTAAATCTGTTTTTGATGCCTTCCCTGTATTGCCGGTATGGCAATGCCACCGTCAAAAGTTAAAGGACGTTACCCAATATTGAGCGGCAGTTAACGTGTGAAGTGCGGACCTTTAAAGTGGCGAGTTTAGAGAGTTGCGAGTGGCTCTTTTTGGCCGGGTCTTGCCTGCCAGTTCCTAAAAAACTAGAAAATTCGAACGACCGGTTTCGGGTTCAATTCAGTTTAAAAATATCCCGTTTCGTTTTTATTTGGCTGCGTTATGGTGGGTGACCTCTTGAAGTCACAGAACTTCAACGTCAATGGCTATCAATTCAATTGGATTAAAGCTAACTTGGCAGCTCCAGCCTATTCGCAGTACGATAAGCTCGTTAAGCAAGGTTGGAGATCACCAATGCCCTCGTTTTCATCACACTCACGTCGCTTAAGACTTTCAACTAAGCCGAACCAAACTGATTCCGTAAATTCGTTATTTTCTGGTCATCATGCCACGGTCAATTGTCTCGAATGTAATCGATCCATGGTACCCAGGGTCGTGACGTATTATGGTCAGCCACTGCGATCAATCTGCCCGTTTTGCGGTGCAACTTTTGCGAAGTTTCCGGGCGGATTTCAGCAATTTTTTCAACGGTTTTCCAAGAAAATTGTTTCGTTCGATGCTTTTAAACGAATAGCCTTGGTTGCTGCTGGCTTTGGTTTGATTTGGCTTCTTGCAAAGATGGAAATAATCCCTCGCGAGATGGAAGCCCTTGGGATATTTGGTAGCATTATTTTCAGCGCATTCGGCCTTGCTGAACTTTTTTTATCAAACGATCGAATTCATTGCGAAACAGTTTTCACACAACAGTCGCTATTACTGGTCGGCTACAGCTTTGATCGCAATTCTGATTCTGTATGTTAGAGATGATTTAACCCGTTACGTTGTAATGGCTTCTTTTCTTATGATAGTAAGATGGATACTGGCTGGTTTTGCAGTCGCGAGAAGTCACTCTCATTGAAAGTTAATAGTTTATGCGGCCACGCGCCCGATTGTAATTTCCAATTTGATCGATTAAGTCCATACGACCTTGACCAGCCGCGCTTTTAAGTAGCTTGGCGATATCATTACCATCGATACTGCCTTCCTCATCTATCAACTGGCTTTTAGCAATACCAAGTGTGCCGCCATACTCTCCGGCAACAGCAATCCCCGCAAAGGCTTCAAACATCGCGGCACGATAATAAGTTTGCTGAGTCGGAGTTAATTTATCTGCAACTTCAATTACTCTTTGATCTGCCCATACTTGAGAAGCCTCCTTAAATCCAGAATACGATTGGTTTGAAGCGTATTTTATTGAATCCCAAATTCCCATTCCTTGCGCTTGAGATTGTTGAACAAATTCTGCAAACTCCTTGATATGTCGGTTACTAACCGATCCTAATGCTTCCAAATTTTTCGCGGAGTTATAAAGACTGCCCCCTAGATAATTGTAAGAAGCCTCTGCGGCCGAAGGAGTTTCATTGGCAGCCGCCGCAATCGATTGCCTAAAATGCTCCGCTTTGACATTCGCCAATTGCCCAAAGCCTTCTCTTGAATTTTGTTCACGCTCAGCTAAGTTACGATCGTGCTGTGCTACGACACGGGCTTCGCCGCCGGCAATTTTTCCCGTCGCTGAACCAAGCTTTGCCTGAGCGCGCTGATTTAGCGATTCGGTTTCAGCGCGTGGGTCTTTGAGATGAGCCTGTTCGACGGAGGCTTGAACCTTACCAGTTTCCGGCGCATTGGCTTTCAGCGATTCATTCCGGCTGGCATTCCAGGTTTGACCGGCCTGCGGCGCATTAAAAGCATCGCCCAACAATTGGTAACCCGAGATGTGCGCCTGGTGCGATTGTTGATCATCCAGCGTGCGGTAACTGGGTGACGAAAAACCGGTCAATAACGACATGCCGGCGGCGGCATAGGCTTGATCGGCATCGCTAATCCAACCGGCGGCTTTCCATTGCGAGGCCAGCCGTTGCGTATCGCCACGCAGACCATATCGATCCAGGGTTTGATCCAGGCGCTCCATCAATGTGTTGTCATTTGCGATTTTGTAACCCGTTTCCGTCGCGCCGAAACTGGCTTGCGTTCCAAAGCGTTGTTGAGCCGATAGGGTTTGCTGATAGGATTCGCTAGCAGATACTGCGTCGGATGCGCTGTGTTGCAACGAGGACAACGATTGATGTTGCAAGCCCATCGACGCCACATTTCGGGTGCCGGTTTGCGCATCCAGTGCCAGGCTTTTTGCCAAGCCGGCTTGATAGCCCTGACTGTCGTTGACGGTTTGACTGATGTCGGCGGCAATGGCATCGGACTTGTCCTGACTGACTTTGAAGTCGTTTTGTAACCGTCCGGAGATCGCGCCGCTGAGTTGGTCGTTACCGAGCTTGGCCCCAGCGTTGGCACTGCCGGCCACCAACGCCGAGAACTGATCGGCGGAGATACCGGTATCAGCGTGTTTCTTGGCAAAGGCTTCACCGAACTGACGGTTATAGGCATCGGTATAACTGGAACTGCTGGCGATTTGATTGCCCAGCGACCGGCTGTCAAAGGCATCGCTGGTGATGCTGGCCGATTTCGATGCCGTAGACGACACACTGTGCATGAAGCTGCTGGTCGCCTGTTCCGAAGCGCTGTAAGCCGACGATACCGCCGCACTCATGTCCTTGCCGGCGGTAAAGGTCGGCAGCACTTTGTCGACACCGGTTTGGGTAACTGCTGAAAGTGGACTGTATTGATGTTGCGCCTGGGCATTCAAAACCGGCGCCGGGCTGATCACATCCGGCGTGGCGATTTTTTCGTTCACGTAATCGCCGCCATCCATCCGCCCCAGGAAATGGGTGGCCGTCACCGCGCCACGGTAGATCAGCATCAAGGTAATGGCCGGCGTCGATGCCGCCAGCATGCCGCCGATCGACAACCATTGCTGCAATTCCATATCCAGCTGGTAAATACCCATCATCGACGGCAGATTATAAGTGGCCGTGGTCAATGCCGCCATTTTGCCGGCGGCCGACATCTGGATGAATAGGTTGATGACTGCGAGAATCGGCATCCACAATTGGATCCACAGCAACATTGAGAAGTAGCCGATATTCATCCGGATGCCGACATTACCCAGCATCACCACGAAGGCCATAATCGGTGCTATGGCATAACTCAAACCTTCGATAAACGCCATCATCGGCCGGACGATCTTGGCAAACAGGGTTTGCTCGGCTGCCCATTGGGTATTGCGTTGCTGTATGGCTTGTTCAACCATCGCTGCCTTATTCCAATGTAAGCCGTCTTCATGCCGGCCAATGACGCCTTTCTCGAACATCGGCATGATGGCCGACATCAGCATGTAATCGGCGGCATCGACCACACCGGGCCCTGCCAGCGCATCAAAGGCATCCTGGATTTTCGGCACCGTGTCGGCTGCCGCCGGCACGCCCAGAGTGGGTTGCAACAACCCTTCCAGCGCCGTCGCAAAATTGCCATTGGCCACCACGCTCAAATCGGCCCAAGCATCGGTACAGGTTTTGGTTTGCGGTTGACCGCCGACAAAGATTTGGGTCATGTAGATATCGGAATCAAACCTGATCGCATTCAACGGATCGACATCGCGCAAGATGGCATCTACCGATTTCTGGTTTAGATCGACACCGGTCAAGGTGCATTCCCGCACGTAATTGGCAAACGAGGTCTCCATGTCGCTGCCGGCATTCGGCACGTTGGCCGCGCCCAGATTAACCCGCGACAACAAATTCTTCCGTACCGCCGTCAAGGTCTGCAAACTGTCGGCAAAGCCATTGCCGGTCATGGATGGCGTGCCAAAGCCCTGTTCGAACAGACGTGTAGTGCGATAGCCCATGTTCGACATCACGCTACCGACCACCGCCGGACCCAATGGTACGTTGTCTACCACCACCACGCTGCCGGTATAGGCATCCTCAATCGACACCCGCACTGACGGCGCATACAGCATTAGCCACAACACATACGCCAACAATAAATCCTGATAACGAATGCCGCGACCATCCCATTGCAACAAGGCTCTAAGCATGACGATGATGACACCGATCAAACCACCCACGGCTGCCGCGGTACGGTAATCGCCGGTTCCGGAAATCATCGCGATGGCATTGAGGACGGCTTGCAGATAGGCGGAGTCGCCCACGGAAAAGATTTCAAACATGGGCGACCTGCCTTTTAAACAACGAGGGAGAAAATCATCTTGGGGAACAGGGAATGAGCGTTTAAGGGCTTGGCCAAGCCACCCCAGACGCCGGCAATTGCGCCACGGTGCCATAGTGTTTCGGCTTCACGGTGGTCATCAATTGCTGGTAAAACGCCATCAAGGTTTGTGGGTTACCGTAGCGGCCGGCAATGGTGACGTATTCGTCCTGGATTTGCTCCCTGGCATCCTTCAAGGCATCCATCAGCAATTTGGCGTAGGCATGGTCGTTCATGTGCGCCGCGGTCTGCACGGCATTGAGTAAATCGTTGACGATCAGTTGTGCCAATTCCAAGGCAATCACCGGTGCCGCTTCTTCGGCCCACAGTTTGGCAATGCCAGCATCTTCCCGTGCCAAGTTATGGATCATGCCGCCGATGGCATCCGGCACGGTTTGCATGAAGGCTTTTTCGCTGTCGGTGATCTGGCCGCTGTTGGTTGAGAATTTGTAAATCAAGCCGTTGCCGGAATTCGCCGAACCCAACAGGATCTCCATCACCCGCTGCTTCAAGCCGACCAGATTGACATTTTGGACAATGGGTTTTAGACACTGATCGGCTTCGTGACCATCCGAACAGGTGTACATCCTGACGGTCTGATAACTGTTACCGGCATCGTTGCCGTACATCAAATCCTTGATCCGCAACACCGGCGGTGGGGCGCTGATGGCATTGTTTTCGCCTTTGCCGTCGGGCGCGGCTTGCGGGGCATCGACAATCACTGTACCGGAAATACTCATCGCCGCTTCCAGCAAACTGTTGCCGCCAAACCGAAACCAACCACCAGCATTTTGATTGACCAAGGCCCGCCAGACTAAATTGCCTTGAATGATCTTGGTCATGTCGGCCGGGTCGTTCTGCTTGATTTGCTGTACCGGATCGCCCAGGGTACTGGTATTGGTCCAGCTGGAAAACACATCCGATATGCCTTGGGTAAACGAGGCATTGGA
>Ga0160183_109984_pt1 | contig 14272 bp, 16 predicted proteins | sample met14sb_FD_108562 | JGI IMG/M metagenome (GOLD analysis project Ga0160183, IMG submission 108562) | Synthetic bacterial communities of pure cultures from sediment of Lake Washington, USA, under high oxygen condition - MT... | ecosystem: Engineered > Modeled > Simulated communities (microbial... >...
CAACCGACATTGCTCTCTCCTAGAATTGAAATAACAGATTTAAATAATGTGTAACGCGTGGCGATTAACTGCATAACTTTTAACGAGGTATTCTAGCAGGAAGTGTGCCAGCAAAAAATAGCTATAAATGGCTTTGTATCATTCACTTAGCAAATAGGCATAAAATAGCGCGCACAGAAAAAGCGCATTTAAACTAAAACTGCACCGTTTTGGTGCTTAAGTACTTGCTGCCTAAGTGGTCAGTTTTTCGCGCTATAATTTATTTTAAATTAACGATGTTGGAGCAAGCGATGCAAAGTACTGATGATGTGTTAAGAGCGGCAAAAAATCGGGCAGCAGAAAAAAAACTGCCATATTCAGGTGAGTTAACTCCCCAAGAGGCTTTTGTACTATTGCAACAAGGGTCTGCTTTATTAGTGGATGTGCGCAGTCAAGCCGAGCTTGACTTGGTTGGTCGCGTGCCTGATGCGATGCATATTGAGTGGGCTTTTTACCCTGGCATGGTTGCAAATGCAGCGTTTGGTCAGCAATTGCAAGCGCAAATTAAGCCTAATCAAACCATTATATTTATGTGCCGTACGGGAGGCCGCAGCCACAATGCGGCCGTGTTGGCGCAGCAATTAGGATATAGTCATGTATTCAATATGGCGGAAGGCTTTGAAGGCGAGGCTAACGCACAAAAACAACGCACTTTGATTAATGGCTGGAAACAGGCTGGTTTGCCTTGGAATAATTAGAGGTTATTTTTTGAGATTAATAAAGTATGACCGATAAATATGCCAAGCCCGTACTAAATATTGACCACTATGCGGTCGTGGGCAATCCAATTGCACACAGCAAATCACCGCTGATTCATAGCGCGTTTGCAAAACAGACCAACCAAGAGATGAGCTATGAACGTATTCTTGCGCCTTTAGATAGTTTTGAAGCAACGATTAAAGAGTTGGTTGCGCAAGGTTATAAAGGCGTGAATGTGACAGTGCCATTTAAGTTTAAGGCGTTTAATCTTTGTGACATGTTCACCGAACGTGCTCAAGCCGCTGGCGCAGTGAATACTTTAACGTTTAAAGATGGCCGAATTAGCGGTGATAATACTGACGGTGCAGGATTGGTCCGGGATATGACGCATAACTTAAAACATATTCTGCATAATAAACGCACCCTGCTACTGGGAGCAGGTGGTGCCGCAGAAGGTGTATTACACCCTTTATTGGCTTGCGAGTTAGATGGTTTAGTGATTGCGAATCGCACCATTGAGAAGGCAGAACGTATGATTAGCCGACAAGTCGGAGCATTGAATCAATTAAGTGCCAGCACGTACGCAGACTTAAACAATCCATTCGATATTATTATCAATGCTACTTCAGCAGGATTAACCGATACGGAATTACCTATTCCCAACATGGTTTTTGCTAAAGATTGTTTGGCTTACGACATGATGTACGGCCGCGAAACACCATTCATGACACAAGCGCGCGCAAACGGCGCACAAGTTGCAGATGGTTTGGGCATGTTGGTCGAGCAAGCCGCTGAGGCATTTTACATTTGGCGCGGAGTAAGGCCTGATACTAAGCCCGTTATTGAGATGATGAGAGCGCTTTAATTGCTAAGGTGGTTATTTAATAATAAAAAAAATGCCAGTCCATTGGGTTTTGGCGGCTATTTTAAACGAATATTATTTTTATTTTTTGCATGGCTAGTCTTATATCAGCTATGGATTTTTTTACATATCTGCTGGTGGATTAAGTTTAATCCAAGCTCAACCTCCTTTATGCAAGACAGGCTAGAGATTATTCAAGAAACTCAACCAGATGCCGAGCTTAAGTATAAATGGGTGGATTACGCCAGAATCTCCAATCACCTTAAGCGTGCCGTGATTGCCAGCGAAGATGCAAAATTTAATGATCACGAAGGGTTTGATTGGGAAGGTATCGAAAAAGCCTACGAAAAGAACTTAAAAAAAGGCAAAATTGTCGGTGGCGGCTCAACTATCAGCCAGCAACTTGCCAAGAACCTATTTCTATCCAGTGGCCGCACGCCATGGCGCAAAGCGGAAGAAGCTGTTATCACCTTAATGCTGGAAAAAATGCTCACCAAACGTCGAATCCTAGAAATTTATTTAAACGTAATTGAATGGGGTAACGGTGTTTTCGGCGCAGAAGCGGCTGCAAAACATTACTTTAAAACCAGCGCAGGTGGTTTGGGTAAAACCCAATCTGCCAAATTAGCCGCGATGATCCCCAACCCACGGTTTTACGATAACCACCGCAACACGCGCTATTTAAATCGTCGTACCGCAACCATACAGGCAAGAATGCGTTTTGTTGAAGTGCCTTAGGTAGCTCCATAAGAGGTGCTTTGAATTTATTAATAGGGAGATTAATATGGATTGGCAAATCATCGTGGCGATATTATTAATTTCTGCCGGTATTGCTGGCACAATATTGCCCATGTTGCCGGGCACGCCATTGGTTTTTGCGGGCTTACTACTGATTGCTTGGCATGGCGGATTCGATCAAGTGAGTGTTTTTACGATGGTGATGATAGGCACTGTCGCTGTTATAGCTTGGGCGGTAGATTTCTTTGCCTCAGTCTTCACTGCCAAAAAAGCTGGTGCTAGCAAATATGCACTATGGGGTGCCGCCATAGGTGCCTTGCTTGGCATAATGGGCGGTGTTGCTGGGCTCATTATTGGCCCAGCCATAGGTGCAATTATTGGCGAGTTGATTACACATAAAGATGCAACTAAAGCCACGACTGTTGGCATTGCCGCTGGATTGGGTTTTGTGTTGGCACTGGCAATAAAAATTGTGTTAGTGCTAACAATGCTCGCTGTGTTTGCTTATGCTTACTATAAGTAGTTGTTTTGCAATTGATTAAGTAATCTGGCATCCATTCTGTTATGTAAGAACTAATTCAATCACGCATTATCCAAGCATCGTTTTCAAGTATTTTCCTGTATAGCTTTGCTTATTATCAGCTAAAGCCTCTGGTGTACCCACTCCTACCACCATGCCGCCGCCATCGCCGCCTTCAGGTCCCATGTCTATTAGCCAGTCGGCAGTTTTAATCACATCTAAGTTATGCTCAATAATCACAATTGTGTTGCCCGCATCGCGTAAGCGGTGGATCACATCCAATAACAATTGAATATCCGCAAAATGCAGGCCAGTGGTTGGTTCATCTAGAATATACAAGGTGCGGCCTGTGTCACGTTTGCTCAACTCAAGTGAAAGTTTCACGCGTTGTGCTTCACCTCCGCTTAGCGTAGTCGCAGATTGCCCCAGTGTGATGTAGCCCAGGCCGACATCTAGCAAGGTTTTGAGTTTGCGCGAAATCACGGGTTGCGCGATAAAGAAGTCGTGTGCTTGTTCGACTGTCATCTCTAACACTTCACGAATATTTTTGCCTTTAAAATTAATTTCTAAGGTTTCACGGTTATAGCGTTGGCCTTTGCACACGTCGCATGGTACGTAAACATCGGGTAAAAAGTGCATTTCAACGCGAATCACGCCATCACCCTGGCAAGCTTCACAACGCCCACCTTTAACGTTAAACGAGTATCTACCTGGTCCGTAGCCACGTGCACGGCTTTCTGGTACGCCTGCAAATAAATCGCGAATAGGTGTAAATAAGCCGGTGTAAGTAGCAGGGTTTGAACGCGGCGTACGGCCAATCGGGCTTTGGTCTACATCGACTACTTTGTCAAAAAATGCCAAACCATCGATTTCGCTAAATGGTGCAGGTTCTGCATTACTGCCATATAAATGCTGTGCAACTACGCGGTATAAAGTATCGTTGATCAGCGTTGATTTGCCTGAGCCAGACACGCCTGTCACGCAGGTGAGCAAACCAACAGGAATTTCTACCGACACATCGCGTAGATTATTGCCCGTGGCGTTTGAAAGTTTTAACCAGCGTGCAGGGTCTGGTTTTGTACGGACTTTTTTATATTCGATTTGTTTTTTGCCACTTAAATATTGGCCGGTTAAAGATTTTGGATTAGCTAAAATCTCGGCTGGTGTGCCTTCTGCCACAATCTGTCCGCCATGTTCGCCAGCGCCTGGACCAATATCCACCACATAATCGGCTTCTAAAATCGCATCATGGTCATGTTCAACCACAATCACGCTATTGCCAATATCACGCAGGCGTTTTAGCGTTTCCAGCAGTCTGTCATTATCACGTTGATGCAGGCCAATACTTGGCTCATCCAATACATACATCACACCGGTCAAGCCGCTACCGATTTGGCTGGCCAAGCGAATGCGCTGCGCTTCGCCGCCAGAGAGCGTTTCGGCTGAGCGAGAAAGTGATAAATATTCCAAGCCAACATTGGTTAAAAATTTAAGGCGATTTTCAATTTCTTTGACTATCTTGTCCGCAATCGCCAGTTTTGCGCCTTCTAATTGTAAGGATTCAAAAAAATTTAGCGCTATTTTAAGTGGCACTTCACACACTTGATGAATGTTCTGGCCACCTACTTTGACATGGCGTGCTTCGCGGCGTAAGCGAGTGCCGCTGCATTCTGGGCAAGCCTGATTGTTTAAGTATTTAGATAATTCTTCACGTACCGCCGTAGAGTCGCTTTCACGATAGCGGCGTTGTAAATTATTTAAAATTCCTTCAAAAGTATGTGTTTTGCCAAAGAATGTACCGCGCTCATTTAAATATTTGAACGCAATCACTTCACGACCAGAGCCATTTAGCAATACATCTTGAACTGCTTCTGGCAATTCTTCAAAGGCCATTTCCAAGTCAAAGTTATAGTGCGCTGCCAAACTTTGCAGCATTTGAAAATAAAATTGATTGCGTTTGTCCCAGCCCTTAATCGCGCCGCTTGCTAGCGAAAGCGTAGGGAATGCCACCACGCGTTTGGGATCAAAAAAGCTGATATTGCCCAAGCCATCGCATTTGGGGCAAGCACCCATCGGATTGTTAAACGAGAATAAACGCGGCTCTAATTCTGCTAGTGAGTAGTCACACACAGGGCATGAAAATTTGGCTGAGAATAGATGTTCTTTATCAGTATCCATTTCAACAGCGATAGCTTTGCCTTCTGCCAGGCGTAATGCGGTTTCGAATGATTCGGCGATACGCTGTTTTAAATCTGCCTTTACCTTAATGCGGTCAATCACCACATCAACAGAATGCTTCACTGTCTTCGTTAATTTCGGTAAATCATCTATTTCATAAATCTTGCCATCCACACGCAAACGTACAAAGCCTTGTGCCTTTAATTGATCAAACAAATCCAGTTGCTCGCCTTTGCGATTTGAAACTACTGGTGCCAATATCATCAGTTTGGTTTCTTCTGGCAGTTGTAAAACGCTGTCTACCATCTGCGAAACGGTTTGTGCTTCTAATTTGATATGGTGATCCGGGCATTCTGGGTCGCCAGCACGTGCATATAAAAGACGCAGATAATCGTGAATCTCGGTTACTGTACCAACGGTTGAGCGCGGGTTATGCGAAGTGGATTTTTGCTCAATTGAAATCGCCGGCGATAAGCCTTCAATCAAATCAACATCGGGTTTATCCATGCGCGCCAAAAACTGGCGGGCATATGCAGACAAGGATTCTACATAGCGTCGCTGACCTTCTGCATACAATGTATCAAACGCCAAACTAGATTTTCCAGAGCCTGAAAGCCCGGTAATAACCACCAATTTATTGCGCGGAATATCCAGCGAAACGTTTTTAAGATTGTGGGTGCGCGCACCACGGATTTTGATATATTCCATCTAGCTTTATCGAAAATTAAGGCAACCTGTTAATATACGCAATTATTGTGTTTTCAGCTAAATTATTCTGCTTCAAAAATAGGTTTTCATGCAAATTTCCGACAAAATGACGCGAACTGAATTGCGTTCTACCATCAGCTTGGCCTCAATTTATGGTTTGCGCATGTTGGGCATGTTTTTAATTTTACCCATTTTTGCGGTATATGCTGAAACATTAAAAGGCGGCAGCAATCATACGTTGATCGGCTTGGCGCTTGGCGCATACGGCTTAACACAGGTTTTACTGCAATTGCCTTTCGGTATCGCTTCCGATAAATATGGCCGCAAAAGACTCATTTATATCGGTTTGATTTTATTTATTATCGGTAGCGTGATTGCCGCATTGGCGACCGATATTTACATGGTGATTATTGGCCGTGCAATTCAGGGGGCTGGGGCGGTTTCTGCTGTTGTCACCGCATTAGTTGCCGATTTAACGCGGGAAGAACATCGCACTAAAGCGATGGCGATGATTGGCGGAACGATTGGCATCACATTTGCGCTATCGCTTGTGGCTGGACCATTGCTGAATCAATGGATTGGTGTATCCGGAATCTTCTGGATGACAGCAGTCTTGTCATTATTGGCTATTTTGGTAGTTAAGTATTACGTGCCAGATCCAGTCGCCAGCCATTTTCACTCAGATGCGCAAACTGCACCAAGCAAAATGAAAGCAGTGCTAAAAGATAAACAATTATTGCGTTTAAATTTTGGTACTTTTTCATTACATGCCGCGCAAATGGCGATGTTTATTGTGGTGCCGTTTGCCTTGACTGAAACCAGCGGCATGAGTGTCAATTCACATTGGCAAATTTATTTGCCAGTATTGGTCGTTTCATTTGTGCTGATGTTGCCAGCGATTATTATTGGTGAAAAACGCGCGAAATTAAAATTGGTATTTATCGGCGCTGTGGCTTTAATGTTAGTGGCGCAATTGATGTTTGCGAACACTATTCATCATTTCTGGGGCGTTGTTGTTTCGTTGCTGATTTATTTCACCGCTTTTAATATTTTAGAAGCGTCGTTGCCGTCATTAATTTCAAAAATGGCACCTGCCGCTTCCAAAGGCACGGCGATGGGCATTCACAGTACAGCGCAATCATTTGGCGTATTTTTAGGTGCAGTGGTGGGCGGGTATCTATCACATCGCTTTGATTATTCTGCCGTATTTATTTTTTGCTCAATATTAATTGGCATCTGGTTACTGTTGACTTTTGGAATGAAAACACCACCCGCTGTACGCACAAAGATGTATCATTTGAACTCATTTGATGAGTCGCAAGCACTTGCATTAGCCAATAAAGTTGCGCAGATGGAGGGTGTGTATGAAGCAGTCGCAATCGCCCAAGAGGACATGCTGATAGTGAAAGTGAACAATCAGCAAAGTGTTGAGCGCCAAACGTTAATAGAGCAGAATATTTTAAAATTGATAGGGAGCAGATAATGGCATCAGTCAACAAAGTGATTTTAGTGGGTAATTTAGGGCGCGACCCGGAAGTGCGCTATATGCCGAACGGCGAAGCGGTGGCTAACTTTAGTATCGCCACGACTGAAAACTGGAAAGATAAATCAGGCGTTAAACAGGAAAAAACCGAATGGCACAATATTGTGATGTATCGCAAATTAGCCGAAATCGCAGGCGAATACCTTAAAAAAGGCCGCCCAGTTTATGTAGAGGGCCGTTTACAAACGCGTAAATGGGAAAAAGATGGCGTAACCCGTTATAGCACCGAAATTATTGCAGACAGCATGCAAATGCTAGGTGGCCGCGATGGCGGTGGTAATGCGAGTTATGATGGTGGCATGGATCAAGGTGGCGGACAAGATGAGTTTAACCAAGCGCCGTCACGTCAATCAGCACCAGCAAGTCAGCCTGCTGCTAAACCTGCAGCAACGCAAACTGGTGGTGGTAATTTTGATGATTTTGAGGACGATATTCCTTTTTAGAATTTACCCTAAGTGAATAGGTAAACAAAAAACTATTGATGCACATCAGTTATAATTTTACTTTCAACTAAAACGTTAATTTATAAGCCAAAATCATGCCGATTTATGATTTCCAATGTACCAGTTGTGGTCACAAGCTAGAGTTATTGCGCAAAATAAGCGATTCAAGCACCACAGTATGTCCTAATTGCAATCAAGAAACCTTTTCTAAAATGCTTTCTGCACCTAGTTTTCAACTAAGTGGTAGTGGCTGGTATGCGACTGATTTTAAAGATAAAAAGGTAAGTAAGTCGTCTTCAAGTGAATCTGCAGAATCAACGACCAAAACCGATGCGTCCACTGCCTGCCAAACCGGTTGTGCCTGTCATTAATCCAATCCATTGAATTAACATGAAAAAATACTTTATTACTGGCTTGCTGGTGTTGGTGCCGTTGTTTATCACCATTTGGGTGGTGGCGACGCTCATTCAGACCATGGACCAAAGCTTGCTATTGCTGCCGGAAGCTTGGCAGCCTGAAAATGTATTTGGTTTTAATATGCCTGGCTTGGGTGCAATTCTCACTTTGCTGATTATTTTTGTTACAGGCCTTATTGCCACCAATATCTTTGGCCAACAATTAATTGCTTTGTGGGAAAATTTACTTTCGCGCGTACCGTTCGTAAAAAGCATTTATTCCAGTGTCAAGCAAGTGTCTGATACTTTGTTTTCAGATTCTGGCAATGCGTTTCGCAAGGCTTTATTAATTCAATATCCACGCCAAGGCAGTTGGACGATTGCTTTCTTAACTGGCGTGCCTGGTGGCGATGTGAGTAATCATCTGGTGGGGGATTATGTCAGTGTTTACGTGCCCACTACGCCAAACCCGACTTCTGGCTTTTTTCTGATGCTGCCCAAGGCGGATGTGATTGAGCTGGATATGAGCGTGGACGAAGCTTTAAAATACATTATCAGCATGGGTACCGTAACGCCAAAAGACCGCAAAACACGAGAATTACCGCTTTAATTTTTATCTAATCAACAGACTTAACATTATTTTTGAACGAAATTTATTTTATGACTATGCGTACACATTATTGCGGCCACTTAAACCGCAGCCACGTCGGCCAAACTGTTAGTTTATGCGGCTGGGCGCATCGCCGTCGCGATCATGGTGGTGTGATTTTTATCGATTTGCGTGACCGTGAAGGTATGGCACAAATCGTGGTCAACCCAGATACGCAAGCTGCGTTTGCGATTGCCGAAAGTGTGCGCAGTGAATATGTACTTAAAGTGACATGTGTTGTACGCGCGCGTCCAGAAGGCGCAGTGAATGCTAACTTATCTACTGGTGAAGTAGAAATGATTGCGACTGAAATCGAGATTTTAAACGCATCGCTTACGCCGCCATTTATGTTAGATGACGAAAACCTGACTGAAACCGTAAGACTTGAACATCGCTACATCGATCTACGCCGTCCAGCGATGCAGAAAAATATGATGTTGCGTTATCGCGTGGCTAAAACTTTGCGCGATTATTTAGATGTTAATGGTTTTATTGAAGTGGAAACGCCGATGTTAACGCGCAGTACGCCAGAAGGCGCGCGTGATTATCTAGTACCAAGCCGCGTACATGCCGGCCAGTTTTTTGCATTGCCGCAATCGCCGCAATTATTCAAACAATTGCTAATGGTGTCAGGTTTTGACCGTTATTTCCAAATCACTAAATGCTTCCGCGATGAAGACTTGCGCGCAGATCGTCAGCCGGAATTCACCCAAGTGGATATTGAGACTTCATTTTTGAGTGAAAACGAGATTATGGACATTGTCGAAGAAATGATTCGACAAATGCTTAAATCGGTGCAGAACGTGGATTTGCCAGCTAAATTCCCGCGTATGCCATTCAGTGAAGCAATGAATCGATATGGTTCAGATAAGCCTGATATGCGCGTGACTTTAGAAATCACAGAGCTTTCAGATGTGATGAAAGATGTAGATTTTAAAGTATTCGCAGGCGCAGCTAATATGGCTGGCGGCCGAGTGGCAGCTTTACGCGTACCAAATGGCGCGGCGATTGCAAGAAGTGAAATCGATGCTTATACCGAATTCGTCAAAATTTACGGCGCAAAAGGTTTGGCATATATCAAAATAAACGACATTACTAAATTAAATGAAGAAGGCCTGCAAAGCCCAATCGTTAAAAACATTCACGTTACAGCACTGCAAGCGATTATCGACCGCACCGGTGCACAAAATGGCGACATTGTCTTCTTCGGCGCAGATAAAACCAAAGTGGTTAACGAAGCACTAGGTGCATTACGCTTAAAAGTCGGGCACGATAAAGGCCATGTAGATGGTCGCGCATGGGCGCCATTGTGGGTGGTGGATTTCCCAATGTTTGAACATGATGAAGAAAACGACCGCTGGGTAGCATTGCATCACCCGTTTACCGCACCAAAAGATGGTCACGAGGACTTGTTAACTTCTAATCCAGGTGCTGCCCTTTCAAAAGCCTACGATATGGTATTAAACGGCTGGGAAGTGGGCGGCGGTTCAGTGCGTATTCATAAACAGGATGTGCAATCCAAAGTATTCGACGCACTAAAAATCAGCAAAGAGGAAGCACAAGAGAAGTTCGGTTTCTTGCTGGATGCCTTGCAATACGGCGCACCTCCGCATGGCGGCCTGGCCTTCGGTTTAGACCGTCTGGTAACATTGATGGCTGGCGCAGAGTCTATCCGTGATGTGATTGCCTTCCCAAAAACCCAGCGCGCGCAATGTTTAATGACCAATGCGCCGAATGAGGTGGATGAGAAGCAATTGAGAGAATTGCATATTCGCGTTCGCACTCAAAATCCAGCGGCTTAGAAAATGAATAAGTTACCTTCTTTTGATGAGTTGATGATTCCACTAGTCGGTGCGTTAAATGAGCTTGGTGGTTCGGGTTCAATTGAAGAGATTTATTCAAAAGTCATAGAGATAACTAAATTTTCAGAGAATATACTTAATCAACTCCATGACCCAGAAAAAAGCAGCCAAACAGAAATTGGTTATAGATTGGCATGGGCAAGAACTTATTTAAAAAAATTCGGTTTTCTTGAAAACTCTAGCAGAGGTGTTTGGGCTTTAACAGAAAAAGCGCGTAATAATCCAGTATTTAGTCCTCTTGAAGTCGTTACGTATGTTAGAGGCTTAGATAAAATACAACAAAATAATGAACAATTGCAAATCAATGATGTTTTAATTGAAGCTGTTGAAGAGGCCTCATGGAAGCAACAGCTTTCAGTCGTACTTACGCAAAAACTAGACCCGTCAGCTTTTGAGCGGCTTATTCAAAGACTTTTAAGAGAGTCAGGTTTTGTTCAGGTTGAGGTCACTGGAAAAACAGGTGATGGCGGCATAGATGGTAAAGGCATTGCTCGAATTAATGGTTTTATGAGTTTTCACGTGTTATTTCAATGTAAGCGCTATAAGGGTTCAGTAGGGGCAAGTGAAATTAGAGATTTTCGTGGGGCGATGGTAGGCAGGGCTGACAAAGGTCTTTTTATTACCACAGGAACATTCACGGCTGCAGCACTTAAAGAAGCCACCAGAGACGGTGCTCCACCAATTGATTTGGTTGATGGTGATGAGTTAGCTGACAAGCTTAGAGAGCTTGAATTAGGAATGAAGATTGAGCTTGTTGAAAAGATAACTATTGATGAATCTTGGTTCGAAAGTATATAAATAAAATGCCACTTACCGAAATCAACCACGTTAATTTCCGCACTGACCGCGAGACCATGTTTAAGCTGCGTGATTTTTATTGCGATATTCTTGGCTTAACGGTAGGTAAACGTGTGGCGAGTACTACTTATGGTTATTGGCTGTATATTGGCAATAACGATGTGGTGCATCTGGCGGAATATAAAACCGCCACGCCGCCACAACTCAATGTGCATGGTACTTATGATCATGTGTCTTTTACCTGCACTGATATGCCTGCAATGGAAGCGCACTTAACCAAAAATAATGTGCCATTCACCACACGTATTCTGGCTAATGGCGTGCGGCAGATTAATTTAAAAGACCCGGCGGGTAATGGCGTGGAACTGAATTTTGAAGAATTTTGGAATCCTGATTATGTCATGCGACCTTCTGGCGATCCGAACCAATAATCAATTGTGTGATGTCGGTCACATACAGCAATTTGAATAAAACTTAAATTACGTTTTCTAATCCAAACTATCAACCAAGCGTTATTGCCAGTAATGTAGTGCGCAAGTCGTATTGCAAATATGGGGAATGTAAAAATGAACAAGTTATTCAATAATAATTTTTTAAAGCATACCCTGAGATGCACTATTCTATTGGTTTTCAGTCTGCCTGTTTTTGCTGAATCCAACCCAGAATTATGGCCTGTGATGAAAGAAGCGTTTTTTGCAAAACGCGATATGCAAGAAGTGACTTTTATGAAGATTGATGCGCCACGCCGTGCTGAAAGTGGCGCGCAGGTGCCCGTGACGTATACGATTGATAATGCAGCAGCGAATGGTGTGGCCATTAAAAAGGTGTATGTTTTCGTAGATTCAAATCCTATTCCACTAACTGCGACTTATCATTTAACGGATGCACTGGGCGATTTTCATTTATCGACACGGATTCGTTTTGAGACTGACGGTTTTGTGCGCTTGGTGGGCGAAACAGCGGACGGAAAATTGTATTTAGCTTCACGTGAAGTACGTGCAGCTGGCGGTTGTGGTGGTGCGGTAGAGAATGACGAAGTGGCAATCCGGGCAGTGGCGGGTAAAATTAAAATGAATGTAGAAACGCCAGCAAAATTTGGCGCGGCAACGCCAGCTACATTTAATATCAAACACGTGATGCGCACTGGCTTGCAGCGCGATTTGGTTTCGCAAGGATATGTACCGGCTTTTTATATTAAAAAAACCGAATTTACTTACAATGGTAAACCTGTGATGACAGTAGATGTGGGCGTTGGCACAGCGGAAGATCCTTATTTTAAATTTAATTTTGTACCAAAAGAGCCGGGTAAATTAGAAGTGCTGGCGACTGATAATGAGGGGAAAAGCTTTACACATGTGGTTGAAGTGAAAAGTTAACCATCAAAATTGCATGTAAAGCCCTGGTTAAAAGGCTTCTTTTGAGAAGCCTTTTTTATGCCAAAAAATGATTAATGTCATCTGTGTTAATAGCTTGCAGTGCTAAAATTGACGCAGTAATAGGAAAATTAAGGAACAAAATATGAAAAGCTATCGTAAAGAACTTTGGTTTAATCCGCCAACACGCGTGGCATTTATTCGTATCACCGAGCAGATTAACGAATGCTTGCGAGAAAGTGGTGTACGCGAAGGTTTGGTTTTGGTGAATGCCATGCATATTACTGCCAGCGTGTTTATTAATGACGATGAGCGTGGATTGCATCACGATTACACGCAATGGCTTGAGCGTCTTGCGCCGCATGAACCAATCAGCAACTATCGGCATAACGATACGGGCGAAGATAACGCCGATGCGCACATGAAGCGCCAGATTATGGGGCGTGAGGTGGTGGTGGCGATTACCGAAGGCCGCTTGGATTTTGGGCCTTGGGAACAGATATTTTATGGCGAGTTTGACGGCAGACGTAAAAAGCGCGTGCTGGTTAAGATTATTGGCGACTAGGCTTGGTTAAATAAAAAAGGGAGCGATTGCTCCCTTTTTGAAATGACTTAATTCTGGCTTATTTATTCATGACGTACATAGTCACTTCAAAACCAAAACGCATTTCTGTAGCTGCTGGTGTTGTCCACATGATAAATCTCCTTTTAAAATTAAGTACACATTCAAATTCACAACAAACATAAATAAAATTCTTTAATTCGTTGCTTGTTTGTATGACTGCATTATGCGCGCGGTGTTTAGTTAAATACCTACAGTTTGGCATTAACTCCACTTACGTATTTTCATGAGCCTAGTGTCATTAATTAGGTTAGAAATCTTAAGTTTTAGCCACAAATATATTGCTCTAGCTCTTTGATTAAGCGTTGCTGATAGGCAATTGTCTCTTTCACCAAATCGCCCAGCGACAACATGCCTAGTATCATTTTGTCATGCATCACCGGCAAATGGCGAATACGCTTTTCACTCATCATGCTCAGTGTTGCTTCAACTAAATCGTTAGGTTGACCTGTAATTACCTTTTGCGTCATGACCTCCGCTACTTGGGTCGTTTTGGATGAGCGGCCTTTTAATACCACTTCGCGCGCGTAATCCCGTTCTGAGAAAATACCGACTAATCTGCCATCTTGTACCACAGCTAAGGCGCCGATCTTATACTCAGCCAGGATAACTAACGCATCAAAGACAGGGCGATTGGGCGCGATGCTAATGATCTCTTTATGCTTCTTATCGTTTAACACTTGTTGTAAAGTTTTCATGTTCTTCTCCAGCGAGTTAGCTGTTTAAATATACTCCGATAAATAATTTAGCCAATATCTAAGGCCATAAATAAATCAATAACAATAAAGTTGTTGACATAGTTAGCTAGCTAACTATAATATATCTAACTATGCTGCAATTACG
>Ga0160183_117600_pt1 | contig 14252 bp, 16 predicted proteins | sample met14sb_FD_108562 | JGI IMG/M metagenome (GOLD analysis project Ga0160183, IMG submission 108562) | Synthetic bacterial communities of pure cultures from sediment of Lake Washington, USA, under high oxygen condition - MT... | ecosystem: Engineered > Modeled > Simulated communities (microbial... >...
TAACAAACAACACAGCTAGCTTCGACATCATGGTTAACGTAATCGGTGGCGGTGAGTCTGGTCAAGCTGGTGCTGTTCGCCACGGTATTACACGTGCTTTGATCGATTTTGATGCTACATTGAAAAGTGCATTGTCACACGCTGGCTTCGTGACACGTGATGCACGTGAAGTTGAGCGTAAAAAAGTTGGTCTACGTAAAGCGCGTCGTCGTAAACAATTCTCTAAACGCTAATACGTTAAACGCTATTTGGCGGTTGGATTTGAAAAAGGTCGCTTTGGCGGCCTTTTTTATTGGATGAAAAAGATAGAGCGCTTATAATCAGAACACTTGGTCAATAAATTAAATAAAATGGTATCTAAGAAAATTAAAATAGGGATTGTTGGTGGCACAGGATACACGGGTGTTGAGTTGTTGCGCCTATTAGCAATGCACCCACATGCAGAGTTAACGGTGATCACCTCAAGAGGTGAAGTAGGGTTACCGGTTGCTGATATGTTTCCTAGTTTACGTGGCTATGTTGATTTAGCATTTTCTGATCCAGCAACGGCAAATTTAAGTGCATGTGATGTGGTGTTCTTTGCAACACCGCATGGTGTTGCGATGAGTCAGGCACAAGCGCTGTTGGATGCTAACGTTAAAGTGATTGATTTGGCAGCAGATTTTCGTTTGCAAGACACGAGTGTTTTTGAAAAGTGGTACAAGTTGCCACATAGCTGTCCAGATGTTTTGCGTGATGCTGTTTATGGCATACCTGAGCTTTATCGTGAGAAAATTAAATCAGCTAAAGTCATTGGTAACCCTGGATGTTATCCAACAACAGTGTTGTTAGGGTTGGCGCCTCTACTGGAGAAAGGTTACATTGATTTTTCTGCGCCTATTGTCGCGGATGCTAAGTCTGGAGTTTCAGGCGCCGGCAGAAAAGCCGAAGTGGCTACTTTGTTTGCAGAAGCGAGTGATAGTATGAAGGCATATGGCGTGGCTGGACATCGTCATCACCCAGAGATTCATGCACACCTTACGCAATTGGCAGGTGCTGATGTGCAATTGATATTTGTGCCGCATTTAATACCGATGATACGTGGCATGCTTTCAACTATTTACGTTAAACTGACTGATGTTGGTAACACGGTAGATTTACAAGCTTTGTATGAGCAACGTTATCAACATGAGCGTTTTGTAGATGTGATGCCAGCAGGTGCTTTGCCAGAAACACGCTCAGTACGTGGTTCCAACCAATTACGTATTGCCTTGCATAAACAGCAAACGACGGGTTACTTAACCTTAGTGGTGGTACAGGATAATTTGGTAAAAGGAGCTGCTGGGCAGGCTGTGCAAAATATGAATATCATGTTTGATTTTGATGAGCGCAGCGGTTTAGAAGTTTTACCGTTGCTGCCTTGATCAAATGAAGCCAGTTCGCCGTAGAATACGTCGTCACTTTGGATTAACTGCTAAACAAGTTGCAGTGAGGTCTAAGCGCCCGTGGTATTTTCAGCTAGGTGCTACGTTTCTATTTATGGGTGTCGGCTATTTAGTTGCTTATTGGCAGTTTGCGACTGGCAGCGAGAGTTTACGGCAGACTGTGCTTGATAATCAGGCTTTAAATACAAAGGTGATCCAAGTAGAACGGCAGTTACAAATTGAACAGGCAGCACAGAGTGTTTTAACTAAAGAGCTGCGTGAGGTTCAAGATGAAAATATTCATATTAAAGAGGATTTAGCTTTTTATAAAAATATGATGAACGGTAAAAGATAATAGCTATTATCTTTATATTGTTGTCCCATGAGTAGTTGTTGTCTGTAAGTAAGCTACCAAAGTTTAGAGGATTTAAGATGTTTTTTAAAAAAAGTAATCGCGTTCAAAATACGATAGACACTTTGATTGGCGTGGGCACCCGTGTTGAAGGTAATATTCATTTTTCAGGCGGTTTGCGCATTGATGGTACAGTCATCGGTGCAGTTGCTGAACCTAATGACCAACCTAGCACACTAATCCTTAGTGAGCTAGGAAGAATAGAAGGTGCAATCACGGCTTCAAAAGTGGTGATTAATGGCGCAGTCATCGGCCCAGTAAAAGCTGCGCAGTTTATAGAACTGCAAACTAAAGCGCGTGTCACTGGCGATGTTTATTACAACACCCTTGAAATGCACACAGGTGCGGTGATTGAGGGAAAGTTGGTTTATTTGGACGATAAAGCAGAGTAAAGTAAAGCTATACAGCATTTGCTATTGAAATTTATTGCGATAGGTCGCATATTAGTAGAGATATTTAATTGAAATTTTAGGAGTACACCATGAGTACAGTTGCAGAAGTTCAGGAATTAGACATTCCTTCACCTTTAGTTTTTACCGATAATGCGGCTAAAAAGGTGAAAGAGTTAATAGAAGAGGAAGGTTCACCAGATCTTAAATTACGTGTTTGTAAGCGGTGGCGGCTGTTCAGGTTTTCAATACGGCTTTACGTTTGAAGAGGAAGTGAACGACGATGACACGCAAGTGCAAAAAGACAGCGTGACATTGTTAATTGATCCGATGAGCTTGCAGTACTTGATGGGTGCAGAGATCGATTATCAAGATAGCTTACAAGGTTCACAATTCGTGATTCGTAACCCAAATGCACAAACAACTTGCGGTTGTGGTTCATCTTTTTCCGCTTAAGCTTTAATTAAACGCAAATTTACACGCTTGTGTTAATTGGGATGCTTGTCAGTACGAGCTCCGATTGACTAAGCGTGTTTGTTTATCTAGAGTGCTAATAGCTTTAGTTTGCACTTGGCCCAGACTTTTTGTTGATGGGCTAAACATATAGCTTAAATAATAATGAGTGTTGAATAGTATCAACGCTAATAAATACTAATAATACATAGGCATCCTGATTGATGCTCTGCATTTGAATCCCGCCAACCTTCGCACTTTAGGCATGAGAACATAATCGCGCATGATATTTTTGATTGATTATTGTAATGACTGAAAGTGCATACTTGCCTATATTGTTGCCGTTAACGCTTTTTACTGCATTCTTTGGGCTAGCTTTGCCCTTAATCGTTGAGCGCTTTGGTCGTAAAGCAACTGCTATTACAGCGGGTGCGGTCATGGCGACCTGTCTTGTACTGCTAGTTCCACTTTTTTCTTTTGCAATGAGTGGACAGCCTGTGATTGCACATTATGACTGGATGCCAAGTTTTGGTTTAAACCTTTCGTTCCGACTCGATGGCTTGGGTATGCTGTTTTCTATACTAATTCTTGGCATTGGCATGCTGGTAGTGCTGTATGCACACTACTATTTACCAGATAATGACAAATTAGGGCGTTTTTACGCACAGTTGCTTTTGTTTATGGCTGCAATGCTAGGGATTGTGCTCTCAGAAAACCTGCTGATGATGGTGGTGTTTTGGGAAGTAACCAGCCTCTCGTCATTTTTGTTAATCGCTTATAAGTCAGCCTCACATGAATCTAGAATTGCTGCGCGGATGGCGCTAGTCGTCACAGGTGCTGGTGGTTTGGCCCTGCTTGCGGGCATTTTACTATTAGGTAAGGTTGCTGGTAGTTATGAGCTGACGCAAGTGATTGAAGCCGCTGCGCAAATTAAATCTGACCCTTTATATCCTGCTATCCTCATCTTGGTCTTGCTAGGTGCTTTTACGAAATCGGCGCAATTTCCATTTCATTTTTGGTTGCCGAATGCAATGGTAGCACCTACACCAGTTTCGGCTTATTTGCACTCGGCTACGATGGTTAAGGCTGGTGTATTTTTGCTTGCACGATTTTATCCAGTGCTGTCTGGAACTGATTTGTGGCTGTTTAGCGTGAGTGTCATCGGTGGTGTTACATTGGTTTATGGTGCTTATGTGGCAATGTATCGTAATGATTTTAAGGGCCTATTAGCTTACTCAACGATTAGTCATCTTGGTTTAATTACTTTGCTTTTTGGTTTAAGTACGCCAATGTCAGTGGTTGCGGCAGTGTTCCACACGATCAATCATGCAATATTTAAAGCATCACTTTTTATGGCCGCCGGCATTATTGACCATGAGTGTGGCACGCGTGATATGCGGCGTGTGAATGGCTTGTTTAAGTTGATGCCTATTACTGCAACCTTAGCAATGCTTGCAGCAGGTTCGATGGCCGGTGTGCCATTGCTGAATGGTTTTTTAAGCAAGGAAATGTTTTTTACTGAATCAATTGTGTTTGATGGATTCGGAGGTTCGCACTGGATTTTGCCAATATTTGCGACCATCGCTGGAGTTCTAGCGGTAGCCTATTCAGCACGTTTTATTCACGACGTGTTCTTCAATGGAGAGCCTGTCGATTTGCCGCGTCAGCCTCATGAGCCCTCACGCTGGATGCGTGTGCCAGTGGAGATATTGGTTGTGTTGTGTCTGCTTGTTGGTATTTTCCCCGCTTGGTCTGTGGGTGCTTTGTTAGCCTCTGCTGCAGGTGCTAGCTTGCAATCGTCTTTGCCAATTTATGATTTAAAAATATGGCATGGATTTAATCTCGCATTATTGATGAGTTTGATAGCGTTGGTTGGCGGCGTTGGCCTATATATGATGCGTAGTACATTGGTACATTGGAATAACCAATTACCAACGCTTAGTAGCCGTATGCTTTTTGAACGAGCCCACCAGCACTTAGTTATTAATGCTGAAAAGGTTATGTCTGTGATTGATAATAGATCATTGCAGCGTTACATTGCTGTGTTCTTAGTCTTCGTGTTAATTTACGGCAGTTGGGCGTATGTGAGTGGCGGCAGTAGAGTCAGTGGTGTTTCTCACATGCGATTAGACATTGCCAGCATCATCGCTTTATCTGCATTAGCGTTAGGCGCGCTGGGCGCAACGTTTATGCATCATCGACGCTTATTAAGTATTATTTTAATTAGTGTTGTAGGCTTGGTCGTGGCCTTAGTCTTTTTACGTTTTTCTGCGCCAGATTTGGCATTGACCCAGCTTTCAGTAGAGGTCGTTACTACGGTGCTAATGCTGCTTGCACTGCATTATTTGCCGCAATCTACACCGAAAGAATCGATCAGTTTACGTGTGATGAGGGATGTGTTGCTTGCAGTTGGTGTTGGCCTAGCGATGGCGTTTGTAAGTTTTGCGCTGCTAACAAGCTCATTTAGTACAATTTCTGATTTCTATCTTCAGCAGTCAGTACCTGAGGGTGGTGGGCATAATGTAGTGAATGTCATCTTAGTCGACTTTCGTGGTTTTGATACCTTGGGTGAGATATCCGTGTTAGCAATGGCGGCCCTAGGTGCGCATGCTTTGCTTGATCAGTTACGTATGGTCCAACCCGCACGTGATAGTGCAGGCCGTTTATGGGCTGATGATGTACATCCATTGTTTTTGAAGATGCTAATGCGACCATTATTACCATTAGCGTTAGCGGTGGCAGTCTATATTTTCTTGAGAGGACATCATCTGCCTGGTGGTGGCTTTGTAGCGGGCTTGGTGACTGGCGTTGCATTGATTCTACAATCATTGGCTGGCGGATTCTCATTCGCTGAAGATCGTTTACCGCGATCCTACGCTCCTGCACTAGGGCTAGGCCTTGCTTTTGCTGCTGGGGTAGGTCTTCTCAGTTGGCTTTTTGCTCGGCCCTTTTTGACCAGTACACACGGCCATATTGCAATTCCATTGCTAGGTGATATTGAGTTGGCTTCAGTGATGATCTTCGATTTAGGTGTTTATTTAGTGGTCGTTGCGACAGTCCTGCTAATTCTGACTGAGTTAGGAAGATTAAATGTGAGAGGGGAGAGGGGTTAATGGAGGCGATGCTAGCAGTAGCAATTGGATTGCTCTTTGGGTGTGGTGTCTATCTCATGTTGCGTGCGCGCACGCTCCCAGTGATCCTTGGTTTGGCGCTCATCTCTTATGCAGTTAATTTATTTCTTTTTGCTAGCGGCAGATTAGTGATAAATGCGCCGCCTATCATCCATGCGGATATTAAGCACTATACTGACCCTATCCCTCAGGCATTGGTGCTAACGGCTATTGTGATTGGATTCGGTATGACGGCTTATATTTTAACGCTAGCATTACGTGGGTTGTCAGAGTCTGGTGATGATCATATCGACATGGTAGAAAAGGCTGAGAGCACTTCGTCTACACAAGTAAAAAAGCGTCACTGATGAATCACAGTCCAATTTTGCCAATAATAGTGCCGTTCATTGCTAGCATTATGCTATTGATGATGAATGCTACTCAGCTAAGCTGGCAGAGAGGTGTGAGTGCATTGTCAGTCACGCTATTGTTGGCCGTATCCATAAATTTGTTACTACTTGCTGATCAGTCTGCACCACTTGTTTATGCATTGGGTGAGTGGCAAGCACCTTTTGGCATAGTGCTAGTGGCTGATCGGTTGGCAGCCTTGGCCGTTCTAACTACGGCAGTACTTTCAGCATCGGTCTTGCTATATGCTAGTGGTGGTTTTGACAGCAAAGGTAGGCACTTTCATGCCGTATTTCAATTGCAGTTAGTTGGTATTAATGGCGCATTTTTGACAGGAGATGTTTTTAACCTGTTTGTATTCTTTGAGATTATGTTGCTAGCCTCATATATTCTATTAGCGCATGGTGGTGGCCTTATTAAAAGTCGCGCGGGTTTTGCTTATGTCATACTTAATCTAGCAGGCTCTGCCGTCTTTCTAATCGCACTGGGCTTGATCTACGGGACGCTAGGTACGCTTAATCTAGCTGATATTGCAATACAGCTTAAAACTGTGCCTGCTTCAGAAGCTTCGCTTGTCAGGCTTTCTGGAGCGTTGCTGATGACTGTGTTCTTGCTCAAAGCTGCGGTATTACCACTATCGTTCTGGCTACCACATGCTTACAGCGCGGCAGGTGCGCCAGTAGCCGCTTTGTTTGCAATCATGACTAAAGTAGGGATTGTCGCTATTCTGCATGTACAGATGATCGCTTTTAATGCAGCACCAGTGATGCATGGCTTGCTGGGTAGCTGGTTAATTGTCGCGGCATTAGTAACGATAGTGTTTGCAGCATTAGGCATATTAAGCGCAAAAAGTTTACAGTCGTTGGTTGCTTGGCTCATTTTGGGTTCAGCAGGGCTGTTATTGATTGTACCGTCATTGAATAATGTCGTGATAACAGCGGCTGGCCTTTATTATTTAGTGCAATCAGCGATTGTTGGCGCGGCATTCTTTATGATGGCTGGGTTGATTAGCAATGCACGTGGTCGAGTTGGCGATGCGTTTGTGATGACAACTTGGGTGTCTGATAATAAACTTAAGCTTGGGTACTTCATACTTGCAGCAACAGCGGCTGGCTTGCCACCGTTCTCTGGATTTATTGGCAAGCTCATGTTGCTTTTCGCCGTGAAGGAAAGTGTAATGATGCCGGCAATATGGGCAGTTGTTTTGATAGCCAGCCTTGTTACCACTATCGCACTTGTTAAAGCGGGTAGTCGTTTATTTTGGGAAATGCCAATTGATGGGGATCCATTGTCGCAAGAGCGCTTACCTCCAAACAATAAACGACAGCATTTTGCAACATTTGGTTTAATAGCGATTTCTCTGTTGTTGATTGTATTTGCAAAGCCTTTGTCTGACCTTACACTGCGCGCGGCACAGCAACTACATGCCCCGGAGCAATATATTCACGCAGTCATTCCTCACCATGCGGATATTCAAAGGGGTGTCAGGCCATGAGGCGACTAATTCCTCGACCAGCGTTATCGGTGGTGATTTTTTTGGTATGGACAGCACTGAATAACGCATCTTCCCGCGCACATTTTATTTTAGCGCTCATCTTAGCAGTTGGCTTACCAGTATTAACGCAGCGATTTTGGCCAGAGCGGTCAGAGAAAATAAAATTATTACCAGCTATTCGTTTGTTCGGTATTGTGCTTTGGGATATTTTGATGGCCAGCATTGATGTGGCAAAGTTGGTGCTTGGTCCATTAGATAAAATTAAACCTGCCTTCGTCGAGATTCCCCTAGATATGCAAGACCCATTTGTCGGTACTCTGCTCGCTAGTATTGTCTCGTTGACACCAGGTACAGTTTCTATTGATATAGATCGTTCACGCTGGGTGCTACAAGTACATGCGCTCAATGTTGATGACACTGAGGCATTGATTCACTCAATCAAGACTCGTTATGAACAACCTCTAAAGGAGATATTTTCATGCTAAATACCGCCATACCCATCGCATTTGTGATGATTGGATTAGCGATGATGCTCAGCCTTTATCGAATGGTAATTGGGCCAGATATGACAGACCGTTTGCTTGCGTTAGATACCCTATACATTAACACTGTTGCGCTGATAGTGCTCATTGGAATCGATATGAATAATAGTGCTTACTTTGAATCTGCTCTACTGATTGCCATCATGGGTTTTGTAGGCACAGTTGCTTTATCCAAATATATGTTGCGTGGGAACATAATCGAATGAGTATCTGGCTAGAGTATTTTATCTCGTTTCTGATAATAGTCGGGGCTGGCTTCACGCTACTAGGATCAATAGGCCTAGCAAGGCTACCAGATTTTTTTATGCGAGTGCATGGACCAACTAAAACTACTACGCTAGGGGTAGGCTCGATGGTGATTGCATCGGCCATCTATTTTAGTGTCACAGGTGATGGGGTTAGTTTGCATGAAATAATAGCCACAGTATTTCTATTTATCACTGCGCCAGTTAGCGCACATTTGCTTACAAAAACTGCACTGCATATCACAGCTGGTGCTGGTAGAGCAGATAAGCAGACTTAGTGATCTAGCCTAGCATTCATCTAGACTTAGAACGGTCTTAAGTTATATAAATTCAAGGTGCATTGACGAAAGTGCACCTTGATTCTGTTGAGTGGCTATCTTTTATTTAATTCAACGAATGGTCTTTTTGCTGAGCCAGTGTACAGTTGGCGCGGTCTGCCAATTTTAGCTTCAGGGTCTGAATGCATTTCGGACCATTGTGCAATCCAACCTGCAGTTCTTGCAAGCGCAAAAATCGCTGTAAACATACTGTTTGGAATACCCATTGCACGCATCACAATGCCACTGTAGAAATCTACGTTAGGATAAAGTTTACGTGACACGAAGTATTCGTCTTCCAGCGCAATCTTCTCTAGGGCTAATGCCAGTTTAAACATAGGGTCATTGTTTAGGCCTAGTACATCCAACACTTCATGGCACGTTTTTCTCATGATGGCAGCTCTTGGGTCCATATTGCGGTAAACGCGATGGCCAAAGCCCATGAGCCTGAAACTGTCAGATTTGTCTTTTGCGCGATTAATAAATTCACCAATACGTGAAACGTCACCAATCTCTTCAAGCATGTTAAGTGTTGCTTCATTAGCACCGCCATGTGCTGGACCCCACAGCGATGCAATACCTGCTGAAATACAAGCAAATGGATTTGCACCACTAGAGCCAACTAAACGCACGGTTGAAGTAGACGCATTTTGCTCGTGATCAGCATGTAAGATTAAAATCCGCTCAAATGCTTTTGCTAAGACAGGGTTAGGCACGTATTGCTCACATGGCGTGGCAAACATCATATACATAAAGTTTTCCGCATAATTCAAGTGATTTTGCGGGTACATAAATGGTTGGCCAATATTGTATTTATAGCTCCACGCAGCAATCGTTGGTACTTTTGCTAGTAAGCGATGCGCAGATATCTCACGGTGCTTTGGATTCAAAATATCCATCGAATCAAAATAAAACGCTGATAGTGAACCAACTACGCCCACCATGACAGCCATCGGATGTGCGTCGCGTCTGAATCCGCGGAAAATATTACTGAGTTGGTCATGCAGCATGGTGCTGCCAGTAATCGTGTCAGTAAATTGTTTTTTTTCTGTCACGTTTGGTAGTTCGCCATGCATCAGCAAGTACGCAACTTCTAAGTAATCACAGTGCTCAGCAAGCTCTTCAATCGGATAGCCACGGTGATACAGTAAACCTTGCTCTCCATCAATGAACGTAATGTTAGAGTTGCACGCAGCGGTAGACATAAAACCAGGGTCGTAAGTGTATACCCCATGTTTGCCTAATGTGCGGATATCAACGACATCATTACCTAGTGTTCCTGAGAGCATAGGTAATTCAATTGGTGATTTGCCATTGTCAAAGCTGAGTGTCGCTGTACTTGTATTATTTTTCATGGTGTTTTTGTAGTTCTAATCATCATTTACTGTGATTATACTTTATCAACGCAGGCAGATGAATGATAAAAGCTTACTATGCTTGGTAAATCGCACCTAAAATGCGTAAGCCTCTTGCGCCAGTGACTTCTGGTAAGTTGGCGCTTTCTTGAGATAGACACTTTTTCGCCAGCCATGCAAAGGCAATTGCCTCAACCCAGTCAATGCCCATGCCTAGTTTATCTGTCGTTTCTATGCGCACTGACCCCATGAGTGACTGCAGGTCGCTAGTCAGTAGTTTATTCTTAGCACCACCGCCACAAAGGTATATTTCGTCTGCTTGACCGCAGTATTGTTTGACGGCATTTGCAATAGAGTGCGCACTTAATGCAACCAATGTGCGAGCAACATCATTATGCGCATATTCTTGTGTGGCTAGCCAACGGCTTAGCCATGCATCGTTAAATAAATCGCGGCCTGTACTCTTAGGTGGCTGTGCCGAGAAATAAGGTTCACTTAACATGGTAGATAATAAAGGTTCAATGATATTGCCAGTGCTAGACCATTGACCATCGGCATCGTAGTTTAAGCCTAAATGTTGTTTAATCCATGCATCTAATAGCATATTGCCTGGACCAGAATCAAAACCGAATATCTCACCAGTATTGCTCAGGTAGGTAATGTTGGCGATGCCACCTATATTGATAATTGCTCGATTATGCTTATTGTGAGCAAAAGCATCTTGATGAAATGCGGGTACTAAGGGTGCACCTTGGCCCCCAGCGGCAATATCTCTACTTCTAAAGTCGCTCACAACAGTAATCCCCGTGAGTTCGCTTAGTAATGCGGCATTTCCAATTTGCATGGTAAAGCCTAGCTCTGGACGATGCCTAATGGTTTGTCCGTGACAACCAATCGCGTTCACAGACGTCGCATCAATTTTTGCTGCCGACAATAGCTCATTGACTGCCGTCGCATACAAATGAGCAAGCGTATTGCCGATAAGTGCTGTTTTTTCTAACTCGTTATCTGTTGGGTGTTGTAATGCGAGAATTTGTGTGCGTAAATCTGCTGAGTAATCAACAAAGTGAGTTTTAAGTAGCTGGGGTTGTTGCAGGTGGTTGAACGTGACCAACGCAACGTCAACACCATCTAGGCTAGTGCCCGACATCAACCCGATGAAAAGCTGGCTAGCCATGATGGTGTCTAACTAAGGTGAACTATTCTAATGCGGCGATGTTGCTTGTGCCTAGTAGTCTAAGCTGAGCCATCATTTGGTTGCTAATAGTCTCAAATTGAGCCTTATTGCCGCCCTGAATTGTATTGTTCTTTGGTAATGCCACTTTCATTGGGTCTTGATGCTTACCATTGATTAAAAACTCATAATGCAAATATGGGCCAGTCGCCACACCGCTCATGCCCACAAAACCAATCATTTGACCTTGTGTGACTTTTGATCCGCGACGTAGCTCTGGCGCAAAGCGTGAAAGATGGCCGTAAACTGTACTGATGCCATTATCATGTTTGAGGATGATGACATTGCCGTAACCACCTTTAGTGCCTACAAAATCAACAACCGCATCAGCCGAGGCTTTGATACGTGTGCCAGTGGGTGCCGCAAAGTCTACCCCCTTGTGTGCACGCATTCTTTGCAGCACAGGGTGAAACCTAGCTACGCTAAAGCCAGAGCTCACTCGGCTGAACTCTAAAGGTGAACGTAAAAACGATTTATGAATACTTTAACCTTCTGGTGTGTAGTATTGCATTTGATTATTGCTATCTCGGAAGCCCACAGCTCGGTACACTTTGCCGTTGTTCACAAATTCAGCAGCTAACACCTCACCTGATTTAATCAACTCACCTTGATCGTAACTACCTTCATAAATGACATTGAATCGGTCACCACGACGTAAATCAGTATGAAAGTTAATTTCACTTTCAAAAATATCTGCGAGCTGGATAGCAATATGGTCTGGAATGTTGGCGGCATCGGTTGCGCCAAATAATGAGCTATTGATTTTTGCTGATTTTAATACTGGGCGAATTTCTAAAATGCGCTCATCTTGATGAGCCTCGTAGCCATCAGCAGTTTTAGTAATCGTTAAAAACTGATCGGCACTGATTTGATATTCAAAATGAAACAGATTTCCATCCGTATCGGTTTCCGATTTTACTTGGCGGCCAGGGATGATTGATCGTGCAATTTCACTAGCAACGCTATCTGAGCGAATAAACTCAAGTGCATCACGATTGCGAATGTTGAGTCTGGTTAGAACACTCTGTAATGTGTCATCTCTACGTACATAATCTTTATACCAAAATTTTTCTGCTAAGTTGGCCTCATCATTTAATGCTTGGTCAAGTGTTGGTAAGCTCACTTCTTCAACCACCATAGAAGTGGCGATATTCGTGGTTAAGGTTTGAGGTGCAATACCAAAAGCTGTGTAAATACCAAATAATGGTAAGCAAGAAATCGCCAATATCCAGCGCAACTTAAATTTACGCTCTGTAAGGCGCTGCAACTTGCGTTCAGCTTTATTGGCGTTTTGCGTTAAAATAGAATCTTGGGTTGATTGGTGATGATTGGGCTCGTTGATATACACGGGCTAACCTTTACTTAATTATTTCAGCTCTTGATACTAACAGAAAATTAAGTTTATACAAATAAACTAGCGGTAAAAAATAATAGAGTTTAAGGACGTTAAAACGTGAATATTGAAATCAGCCAACAGCTCGCAGTAATCAAACGCGGAGCAGATGAACTGTTAATCGAAGCCGAGTTGGTCGAGAAGCTTAAAAAAGGTCAGCCATTAAGAGTTAAAGCTGGCTTTGACCCTACGGCGCCAGACTTGCATCTCGGACATACTGTACTTATTAATAAGCTTCGTCAGCTGCAGGAGCTTGGGCATCATGTATTGTTTTTGATTGGCGACTTCACTGGGATGATTGGCGACCCAACAGGTAAGAGCGCAACGCGTCCGCCGTTGACTGCTGAACAGGTGCAGGAAAACGCAAAGTCATACACTGCTCAAGTATTTAAGATATTAAAGCCAGAGCAAACAGAAGTTGTATTTAACTCTAAATGGCTCACTGAGCTTGGTGCTGCTGGCATGCTTAAGTTGGCAGCCAGTCACACCGTTGCACGTATGTTAGAGCGCGACGACTTTTCTAAGCGCTTTAAAGGTAACCAGCCAATTGCGATTCATGAGTTCCTTTATCCCTTATTACAAGGCTATGACTCTGTTGCATTGAGTGCTGATCTTGAGTTGGGTGGTACAGACCAAAAATTTAACTTGCTGATGGGACGTGAACTACAGAAGCAAGCAGGACAGAGTCCGCAATGTGTACTTACGATGCCTCTGCTAGAAGGTTTGGATGGCGTTAATAAAATGTCTAAATCTTTAGGTAACTATATAGGTATCGCAGAAGCCCCAGAAATCATCTTCGCTAAAATCATGTCAATCTCTGATGAATTAATGTGGCGCTATATAGAGTTGCTTTCGTTTGAGTCATTGGAAACCATTGCGCAATGGAAAGCTGATGTGGCGGCAGGTGCAAACCCTAGAAACGTTAAGGTTCAGTTTGCGCAAGAAGTAGTTACGCGCTTCCACAGTAAAGAAGACGCAGATAAAGCCTTGCTGGATTTCCAAACGCGGTCAAAAGGCGGCATACCAGACGATATTCCGCAAGTAGAGGTTGTCGCAGAGTCGGATGCTATAGGTATTGCTCAACTGTTGAAGTTAGCCGGACTGGTAGTGAGTACTTCTGAAGCCTTCAGGTCTATTGAACAAGGTGGTGTTAAATTAGACGGTGAAAAAGTGACAGATAAGGCTTTGACAGTCAAAAAAGGTAGTGCTGTGGTTGCGCAAGTAGGTAAGCGTAAATTCGCAAATGTAACAATTATGTAACAGATTCAAAATAGGGGTTGACCAAAGTTTAAAGCGCTGTAGAATGCGCACCTCGCTGACGAAACAACGTTAGCGAAAAGTAGAATGTAGTAGAAGGCGTAGTAAAAAGTACGGTTAATTTTAATTAGTAAATATTACGAAATTAAGGTTGACGAGCGTTAAAAGCTCTGTATAATGCGCACCTCGTTAACGCAAAGCGTAACGACGGAAACAAAAAGTTCTTTAACAATATAACA
>Ga0160183_121206_pt1 | contig 14156 bp, 14 predicted proteins | sample met14sb_FD_108562 | JGI IMG/M metagenome (GOLD analysis project Ga0160183, IMG submission 108562) | Synthetic bacterial communities of pure cultures from sediment of Lake Washington, USA, under high oxygen condition - MT... | ecosystem: Engineered > Modeled > Simulated communities (microbial... >...
CCTCACAGTTATTTTTATAAGAACATATAGCTGCTAACCCAACCGCTTTAACCACTACATGTTGGGCCGGGATAATAGCACAGTTCATTCTGTTTGCTAGCCTGTTTATAGCGGTTTTTATGGTTTTTTCGGTGACGAAAAAATGCCGCTGCGGCCTTATTCGACGCTGACTAGCAGCTTGTCCAGCCATGCGCTGGGCAGCAGCCGTTTCAACCAGGCAAACAAATGCGTGGGCACCGTCACCCGGTAGCGAATTTTCGGCCGATTCGACTCCAATGCATGCGCCACTTTTTCAGCGACTGCACTAGCCGGTAACGTGAAAGGTGCCGCCGGGCCGGGCTTTTGCAGCCGGGCTTCCATGGCTTTGTAGGTGTCTTTATGAAAACTATGCTCGGCATCGATATGTTTTTGATACAAAGCAAAGGCATTTTCCCGGAAACGGCTTGCTATCGGTCCCGGTTCGATCAACACGATATGAATGCCGGTGCCGCGCAATTCCAAGCGCAAGGTGTCCGCCAAGCCTTCCAACGCGAATTTGCTGGCGTTATAGGCGCCGCGAAACTTCATCGCCACGAACCCTAGTACCGAGCTGTTATAGATCACCCGGCCATGACCCTGTTTGCGCATCAGCGGTAATAGCAGGTTGGTTAATTCGTGGGTGCCGAACAGATTGGTTTCGAATTGGTGACGCAGCACATCCCTGCTCAAATCTTCCACGGCGCCGGGCTGGCCGAAGGCACCGTTGTTGAACAGTGCATCGATCTTGCCGTCGGTCAGCGCGATTAATTCGTTTACCGCGCGTTGAATGCTCGGCGAATCCGCCAAATCAAGTTGCAGACATTCGAAGCCGTCACCACGCAAACGCTCTACATCCTCAGGCTTACGCGCGGAGCAAATCACCCGATGGCCGCGCTGTTTCAAAAACAGAGCGGTGTGATAACCGATGCCGGAAGAGCAGCCGGTGATAAACAGCGTTTTGCCGACCATCATGGTTGAACGAGATCAGCCTCGTTGAACAAAAAGGTTTTGCCGCTGCTGCAATTTATCAGAAAATTTAGCTGGTCCGGTTTGCTCTTCCCAGTGAGTTCATCGGTTTCGATGCGTTGACACTCGCCGCTGGCTAAAGCTTTTTGTGCGGCCAGCCTGCGGAATTTTTCGACATCCGGCAGGCGCGTTTCGAAGGGTTTGACTTGCGCGGGTAGTTTTTCCGGGTCGTAAGGTGGAATGGCGAATGCGGAAAATTGCATGGGGTTTTGCTTGATCAGAGTCTGTGTCATTTCACTCTGAACTCGGGCATCTTGTTTATTTTTTGCGATGGCGTCGAGTTTGGCCTGGTGCTCGGCTTGTTCCTGCGCAGACTGCTGCTTTTTCAATTCGGCTTCTGCGGCTTGCTGCCTTTCCAGCGCATTTAAATCAACACTGCTGCCGGTTTTGGTATTCATTTGCACCGCTTTGTGCTCCACCGTGCAGGGTGACGATTGATAATTCGTGTGGCCGCTGGCATCAGTGCATTTAAATACCCCTGCCCAACTATCCGCGGACAGACACAGGGCAAAAACGAAGAACAGATTTTTCATTGGATTCCTGTTGATTAATCGCCGAAACAAAACTATTACTCAGCTCGCGATCAGTGTAAATAAATTTTTTCTATTGCCCAGTGCCAGCCTGGCATCGCGCAAAAAATCGGTGGTTTTTGCCGGCTATTAATTTCCGGAAGTGAGCTCGACGGCGAAGTGTATCAGTCTTTTCAGCAATATCCAGCCGCTTAAAACGCAGATGCAGCCATGTTCGCCGCGAAAGCACTTGAGCGAAATACACGCTGCTTTTTCTCGGAATCCTTGGGCGATAAAGCCACCCCTTATCTCAAACTGAACACGCAGATGGCTAAAGGCATACAGCGCCGGGAGCTTATCCGGCATGTACAAAACCGTGTAGCTGGCTGGTAGCCGCGCAACTCTTCTCATGGTGATCGACCAGCCATTTTGCCGCACCTCTAAAGCTCTCGGCTGCCTCCATCACGACTCATGAAACACAGCCATGACAGTCGTATTCATCAAGCCGGCAAGTTATACTGCCCGCCAATTTTCGACCTAAGAGCGCTATGCAACCTTATCTGGATCTTCTCGCCGACATCATGAGTAACGGCATCGACAAAAGTGACCGCACCGGCACCGGTACTCGCTCAGTGTTCGGTCGGCAGATGCGTTACAACTTGGCGGACGGTTTTCCGTTGCTTACGACTAAGAAGTTACATTTCAAATCCATTGCGTATGAATTGTTGTGGTTTTTACGCGGCGATACCAATATCCAATATTTGAACGATCACGGCGTAACGATTTGGGATGAGTGGGCCACGCCAGACGGCGAGTTGGGGCCTGTCTATGGTGCGCAATGGCGTAACTGGCTGGGGCCGGATGGCGAGAGCTACGATCAGATGCAAATTTTGTTGGACGGTTTAAAAAATAAACCGGATTCGCGCCGACACATCGTCAGCGGCTGGAATGTGGCATTTTTGCCGGATGAAACCGTCGGTCCGCGCGAGAATGCCGCAGCCGGGCGAATGGCCCTGCCACCGTGCCATGTGTTGTATCAGTTCTATGTCGCTAACGGCAAATTGTCCTGCATGATGACGCAGCGCAGTGCCGATTGCTTTTTAGGGGTGCCTTACAATCAAGCCAGTGTGGCCTTGTTAACGCATATGCTGGCACAGCAATGCGACTTAGAAGTCGGTGAGTTAATCATGTCGTTCGGTGACGTGCATATCTATCGCAACCATTTTGAGCAAGTTGCATTGCAACTTAGCCGGCAACCCTTGACACCGCCGCGGCTGCAATTAAAACGCCGGCCGGAATCGTTATTCTCCTATGAATTTGCCGACTTTGAACTGCTGGATTATCAGGCACATCGACATATCGCCGGTGCGGTTTCAGTTTAGGGAAGTAGATAGAGACGCTGAATTTTGCGTCTCTACCTATTTGATCGCAAATGGATCTATTGATTAGCGGTTAAGAATCTACTTGTTGCCCGCCTTGATATGGTCAACGGCTTCTTCTGCCGCTTTGGTAGCGACATCGGCATGTCCCATTTTGCCGTGTTCAATTGCGCTTTCCAGGGATTTTACCCCGGCATCGAGATGCGTTTTAGATTCGCCCTTGGCGACTTCAGCACCTTTCTTGGCATGGGTTAAGGCCGCTTCGGCATGCTCCACCAAGACGGGGCTATGGCCGGCTTTGCCGTGGGTGACAGCCTGTTCGGCATGCTTCAAGGCTTCGGTAGCATGTTCTTCGGCGAATACACCGGCACTCGCGAGCAGTAATGCACTAATGGTAATGGCAGTAAATGTTTTCATAATTCCCCCGAATTGAATTGTTGTGGTTTTCCGCACCCATTCTGAGTGCTAGCTAGTGACTTGATGCGCGCGAGTTTGGTTCCAAACTAAATGCGACAATTTAGTTGACTCGTTACTTAGTTCCTTTAGTGAACAAGTAACGACGCCACCAATATTTGCCTTGCAAGCCGGGAGAATCCTGGAAAGCTTGGCTTTGTATCCCTTTTTGAGCATGAATAACGAAAAACGCCTACAGATATTCCAGCGCTTGGCCGAAGCCACGCCGAATCCGACCACCGAACTGAATTTCACTACCCCGTTCGAATTATTGGTGGCGGTGGTATTGTCGGCGCAAGCGACCGATAAGGGCGTCAACAAGGCGACTGCCAAATTGTTTCCCGTGGCCAACACGCCGCAAGCGATCCTGGCTTTGGGTGAAGACGGTTTGAAGGAGCACATCAAAACCATCGGCTTATTCAACAGCAAGGCGGCAAATGTCATAAAACTTTGTCAGACTTTGCTGGAAAAGCATGGCGGCGAAGTGCCGCGCGAACGGGAAGCGTTGGAGGCGCTGGCCGGGGTGGGCCGCAAAACGGCGAATGTGATTTTAAACACCGCATTTGGGGAGCCGACCATCGCCGTAGATACGCATATTTTCCGGGTCGCCAATCGCATCGGCCTGGCGCCGGGCAAAAATGTCCTGGAAGTGGAGCGCAAATTGGAAAAAACCGTGCCCAAGCAATACAAGAAAGACGCGCACCATCTGCTGATTCTACACGGCCGGTATATTTGTGTGGCCAGGAAGCCGCGTTGCGGCGCTTGCTGCATCGCCGATGTCTGTGAATTTAAGGCAAAGAATTTAGACTGAATATGCAATAATCAGAGTAGAGCAATAAGGATTACGCATCAGTCGTAAGCCCCGGTAGTAATGTGCCGGAGCACCATAAATAAAAATTAAACGAGAGGATAAACGCATGAAAAAATTTAATAAATCTCCGCTGGCCGCTGCGATGGGCGGTGCGCTTTTGTCCGGCATGGCTGTCAACGCGCAGGCCGATGCCAACCCATTCGCCGTTTCCGAGTTGTCTAGCGGCTATATGCAAGTTGCGACGTCGCATGCAGAGCATTCAAACGGCAAAATCAGTCAGGGCGCGTGTGGCTCTAATGCAATGGACGGCAATGGCATCAAAAAAAGTGAAACCAAAAAAGCTGAAGCGAAAAAAACCGAAGGCTCATGCGGCGAAGGCATGTGCGGCGGCATGATGAGTGGCGGCAAAATGAAAAAAGGCATGGAAAGCGCTTGTGGCGCGATGATGAAGGGTAAGGAAGGCGCTTGCGGCATGGGCATGATGACCGGCGGCGGCATGATGAGTATGGGCAGCATGGGTGGCATGGATCACGGCGCCGACAAGCCTAAGAAAGCCGAAGAAGGCAGTTGCGGTGCCATGATGGGTGGTGACAAAAAAGCCGGCGAACATAGCTGCGGCGCCATGATGAAAAACGAAGAAGGTAGTTGCGGGAGCAAAATGGATGCAGACAAAGCAGCCAGCCATTAATTTCGATTCATCGCCAATAGACCGACACTATGGATTTTAATGATTTACAGCAGCTAGTTATCGATTACGGCTATTTAGCCTTGTTTATCGGTACGTATCTGGAAGGTGAAACCATTCTGGTCATCGCCGGCTTTTTAGCGCACGGCGGCTATTTGCAATTGGAATGGGTGATGCTGACGGCGTTTTTGGGTACCTTTGCCGGCGACCAGACCTTTTTCTATCTGGGCCGTTGGAAAGGCATCGCCTTTCTGGAGAAACGTCCGCTCTGGCATAGCAAAACCGACAAGGTTTTCGATTTGCTGCACAAGCATCAGATCCCGGTGATATTGGGATTTCGCTTTCTCTACGGCGTACGTAACGTCACGCCGTTTGTGATCGGGGCCAGCAAGATTCATCCCTTGAAGTTTTTCTTGCTGAATTTTCTCGGCGCCGGGATTTGGGCGATAGCCGTCGGTTATCTGGGCTACACCTTCGGCCAATTTGCCGAGTCCATCATGGGTCAGGTCAAAAAATACGAAATGTATATCCTGGGCGTATTGGTGGCGATTGGTTTAGCCTTATTCTGGCGTTCTACCCACAAACCGGAAACACCGGAAGAGTAAGTCATGGATAGCGTTCGCAATCTCGTTCACGGTGCCGGCTTAGGCTTACGGCGTTCGTTTTTGAGCGAGATTTTCGAGTCGCCGCTGGCCCATGTCGGCTTTTACGAAGTGGCGCCGGAAAACTGGATGACCATCGGTGGCAAGTTCGGCAAACAGTTTCGCGCCATGACCGAGCGTTTTGATTTTGTCTGTCATGGCCTGTCGCTGTCGATAGGTAGCAGCGATCCTCTCGACGAGCAATTCGTGCACGATTTGAAAGTGTTCATGCGCGAGCACGGGATCAAATTCTACAGCGAACACCTTAGCTATTGCAGCCATGGCGGGCATTTATACGATTTGATGCCGATGCCATTCACCGAAGATGCTGTCAAGCATGTTGCCGCGCGTATTCGCAGGGTGCAGGACATTCTGGAACAGCGCATGGCCATCGAAAACATTTCTTATTACGCCTCGCCGGGCCAGGAAATGGCCGAAATCGATTTTTTCAACGCGGTAGTCAGTGAAGCCGACTGCGATGTGCTGATCGACATCAACAATATCTACGTAAACAGCATCAATCATGGCTACGATGCCGAAGTCTTTCTGCGGGCCATGCCTGCCGAACGCATCGCTTACGCGCACATCGCCGGCCATTATGTGGAAGCAGAGGATTTTCTGGTCGATACCCACGGCGCGCCGGTGATCGATCCCGTCTGGACTTTGTTGGGCAAGGCTTACGAGCTGTTCGGCGTGTTCCCTACCCTGCTGGAGCGGGATTTCAACATTCCCTCCTTGCTTGAATTAAGCCAGGAAGTCGATACCATCCAAGCCATTCAGCAGCACTATGCGGCTGGTCGGCAAAAACAGGTAGCCTGATGGCTGCCGATTTTCAGGCTACCCAAAGCCAGTTTGCCGCGTATATTCGCGATCCGCAAAACAATCCGCCGCCGGCAGATGTCGAGCCGCGGCGTATGGCGATGTATCGGGAATTGTTTTTCAACAATATCGACAGTTTTATTGCCAGTAATTTTCCGGTATTGCGAGCCATCCTGAATGATGCGCAATGGCAGGAAATCACTCAGGATTTTTTTACCCGGCATCGCTGCGAAACACCCTATTTCTCGGAAATTGCCGAAGAGTTTTTAGCGTATTTACAAAACGAACGAAATAATCCGGACGATTATCCATTTCTGTTGGAATTGGCACATTACGAATGGGTGGAAATGGCTTTGTCGATTGCCAAGGACACACCAATATTGGGTGACAGCGATTTTCTGGATAAGTTGTTGCCGCGCAGCATCGCGTTATCGCCCTTGGCCTGGCCGTTACTTTACCGTTATCCGGTACAGGCAATAGGCCCCGGCTTTTTGCCGCTGGAACCGCCGGAGCAAACCACTTGCTTGATCGTTTACCGCGACAATCTCGACTGCGTGCATTTTCTGAAAACCACCGGTTTGACCATACGCTTGCTGCAAATTTTGCAGGATGAAGGGCCGATGACCGGCGAGCAGTGCTTGCAAGCGGTTGCCACGGAATTCCCGCAACTGGATAGCCAAGCCTTAATGGCCGCCGGCCCGCCGATGCTGCGGGAGCTGGCCGAGAAAGGTATTCTTATTCCGGCTGTTGCCGCTTAAAGCTATGCACCCAGACTAGTCCGTCCTCGTTCCACTCCATGCCGCTGTGCATTTTCAATATTAAATCCTTATACATTGCCAGATTCGGATAACCCTCCGCCCGGGCGTCCGCGTCGCTCATATCGCCTATTCTTTGGCGCTCCACGCTAGTTACTTCAAATACGACGTCTTCCAATACAAAGGTTTCGCCGGGGTAGGCATATAAACCGTCGCGGCGTTGCTGGGTTTTGTCGCCGGCCAGCGTTGCCGCCACTAATTTGGGGTGTCGGACCAAACGGTCGATGCTGCAAGATTTTTCGGGATATTCAGTCATGAAAGCGGATGTCCTTGTAGTACGGGATAAAACAGCTTGGCACTTTAAAAGCCTTAAACACGCATTGCAAGCGACTTCCGTTAGCAGTTTCGCAAATTAATCATAAGTTGTGGGACTAACCCTACATTTTGTCGGTAGCTTTCTAGATAAACCGAATTTTCCTGCCTATACTTTTTTCCACATTGAATTTCCAGGCCACTGAACCGAAATGATCGGCGGCAGAGGGCTGCGAAATCATAAAAAAACCAGGGAGATTACGCCAAAATGTCTATATTCCAATTTGCGGTAATGATTTGCGTTGCATTGATGTCGGCAGGAATAGCCGCTTGGGTGACCAAAAAACGCTGTGTTGCCGCTACGCAAAATACCTTGACTGACAAGGCCCCCGCCTTATCGGTAGCCGAAATAGAAAAATATATTTCCGGTCTGGATCGGTTTGCCGAGCAAGTCACGCCGGTATGGGCAGCACAAATCGATTCGACCCGGCAACAAATCGAGCAGGCGATTACGTTGTTGACTCAACGCTTTGCCGGGATTACCAATAATCTGGAAGCGGCTTTAAGATCCTCCCATTCCACTCTCGGTGGCAACGGCGAAGAAGTATTCGTAAACAGCAACACCAATTTGCAAAAAGTGGTGAGCTCCATGGATGCGGCATTGCAGGAAAATTTGGCGGTTTTGCAGAAAATTCGCTCCTTGGCGGGCTTTATTGATGAACTTAAGCAGATGGCCAAGGAAGTGGCGCGGATTGCCGAACAAACCAATCTGATTGCCTTAAACGCCGCTATCGAAGCGGCTCGGGCTGGCGAAGCAGGCCGCGGTTTTGCCGTGGTGGCGGACGAGGTTAGAAAGCTATCCAACTTGTCCGGTGAAACCGGTAAGCAGATCGGCTCCAAAGTCGAGCAAGTTAGCTCTGCTATTCAAACCGCGTTGCTAGCGGTGGAAAAAAGCGCGCAAAACGAGGCCGAAGCGGTCTCCGCTTGTAACAGCAATATTCAATCGGTAATGGATAACCTGCATGACGTGTTTACCAAATTGCAGGGCTATTCAAGCAACTTAAGCCATTCGGCGCAGGCCATAAAAGGTGAGATAGACGAATCCTTGGTGCATTTTCAATTTCAAGACCGGATCGGCCAAATTCTGCAACACGTCAAAGACAGCATTGCCGATTTCCCCAAACAGCTCAATCGCAGTCATGCCGGCGGTGTATTTGCGTTGCGGCCGATAGATGCGGACCACATTTTAAGCGGCTTGACCAGCACCTACACCATGGAATCCGAACACCACGCCCATGGTCATGGCAATCGGGCCGTTGAACCTCAAACACAAGAGATTACTTTTTTCTAGGATATTAAGCATATGGCAAAAACGATATTGGTAGTAGACGATGCGGCGTCGGTCCGTCAGGTAGTAGGTATTGCGCTGAAAGGCGCCGGTTATGAAGTAATAGAAGCGTGCGACGGCAAGGATGGGCTAAGTAAGCTCAACGGCCAGAAAATTCACCTCATCATATCCGATGTCAATATGCCGAATATGGACGGCATTACCTTCGTGAAGGAACTTAAACAGCTGCCGGCCTATAAATTTACCCCGGTCATTATGCTGACCACCGAATCCCAGGAAGGCAAAAAGCAGGAGGGCCAAGCTGCGGGCGCCAAAGCCTGGGTGGTCAAACCGTTTCAGCCGGCGCAAATGTTAGCGGCCGTTTCCAAGTTAATTTTGCCTTGATCGGAGTATGAACAGCGGTCGTTAATCCCGTTTCCGCCGATTCATATAAGTACCTCTGTCTATGTCTAGCGAGATCGTCCATGCCCAGCCTAACCATTAAAGACGAATTAACCATCTACAACGCGGCAGATCAGAAATCCAATCTGCTGATGTTTCTAACGGCTGGGGATGATTTGGAGATCAATCTTGCCAACGTCACCGAAATCGATACTGCCGGCCTACAGTTGTTGATTCTAATTAAACGCGAAGCCGCGCATTTGGGTAAGAGCTTGCGTTTCGTGATGCACAGCAAAGCCGTGTTGGATGTGCTGGAACTGGCAAATCTGACGGGCACTTTTGGCGATCAGGTCGTGCTGACCCAAAACTAAGGAGTATGCGAAATGAGTTTTGATGACCAAATGCGTGATGCGCTGAAGACTTTTGTGATTGAAAGTCTGGAGTTGTTGCAAGACATGGAAGACGGCTTACTCGGGCTGGAAGACGATCAAGATCCATCCGAACGGATTAACGCCATTTTCCGAGCCGCACATACCATTAAGGGGTCGGCGGGATTGTTCGGTCTGGATCATATCGTTGCCTTCACCCACGTGGTGGAAAGCGTGCTTGATACCTTGCGCGACGGAAAGTTGAGCGTTTCGCCGGAACTGGTCGCCATTCTGCTACCTTGCTGTGACCATATGATTGAACTGATTCAAGCGGTGGCCGACGGTGAAGTAAACGCCAACCCGGCGATGACCAATGCCGAACGACAATTACTAGATGGCTTGGAGTCTTTCTTGAAGCCTGAGCCCAAGCAGGCGATGACGACTGTGCAGCAAGCTAGCGAACCGCTCGAAGCCAGCGGTGGCGGCGTAATCGACAGCGGCAATTGGCATTTGTTTATTCAATTCGGCGAAAACTGTCTACGCGACGGTATGGATCCCTTGTCTTTCATCCGCTATTTGGCAACGCTAGGCGAGATTATGTCGCTGACTACTTTCAGTCATGCGATGCCGGATGCCGAAAGCATGGATCCCGAGAGCAGTTATCTGGGTTTTGAAATTGTCCTAAAAAGCGACGCAGACAAAGCCGCTATCGAAAGCGTGTTCGATTTTGTTCGCGAAGGCAGTTACATCCACATTTTGCCGCTGGAAGACAAAATCCCCTACTACGTCGAACTGATCAATTCGCTGGGCGAAGACAATGCCCAACTCGGCGAGCTGTTGCTGAAAAGCGGGGTCATTACCCAACGTGAACTACAAGAAGGCCTCAACGCGCAGCAGGCGCAAGTCCCGCAACCGAATACCCGCCTTGGCGAAATCTTGGTCGATCAACAAGTGGTACAGCAGCCGTTGGTGAATGCGGCACTGGAAAAGCAGCAGCAGATTAAAGACAACAAAGCCCGAGAAAACCAAACCATACGGGTAGACGCCGAGCGCTTGGACAAACTAATCGATGTGATAGGCGAACTGGTTATTTCGGGTGCGGGTGTCAATCTGCGTGCCTTACAGACCAGCGATTCCGCGCTATTGGAAGCCACCAGCGAAATGATGCGCTTGGTCGAAGAAGTGCGCGACGGTGCATTGCAACTGCGGATGGTGGCGATAGGTGCCACATTCAGCCGCTTCCAGCGAGTGGTGCGCGATGTCGGCAAAGAACTGGGCAAAGATATTGCCTTGGTCATTACCGGCGGCGACACCGAAGTGGATAAATCGGTTGTCGAAAAAATCGGCGATCCGCTGATGCACTTAGTCCGCAACGCCATGGACCACGGTATCGAGTCTGCCGAAGTCCGCGCCGCGCGCGGCAAACCCAGTCGCGGTGAGCTCAGATTAAACGCCTACCACGAGTCGGGCAGCATCGCCATAGAAGTTAGCGATGATGGCGGTGGTCTGGATCGTGATCGAATTTTGGCAAAAGCCATCGAAAAAGGTTTGGTGCAAGCCGACGCCAAACTAAGCGACCATGAAATTTACAGCTTGATTTTCGAACCCGGCTTTTCAACCGCCAGCCAAATCTCCAATCTGTCCGGGCGCGGTGTCGGCATGGATGTGGTCAAACGGAACGTGACCGATTTACGCGGCGACATCGAAGTTGAAAGCAGGCCGGGTCAAGGTTCCACTATCCGCATTCGTTTACCACTGACATTAGCCATCATTGATGGGTTTTTGGTGGGTGTAGGTAAATCGTCATACGTGATTCCTCTTGACCGGGTTGTCGAGTGTCTGGAGTTGTCCGGCGATTTGATTGACAGGGATTACATGGATTTGCGCGGCGAAGTGCTGCCTTTTATCCGCTTGCGCGATCTGTTCAACATCAGCGGAGATCAACCGCGCAGACCGAATGTCGTCGTGGTGCATGCAGCGGGTGTCAAGACGGGGCTAGTCGTTGATCGCTTAATCGGCGAGTTTCAGACAGTGATCAAGCCGCTTGGCAAGTTATTCGGACATGTGGAAGGGCTGGGAGGATCCACGATCTTGGGCAGTGGCGAAGTGGCGTTAATTTTGGATGTACCTGTCTTGGTGAGCGCCTTTGAACACAAGCTTCAGGGCAATATGCACTTGGCCCAGGCTTGAGCCCAATTGGAAAAAAGCCAATTACATACTATGGAAAATAGCCATGAGAAATAATCAACCCGTTACTGACGTCGAATTACACTTTTCCGAAGAAGACATTCTCACCTCTACCACCGATTTGAGTGGCTATATCACCAGCGTCAGCCCGGCTTTCATCAAGCTGAGTGGCTTCACTGAACAGGAGTTACTGGGGCAGCCGCACAACATTGTACGCCACCCGGATATGCCGGAAGAGGCCTATGAATGGATGTGGCGAACCATAGAGTCCGGCTGTACTTGGCGCGGATTGGTAAAAAACCGTTCCAAAAATGGCGATTTCTATTGGGTGGAAGCCAATGTCGCGCCAATTTACAACGAAGGCCAGATGATTGGTTACCGGTCTATCCGCTTCAAGCCAGCACGCAGCGAAGTTGATGCGGCGGCCGCGCTATATGCCGATATCAAAGCCGGTCGCGTTAAAAACCCCTTTAAAGAGGGAAAGATTTCTAGCGTATTTAGCAAAATTAAGCTCTGGCAAAAGTTTGTTGCCTTAGTGGTTCTGGCTATTGCTATGTTCGCAGTGCCAACCTACTTTTTGATAAATGACAATATCGCAGACAAGGATTTCGCATTAAAGGAAAAACAAGGTGTCGATTACTCTACGGAGACCATCAAACTGATGCAACTGGTGGTAGAGCACCGTGGCTTGAACGCGATGGTAATCGCCGGCAACACACAGGAAGCGAGCCGCCGGGAGGCGAAACGCAACGAAGTCAATCAGCAAATCGCCGGTATCTCCGCATTGGACGGACGGTTGGCAGAATTAAAGCTGACTTTGGCCTGGCAAGCGCTCAGGGAAAAATGGCAAGAGCTGGCGGCTTCGGCTAGCAAATTTGATGCACAAACCAATCTTGCAAAGCATGGCGAATTCATTAGTCAATTGCACGCTTTTAACCGCAAAGTGGCTGATGCATCGGGACTAGGATTGGATCCGGAAGCCGATACCTATTACGCTCAAGTGTTGGCAATCAGTTTATTTCCTGAGCTGTCCGAACAATTGGGTATGCTCAGAGGCGTGGGATCTCCGATTTTGCAGCGAAAAGCCGTGACTGTTGCAGAAGCCGCTTACCTGCGAGCATTAATCGCGAATGCTGAAGAAACCCTAGCGATGATGGACGAGAATATTCCCAAAATCGGCAGCATGAACCCCGCACTCCGCACGGATTTGCAAAAAGCCACCGCCTTAGCCAAGCAAGCACTGACCTTGACTGAAACGGAAATTTTACAACGCGGGCAACTTGAGCTTGCCGGCAGCGATTATTTCAACAGCTTGACGCAGGCTATCCAACAAAACTTCTCGTTAGCAGGCGGATTTAGCAAGTTGCTATATGCCGGTTTGGATGCCCGTTTGGCGCGATTAGGCGGCACTATCAACACTACGATGATAGTCGTGTCCTTGTTCTTGTTGGGTTTCCTGGCGATGAGTTGGTACATCGTCATGGGGGTGCTCCGCCCTGTCAATGCCATGATTCATGCCATGACCTTGTTCGGGCGCGGCCAAATGCCGCAAAACGATAGCCATAACTACGGCTTAGAATTCAATCAACTGAATGAGGGTGTCAAAGCCGCAGTATTTTCCGTGCAATCTTTGATTGCCGATGCCGTCATGCTGTCCCACTCAGCTGTAGAAGGACAGCTGTCCACCCGTGCAGATGCGACTAAACACCAGGGTGATTATCGAAAAATCGTCGTAGGTGTTAACGACACGCTGGAAGCCGTGATCGGCCCTTTGAACGTCGCCGCCGAGTACGTCGATAACATCTCTAAAGGCGCCATCCCGGCGAAAATCACCGACACCTACAACGGCGATTTCAACAACATCAAAAACAACCTGAACAACTGTATCGACGCGATCAGCAGCATGGTGGCCGAAGCCGCTGCGTTGGAAAAAGCCGCCATCGAAGGCCGCTTAGCCACCCGTGCCGACGCCAGCCAATACCAAGGCGATTACCGCAAGATTGTCGAAGGCGTCAACAACACCCTGGATGCGGTGATCGGACCTTTGAACGTCGCGGCCGAGTACGTGGACAACATCTCTAAAGGCGCGATCCCCACCAAAATCACCGACACCTACAACGGTGATTTCAACACCATCAAAAACAATCTGAACAACTGTATCGACGCGATTTCCAACATGGTGGCCGAAGCCACGAATCTGGAAAAAGCGGCGATTGAAGGCCGTCTGGCTACCCGTGCCGACGCCAGCCAATACCAAGGCGACTATCGGAAAATCGTCGAAGGCGTCAACAACACCCTGGACGCGGTGATCGGGCCCTTGAACGTCGCTGCCGAGTACGTCGACAACATCTCGCGCGGGGCGATTCCGGCGAAAATCACCGACACCTACAATGGCGATTTCAACACCATCAAAAACAATCTGAACAACTGTATCGATGCGATTTCCAGCATGGTGGCCGAAGCC
>Ga0160183_129765_pt1 | contig 14071 bp, 10 predicted proteins | sample met14sb_FD_108562 | JGI IMG/M metagenome (GOLD analysis project Ga0160183, IMG submission 108562) | Synthetic bacterial communities of pure cultures from sediment of Lake Washington, USA, under high oxygen condition - MT... | ecosystem: Engineered > Modeled > Simulated communities (microbial... >...
CTGCCATTTGCTAACCACAATACTAACCATAAGCAAGGCTGTTGATGATTACCACACAAGAGCAACCCATGACATCCAATACGATGACGCCACACACGCTGACAAATCAGCCGATGGCTGCTGCAGGCAAATCAAAAGGTATACCTTCTTCTGTGGTATTGAATCAGCTCATTCAGCACTTTAATCAAGGCGCGCAGGTAGAAGCGCAAACCTTGGCGTTAGCGCTGACACAAGAATATCCCAAGCATGGCATGGCCTGGAAAATATTAGGGGTGATATATCAACAAGTGTCGCAATTAGAGGCTGCCGAGCAAGCCTTGAAACATGCTGCAGAATTGTTGCCCAAAGACCCAGAAGCGCAATACAACTATGCCAATTGCTTGTACGACCTCCGCAAATTACAAGCGGCACAAAGTTATTATCAAAAGGCCATCAAGCTGGCACCACAATTTGTACAGGCACTGTTTAACTTGGCCGATGTGCAAAAAGAACTCAAACAATGGGCGTTGGCAGAAGCCAATTACCGCAAAGCGTTTCACTTAGCGCCGCAACATGTACACATGCATTTTAATTTTGGTGTGGTGCTGCAAGAGCAGAGCAAGCACAAAGAAGCCATTAAACAATATGAAAAAGCACTGAATGCCGATGCTGACAATGCGTCGATTCACCTCAATTTAGGCGCTGCCTACAAGGCGCTGGGTGAACTAGCGCTAGCTGAGCAACATTACCGCACGGCCATCCGTTGTAATCCAGCCCATGTCGGTGCGCATAACAACTTGGGCATTGTGCTCAAAGCATTAGAACGTAATGACGAGGCGGAACAAGCCTATTTACAAGCCATTGCCATCGATGAAAGCTATTTACCTGCCTATAAGAATTTAGGCATGTTGTACAAAGAAACCGGCCAAGTGCAAGCCGCAGAACATTGCTATATCAAGGCCTTGAGTTTAGAGCCACCTACCGCAGAAACCCTCAACAATATGGGTGTAGTGATGATGAACCAAGGGCGATATGCAGAGGCTGAGGAAGCGGTGCGTAAAGCATTAGCAATTGCACCTAAGCTGGGGGATGCTTGGAATAATTTAGGCCTGATTTTACAAGCCAAAATGGTCAATGTGGAAGCCGAACAAGCCTTTGAACAAGCTTTAAAATTTCAACCGAATGATGCAAGAACGCTGAGTAATTATAGTGTGACGCTTAAGCTGTTAGGCAAGCTTAGCCAGGCAGAGGCATGTCTGAAAAAAGCCATTAGCAAAGACCCTCATTATGCCGATGCCTATTTGAATTTAGGCAATATTTATCTCGATCAAGGCATGATTGCAGAAGCCATTGCCAGCACGCAGCGCGTATTAGCGATTGCGCCAAACAATGTGAGTGGACATGACAACTTGTTGTTTGCCATGACGTACAGTGATGACTTTACGCCAGAAGCGCGTCTAGAAATTGCGCATCAGTATGGTCAGCTGACTAAATCGCTGGCACATACCCCTTATGCACAGTGGAATGTCAGTGCCCAAGACCAACGTTTACGCGTGGGATTGGTATCGGGCGATTTGCGTCAACACCCTGTGGCCTACTTTTTAAAAGCGTGGCTAGCCCATGTAGACCCCAACAAAATCGAGTTGTTTGCTTACTCTACCGATGGGCGTGAAGATGCCACTACCGCCACACTCAAACCGTATTTCGCTCATTGGCAATCGTTGGCTGGCCACAATGATCAAGCAGCTGCAGCCATGATTCATGCCGATCAATTGCATATTTTGTTGGATTTATCCGGCCATACCGGCGGTAATAAATTGCCATTGTTTGCATGGCAACCAGCACCAGTGCAAGCCAGTTGGCTAGGCTATTGGGCCACCACAGGCATACAAGCCATGGATTATGTGCTGGTGGACGCAGTGGGTGTACCCACCGAACATCAAGCCCAGTTTACGGAAACGATTCAATACTTGCCGGATACGCGCATGTGCTTTACCGCACCGGAACAAGCGCCAGAAGTGGCAGCATTGCCAGCATTGCACAATGGCTATATCACCTTTGGTTGTTTTCAAAACATGACGAAAGTGAGCGACGACGTATTAAAAGTGTGGGCAGAGATAATGCAAGCCTTGCCTACAGCCAAATTGCGTTGGCAATCCAAATCATTTGCCGATGCGCACATTGTGGCTGCCGTGCACAAACGCTTACAACAATGTGGCATTGCACCAGCACGCGTGACTTTACTGGGTAAAGTGAGTCGCCAAGACTATTTGGCCGGTTATGCGGATGTTGATATGGTGCTCGATAGCTTTCCATTCACCGGTGGCACCACCACGTGTGAAGCTTTATGGATGGGTGTGCCTACACTGACATTAGCGGGCAGTACTTTAATTGCGAGACAAGGCGCAAGCATGATGAGCGCAGCAGGTTTGGTGGATTGGGTAGTGAGTACGCCAGCGCAGTATGTGCAGCAAGCATTACACCTTGCAAACGATACCAGCCAATTATCTCAACTCCGAGCAGGGTTGAGGGCGCAGGTACAGCATTCTCCTCTCATGGATGGCCAACGTTTTGCCCACCATATGGAGACAGTATTGCGTGGCATGTGGGAGAGCAAAGCGCCGCAGTTGGCAAAATCTGCACAGATTAGTCATGTGGCTAGCGCAGCTGCACAAGATGATAAGCAAGCACTTACTTCTAATGTACAGCTTACTGTGGAAGTGATCAGCGCAACGCGCATGACAGAACAAGCGTTTTGGCAAGCATCCGCCCTTGGACAATCACTCAAGACGCATATGGCCAATGACAGCCGCATTGCTGTGCGTGTGGCGTATGAAAATAGCCGTGGCCTACCAGAGATTTTTAACACATGCATTGCACAAGCGGACGATGATGCCGTATTGGTATTTGTACATGACGATGTCTGGCTAGATCAGCCAGATTTTGTAGAGGCCGTATTGGCAGGTCTGCAACATTTTGATGTCATTGGCGTGGCAGGTAATAAACGTAGATTACCCAAACAACCGGCATGGCCGTTTATCAATACCCAGTTTGTATGGGATGACAGCAAATACTTAAGCGGTAAAGTTGGGCATGGCCAGCATGCCAATGGTGAAGTTTCAGATTACGGAGTGGTCCCTGCGGCTTGCGAGATGATGGATGGTGTATTTTTTGCCACCAAAAAAGCAACGTTAGCTAAGCACCAAGTCGCGTTCGATACGCAGTTCGATTTCCATTTTTATGATTTAGATTTTTGCAGAAGCGCACGCAATGCAGGCATGACCTTAGGCACTTGGCATATCCAACTTACCCATCAAAGTGGCGGTGCGTTTGGCAGTGAATCTTGGCAACGCCATTACCAAGGCTACTTACAAAAATGGCAAGAGCAGGATTTGCCGGACAATGATGTGGCTGCAGCATTGGATATTCATACGTTTGAATTGACGACGGTGGATGACACGGTGAAAGCATTCAAGGCAACGCAGCTTTACCCAGCGGCGGAATACACCACGCAGATTATCCCCATATTTGGTAAACCTAGCCCCAACCCGTTGGTGCAGTCTACCCACGTGTTGCAACACCCACCCATTTATATGGCAGAAGTCACTAACTTTAAAGTGATTGGCAGTGCTGCGTTTCCGATTGTGCAAGATAAGTGCATTCAACCGCAGAACTTTACGCCAGAGACTTGGGAAACCGCAGAGCAAGGCTTGGGCTATTGCAGTGTGCGTACCGATATCAATTTAGTGGGTTATGCCAACTTGGGTGAGCTTGTTGACCATGATTGCAAAGTGATTAGTTTAATTGGCAATGGCGCTATTAATTATGCGCATTGGCTGACTGAGTTTTTGCCACAAATTGTGGTGTTGCAGCAGGCTGGTGTGGACATATCTCAATATCATATCTTAGTGGATGCACAATCGTATCCAAGCCAGCTGGAGTCATTGTATTTGTTAGGGGTCAGCCCTGAACAACTTATCATGGTGGCGCCATTTTCATTGCATCACTTTCCACAAGCGATGTGGCTTAGCCCGATTGCCAATGTGGTGTTTCAACGTCCCGAAGCTTCTCAGGGGGTGGGCAAAGACATTACTTCGGCGCCAGACCGTGCGATTTATCATCCGGCTGCTTTATTGGCATTACGCAACGCCATGCTGGATAAAGTGAGCACTGAAATACGCACTACGCAACCACAAAAAATATTCATTCGGCGTACACGCGGCAATACTATTAATGCACGCTTGCTGGTGAACGAACAAGCAATAGAAGCATTATTGGTCGCGAATGGTTTTGTGGGTATTGACCCTAGTACATTAGGGTTTTTAGAGCAAGTTACCGCATTTAGTAATGCCAAATATATTGTGGCGGCCTCTGGTGCAGCCATTTTGAATATGTTGTGGGCACCGGCCGATGCGCACGTCTTGGTGATGATGAACGACACACGCTATGCCAACTACTGGTACTTTGGCAATGTGGCCTCGCCGATTGGGCAAACACTTACGTATATCTTGGGTGAAACGTTAGAGGCGCAATTGGACGCCGATGTTGTCCACTCTAATTTTAAGATAGACCCGCAAGCCGTGCTGGATGCATTGCAATACAGAGGCCTTACCGATGTCGTCCACCCAGCACAATCCCTACACGATGCGTTGCAAGAAGTATTGGATTTGGCGATAGAGCAACAAAACGCTGGTGATCTGGTGATGGCAGAGCAGCTGTATCAAGAAGTATTAAAAGTACAACCGCATCATGCGGAAGCCAACCACAATTTGGCAATCATTGAAACACATACTGAACGTTTAGCAGAAGCTATCCCTAGATTTGAGTTAGCCATTGCAGCCAATCCAGCGCATGAGCAATATTGGGTGAGCTATGTCGATGCATTGATGCTGGCAGGCAATGTGGATAAAGCCGTCAAGACTTTAGAAATTGGTCAGCAGTTTGGATTAAGTGCTGAGACAGCACAGCAACTGGCCGCAGAATTTGTTGCACAGTTAGAAGCACAACCACCGCAAAATGATTTCGTTTCTGGCGGGCAAGCAAAACCGATATTAGCGACCTTAGTCCCGGCCTATAAACATGCGTTTATTCCACAGCTACTAGTCAGTTTAGCCACGCAAAGCTACCCGGCTGGCCAAATCATTATTTCGGATGACAGTCCTAATGGCGAAGTCAGTCAAGTGATTGCAGACCCGGCGCTTGCGCATATCGTAGAAAAATTAGACATCACCATTATACCTGGGCCTAAGCAAGGCACCATGTCTAACGTGGTGCATTTGCTAGAGCACTGGCAACAATCTAGCCAGTTAGTACATATTTTGTTTGATGATGACATTTTGTACCCTACGTTCTATGCAGAGCATGTGCAAGCGCATACGCAAGAGGCTATTGGCGCATCGGTTAGCTATCGTTGGTTTACCAATGAGCTAGGGCAGCCGTATGCCGCCAGCGCAGTACCCGCTTTTGTACAGCAAAGTACCAATCAAATTGATTTCATTGGCGCAGACCAATTGTTTGCATCGGTAGTGCCAACTTGCGATAACTGGTTAGGTGAGTTCTCGAATACCGTATTTAGTGCCGATGCCGTACAACTATACAAACGCTCCCGCCTAGAAGACATTGCATACTATGGCTTAGGAGATGTGGGTTTGCTATTGGAAATCTCGCTACATACCAAAGTAGCCGTGATTAAAAACTACCTAGGTGGTTTTAGGCAAAATGCGCAACAAAACACCGTCAATTATGATTCACCCGTGTTCAAGTGTGGCACAGTGGCTTGGGTGGCGCTGGCGCTGGCTTCTTACAAGCTAGGCAAAATCAGCGCGCAACAATTGCAACAGTCCGTGCAGTTGATTCAAGGTGCGGTCAATGCACGTTTCCAGCAATCTGCAGACATGCAAGGCTTTATCCAACTGTTTAATACCCATGCGCCAGACAGTGCAGCATTTGAGCAAAATTTCTTGCCGTTATGGCAACAATTGTTAGCATGCAAAGATTGGCTGCATGCACAACAGATAGGGCAATTTGCATGAGCTTTACATTCAAACCTTACCGCCCCGAAGACTTAGAGACCTGGAATCGTTTCAACCAAGCCAGCCGTAACGGTACGTTTTTGTTCGACCGCGGCTATATGGATTACCACGCAGACCGCTTTACTGATGCCTCTTTAATGATTGAAAAAGAAGGGCAGTTGGTCGCTATGCTGCCTGCCAGTCGCGATGGCGATACCGTGGTATCGCACGGCGGGCTCACCTTTGGCGGACTTATGTTGGCGGATAAAACTGGCGCGGCGGATGTGAAAACCATCTTCGAGCAACTCAAAGATTGGCTCATTGCCGCCGGTGTGCGTAAATTAATTTATAAACCAGTCCCGCATATTTACCACCGCGTGCCTAGCGAAGAAGACTTATATGCATTACACCGCTTAGGTGCCAACACCACGCGGGTGGATGTATCAACCACCATCCAGCAATCTGCACGTTTGCCATTGGCCAAAGGTAGAAAACACGCCATAGGCAAAGCCAAAAAAGCGGGCATTACCGTACAAAAAAGTGAGGATTACGCCAGTTTTTGGCAAATGCTCACACAGAATCTGGAAGACCGGCATGCGGTAAAACCTACGCACAGCTTGCAAGAAATGCAGCTGTTGGCGTCACGTTTTCCTCAAATCCAATTGTATTTGGCTTACCTTGCTGACCAGCCGGTAGCAGGCGTAGTGGTGTACGACTATGCCGAGGTCACGCATACCCAATACATCGGCTTAACCGATGCGGCACGTGAAAACGGTGCTTTGGATGCGTTGCTGGAGCATTTGATTTCAGACGCCTTTGCGCATAAACCCTATTTTAATTTTGGCATTTCCACCTGTAACCGCGGCTTATCTTTCAATGAAGGCTTAGCGGCACAAAAAGAAATGTTTGGCGGCAGAACCACTATTTTGCAATGGCTAGAATTGGAGTTGGCATGAGTTTGACCACCAAACAGCAAGAGATCGAGGCATACCAAAGCGCGTATTCCGCCAGCAATTTTGAGGTGATACAAGCGCAGTATCGCAAACGCTTATTGTTGGAGTTATTAGAGACACATCAACCCAAACGTATCTTAGAAGTGGGTTGCGGCTGGGATACCATTGCCAATAGCTGGCAGGGCTTTGAGCATTTATGCATTGTGGAGCCTGGTAGTGAGTTTGCCGAAAAAGCCAGACAAGACATGGCGCAAAACAACAAGGTAAAACAAAACAATAAGGTAAAAATAGTACAGCACTTTTTGGAAGAGGCTACCGAGCAGTTGCAAGGTGATTACGATTTGATTTTACTCAGTAGCTTACTGCACGAAGTACCCGACGTTGAAGCGCTAATGCTCAGTGCCAAAGCGTTATGTTCTCCACGTACGCTGGTGCATGTGAATGTACCGAATGCGAAATCCATGCACCGCCTATTGGCCTTAGAAATGGGCTTGATTGATACACTGTACGCGCCTTCAGAGTTGCAAAAAACGTTTAAACAACCCCGTATTTTTGATTTGCAAAGCCTCAAGACATTGGCTGACCTCACTGGGTTTACAGTGGTGTCAGAAGGCTCATTTTTTATGAAACCGTTTACCCATGCACAAATGCACACGCTGGCGCAAACCGGTTTTGCCAACCAAGCCATGTTGGATGGCTTATGGGCATTAACCAAGCATTTTCCGGAAAACGGCTCCGAAATTTACATTAACCTTCAACGTAAGGAATCCTAATGATGACTAACCACACAGTAATTGTAGGCAATGCATTGGCCGGCATGATTGCCGCATTAGAGCTGGCAGAGCAGGGCAAACAAGTGACGCTGGTGAACCCGGGCGGCCCATTGGGTGGCTACTTTGCTGGTTTGCAGATTGATGGCGTGATGTTTGATGCCGGTTTGGTTAAGTTTGAGTTGGATGGGTATTTGAACCAAGCCAAATGGTCTGAGCTGGCAACCTACGATGCTACGGTACGCAACGATGTGGGCCGCTTTTTAAATATCGTGCATGAGTGGGCACTCAAGTACAGCACGCTCAATCAATTCAGCATGCCCAAAATGATGGTGGATGGCGCCGTGTACGACGACGTGATTTTGAGCAACGCTTACAACAGCTTTAGCCAGTTTCCTTTTGCAAAAGATTGTATTGCCGAATTACAGCAAGCGCAGCCAGAAGCCTCTATCCATGCGCGTCAAAAATCGAATGGCGATGCCTATGAAACCTTGGATTATGCCACGGCTTCCATCGCCAACCATGGTAAAACCATGCATGAAAAAATCATTGCGCCTTACTTGCTGAAAGCACAAGGCGTAACGGCAGATCGTATGCTGGCACGTTATCATCGTGTGGCATGGTTGCCCTTGTTTTATCCGGAAACCCTGTTGGAGAGCTACCAAGGTAAACCAGTGAACTTGGCACCTACCAAATTCCATTATCCAAAATTAAGCAGTGTGGGTGCGATTGTGACCCAAGTAAAAGCAGAAGTGCTGGCACACAAAAACATTCATTACGTGACGCAAGCCGTGCAACAAGTGACTAAAACAGAAACCGGCTGGCAAGTGCGTTGTGCTGACTCTGAACTCAATGCAACGGATTTGGTATGGACCTATCAGCCATCGCAGCTATTGAAATGCTTAGGCTTGCAACCTACACCAGTGCAGGAAACAAAGTCTGCCATTGCCGTGTCATTCTTCCGCATTAAAAAAGCCGATATCCGCAATGTGTACACGCTACTCAATGTGGTGGACTTGAATTGCAGCTTGTACCGCATCACCAACCAAACCGCTTGCGCGGAAGACCATGGCGACTTTATGAATATCGCGGCTGAATTTAATAGCGACTATTTCCGCAAGTTGTATGGTGATTCAACCGATGATGCATTCATCATTGAGAAACTATTGGCTGAGTTAGCGCATATGGGACTAATTGCAGCAGATACCGTACCTGTCATCGCCGCCATCAAACGTATTCCCGGTGGCTTTTTGGTGCCGGATGCTGCAGCACGTGACGCTTGGGAGCTCGACCAACGCACGATTATCCAGCACTACCCAGAGATTGCGTTGCTGGCCATGTCGAGTGGTTTCTTTGCGACTTCACTCAATGACCAAGTGGTGCAAGGCCTGCATTATGCTGCAACGAAACAGCATATCTTGCCAGTCGATATTTCTGAACAAGCATTGGCCATAAGTGCATAAATGCAAAAGCGAAATTTGACGGGATAAACGCCTTCTGATTACTAAAAAGTAGCGCTTGCACGTATGGCATGATGCAAACATAAGCCAAAGCCTATTGATATGTTGAGAAAGCGCGTTACACGCTGAGATGGAGTACCTATGCCACTAGAAGATTGCAGAATTATTGAATTGCCTAAAATTCATGACCCACATGGGAATTTAACCTTTGTGGAAAACAGCTCGCAAATTCCGTTTGAAATGCAGCGTGTCTATTACGTCTACGATGTACCAGGTGGCGCAGAACGTGGCGGTCATGCGCACAAAGGCTTGCACCAGTTTATTGTCGCCATGTCTGGTAGTTTTGACATCACCTTGGATGATGGCAAAAACAAACGCAAATTTCATTTAGCGCGCTCTTATTACGGCTTATATGTATGCCCGATGATTTGGCGCGAAATTGATAATTTCTCTTCCGGCTCTGTGCTCATGTGCCTAGCCTCTAACAAATACAGCGAAGAAGACTACTACCGTAATTACGATGATTTTATGCGTGCACGTTGGGCTGCAGCTTAATTCCGCACTATTGATTAGATATTACTGAAGTGATTCCCTTTTTAGATTTAAAAGCCGCTTATCATGCGCTGGCCAAAGAGCTGGATGAAGCGGTATTACGTGCCAGCCGCTCCGGTTGGTATATTGGCGGCCCTGAGGTTGAAGCCTTTGAAGCTGCCTTTGCACAATACACACATACGCAACATTGTGTAGGCGTGGGCAATGGCCTAGATGCGTTAACTCTGGCTTTGCGTGCGCTCGATATTGGGCCAGGCGATGAAGTGATTGTGCCTTCGCACACCTTTATTGCAACTTGGCTGGCAGTGAGTGCAGTAGGCGCCACGCCCGTCCCGGTAGAGCCTGCCTCTGGACAATATATTATTACCGCCACAGATATCGCGCCATATATTACCAGCCGTACCAAAGCCATTATGCCGGTGCACTTGTACGGCATGCCCGCAGACATGCCAGCCATTTGTGACTTGGCAAAACAACACGGTTTGTATGTGGTAGAAGATGCCGCACAAGCACATGGTGCAGCAATTCAAGGCCAACGTATTGGCAGCCATGGTGACGTAGTGGCATGGAGTTTTTACCCAGGTAAGAATTTAGGTGCCTTGGGTGATGGCGGTGCGGTGACTACACAAAACCCAGCTATAGCCAAACGTATCCGCCAATTAGGTAACTACGGATCCGCAGTCAAGTATTACAACGATGAGTTGGGTGTGAACAGTCGCTTAGATTCCATCCAAGCAGCCGTATTAACAGTTAAGTTGAAATACTTAGACGCATGGAATGCACGCAGACAAACCATTGCCGCACGTTACCAAGCTGCATTGGCTGATTTGCCGTTAACATTACCGATAACACCAACCGGCGCAAACCCAGTGTGGCACTTATATGTGGTGGCGACTGCGCAACGCGCTGCCTTACAACAACATCTCACACAATCTGGCGTACAAACCTTGATTCATTATCCAGTACCGCCACATAAGCAACAGGCATATCAACATAGCCCAGTGGCGCAAACCAATTACCCTTTGGCTGAGCAATATGCACAGCAAACACTCAGCTTACCTATCGGCCCTCAACTATCAGATGCCGAAGTAGAAACTACCATTGCTGCAGTCCGCGCTTTTTTCGCTTAAATAAGCACGTTTCACCCCTACTGTTTTTGTAATCGTATAGAACTCGCACCTATAGGCTTTGTCACATACGCAATTCTTTATAAGTGAGCTGATAAATGCGTATCAAACGTAGTATTTGGGTAGTACTGTTCAGTGGTTTATCGCAATTATCAGATGCCGCTTGTTTAAGTGCCTCTCAATTAAATTTGCTCGCTCAAAACGAGCAGACATTTTTGCTTAACCGTATTCCACCTGCATTTGCTCATGCCGTGAGTGATCAGCAAGTCAAATTCAACGTCACCGAGGTAAGCGCAGACTCATGCACCGCCGTGTTGGCATTGAGCGTACCGGCTCAACATCTGGATGAAGCCAACGCTATATTAGATGCCGACCCTGCAAAAAAAATCATGTTATCTGCGCAGGGCTATGTGATACCCAGAACTACCAATATAGAAGCAACGTTCAAAGTAGATCCTGCTACCTTGCATATTCCGGCAACAGAAACGCTGCAAACTTCAGCTTTAGGGCAGTTGCGTGCAAGTGTGGAAATGTTGTATTCGCTGATTACACAATCGCGAGCCAACATCACAGACAGCACAAAAAATACAACGCCATGGAGCGCTACCTATCAGCAAGCAAGTGTAAATCGTTGTACAGAAAAGTTGGTTGCACAAGCTGGTCAAGAGATTGCAACAGCTTGTGCCTGCCGTGTAAATCAATTGTCAGCGCAAGTGAGTGAGCGGCAAATGGCTTATATTGATTATGTGAGATCGAATCCGTATGCAGTCGCTACGGGTAGCAGTCAACGGTATGCCAGTTTAGAAAACCAAGCTAACGCGGCTTGCGGTTTAACTGCTAAATAAAGTGTTGATTAATAGCTGAATTGGCCAGATAAATACCAGGCCGTTTGATTGGTTTTATCTGCCACATCGCCCAAATCCACTGCCGCAGCTGTGATAGATAGGCGCTTGTGCGGAAACCAAGTCACAAACACATCTTTGGCATCATTTTCATTGAATGCAGATAAATTGTCGGGTTTGTAGCGGTACTCCAAGCCTAGCAGCAAGTTATCCGTCAGCATCACTGCAGCTGAGTACGAAGGCTTGATTTGATAGTCATCGCGTAAGTCGCCACCAAACCCTAGCAAGCCAAATTGATTGGCTTTGGTGGCAATCAGCGTGGTGCCTAAAATAATATTCCTACCAAACAGCGCATCTAAATACAGTTTAGACGCTGCTAAATAGTAATCCACGCCAGTGGCATCTTTTGCCCCAATCAGCTGGGGTACAAAATCAAAATCTTCATTGTGTTTAATCAGCGCGCCTACTGCCACTTGCGGCACCCAGCTATCTTGCTCATAAATAGCATCGCCAAACAAACGCAGCTTGATGCCCAGTGTGTTCAAGCGAATCGATTCATGTGGAATCGTGTTGCCTAGCTCAAATTTGGTTTGGCTCACGCTGAGTTCGATGCGATTGTAAAATCCCACCGCAACGCCGCCGGTATTCAATTCAAAAGCATCTTGTGTTCTGGCATGGGTATAAAAGGCGGAGCCGCCAATTTGGTCATCGGTACCATAGCCCGCAATTAGCGCCCAAGGCGTTAAACCACCGCCACCTGCACCTTCAATTTGCGATACGCCACCTGTTGCCAGTAAGCGATCGCCCGCATGTGCAGTCAATGCGCTTAAGCCAAGTATGCAGCTCAGCACGAATGCAGGTGATGTTAAATAAAAAATTCTCATGACAAATATCCTAAACCGATGCTATGTTTCAATTGTGAATGATTAATGCGCAAACTATTTGTAAGAGCTAAGCAATTATTAGGCCTTAGTTTGCGTCAATGAATTGCAGCTAATAGGCATAATATGCCAATATCAGAAAAGTCTGGAGCACCAAATGAAAGCACATTGGTTATGGTTAAGCCTGTTACTTTGCATCACTGCCTGTAAAACAACCCATACGCAGGATGCCAGTTTGTACAGCCGCATTGGCGGTAAAGAAGTGTTGTATAAAATCTCTGCGCAAACGCTAGACATTGTGGCGACAAACCCAGCAACCAAGCGCTCTTTCGACGGTATTAAGATGCCTGCATTGAAACAATCATTGGCTGATTTTTTGTGCGTAAAAACCGGTGGCGATTGTGTCTATGAAGGTGAAACGATGAAAAATTCGCACGCTGACTTGCATATCACCACGGCAGAATTTGAGCTGATGGTACAAGCCTTGCGCGATACTTTGGACGCCAACCACATTGGCACGCGTGAAAAAAACGAATTACTGAAAATTTTAGCGCCAATGAAGCGTGATGTGGTGGCGAAATAATGACAACACTGGCTGACTATCGCACACTCGTTCCATGGGCGTTCCTTATCTTATGCGGCGTGCATCAAGGCCATGCCGCAGAGTTATTGGTAGAAGTACAAGACAGCAAAGGCGCCAAGCTAAAAGATGCGGTGGTGTTTGTTGAAAATACCAAGACCGCGGGCATTGCACCAACTGCCGGGTATGAGCTAGAACAAAAGTCCAAGCAGTTCAACCCGCAAGTATCAGTAGTGCAAGTGGGTACTAGTATCAATTTCCCTAATCGCGACAAAGTAAGACATCACGTCTATTCTTTCTCACCTGCCAAAAAGTTTGAGCTCAAGCTCTATTCAGGCGTACCTGCGAACCCGGTGTTATTTGACAAGGCAGGCACAGTGGTACTTGGCTGCAATATTCATGACACCATGCTGGCGTATGTTTATATTGTGGATACGCCCTATTTTGCTAAAACCGATAGCAATGGCGTAGCCAAGCTGGCCAACGTACCAGAGGAAAATTACACACTTAAGGTGTGGCATTACGCCTTGCAGCAAGAGAACAAGGTGGTTGAGCAGTCTGTTTCTGTCAAATCCTCTAATAAAGCCATCCCGGTAAAATTAGAGATTAATCATGCGAACCTCATTCAAGGGGAATAGCGCGCCATGAAATTCAGCAGCCTAAAACAGCAAATTATCGTCATTTTCTTGACGCTGATTTTAGGCATTCAGCTGGCCGGATTGATACCCATTCAGTACAGCGTGGATAAAAATGTACGCAAATTGGTGGGTAAAGAGTTAGACGTAGGTGAAAAGGTGTTCTTAAACCTATTAGAAAGCAATACAGAAAACATCACCAATGGCGCCAAAATTTTGGCAGCAGATTATGGATTTCGCGAAGCCATTGCCTCAAACGATCAAGAAACAATACTCTCCGC
>Ga0160183_127524_pt1 | contig 13669 bp, 12 predicted proteins | sample met14sb_FD_108562 | JGI IMG/M metagenome (GOLD analysis project Ga0160183, IMG submission 108562) | Synthetic bacterial communities of pure cultures from sediment of Lake Washington, USA, under high oxygen condition - MT... | ecosystem: Engineered > Modeled > Simulated communities (microbial... >...
ACATCGAGTTGTTCTACAACTCAAAACGACGTCATAATTCCAATAACTTGCTATCTCCGATAGACTACGAAAACCAATTCAAGAAAACGGCTGAAGAGTGTCTATAAAATTAGTGGCGATTCACAATTAAACCTTCTAATATCTCTATTTTTTGGCTGAAATGACAGTTACAACCCATATCAATCTTGATTAATCCAGATTTTGCTAATCTTCCATCTGGAAATAGAGCATGTCTAATATCGAGCTCTGAGTACCCTAAACACACTGAAAATATCTGCTCAACTGCTCTGGCAGATAGGTTTCCCAAAATATTAGTTGCTGATTCAAGTAATGAATCTATTTGAACTGTTGCGCAAAACAATAAAATATCAATTTCAACGTTGGTTAACCCAATTAAGCTTCCAAGACTTTCAATATTTTTTTTGAATACGATGTCTGTATATAAAGAGTTAACCCTATTTTTTTCTAGTTGTTCTGCTTGTTTGAATAATTGACGCTTTATTTCGGTTGAATTGAACACTATCGGCTCATCACTAAAAATATAATCGGCAAAACCAAGTCCTTCAGCTAACTTGTCATCCAAAAAATCATGTTGTCTAACAAAAGATTTATAACCTTCACCTCTAACCAGAATCCTATAAATCCAAAGTAATACAATATTTCGATTAGCTACTGTATGGGGTGTTAAGTTCATATCTTGTGATACTGCTCCGACAGAGCTAGGTATTTTTTTCATAGAATTTAACCAAAGAAATTATGTGTGAGGGCATATTACAATTACGTTGCGACAAATAGTGTCGCAAGTGAATGCTGGTATATTTCTAGGTAGAGGTTGGATATGTGTAGGCGAAATGTAGTTACTTAACACGACACCATTTGTCGCATCAGTAAATACAATGTTAACCTAATCAAATAATAAAGAATGGGTGATATGCGCATACTTTCAAAGTCAAAAATCATGGCGTTTAGACAATGTCCTAAGAGGCTATGGCTTGAGGTACATCAGCCAGATTTACGGATAGATTCTGATAAATCTGAAGCCAAATTTGAGGTTGGAAATCAGGTTGGGGCAATTGCACAATCAATATATGACCCATATTCCAATGGTGAAGTGATCGATATTAAAAGTGAAGGATTTGAACGAGCATTAGAGCGCAGTAAAGAGTTACTAAATTCGTCAAAACCAATATTTGAAGCTGGGTTTTCAGCTAGTGGGGCTTTAGCATTCGCAGATGTGATATTACCTGACCAAATTGATGGTATGCCTGCCTGGCGAATGATTGAAGTTAAGTCATCTACTAGCGTGAAGGATTACCATCGAGAGGATGTGGCAATACAAACCTATATTGCTAAATCTGCAGGCGTTCATTTGAAATCAATTTCCATAGCACATATAGATAGCTCGTGGGTATATCCGGGGAATTATGACTATGCTGGACTATTGGTTGAGTATGACTTAACTCAAGATACACTAGTACGTGAACAGGAGGTGATGTCATGGATTTCCGAGGCACAGAACGTGATCCAAGGGACTGAACCAGCAATACAAACAGGTGATCATTGCATTACTCCCTTTGATTGTGGTTTTTACGATTACTGTAGCCGTGATGAAATAAAAGCTGAATTCCCAATTAGCTGGTTGCCAAGACTTGGATCTATCAAAGCCAAAAAACTTGCAGAAAAGGGTATCCATGATTTGAGAGAGGTTCCAGATGACTTTCTGAATAAGACTCAAAAAATAGTCAGGGACTACACCAAAAGTGATTCAGTATATTTTGATAGTGAAGCTACTTTTAGAAGCCTTTCAGAACTCCCTTTACCCGCCTATTTTTTAGACTTTGAAACCATTCAATTTGCTGTTCCAATTTGGCAAGGAACACGCCCTTATCAGCAGATTACATTTCAGTTTAGTGTTCACGTGTTAAATCAAAATGAATCCTTAGACCATGCAGAGTTTTTAGACTTGTCATCTGAAGATCCCTCTCGAAAGTTTGCAATATCACTAATAAATGCCTGTGGTAAAGATGGACCAGTATTTGTCTATAACGCTGGATTTGAAACTTCACGTATACGCGAATTAGCAGAGAGATATCCTGAACTAAAAGATCAATTGTTGGCAATCAACGATAGAGTCGTTGATTTATTGCCTATCGCAAGAAATCACTATTATCATCCAAGCCAACAGGGCAGTTGGAGTATTAAAAAGGTATTGCCAGCGCTGGTACCTGAGCTTAGCTATCAAAACTTAGAAGGCGTAAAAGATGGGGGAATGGCAATGACTGCATTTTTAGAAGCAATACATCCGTCAACAAGTCTTGAACGAAAAGCGAACATTAAGTGCCAATTGCTGGATTATTGCAAACTAGATACTTATGCCATGGTTAAGCTTTGGCAAGTGTTTGCAAATCGAAATGATTTAGAACTATGATGTCCTCTAAATCCCTCAAAGAATAATTAAATTGACCATTGATAACCACACCCTTCTCAGACAATGGACCATGTTGAGGGCTATACCTCGTTATCCATTGAAAATCACAGCGAGTGAATTAACAGTTAAATTAATTAATGAGCAGTTCAGTGTATCCAAACGCACTGTACAGAGAGATTTGCTTGAGTTATCACAATCATTCCCTCTGACCTTGGACGATAGGAACAAGCCATACGGATGGAGCTGGTTAAGAGAGGCGCCAAGTTTTGATTTACCAGGACTTAGTGGTCATGAGGCATTAATGCTGGCTATGGCAGAGGAGTACCTTAAAGAGCTACTTCCAAGCATAACCAACGATGTATTAGATCCTCATTTTAAAGCTGCAAAACGTGCACTTAAAGAGCAATTTAATGCAAAGAAAATCAGTAATTGGCTTTTGAAAGTCAGATCAATTAGCGCAAATCAACCACTAATAAGCCCGAAGATACCACCCGAAATTCAAAAAGTAGTGTCCGAAGGACTGCTCACAGAAAAACAGCTCAATATCACTTACCAAAAACTTGGGGAAGATGAGAACCAAAAGTATCGAGTTCATCCATTGGCCATGGTGAATAGAGGCAATTTGTCATATTTAATGGTCACTTTCTTCGAGTACAAAGACATACGATTGCTCGCTATGCATCGAATTAAGTCTGCTGAGCTACTCAAGGAATCAGCAATAATTCCAATTGACTTTGACATAGATAAGGAAATTGCAAAAGGTCGTTTAAATTTTGGTGACGGTAAAACGATTCAATTAGTACTTGAGTTTAATCGTGAGGTTGGTGAATATTTCTTAGAGACGCCAATTGCTGTTGATCAAAATTATAGTGAAGATGATTCCAAAATTATAATAACTGCAACTGTTGCAGATACACCTCAGTTGCATTGGTGGATATTAGGTCTTGGCGCAGAAGTAAAAGTGATAAAACCAAATAGCTTAAAAAAACAAATTAATGATGAGGTTTGTAGAATGCATATAAATTATCAAAACAATAAATCCGAAACTTAATTCGTAGTTTTAATCAGGCGCAACAAGCACTTTTTGGAGACCGCCGATATTTTTGTTTAATAGGGGCTTTGAAATTCTTAAGATGAGAGATTCAACATGCTTTGGGTAGTCAACCCAAAGAGATTTACCGACATCATATGCCGAAATATATCTGACAATTTCATGTCTTTTATTTGGTTTGTTTTCAACACCCTTTGGAAAAGCAACATGGACCTCACGTCTTATTGCATCATATATTTCCGTTAGTAGATTTGAAGCCTTGCCTAAGTAAATTAAATTGGCTGCGGAGTCATAAAAAGCATAAATACCAGCACTTTTTTCATGTCCTTTGAGAAGATCTTTAATCTGAGTGAGAACATTCTTATCTTGGTTAAACAGCCCATACTCTATAATAACCTTAAACTCAGGAGTGAAAACGCAGTGAATAAAATAGTCAATAGTATCTTTTCTTGGCTGTATTTCACCAGTAAGCCAGTCATTGATTTGAGTGACAGAACATCCAGTAATGTCAGAGGCTAAACTTACATCACTCTTATAATAAGTTTGTATTAAATAGTTTAATACTTCATTACGTTTTGTCATTTTAAACTCGCTAATTGTTATACAAATAATTTTTGATAGATGCAATCAAATACTATATAAAGTTTAACTTATTGTTATGATTTATCTATATCAACTCTTACCTATTAAGAATTATTTTAGTTTAATTAAAAACACCCACTTAAACTCCAATAAGATGGTGAACATACTGAAAGTGATCAAGTAATTAGGATTACTGCTCTGGTTGCGGTTACTCCGCAATTAAATCAGTTACTACTAGGATTAGGTTCAGATATTAGTGTAATAAAACCTTACAATCTAATCGAATGTTTAACCAATCAGTCCAATAAGATGTATCACGATTGTCATTCGGAGAATTAATCATAGATTTTGTACTTCTAGATGTGTACCTGCAAGATTTTCACTAATCTTCATATCTGTATTTGTTTTCTTTTAATGTTTTTATAAAGGTTGTCATGGAAAATTCCAGTCTAAGCATTCTCTCCCTATTTAAACTGCATCATTTTCGCGTCCCTCAATATCAACGCGCCTATGCTTGGGAATCAGAGAGACAGGGAAACAATCAGGTCCCTATGTACCTTGAAGATCTTCGCCAGCAAATATCAGCACAAGCCTTTAATCCAAATAAGAACTACTACTTAGGTACACTGCTTCTGCACGAGCAAAGACTCAACGAGGAGACTTTCCTTGATGTAGTAGACGGCCAGCAAAGGCTGACGACAACAGTCATTCTACTCGCAGCAGCGGTTGCAAGAAGCCAGGAAACGAATGGCCGAATTTTCTCGAACGAAAATCTATATGCTCAGCTAAGACAATATTTCATCTTTAATGAAATCGAAAAGACGCAAAAATTTAGGACGATTAATGAAGATAACGCATTCTTCAGGTGTTATATACTAAAACTTGAGAATACCCAGCTCCAAGCTTCTTCTCCTTCTGCTCAGCGCCTAAAAGCTGCCTACGACTACTTCAAGAATGAAGTGAAAGATGATGAGTGGGAAAACCTCGTGAACTCATTACTGAAGACCACAGTCATGGTTTATTCGGTAACGAATGCATCCGATGCAACTCTAATTTTTGAGCTTCAGAATGATCGCGGAAAAAGCCTTACTAACTTGGAGTCACTAAAAAGCTATCTGATGCACCTGATTTATCTCAATACAGAGAAACCGGATGAGAATTTAGGAGTTATCCAGACACATTTTGCGGACATTTACCGAGACATCGAGCAACAGGCTACAAAGTACCGTTTACCAAAGGAAGATGCAATCCTAGCTTACCATTGTGCTGCATACATGAAATGGTCAGTGGACGAGTGGCGAAACCCTAAAGATCTTATAAAATCGGTTATTGCAAAGGTCAATAAAGATAGCCTGCGTAAATGGGTGCTGGAATTTGTTGCCCAGTTACGACTCACGTACAAGACTTTTTCGAATATATACAACGAGCTAGATAACTTTCCGGAATTCGCAAATCTTTACGTTTTAAACCGTATGGCAACATTCTGGCCGTTACTTATCCGTGCCTACACAGAAGATAACACTGAGAAAAAAGCTGAATTTCGGAAGGTTTGCCAGCTCATGGAGATCTATGCCTTGCGAGGCTATGGTATTGGAAATGTCAGGTCTGACACTGGCTTGTCAAATTATTATCGCGCAGCCAGAGATTTCAAAGGTAATTTCAACGACCTGCATAATTTTCTGCATAGCATGTGCTTCTATCGTGATATCGATGAGCGTTTTACTGCAGGGATAGACAAACCGTTATTGTTTTTACATAACAGAAACGAAGCACTATATATCCTATGGCGCTATGAAAATTATTTGCGAACTTTGCCAGGTAATAAGTCCCCACGGATCCAATGGCGCGATTTTGTATTACATGCTGATGTAGCAAGCAAACTTAATATCGAACATATCGCTGCACAAAATAACGCGCTCAGTTCTAAAGAAGTCGAGTGGGAGCCTGGTGTACCCAAGCTATTCAGTGAGGTTTGTCTACATCGTCTTGGTAACCTTGTTATCGATGCTACATCTTCAAATGCTAGCAAAGGCAAGAATGATTTCAGCGACAAGTTGGAGAACCTAACTCATTCGATTTACTTGAGCCAAAGTGAATTGATCAAGTGGGCAGAAAAAACAGAAGACAAGTATGACTGGACAATGTCATCAGTTAAGAGCAGGCATGAAAGACTCAAAGCCTTTGTAATGGAGTATTGGGACCCGACCAAATATCACAAGCCAACGAAAATAGTAGATGTAGATTCATTATCGGAGACTGAGACAGAAGAGCTGCAGCAAGAAGAAGTGGTAGTGGAAAACAATTAATCACTGAAAAATAGACGATTGATCTTAATCGTAATCATCCACTCTGCTAGACATGTAATAATTAAATCAATCGTCTAAGGTGATATTTCAGATAAAATTAATTTTCCTCACTAAAGGTGAACTACCTCCCCTCCAAAATAGGGGATTGATAGATAACGCTTGAATAATTAACCTATTAAAGCATTCTCTAAAATCGCAATTTGAATTTTGATGAAAAAAAGTCGCAAGTAAATGTTATTTATTTAAACTAAATGAAATTGAGACAATATATTGCTTTAGTAATGATTTAGTTTACCTGTTACAAAATTAAAAGGTTTTATGATTCCATTTACTATTTTCATAAGTTATCGACGACAAGATACCGCACCAATAGCATTATTACTTAAAAGTGAAATTGAAAAAAGATTGCAGTTTGTTAGGGTGTCAGTTGATGTAGAGGAAATAAAAGCAGGTGAAAATTTTCCAAATAGGATAAAAAGCATGATTGATGGATCGCATGCTGCCATAGTCCTAATTGGAAAAAACTGGATGTCAAAAAATGAGCTTGAAAGCTCACAACGCAAGGATTGGGTCGTTGAAGAAATCAGCTATGCTAAATCGGCAGATTTTACTTTTTCAGATTCAAATAGATTTGGCTTAAGCGAGAGAGCAATTATTCCAGTATTTGCTGATTGTGAAAATTATTTCGAAAATTTTGATTTACCCTCAAATATAAAATTTCTTGAAGAAATAAATGCTATTTCAATCAATTATGCAAATTGGCCTAGATTGATTGGATCTTTGCTCGACAACTTAGCAGTAAGGTTATCACTGAAAAAAAGACCAGATGCAGATGAGTATCCAAAACCTGATCTTGCAAAAGCAAGGACTCAACCATTATTAGATACAGAGTTGTTACAGACTCTAAAATACGATGATTTTGATGGTTGGTATGTGGATAACTTCGGGGTTGCTGATGTAAGGTACTTGGTAAAAACGTTTAAATTTATTGGCTTCAATCAAGCCGCTGAATTTATTGATCTTGTTTCAAATCACTGCAAAATTCTCGACCATCACCCAGAGTGGAGAAATGTATTCAATCATGTAACCGTTTCTTTAACAACATGGGATGCTCAGCGCAGAGTAACAATTTATGACTTAAATCTTGCTCTTTACATGAATATGGCATTTAAAAGTGTAATAAAGAAAAGTAGATGAGTACTATACAGATACATGTTTTCATAAGTCATGCATGGGCGTACTCAGCTGATTACGATACTTTAGCAAATTGGATATTTGAAAAAAATTGGTCTGTTGGTCAAGCCTCTCTAGATTTACGCAATTATTCTGTTCCTAGACATGATCCCATACATAACGCGGACAATGATTTACAACTAAAAAGGGCTATTTTTAATCAAATGGCAATGAGTCATGTGATTGTAATTCCTATGGGAATGTATGCTGCTCACAGCAGATGGATTCAAAAGGAGATAGAGGGAGCAAATCAATATAGAAAGCCAATCTTAGCTGTTGTACCGAGAGGTAGTCTAAGAGTGCCAGAGATTGTCTCCAATAATGCTGATTTAGAAGTTGGTTGGAATAGTGATTCAGTAGTAGACGGAATTTGGAAGTTATACAATTTGTGAAATTGTCAGTTTTAGTATCTTTTGAAAGTAATTAAGTAACAGCTATGAAGTAATTAAAAGTTTGAGTTATATCAAACTCAACACAATAAGGGGTTAAATAATGTGCAAGCATAGCGTCTCTGCAACAATAGTGTTTGTTCATGGTTTAGCGAAAAAACCTTCTCCGGATAATTTACGTAATTTATGGTTAGGAGCGCTTTCAGCACATAATCCTCACCCAGAAGTCTTTGGTAACAAGAATTCCGGCATTGATCTCAGCGATCAAGGAGTAAATTCTCTCTTCACCTATTGGGCAGATGTTTTTTATGGTGACGATTATGATACAGATTTCGCAAGTTATTTCGAATCAGTCAACTCTACAGAGTTGAACGATTTTATGAAAAAATCTGAGGGGCTGGGGGCAGAAACGTTACAACCTGAATTTATTAAACTGACTCCAAGAGAACAACGACTGATTCAACAAATTGAACGACAAATTGCCACTAGACTTTCCGAACTACCTTCAGACAACGCACAAAAAACGTTGCTAGTATCCTCTACTCAAGAAAGGTATGAAATAGCAAGCTGGTTACCAGAACCAATCAAACAAAACATCATAAAAAAAGCAACAATGGAAGCATACTACTTCTTGTTTGATAAGCCATATACCGTCCCTAATTCGAAAAAAACATATCAAGTTCGTAGTGAGCTTCGAGACCGACTAATCAAAGACTTGCAGAAGGCATCAAATAATGGGGGAAAAGTAATAATTGTTTCGCACAGTATGGGAACTATGCTTGCCTACGATGTTTTGCGGAACGTATCGAATTGTCCTCAAGTAGACACTTTAATTACCCTAGGCTCGCCTTTAGGAATTACAGAAGTGCAAGAGGAGCTTAAAGCATTGGACGCTGAGAAAATTGATTTCCCATCAGACAAATTAAATCATTGGATAAATATCTATGACCCACTAGATCCAATATGCGGCCTTGACCCTAGACTAAATAATGACTATCAACAAGTAAACAGTAAGTCAGTTATTGATATTAAAGAGAGCAACTGGGGCTCTTGGAGACATAATATTAGTCACTATTTATCAGGGAAATTGTTACGCGACCAATTGAAGTCTAATCTTGATATTTCTGAATAGGTTCGTATTAAGTTTGCCAATTAAATAAAACTTAAACTTCGGGGATAAATACTGTGCAACCTGCAGAAGAAATAGCTAAAAAACTAATCAATAATGAATGGCCAAATGTTTCCACATGGCGAATAAATGATGCTTACGTAATTATTGAAAATCTTATCAAGACCAAAAGTTATGAAATACAACTTCCGCATATAAGGTCTATTTGTCGAAGGTTAAATCAGCATCATCATTACGATATAACTTTGAAAGTATCATACTTGTGGTTAGAGATTAATGGTTTTGATGCAGAAATATCAAGACATAAAGCACAAGCATTAATCAATTTAAATCATTTAGACCAAGCAGAAAAATGGATACTAGAAACTATCGATATTGCTAGTCAAATTAAACCTGAGATTGGAATTAAAGAGTTCAAAGAACTTAAAGGGTTATTATGCAGAATAAAAAAACAACATTATGTTGTTCATCGCGAAGAGGAGCTATTAATTGATGCAATTAATGAATACTTGGCTTTGTATGATGATAAAAAATACTCAGATCCATGTTGGCATGGAGTTAATGCTGTTGCGCTATTGTCCGCAGCAAAAAGAAAAAATATAAGTCACCCAGCGCTTGTTAGGTTACCAACCATTATCGAAGAAGTAATAAATGAGGCTTTGAAAATAAGAGCACAAAGTCCAAATGACATATGGTCGCTTCCAACACTTGCTGAACTTTATTTGGCAAGTGGTGAAGAAAACCTTGCAGAGTGGAGTTTGTATAAGTTATTTGATCACCCTGAATTGTATCCATTTGTAACAGGCAGCCTAGAGCGTCAATTAAAAGAAATATGGGATGCAAATGCCTATTTAAACAATGGCGGTTTAGCATCAAATATGGCTGCAATGATTGCTAGAAACAACGATAGGGTTTCAGAGTTCAGGCAATTCAGTTTTGAAGAAATAAACACCTTAAGTTCACAGGCAAATACTAAAGGTGGGTTAGAAAAAAATTTCGGAAACGCTAGATTTTTTAGTGTAGCCACTATTAAGAAGATGTTAGAAAAATGTATTTCTGTTGGCTGTGTTGTAAGTGAGGATAACGGACGACTTGGTACAGGCTTCTTAGTAAAAGGCAATGCTCTTAAAATTGAATGGGGTGATGAGCTAGTATTTGTTACAAACTGTCATGTCGTAAGCGATGATTTACCAAATGCGCTTCCTGTTAACAGAGCATTCGTTACTTTTGATCTAGATACTGCTGAAAAAGGCGAGTTCGTTGGGAAAAAATATAAATTCACCGAAATTTTATTTTCTTCACCACCAGGAAACGAAGGGCAACTTCTACCAAAGACCGAAAATTTAGATGTTACGATATTACGACTAGATTCAACACCCAGAAACGCTGAGGGGCTCACTTGTTCCAATCGGCTGCCGATAGTTGATGGTTCAACTAAAGCTTTTGTAATAGGACATCCAAATGGATCATCATTACAAGTTTCATTACACGACGCACAGATATTAGACCTTGATCGTGCGAATGAGCGCTTAGTACATTATCGTACACCTACCGAACCTGGAAACTCCGGTAGCCCTGTTTTTAACGCGAACTGGGAAGTAATTGCCATACATCATGCGGGTTCGTCAGCTATGCCTAAGTTAAAAATAGAGCCTCCTCCTGAGTTCTATGAGGCGAATGAAGGGATTACGATATCTGCAATACGAGCTGCGTTATCTAAGAGTTGATTTCAATTTCTGTCCATAAATTAACTAAATATATAGTTACAGGAGAAGTTAAGCATGATGCTTGTAGAACGAGGTGCACGTAGAACAAGTAAACCAGATATATTCATAAGTCATTCATCAAAAGACAAATTAGAGGCGACTAGGCTAGCAGAAACTTTAAACTTTTGTTCAATTGATGTTTGGCTTGATGATTGGGAACTTGAAATCGGCCAAAGTTTGACTGAGGAGCTTTCAAAAGCAATGAATGAATCAAAATACATTGCGATATTAATTACTCCAAATTACAACAAAACAGTTTGGACGAAAACAGAATACAAGAAGGCACTTACACGAGAGCAACTTGAAGGAAAAGTAGTCATGCTTCCAATAGTAATTGGTGAGGCAGAAATCCCTGACTTTATCGAAGATAAGATATTCATAGATTTACAAAAGGATTATTACGCAGGGATAGTGAAAATTGTTGGACTAGTTCACAAAATTTCAAATTACCGTTTATCAAAAGCCTTGAAAGAAAATCCTCCTTATTGCGTTAGAGACATTTGGAGACTTTTGGAATCAATTGGTCATAATCCTTTCATAGTTCTTGGCCAAGACGATTTTCAAGAAGCACTAAAATATGGCGGTCAACTTGTTCGAGAAAATTATGCAACATTCAATCCTACTATGCTTGTTGATAACCCCAGAGTTTCTGAACATGTTCAAGATCTTTTGCGTGAAATTATGTAGATATCTAAGACTTTAGAGATTTCCAAATTGATAGCAATTATATTTCCATCTTAAGTTTCACATATAACTTTATATGAAAGAAATTTTTATATCTTATAGATCTGCAGATCTTGAAATTGGATGTATTAAAGTTTATGAGCATTTAGTGAGGGAATTTGGCTACGATGAAGTTATATTTGCACATTCAAACTTTAAATCTGGGACAGAATGGCTTCCACAAATTCGAGCTGGAATAGCAGGTTCAAGAGTAATAGTATTGATTATAGGGAAGTCTTGGGAGCAGGAAGAAGATAGTTTAAATATTGACCAAACAGATTATCTAGAAGAGGAATTAAAGTTAGCAAGTAAACTAAAGATACCAATTGTTCCAGTATGCGTTGGAATTGAATCAAAAAATCTAAAGTCAATATTGCCCTCTAAGTTTAAGTGGATTCATAAAATTCATGCATTGAATTTTGATATGAATACAATCTCAAGTACGAAGTTTATAAATGAACTTATTGAGATATTACACAAGTACAAAGTCAAACAGGGCAAGTCTGAAAGCAACTCTTTCGAGAGTGTCATTCAGTGGTTGTCATTATCAGCAAGTCAAATTTCTCGATTATGTTTTAGTCCAATTAGCGCAACATCTAGAATTCTTATAGTTTCTTCAAAAAGTATCGGTCTAGTTTTTGGTGAGTTGGTTCTATCATTGACCTTCTTTTTTCTATCTTTTAATGCCGTCACTAATCTGCGATTGGAGTATTCGTTTTTATACACTCTCTTTAAAGCTCAATCACTAGGATATTATTTATCATTTTTCGGAGGCTTAATCTACTGCTTTTCTGTTTATCTAAATAAGCAAACTTTTTATTTCACTCAATTAGTTAGCATATCAATACATCTTCTAGCCGCAAGTTTGATATATTTGTCACTATTACTTACTCTAATCAATTTTTCCATGTCTGAACGCACACTAGACATTCTTTATGAAAGTGTTCAGAGCAACCCTTATATTCAACCAGCTGTAGATGCCTTTATTGGCCAATTATCCAATTATGAGATTGTTCTATTTTTTTCAATTTTAGTAATTGGAAGCTATTTTATATTGTGGAATATTTCGGGGATTATTAGAGGAGTATCAATAACGCATGGTTATTATAAAGTATGGCCGATTTGGATTTTTGTGTATGTATCCAATCTACTTTTTACAGCACCAATATTATATTTGACTAATAACCATACAAACTTACCTCTCAAATTTAATTGGATTCATCAGGACGACAGAGTTACAGTAAGTGGTGTTACAACAGCAGCATTTTCAATTAAATTTAAGGGTGACATTACTCTAGGTGAAAACTTATTGGAAATTAATGCAGATGAGCTATTAATCGAAAACCGTGAGAAAAAAACATTAAAGGTACATATGGTTTGGTGTGGTTTAGGTTTCATGGAAAATAATCAGTTTCAGTGGTTTAAACCAATTCATGAGGGATACGTTAGAATCAACACGGATGTTAATTATAATCAAATGAAAAATTTTAGGATCTCTACTATAAAAATACCAGTCCCAGAAAGTGCAACTTCCGAAAACACAATTGTTTTATGCTCTGTTTATCTAAATAACTATTCATATAATATAAGCGGTCAGAATACTTTTTTGATTTGGTAACTCAAAAATTAAAAGTGATTTTGTTTTACCAATTTGTAAACCAAAACATGAAAATGTAAGTTTTTTTATTAAATTAAAAGCGATACTTACATCGCTATATTTACCTTCTGTTATTGCAGGATAAATGCATTCATAACTGATGATTACATATAACAATAAAAACTCGTGCATGGAGGTTTTGCCTATATTTAGCGTTATGAGAATTAGTAGGTTTTTTCAAATTAAAATGTGAAAAAATACTAGCCATTCTCATTTATGATTTTTAACCTACTATTTTATATAATCAGCAATTGAAATTTATAAGAGAACCTACATTGTGTCTGACCTGCTCCCCGCTTGCCATACCAATCTAAATTGAAATAAAGTCCACTTTCAGGAGTGGCGTAATGAAGAAGAGCAGATATAAAGAAGAACAAATCATTGGTTTTTTGAAGGAAGCAGAAG
>Ga0160183_128031_pt1 | contig 13613 bp, 11 predicted proteins | sample met14sb_FD_108562 | JGI IMG/M metagenome (GOLD analysis project Ga0160183, IMG submission 108562) | Synthetic bacterial communities of pure cultures from sediment of Lake Washington, USA, under high oxygen condition - MT... | ecosystem: Engineered > Modeled > Simulated communities (microbial... >...
CATAGGCCATTGGCACAGCTTTATTCGGGCGTGATAACTGAATACGAAAGGCGTTATCTTCCAGTACATAACTAAACATGGAAGTGCCTTTGTCTTTGACCTCAAATAGATGATCACCTAGTTTGAGTTGTGCTTTGGCTTGCTCTTGAGGATTGTCGGACTGTGCTTGCTTCTTTAACTGGATCAGTTGCTCATGAACTTCTGGGTGTAAATTACCTTGATAAGACAGATATAAACTATCTATACCCCATCTTAAAAACTTAACTTCACCGTGATTAATGCTGTTATTAGTAGCTGTGTTACTAGGCACCGCTACTGCATCACGGTCTCCGTCCTCCACGCTGACGCGTGTGCGGGCGGGATCCCGTGATGCAGTTTGGTTGTGTTGTGTATCTGGCTTTGTCATATCCATTCCTTAGGAATTTACCAGCGTCCCGTTTTGGTTACTGGAATGGATATCTATTATTTACATCTAAAAATTTAACTCCATGCAGTGAAATCTAATTTCAGTGCATTGACACGCCGCCTGTCTTTTGATATCTGCGATATTGAGCAAGACGCTTTGTAACTGCGTTTGTATCAACTATGCTGTGCTGCCAACGATCCAGTTTAGCTGCATCACAAAGATCAAGAATCTCTTCATGCGAAAAATCATCTAACCAAGACATTACATCCAACATAGCAAAGACGACGTATAGCCCAGGAAGCTTTATCTGACTGATTAAATTTGGTCTAGCTTGATACCTAGCAAGCTCTTTAATAAACTCTTTTTCACCTTCTAGCTTAGCTCGCTTAATGCGCTCTACAAAATAGGGGTGATGATCTATAAGGTTTCTATCAACCTTAATAGCTTTAAATAAAGACTCGTCATCACCTTGTATTGCTTTTGGGACTAACGAAACCATACTTTCACCATTTGTCATGACCGAAAATAGATTATGTATTGATAAAAAAATATGCATGAGAAGATATTGTGCTCTTTGAACTTCTGCCTTCTTACGTTCATTATCCATTGACTCAAAAGCAGTTCTTGCAGCATCGATTTCTTCTTGACTCTCAGGCCACTCAGGTAATAACTTATCAAAATAGTCTAGAGGTTCATCTAGAATCTCTTGGATAATACTTTCACATTCTTTTTGTTGCTCTTCTACAGGAATAGTAGCTAACTCAGAATTCCATTCCTTTAGCCCATCTTTGCCCATTAAAAAAAGCATTAGGCATGTATCAATTGTCTTTTGGTCTCTATACAAGGTGACATATTGATTGATATTGAGATTGTTTTTAGCTTGAATCAATTTATCGGGCAAAATTAACCAACCATGTGCATCAGCCTTAAACTCCATAAAGAAATCAACATACTCAGGGGCTTGCCTAGTAATTATCTTGATTACTTGAGATTTTGAAGGGCGGATTTTCATATTATTTTAAATAAAAGCTCACAAGTGATGTTTACCATTTCAAAGTATAGTTATAAAAACATTTATACAAAAATAAAATCTAAGTCACAACAAACAACCAACCATAAATAAGACTCATAACTATGAACAAAGATAAAAATACCTGGAATGACGATAAGTTAGATAGACAAAAAGAAGCTGAATTCATAATCTCATATTTAACAGCTATATATAATGAAAGCTTGGAAGACATCTCTAGTAAATCATTTGTTCTTAGTTTGGACGCCCCATGGGGATACGGTAAATCTTACTTTCTAAAAAAACTAAAAGAAGATTTAGAAGATAAAGATCACCCGGTGTTGTATTTTGACGCTTGGGAAAATGATTATTCAAAAGATCCATTATTAGGTTTCATTTCAGAGATCGAGCAAACTTTAAATACCTACAAATCTAAAATTCCCCAAGGGGATAAAATAGTTGAAAGCTTTCTAAAACAAGGCAAAAGGATTTTAGCTACAGCTACTGGAATTGGAGTAAACATTTTAGCTAAAAAGCTAACGGGGTATGGGCTTGAATCAATTAAAGAGCAATTTAGTGCTAGCTCAAATGATGCTTTAACTGAGGCGAAAGATAGTATAGACAAAAAATCAGAAGAGTTTGTTAGTGAGATTATCCAAAAATCTTTAGATGATCATAAAGAATTTAAAACTCTTGTAAGCGAATTAAAACTTACTCTTGAAAAAATAACATCCTCACTTCACGATAACGCAAATTACTCTTTGCCAATGTTCATTCTTGTTGATGAGCTAGATCGGTGTCGACCCACATATGCAATTGAGCTACTTGAAGTTATTAAGCATATTTTTAATGCAAAAGGTATTTTCTTTATATTAGCAACAAATAAAGAACAGTTAGCGCATTCAATAAAAGCTATTTACGGTGATTCATTTGATTCATACAATTATTTAAAGAGATTTTTTAATCAAGAATATACATTTAGCATTCCTAGCAAGACAAAATATGTTGCTGAACTATTTAGTAAATACCGTATAAATAAAGAGAACTTATTCATTCCAATTGACGGAAAAATCAATAATACTGAGCATATAGAGCAGTTCTTATTCGAAAAGCTTTCAAGCGCTTTTGAGCTTGGATTAAGAGATATGGAGCAAATATGTATACAGTTAAAATCAATAATGTTGACATATAAACATAACATTCACTATGTCTATTTACTTTACATATTGATGATCGGATTTAAAAACCAAAATAGCGATCAGATAGATTTAAATGAATTTAATAAACTCATTGTTATATGCCAATCGCGGATAGACCATTGGCATCATGAACCTCGCGAGGTGCCATTTCACTCTATAATTAACTTTTATCAGCAGTGCGCAGCGGTCTCCAAACAGGCCGCAAATAAACTATATAACGATCATCTCGAAACTTACCAAGAAGCAATTCTCAATTCGTTAACATCCGAAAAAATTGACTATAATGAGCTATTTTCAATAGCTCATTACAATTTAATATCTAAGCAAGCAGGACATATCAGCTAAGCATTAATATTAAAAACTCTATTTTATCTATCAGCTGTAGCCAAATTTCCTCTAAAATTTTGCATCCGATATTTAAATGTCTATATAGGACTTTCGTGACAATTTTGTCACGTTCCGACGAGTTTAAACGAGTGAAGGCGGGCCTAAAACAATATATTAATGATGATTTTTAAAGTTGAAAATCCGCGTGTCGCCAGTTCGATTCTGGCCCCGGCCACCATCTAAATCAAGCTCACTTTAATGTGGGCTTTTTTTATGCATGTCAGTGTTAATCTACAGCCGCTAACATCAACTCAACGCCATCAATAAAAAGGGAGCTGACGCTCCCTTTTGTATGTATATTCCTGTTAAGGATTATTTATTCATTACGTACATGGTTACTTCAAAGCCAAAACGCATTTCTGTCGCTGCTGGTGCTGTCCACATAATAAGTCTCCTGTATTTTGATTGTTAAACAGACTATATGTCTTGTTCGTGTGATAGATTATGCACTCATGTAGAATTCATATCCTGTCACTGTTCATGAGTGTTTACTCAGTAAAAACATGAATACAACATAATGAAGTATGAGCATGATGGGTTTTGCACGGCCAACATAATAAACAAACAACACCCTTGATTTAAACCGCTATGAAAAAACACTATTTTGCAACAACGCCAAAATTGCTTGGGTACTTTGGGCTACTGCCTTTTATTGTACCCACAGTATTCTTGTTTTTTGATCATACCCATTTTGATATGTGGCGTCACTTTTTACTCACTTACGGAGCAATTATTCTGAGCTTTGTGGGCGCTTTGCATTGGTCATTCGCTATGTTGCTACATGAGTTGCCCATTAACAAACAACGCTGGTCATTTTTATGGAGCATTGTTCCGTCTCTAGTCGCATGGATATCGCTATCAATTCCAAAGTTTCATGGATTCATTCTACTTACCGTTTTCTTTGCGATCGCACTGATACGGGATAAGCATCTGTTTAACAATGTAGATTTACCGGCTTGGTATATGCCACTGCGTAGAAATTTAACTGTAGCAGCAATGACTTGCTTGCTAATTGCAGCATACTTGATGAATGGAAAACAATATTCATCGCTTCCTGCCTCGTTTACTTTGTAAAAGATTGCAGGGCAACGGCCATGCGTTGCAACGCTGTTGTAATAAGTGATCTAGGCGCAGCGATATTCATGCGCATAAAGCCACTACCTGCCTCGCCAAATAACTTGCCAGGGCTTAAGCCTACGCCGGCTTGCTGAATAAAAAACTGTTTTAATGCGGCATCATCCAAGCCCAGCTCGCGGCAATCAAGCCAAATTAGATAAGTGCCTTCAGGCACGATGGCATGCACTCTGGGTAAATGCTCACTGACGTATGCAATGACGAAATCACGGGTTTGCTGCAAATACCCTAACAGCGCATCCAGCCATACATCGCCATGCTGGTAAGCAGCTTCAAACGCCACCATGCTGAATGGGTTGGCTGCACTGACATGCATACGCTCGAACACTTTGGCCAGCGCTTGCCTTTGCGTCGCATCTGGAATAATCAATGCGGATAAATTCAGCCCGGGGATATTGAAAGTTTTGCTCGGAGCCACTGCTGTGATGATGTTTTTACTGTGCTGAGATAGAGGTTCCAGCACTTGGTGCTTGGCAGGTGCATATACTAGGTCAGCATGAATTTCATCGGCAAAAACTATTAACTGATATTTCTCGGCAATAACGAGCAGCTGTTCCAGCTCATCTTTACGCCACACCCTGCCCACAGGGTTATGCGGTGAACACAGTAACAGCATTTTTGCACGCGCGGCGCAAGCTTCGAGGTGTTCAAAGTCAATATGGTATTGATTATTTTCAAAATGCAGTGGATTTTGTATCAGGCTTCTGCCGCTATCAGTCACCGCTGAAAAAAAAGGGAAATACACCGGCGGCTGCACAATAACTGCATCTGTGGGCTGCGTAAACGCCATCACCGCCGCATTCAGCGAAGGCACCACCCCCGGGCACATCAGTAACCAGTCACGCTCAACGCGCCAGCCATGACGGCGTTCTAGCCAATCGATCAGTGCTTGATAAGTATTTTCAGGGAAGATGCTGTAGCCATAAATGGGATGACTAGCGCGTTGTAGCAAGGCATCGCTCACGGCAGGCGGCGAAGCAAAATCCATATCTGCCACCCACAGTGGAATAACATCATCCTGACCAAACATCGCCTGACGGCCATCATATTTCAGGCTGTTGCTATGGTCACGACTCACAAGCTGATCAAAATCTTGTTGCAAAGAGCTCTCCGGGTTTATGCATCAATGGTTATCAAGTCACTACAACAGGCCATGTCGTGTGAGCATTAGCTTTTTTGTACCTGCCACAGCGCATCGATAAAGAAATTCTGAGCATCTGTAAAATGCGCTTCAATTTTAAAACCAGTCTGGCTGGCAAGCGCATGAATCTCTGATTCTGAAAACTTGAATGATGACTCTAAATGCAGTGCTTCAAACTTCTCAAAGTGAAAATATTTTTCCAGTGCCGCAATGTATACATCCTGATCGTGCAGAGAGATGATATAGCTCTCCATGGCGCCTAATGACGGATTATAAAACCCATAATGCTTGAATTTATCCATCTCAAAATCTGCGCCCAGCTCCGCATTCATACGCTTGAGCAAGTTCAGGTTGAAGGCTGTAGTCAATCCACCAGAGTCGTTATAGGCTTTATTGAGGATATCGGTATCTTTTTTGAGGTCGTAGCCAATCAACACATGGTCGTTAGCGTTAAGCGACAGCCAGAGTTTTTTAAGAAACTCCTGCGTTTGTGCTCTATTAAAGTTGCCGATGTTAGAGCCCAAAAATAACACCAGCTTTTTATTACTGGAGATTGTTTTAAGTGAATTAAGGCCATGAAAGTAATCTGCCACGATGCCATGAATATTCAGCTGCTCACTTACTGTCAGATTTGCACCCAGCAAGCCCATGGCTTTTTCAGAGATATCAATCGGATAAAAGTTAACTTTAGTGCCTTGCGCTAAAAAGCTATCGATAATTAATTTACTTTTATGTCCGTCTCCTGCTCCCAGCTCAAGAATATCAATTTCAGCCTCATTAATCGTGGCCGCAAGCGACGCGCCAAATTGCTCTAAAATTGAAAACTCGGTTTTAGTCAGGTAATAGTCCTGATGCTGCGAAATCTTTTGAAATAGTTCACTCCCGGCATCATCATAAAAATACTTTGCTGAAATAGTTTTGGGCTCACTACTTAAGCCCATTAGTACATCAGTGGTGAACGCTTCTCTGTTCTGCGTGAACTGATCCACTTCGATTAAATTGGTAATTTTCAAACGATATCCTTCGCTAATCTGATGCCTGAAAACATCCAACGCTGCTGTGGTTGATAAAAGTTTCTGTAACTATGTCGATAATGCTGATCTGGTGTTGCAACACAACCACCCCTTAACACAAACTGATTACACATAAATTTGCCGTTATATTCGTTTAAGATGCCATCAAAAGCTTTAAAACGCGGATAAGCCGAATATTGGCTACTGGTCCAGCACCAAACCTCACCGTACACATTGTGCGTATTGTTAGGATGTAGCAATGCGGTATCAGAAAACCCTATCGCCAGTGGTGCCTGATTTAAAAACACCTCTAACTCCTGCTCTGTAGGTAACCTGAGTTTATTCCAGTTGGCAAACGCATTCGCCTCGAAATAACTGATGTGCACTAAGGGCCGGTTCAAACCCAAAGGTATCAATCCATGAAGCGTGTATTCATGCCACTCACCGTCAAGGCATGACCAATACAGAGGCTGCTGAATACGGTGCTGACTCACCCAATCCCAGCCCTGACTCAGCCAATACTCAGGCTTGGCGTAACCGCCATCTTCAATAAATGCTAAGAATTCACCATTGGTGACCAATGCATGGCTGATAGCAAACGGGTACAAATAATGCTGATGCGCAGGCTTTTCGTTGTCGTAGGCAAAGCCTGCCGCATCGTGGCCAATTTGGTACAGCCCTTGTGTAAACCCCGACCAGCCATGAATTGGCTCAGGTGCAGGTGGCAGCGTTTGCACAGCATATTGTGTATCTACGACATTGCTCGCAAGTATGAATTTAATATCCATATATAGCAGCTCTTGATGCTGCTGCTCATGATGCAAACCGGTTTCAATCAAGGATTTCATTTCATCCGTGAGTACATGCTCATTGATCAATTTTGCAAGATTTGCATCCACATAGCGGCGGTATTCAATAACCTGATTTACCATAGGCCTCGACAAATTACCACGGTCAGCCTGTAATGTATGTGCGCCTAATGCCTTGTAATAAGAATTAAACAAGCTGCTGTATTGCGTATTAAAACGGCTGTAATCAGGGCAGAACCTGACCAGAAGCAATTCCTCAAAAAACCAAGTGGTGTGTCCAAGATGCCACTTCGGCGGACTTACATCTGCCATCGGCTGCACAGTGTAATCCTCGGTTTCGATAGCACTACAGATTTCAAGCGACTTGCTTCTCACCATCTGGTATTGATGGAGCAACTGCTGTTGCATATTATCAGCTGTTAGCGTTAATGCATGATTCATAAAACGTTAGTCCCTTGTCTATCACAATGACTGCTGACACTATATTAACTGCTTACTTTTACACCCTTCCAAAACGCAACATGATTTTTGATATTTTCTGCTGCCTTGAGCGGAGTTCTGTAAACCCATGCCGCATTCGAGTTTTCCTGGCCATTGACTTGTATGGAGTAATAATTGGCTAGCCCTTTCCAGCCACAACTTGTGGTGTGCTGCGTCTCAGTAAAATACTCTGGCTTGATACTAATGATGGGAAAGTAATGATTTCCTTCCACAACGACCGTATTGTCTGACTCAGCAATCACAACATCATTCCAAATAGCTTTCATAATAGACCCTTAATCCACAGACTTAATATTGATGTGCAGTAGGTAAGTAGCATACGACTAAATAACGTAAGGCATGGACAAGTGATATTAGATACTACACATAAAACTGGTCAACATGATTACTTAAATACCGTCACTAAGTACCACGCTCTTTAGATACTGTTATTTTTAGCTTTGTATTGATCGTGAATACTTTTATAAACCGCCTCAATCTCCTGCTGCTCCTCCTTATCAAGCATACCATCGCTATTTGCATCAATATGTTGATAGGTTTTCTCGGTATTAGCAGAGTCGCCTGAGAGGTACTCCTGCAGACTGATACTGCCATCTTTATTGGTATCAAAATGCGCTATACCAAAGCTAGCGTGGCCCATGTCTTCGCATTTGCTACCGTTAGCTGCACCATGCTGGTTTGCATGGGATAATGTGGATAAGGAAGTAGACAACAACGTAAAAAGTAATAAAGATATTTTTTTCATCATAGGCACCCTAATATATAAGTTGGTTCGTCTGGCAATGATGAAGATAAGTTCAATGATGTTGTGTGAAGTTGTAATTATTTAAGTAGTCTTTTTGCAAGAAATTGTTTAGTGATCATTTAACTATTGGATTGATACTAGAAAACCTAACATCAACGCCATGTTTGGTGAGTCACACCGACCGCTGATAGAGGGCTAAATCACAAATAATATCAGTCAGTCAAAAGAGTTGTGAGTCCGAAAAGGCTGCTCAAAAGTCAATGGACAGCAGTTACATCAGCCAACAAAGAATAATGTTTCATAGCGATGAAGCTAGCTGCTGTCGGCTGCCGAAATCAGCCAACTGAACTCATCGACATGAAACAGCAGGGGCTAAGTACGGCCTGAGATGCGATTGACAGAAGCTAAACGACACAAGCATAGAGTTACACGAGTACATCAAACCACAGGACCTTGGATATTCTACATTTCTAAGCATATTTTTCCAAAGTGCTTGTTCGTCTCCTGGTACCTGAAAGCATCAACAATACGCTCAAGTGGGAACACCTTATCTATCACTGGGCGCATCTTACTTGCATTAATGGCTCTTACCATCTCTTGCTGCTGAGTGCGGTTACCTACAATTAAGCCTTGCAAACGGAGCTGCTTAATCAGGGCAGTCACAATAGAAATTTCACCGCCTATGCCCGTTAGAATACCAATCACGGAAATATGCCCACCCACGCGCGCTGCTAACATTGATTGATTGATGGTTGCTGGCCCGCCTACTTCAACCACATGATCTACCCCGCGCCCGCCAGTCATTTCGCGGGCCAACTCGCCCCAATTTGCGATCTTTTTGTAATTGATAAGATAGTCAGCGCCGAGTAGCTTTATTTTCTCTAGCTTCTCATCACTAGATGATGTTGCTATGACGGTAGCTCCAGCCATTTTTGCAAATTGCAACGCAAAGATTGATACGCCTCCTGTGCCTTGCACCAAGACAGTGTCACCTGGTTTAAGAGCACCATCTGACATTAACGCACGCCATGCAGTCAAGCCCGCCGTGGTGAGGGTAGAAGACTCCACATGGCCCCAACCTTTAGGTGCGTGCGTAAACGCGTTAACAGAAGCGGTCACCGCTTCCCGCGCATAACCGTCCACCCCGTCTCCTGGGGTTGTGGCAAACCCCTCAACCAGTGGCTCACCCGCCAACCAAGTTGGAAAGAATGTACTCACGACATGGTCACCGAGAGAGAACTCTGTCACCCCTTCTCCAATTGCAGTGACTACACCAGCACCATCCGCCATTGGAATTCTGGGCTCAGTCGGCCCCCACATTCCACTGACCACAGCAAAATCATGATAATTAAGTGAGTTGGCATGCAGTCGCACACTAATTTCACCCACTTTTGGCGGTGCTGCATCTCGAGTGCCTAGCGTCACTTTGTCGTAGCCACCTCCAGTTTGAAGAATGATTGCCTTGTTTGTCATCATAGGTCCTTTACTTGAGTCGCTAATCATTGAGGTTAATATGCAGCTTTCGCAGTCAACAAGTTTACAGTGTTGCGATTTTCTAAGTGAGCAACGGCTCTAATAGTCTCAAAGACTTGAGTATTAAAATAGCTTAATTAAGCGCAGACCACTCGGTTCTTACCCGCACCCTTTGCCAAATACAAAGCTTTATCGGCTGATAATAATAATGCATCAACATTATCATGCCAGGGTGCCAACGATGTAATACCGATTGATACTGTCATGTGAAGGCTAGTATTGTCATTAATCGAGATTCTAGTCTGCGCTACTACCTCTCTTAACCTTTCTGCCACCTCAATAGCATAATCAACATCCGTTTCTGGCAGGACGACTGCAAACTCCTCCCCACCCAGTCGCCCTATGATGTCAATTTCACGCAAAACATTACGGCATATCAAGGCGACTTGTGTCAGTACAGTATCACCAGCCTTGTGCCCGTAAGTGTCATTAACATGTTTAAAATCATCAAGATCCAGCATCAGCAAGGATAGCTTTTTTTGGTAGCGTTTCGCGCGCATCAACTCACCTTCAGACAGCTCAACAAAATACCTTCGATTATTCAAGCCTGTTAAATAATCGAAATGCGCTTGAGCAAGCAACTGCGTTTCTAGTAGCTTTCTATCTGAAATATCTCTAGCCGCACAATAAACAACCTGCTGGCCATTACGTGTCAAAGCATTTGCACTAACCTCAACATTCAAATGCCTGCCATCTCGACAACGATGAACCGTTTCAAAAATCATTTTTTGCGCGCTGTCTCGAACTCGACGGGCGTATGAGTGTAACAACACATCCTCCAACTGGGTGTCCCAGTCCTGAACATGCAACTGACTAATTACACTTTTATCAAACTGATGCATTTGCAAAAAGGCATCATTAGCGTCTATGAGCAATCCGTTTTCGTCAATGATATAAATACCATCGTTAGCGGTTCTTAGTGTCACCTCAAGTTCACGATGCTGTTGTTCGGCCATCGCAACTGCAGATTTCAACTCGTGCTCACTCACTCTGAGCGCATGCTCATCACGCTCCCATGTCATTAAGAAAAGGCTAATCACCAGCAAAATCAAGCAAACAATGCTACACAAATAAGTGATTGTGTTTAATGGATCCGCCACTGTAAGAGTAGGTACCGTATAGCCTTGCGATAAAATCAAAGCTCTTGAAACCAATATGCATGACTCAATGAATGCGCTTGCTGCAAATATATATTTGCCACGCCCTACAATTAGACGGTTATGCTGTGCAACAAAATAAAGTAACAATAAGCCTTGAAATCCAAAAACTGCGCACCCTATGATGATTCTTAACGCTAAATAATCAAGTAGTAAAGAGAAGCTGACTGCAATGAGTAAAACAGGGCTCCAGATTAAAAGCCTAGGTGCCTGACGTCTTAAAAAATAGAATAATCCTTCAGCAAGAATAGCGAAGATTGAAGAAATAAAGACATTCGCACCCACGATGCTGATCAAGTCACTTACTTCACCTCGCAAACTATAAAAAACAAAGGCCAAACCATGTAGTGCAAAACTTGTCGACCATAGCATCAACTCTGGCTTTTTACGATACCCTGCGCAGGCAAGCGCGATGGACAACATGAAGCTAACAGTAATAATGACTAGAAAAAGTGTCGGTACATGGGCCTGCATCATGTTTTAAAATGTTTAAATAATTATTGAGAATTTAAGACTAAAAGCATTATATATGCTTGACTTGTAGCACACTCATGATGCATTTGATTTTAAATAAAAGCAATCGCCGCCCAACGATTTCTGTCGTGCTCATAAATCCATCAACGCCTTGACCAGCTAAATCAACAAATCCATATCCCTGCAATTTTTGTATGGCTTCACCTGCAGTTCTTGCAGGTTATCCGTCATTTTATAGAAAAAATCAAACGCATAAAATCATATCCAATTGATTTAATTAACATTAAATCATTAAGCGACAAGTGGTATGTAAATTGCGATCAGTGTGAGGAATGTTTTTTCGACTACCACTTAAATCACACTTAGAAAGCTAACCTCTTTTGAATACAACAAACCAAAAAGCCTCAATTTGGCCTCATATTGCTTGGACATACCTACTTTTTTGGTACCTCACTAGTACAACACAACTTCTACTATCCACCTCAGGCATCACTTCGTTTGAAGGGTTAAAAGACACGACTTTAACGACTGTCTTTTGGCTGATTCCAATATTTTTATTACCTAACCACACTAAAAAAGTAAGTGCTATTTTTGGGGTGGCTATTTGGCTATTCGCCTTGCCTGCTTTTGGATATTTTTTAATTTACAAGCAAGAGCTTTCACAAAGTTTAATTTTCATCATTTTTGAATCTAACAATGCTGAATCATCAGAGTATCTGAGTAATTATTTTACATTTTCAATATTATTCAAGTTCATCGTTTTCTCGATTATCCCAATATTGATATGGAAGAAGATTCCAGATCGTTTGGATATGTCTAGTAAGAGAGGCTACATTTTTGCACTAATCATCCTGGTGCTATTTTTTGCACATCCGATTAGAAAAGCTGTTATCGCAGGAAAAACTAGTGTTGCTTACAAAAATTTAAACAAGCACTTAGTGTCGGCTCCACCATGGCAGCTTATTTTGGGGTATTCAAACTACCAAAGAGAATTAAAAGAAGTTGAATCATTTTTAATGGCGTTCAATCGGTCAACTCCTTTAAGTAACTTTTCTGAGCTTAAAAAACCTTCGCCCACGACCGTAGTGATTGTGATTGGAGAATCATCAACTCGCTTGCATTTTGGTCTATATGGCTACCATCGTGATACCAACCCAAAACTTAGCACAATCAAGGATGAGCTTTCTGTGTTTAAGAATGTTTACGCTTCAAGACCGAACACGATAGAAAGCTTGGAGCAGATATTAAGCTTTGCAGATCAATCACAACCTGATTTATACAAAACAAAACCCACATTAATTGCCATGATGAAACAAGCGGGTTACAAAACTTTCTGGATTAGTAATCAGCAGACACTCACTGCAAGAAATACCATCTTAACCACTTTTGCAAAACAAACAGACAAACAAATATGGCTCAACAATGCACGCTCTCAAAACTCATACAGTTTTGATGAAAAAGTACTTGATCCGTTTAGTGAAACGTTAAAAGATACTGCAGAGAAAAAGTTGATTATTGTGCATTTAATCGGTTCGCACATGTCTTACAAATATCGCTACCCAAAGTCATTTGATTATTTCAAAGACAGCAAAAACTTATACGCTGGGTTGTCTGAAGATAAAATCCAAAAGATTAATGAATATGACAATGCAATACGTTATAACGACAGCATTGTGTATGATCTGATTCAAAGATTAAAATCAACTAATCAGCACAGCATGCTTACATTCTTTTCTGACCATGGTGATGACGTCTATGATTCAAACAATCATGAGTTTCAAGGTAGAAACGAATACTCACCAACATTGCCTATGTATGCCGTTCCGTTTATCACTTGGTCCTCTAAAGATTGGTTTACTAACGACCTACTGAAAAACCCTGAGATTTTGGATAGACAATATAGCAATGCAGATTTTATTTATACGTGGTCTCAATTAATGGGGATAACGTACAAAGGCTTTGATCATGCGAAAAGTATCGTCTCTAGCAAGTTTAAGGACTATCCAATCATTGTTGGTAACCCCTATGATGCAAAGTCACTCAAGAAACTAGAAATCAATTAACTCTGCTCTTTTTTGCAGAATTGCAAACAACCGCACTTAAAA
>Ga0160183_104923_pt1 | contig 13441 bp, 14 predicted proteins | sample met14sb_FD_108562 | JGI IMG/M metagenome (GOLD analysis project Ga0160183, IMG submission 108562) | Synthetic bacterial communities of pure cultures from sediment of Lake Washington, USA, under high oxygen condition - MT... | ecosystem: Engineered > Modeled > Simulated communities (microbial... >...
ATTTATTACTTTATTGACGCTAGTCATTGCCTTACTGAAAACTAAAGCAAGTAATTGACGTAATAATTGATAATAATTAGCACACCAAATATCAAATATGTATTAGAATTTCGTAAAATCAGTGAGTTAGCGCTTTTTAAACAATGCCTAGCTAAGACTGCCAATTCAAATGTAGTCAAATCGCGGTATTGAAAAATATGACTAAAATATGCTCGCTGTAGCTATGTGTAATCCGAATGAACGCTTAATTAACTTCTCAAAGTAGAAATATGTCTATAAAAAATCAGCGCTTAAAACACTCGATTTAATGACAACGACTGACGTAGCCAAAGCACTAGGTGTTACAGTAAGGTCAGTACAGCTATGGGTAGAGCAAGGCGCATTAGAGGGTTGGAAAACACCAGGTGGCCACCGTAGAATCACCCGTGCTTCATTTAACAAATTCAATTCAAATGTTGCTTCTGATGAACATAAAGTAACAACGCGTCTCAATGTTGTCGTTGTTGAAGATAGCTTAGCGATGCAAAAGCTTTATCAAATGACCATTGCATCTTGGCAGCTACCGATAGACATCAAGTTTGTATCAAACGGGTGCGAAGGTATTATTTACGTCACCCAACACATGCCAGATCTACTCATTACAGACTTAAAAATGCCTGAAATGGATGGTTTTACAATGTTAAAATCTCTACGTGATGTAGATACGTTCGCTAAGATGGCAATTGTTGTTGTGACAGGTATGCAGCCCCAAGAGATTGAGGAAAAAGGTGGCTTACCAAGAGGTGTTAGACTATATGGCAAAAGCCCAGTGCCATTTTGGGAAATGCGTGAATTAATGCAAGGTTTAATTGATAGAAAATTAGAAGCTTAGTCGCTTGAATACTGATAAAAAAATCCCCGCGGACGTTACTCAAATTATTGATGCTTGTCCTTTCGGTATTGTGACGGTTAACTCGGCCAGCATTGTAGATTATGCGAATACTGCATTTACTAAAATTACTGGCATTGAGATAGAGTCTATCCTCAATACGCCTAACCATGTAATGTGGAAAACTTTACTGAAGTATTATTCAGTAGACGGCAATATGAAAACATATATTGGTGGTGTGTTGACGCTTCGAGCTAACAACTCACTCAACGTGGTGAGATTAAGCTGTCAGTTACCAAAACAAAGTAACACAAAACAGATCCTTTATTTTCAAGACATTACTGCAGAGTCTGAAGTTGATCGAATGAAAAGTGAGTTTCTTTATTCAGCAACGCACGAACTGCGCAACCCGATTGCAATCATTTTTGGATTCTCTGAACTGCTCATCAATAACGAGTTTGATCGTACTGCTTCGCTTGATATTATTGAAACAATTCATCAACAGGCAAAAGATCTCAACCACCTGACAAATGAGCTATTGGACATTGCAAGAATAGAATCTCGCAAAGGTAAGGATTTTGCGATATCAGAGGAATCTGTCGGTAAAATACTGCTCACAATTGAAAAAGAATGGTGTGGCAGAGTTGGCAAGGAAAGAATCAGACTCACATTACCATCACAAATACCCAAGGTATTAATAGATAAAGACAAAATAAAACAAGCAATTACGAACGTAATGAGTAATGCTTGTAAATATTCGCCTGAAGATAGCGTAGTTTCTATCGATATCGCTTTAGATAAAGTCATGTCTGACAGCATGATTGGTATTAGTATTCATGATGATGGTTTTGGGATGTCAACTGAAGACATCAGTCATTTATTTGAGCGATTTTGGCGCTCAGATCGATTTAGGCACATACCAGGCACTGGCTTGGGCATGTCAATCGTGAAGGAAATTGTTGAATATCATCAAGGTGTTATCGACATTGCCAGCGCAGTGAATCAAGGCACTACAGTGACAATATGGTTGCCCGTCTACATTGATTTAGCGTCTCTGGAATGATAAAGACTCTCCCGATTAAACCAACAATCAATTAAGTAAGGCTAGGTATAGTCCATTTGTGATAACACCTGATTCGTCCAAATTAACGCCTCATTTTGACAAGCCATGATTACACTATTACTCGTATGCAATTTTTCTTTGTAGTTCGCTACATGCTCAAACTCAGCCGCCTCTAGTGCTTCAGCCAATGCTAACAAATCTCCAGCCAACCCAGTCCTATTAAGCAGTGCATCTTGTATTGTTTTGGCTAGACTCATTTTGACCACAATGCTTTCCATCGTGTCATTAAGTAACATATCAGCTAAAGATAAAATGCCAGTAATAAAAGCAGCATCATGATGCACGATTGAACCGTGATGATTACATTGCGTACTCATTAGCTCCATAAATTTTGCACGCCATATAACTGTGTAAAGCAACATTGTCGGCATTTTCACATGACTATCAATGACGTAAAGCATCACTTGCAACCAGCGCATGATTTGTCCACGCCCCAAAATCATAATGGCATGCCTAATCGAACTTATTTCTTTTCCAGCACCAATCGCAGCTGAATTTACTATTTTAAGCATTTGTAAACTTAACGCAGGATTTTCTCTAAAGAACCCTTCTAACCTAGCATCACAGCCATCTGAATTTAACTCTGCAATCAATTCTAAGATTGTATGCACGCTCAAAGGCAACTCTTTATTTAAGCTTACTTTCATCCCTTGATAGTAGCGGCCTTGAATAAATTTGATACTTGATAAATTAGCACGACTTTTATCTTTATCATCATTTACATCTGTAGCTAAAATATTGAGAGATGGGGAACGCAACGCTTGTATTAATCGAGAGCTATCGTCATCATTAATATTAACTTTTACAAAAGTCATATAAGGGATTAGCGTTGCTAGCTGATCAGATCTAATCTGAGTGCCTGTTGCTAAGTAATACCCAGAACTGGATAGCGCTGACAATCGATTCAATAAGGCTGGTAATATAAACTCACACTCATCAAGCTCAAATACAATCCTATCCATAGGCAATGTGGCATTGACCTCGTTCATCAGAAATAGCTGATTAACTTTTATGAAAATCTTATAGTTACTCATCAAACCATTTGATTCAGGTCCTAAAAACGGACTTAGTGCTGACATAACATTTTGCGAATGATTGTTCACTTCCATTTGTGTTTCATCAATCACTAATGCTATCCCAACCATGTTGCTGTGTTCATCAGTGATGGGCTGATAGGAAACCAATACATCTTGCATTGCCAACTCCTAGCTTAAATTTAACATTCACAGTGATTGATTGACATCACGATTAAAACAATTTGAAATTTAGATCTTGTGTTAGTCGTGCCAATAATGTTTTTAGCACCATAGGACTAAATGGCTTGATAAGATAGGTATCAGCACCCACATCAGCCCCTTGATGAATATCCTTAACCTGCCCTTTACCTGTTAATAATGCAATGTATGTATGTTTAAGATGTGGGTCGTTTTTCACTGCCTTACAAACCTGAAATCCATTCATTTCACCAGGCATCATAATATCCAATAAAACAATATTGGGACGCCACGCTTTAATCGCATTTAAAGCATCCACACCATTAGATACTTCTTTAAGCTCATAAGCGTCACCTGCAAGCGTAAGTTTCAGCAAGTTGCACACCTCTGGATTGTCATCCACAATTAATAACTTACAAGCCATTCTGATTAAGCCTTCATTGGTATCATATTTATAAAATAATGCTTAATTACAATCATCATTAACATCACATTTATTGGCTTATCTCGCCATCTAAAAACCAGCTATACATCAGTTTTTACTATAAAAAACTGCTGCGAATAAGCCTTACTTCTGAAAAATCATCAAATATCGACACATACAACCGATTAATAAAAAAATTAATTGTCATAATATTACACTTTATTTGATAAATTTGATAAATTTGATAAATTTGATATTTAATGTAACAATTAAGTCGTGCACTAATTCAACTTTAAAGTGCGTTCATAACTAATATTAAATAGATGGGGTGAAAAATGGAGAGAATGTTAATTGTTGATGAAGGCTATGATTTACATAACAGCCTATTGCTCACATTTGGGTACGGGGAATATAAAATCACCCAAGCAATGAACGAAAACCAAGCAATCAAAGTAGCAGAAACTGAACATCCTGAAATCATCATCGTAAACTTAACGGGTGATAATGAAAGTGAGCTGGCAACTTGCAAAAAAACTAAAGTCTATTCCTCAGCTTCATCATAGCCATATCATTTTGCTCACTTCGCAATATCAGCAAGATGAAACATCAAAACACATTGAAAGTGTTGCGAACTATTGTCTACCTAAGCCATTTTGCCCCAATAACCTGACAACAGTACTCACTGGGATTAGAAGCAAGAAACTACTGAGTTAACCCAACAGTATTAAAAAATCCTGAACGCCTCAACAAACAATCCTTTTGATAACGCTCAAAAGGATTGTGATTGCTAGATTAAAATAAGCTAAACACCATCATCAAGGCGATAGATACGCTAATGAAACCGAAGGTAAGCTTAGACAGGTAAGTTGAAATTTTATGTGAGATTAATTTTCCGACTAAGCTACCAATCAGTGCAGCTGATACAAACGGAATCGCAATATGCAGATTAATGCTGGTGTAACTTGCATAAGAAATAACGCCTACTAATGAAACTAATGCGGTCATTGTTAACGAGGTCGCCACTACCATTCTATGTTCTAGGTTACTAATTTTTAATAAGCTAGGCATTGCGACAAAACCACCACCAACCCCTAATAAACCAGAAATAAAACCAGCAGCAGACCCAGTCAATAATAATCGTTGAGTACAAGATGCGGTCCAAAACAACCTAGATGTTGCAGGATTCAATTCACAGGGTGTTGGACTAGTTTGAAACAAATTATCTTGTAAATAGCGGGGACTTTTAGCGCTGACTAAAGCTTGCCACCCCACATAAAATAGTACTAAAGCAAATAAAATTTGTAGCCAAAGAGAAGGTATTTTCTGCGCAAGAAAAACACCTATTGGTGCCATGATAATGCCCATTAAGGCCAGAAGTGCAGCTGCCTTATATCGAACAACACCTTGCTTTAATCCAATCACCGCAGCTGTGCCTGCTGCTACGGACACAGCTAACAATGCTATTGGTGCAGCGTCTTTAACGCCTAGATGTAAAAAATACATCAACAATGGTAGTGACAGAATTGCACCACCCGCGCCAGTGATGGACATCAGAATGCCAATCAATACACCTAATATGATTGCGATTAGATTAGGTTCAATCATGATTTTCTAATGCTAGCTTGCACATCGTTGATGCACGATTCCCTGTTTTACAAAATCCTAATATTGGCTTTGGCGCTTTTGCATAAGCTTCTCTAAATTTATCCAGCTGGTGAGGTTGAATGTTATTGGGAATCACAGGAATATGCACATAAGTAATTCCATGGCTAAGTGCAATCGCTTCTAAAGCTTCACTTTTTGGTTGCTCAGCATTGCCCTCAAAATCAGGGCGGTTGTTAATAATTGTTTTAAAACCCAAACTGGCAATTTCTGAAATATCATCCACTTCAATTTGGCTGGTATAACTAAAATCATTATTTAATTGATTGATGGTTAACGTCATTTTTTAACCTCCTGATTTCATACAAATTTCTTGGTATAGCACGTTCATAATTGCTAATGCCGATGTGCTGGATATCATGTAATAGATGCACTTGCCTTCTCGGCGTGTGCTGACCAACTTAGCATTTCTTAGCACGGTTAATTGTTGTGATAAGGTTGGTTGCTTTATTTCTAAAATTTCCTCTAGCTCACTCACTGACTTCTCACCTTGTGATAACTGACATAAGAGCATTAGGCGATCACTATTTGCCATCACTTTTAATAAGCTCGTTGCTATTTCTGCAGAGGCTCTTAACTTTTCAAAATTAACTTCTTGTATTTGCATCTCTAATAAACTCTATTTTAAAATATTATATTTAATTATATAATATTAAGTTACAATGTATCAATACTTTTTGAAAGGAATATCATGTTTAAACAATTTTATGACGATGCCTCATCTACGCTAACCTATCTAGTTGCTGACATTGACAGCAAACAGGCTGTACTAATCGACCCTGTCACTGAGAACATCAATGAGTATCTTGATGTAATCAATAAGCATCAATTGACATTAGTTTACTCATTAGAAACGCATGTGCATGCTGACCATATCACAGGTGGCGGAAAACTAAAATCGATCACAATGGCAAAAACAGCCGTTAGCAAAGACTGCGGTGCAGAAACTGCAGATATTCAGCTAAAAGATAATGATGTAATTACTTTTGGTGATGATCAAATAAAAGTGATTGCGACACCTGGTCACACTGCTGGCAGCGTGAGTTTTTTATGGAAAGATCGCCTGTTTACGGGGGATAGCTTGATGATTAATGGCTGCGGAAGAACCGACTTTCAAAGTGGAGATGCTGGTATCTTATATGACAGCATTACTGCTAGACTTTTTACTTTAGCAGATGAAACATTGGTCTACCCGGGCCATGATTACAATGGTAGGCGCGTTAGTTGTATCGCCCAAGAAAAACTCATTAATCCACGTTTAGCCAATCAATCGAGAGAAGCGTTTATTGGGATTATGGAAAACTTAAACCTACCTAAACCTAAAATGATTGATGTTGCTGTGCCAGCAAACCGTCAATGTGGCGTACCTGAGCCACAGCAAGGATAAAACCATGGAAAATTTCACCACGATACAATCTTTAGTTGGTGGCTTACTGATTGGACTGTCTGCCTCCATCCTAATCCTTTCAAGCGGTAAAATTGCAGGCATCAGCGGTATTGTTGCAGGTTTAATGCAATTTAAAAACACATCCAAAGAGCATTACATATGGAGAATACTATTTATAACAGGCTTAGTTATCTCAAGCTATCTCTATTCGTTATTGATGCCTTTACCGGCATCTGAGATTTCTGCCTCTTACTCTACACTAATGATTGCAGGGTTATTAGTAGGCTTTGGTACCAGAATGGGCTCTGGTTGCACTAGTGGTCACGGGATATGTGGGCTAAGTAGGCTGTCTTTACGCTCACTAATAGCAACCATGAGCTTTATGCTTTCAGGATTTATCGTTACCTATGTATTGGTGCATGTAATTTAAAAATAGGAATAATCTAAATGATGAAACATATGATGAAACATATGATGACATTGATTGCAGGCATTATCTTTGGCATTGGCTTAATCCTTTCAGGGATGACTAATCCATCTAAAGTGATTGGTTTTTTAGACATTACAGGCAATTGGGACCCTAGCCTTGCCTTTGTAATGGTAGGCGCTATATTGGTTGGATTTTTTGGCTTTAGAAAAGCTGAAAAAACAAATACAACACTATTTTGTGAGCCTATTCACTTGCCAGGTAAAACGCATATTTCTAAAGAACTAATAATCGGCAGTTTATTATTTGGCGCAGGCTGGGCGCTTGCAGGGTTTTGTCCGGGCCCGGCAATTGTTGCACTTGGTGCTGGATATCAAGAAGCTATTACTTTTGTGATTGCGATGTTATTGGGAATGCTAATCCACGATAATTTATACGAAAAACTAAAAAAATAATTGTGTGTGCTGATGACAGTTGACTACTCTAGGCAGATCGACAGTTGATGCCTTTATTCATAAAGGCATCAACTGTCAATAAACACAGCAATCACTAAAACATCAGATTGGCATTAAAACAGACCGGCCTGTTTTTTGATGATAGGTTTACTGTCCAATACGGAAAAACCTTTTCTAGCTCGCTTAGATAAATACTTAGACATAACTTCACCATCAATTATCTTAGTTTTGCTTTTCACTACAATAGCGACTGACTGCCCATCACTCAACTCAATACGAGATAATGACACCTTGTCTGGTATATCCATGATGCGCACACCCTTACCACCATTTGGATATTCATTCACTTCGCTCAAAGGGAAAACCAGCAGCTTGTTCTCTGATGAAGTCACCGCAAGATGCGTACGTTCATCCAGTTTAATCGGTTGCAGAATGGTCGATTTATCTTCTGGCTTCATAAAAGCCTTACCCGCTTTAGGTCTTGCTACCAAGCCTTTCAACGGTGCAATAAATCCATAGCTATTAGACGTAGCGAATAAATATCTATCATCATCTTTACCTGAAAGCGCATGGACTAATTTAGCGCCATTCTGCACCTCGATGATTGAGCTGATTGGTATACCATCTCCTTTGCCGCCAGGTACTGTAGATGCATCAAATGCGTAGCATCGACCACTTGTATCCAGCAGCACAATTGGCAACACCGTGCGCGTTTCTATCACTGCAAACTCGCCATCACCAGCTTTCCAAGCGATAGAGTCACGCTCGACACCATGCCCTTGCCTTGCCCGAATCCAACCATTTTTAGAGATTAAAATAGTCACTGGCTCATCCACGACAAAAGCTTTTTGTCCACCCTGCGCACGTTCAACTGGCTCAATCAATGTACGTCGATCATCACCATATTTTTCTGCATCTTGCTTAATTTCTTTTGCGGTCAATCGACGTAATTTGGTATCGCTACCTAAAATCGTTTGTAAACCATCCGCTTCTTCACGCAAGTCTTTTAGTTCTTTTTCAATCTTAAAGCCTTCCAGCCTAGCCAACTGGCGCAAGCGAATTTCTAAAATATCTTCCGCTTGTATCTCACTTAACTGAAATGCGGCAATCAAATCTGCTTTAGGCTCATCTGAATTACGAATGACCTTAATCACTTCATCAATATGCAGAAAGGCGATCATGCGCCCCTCTAAAATATGGATGCGCTTATTAATCTTGTCTAGGTCAAACTGGCAGCGCCTGCGCACCACGTTAAGACGGAATGCAATCCACTCTTTAAGAATAGCAATCATGCCTTTTTGTGCAGGGCGCCCATCGGTACCAATCATCACCATATTAACTGGGCATGACACTTCCATGCTGGTATGCAGCAACAGAAAGGCCATCAACTCGTCACTAGACACCTTGCTGGTCTTAGGCTCGATAATTAGCCGAACATCCTTTTTACCTTCACTCTTTACCGTGTCAATCATGCTCAAGGCTGATTGCTTGACCAGCAATTGGTCTTGATCAATCGTCTTTTTATCTTTTTTCGGCTTTGGGTTGGAGATAGCAAGAATCTCATCCTGTATCGTTTCTACAGAAACGCCGTGCGGAAGCTCATGAATAATAATGCGCCACTGACCTCGTGCCATCGGCTCGACTATCCAACGCGCACGCAGCCTTAATGAACCACGACCTGTTTCATACGTAGAAAGAATATCCGCCGTTTGCGTAATCAACTGGCCACCACCTGGGAAATCTGGGCCTGGCACATGCTGCATGAAATCCGCAGTTGTACAGTTCGGATTCTCCATAATATGCAACACAGCGTTTGCAATCTCACGCATATTATGTGGCACCATTTCAGTCGCCATACCCACGGCAATCCCAGATGCGCCATTTAATAGCATCATCGGTAACCGCGCTGGCAACAGCACTGGCTCTTGAAAAGCACCGTCGTAGTTATTCTGAAAATCTACCGTGCCTCGATCAATTTCAGACAGCAGTAAATCTGCAATTGGCGATAAGCGCATTTCGGTGTAGCGCATCGCAGCTGCACCATCACCGTCACGTGAGCCAAAATTACCCTGTCCGTCAATCAATGGGTAGCGTAATGTAAAGTCTTGCGCCAAACGAACAGCGGCTTCATAAGCAGAGCTATCACCATGTGGATGGTACATACCCAACACATTACCGACTACGCGAGCCGACTTCACGGGCTTGACGCCAGCGACTAGACCCATTTCCTTCATTGCATATAAAATGCGGCGTTGCACTGGTTTCTGGCCATCCTCTACAGAAGGTAATGCACGGCCTTTCACCACCGAGACGGCATAAGCTAAATAAGCTTCCTCTGCATACTCGCCAATGGGGACTGCATTTTCTTCGTTATTATTTTCTAACATACCTGTATCCATTAAACATCCGCCTCCACATCATTACCGCGACGCTCCATCCATTCTTTCCTTGCAGCTGATTCATTCTTTGCCATCAGCATATCGAACATCTTCAGTGCGCCACTAACCTCGCCTTCTGGCAATCGCACCTGTATCAAACGTCTTGTATCAGGACAAAGTGTGGTTTCCCATAGTTGCTCAGGGTTCATTTCACCTAAACCTTTAAAACGTTGAATGCTCAGTCTTTCCTCAGAAATACCTTCACGTTTAAGCTTTTCTATCATCGACATTTTTTCAGCATCATCTGACACATAGATTTTACGTAAAGGCTTATTTTTGCCATGTGCTGGTACGTCAATACGATACAACGGTGGTTGCGAGATATACACATGCCCACGCTCAATCAACTTAGGCGCGTGTCTTAGCAGCATCGTGAGTAGCAACACCTGAATGTGCGAACCATCGACATCGGCATCAGACAATATGCACAATTTACCGTAGCGCAATCCAGAGAAGTCAGGGTTATCTTTTAGCGTATGCGGCTCAATACCAAGCGCGACAAAAATGTCATGCACCTCAGAGTTAGCAAAGATGCGCCCAGCATCCACTTCCCATGTATTTAACACCTTACCGCGCAATGGCAATAAAGATTGAAACTCATTGTTTCTGCCCATCTTTGCGCTGCCGCCAGCTGAGTCACCCTCAACCAAAAACAACTCAGCTTCCATCGTGCCAGCCGCCTCACAGTCAGTGAGCTTTGCTGGCATCAGGTTGATACCGGTGGTTTTACGCTTCTCAATTTTCTGTGTGGATTTATTACGGGCAGCTGCCGTACGATTCACTAAGTCAGAAATACGTTTGGCATGATCTACATTCTGTGTCAGCCAATTTTCCATCATCGGCTTAATCGCAGAAGCCACCATTTTCATGGCGTCTCGATTCGTCAGCTTTTCTTTAGTCTGCCCCTGAAATTGAGGATCTAACACTTTAGCTGCCAATACATAATAAACGTTATTCCAAACGTCTTCCGATGAGATCTTTACGCCACGCTGCATCATGCTGTGATGCTCCATGAACGATTTAACCGCCTCAAACACCCCGTTACGCATACCAGCCTCGTGCGTACCGCCAGAGAGCGTAGGAATCAGGTTCACATAAGACTCACCACGACCGCCCCCAGCACCGAAAGATAATGCCCATATCGCACCCTCACCTTTCGAGATGCCGTCTGTGTTGTCCTGATGATAGAACTCACCTGAGATAATGGGGATAGGCACTTCATCATCCACCACTTCACGCTCACCGATCAGCTCATCCAAATATTGTGGCAAGCCATCCGCATAAGTCCATGAGCGCTCTTCAAAGCCATCAGCGCCCTCAATCGAAAGTGTCACGCTAACACCGCGTAACAATACAGCTTTTGATTTAATCAGGTGCTCTAACTGTTGAATAGAAACTTTAGGCGAATCAAAGTATTTAGGGTCTGGCCAACACTTTACCGTGGTGCCTGTGTCTCGCTTGAGACACTTGCCAACCTCTTTTAAAGGCTCTATGCAATTGCCATTTTCAAAGATAAGGCCATGAATTTTGCCATCACGCTTAACTTTTACCTCTAATCGTGTAGACAACGCATTGGTGACAGAAACACCTACGCCATGTAGTCCACCCGAAAAACGATACGAACTATTTTCATCTTCTTTATCAAACTTACCGCCTGCGTGCAGCTGCACAAACACAAGCTCAACCGCTGGCTGAGTTTCACCTTTAGGAATCTCGACAGGAATACCGCGACCATTATCAGATACTTCAACCGCACCATCCTTAAAAATGGTGACATGAATACTAGCAGCATGGCCACCCAACGCTTCATCAGCCGCGTTATCAATCACTTCTTGAACAATATGTGTAGGTGAGTCAGTTCGGGTGTACATACCAGGTCTGGCACGCACGGGCTCTAATCCTCTCAGTACCTTTACCGAATCTGCGTCGTATTCTTTTTCTGCCATCGATCTAACCTTTTGTATTGATATTTCAAGTGTAATTTATCTGACGTTATTTTATAAAACTAATTAACTTTTTTACGTGAGATTCTATTAAAAATTAACGACACCAGTAAATATTCATTCATGTTCAATTCAATCATCATTATTTTTATGCACGTATATGCCTAAATGGCTTGCCACTATCTAGCTTCGCTCCACAATTTCTGTGGATAACATTGTGGGGTGCATGGGGATACACGCGCTAAGTAACTGGTGTATATGGAAAACGCTAAAAAGAAGCATTTTTAAACAAAGTAACATTACTTAATCTTGTTTTAAATACAGCTTATTCATGAGATTACCCATCTATAGCCATGAACAATGCACTAAAGTAGTTTTTCATTTTTCAACAAAGTGCGCCCTGCATAATCACGTGCAAACTGTGAAGCAATACGGCCAGATCTAGACCCGTGCTCAGTTGCCCAATGTAGTGCCTCATCCCGTACGCTGTCATTCATAGCGAAACCAAAGCTTTTCACCCATTGGCTCACCGCTGTTAAATATTCATCTTGGCTAAAACTGTAAAAATGCAAACGCAGGCCGAAACGGTCAGACAGTGAAATTTTCTCCTCCAAACTATCGCTTGGATGTATCTCACCTTGGTGATCTTTACGATGCTCTAAATTATCTACCATTTTTTCAGTCACTAGATGCCTACGATTCGAGGTCGCATAAATCAACACATTGGCAGCCGCACCTACAACAGAACCATCAAGCACAGTTTTTAAAGCTTTGTAGTGATGCTCGCCATCTTCAAAAGACAAATCATCGCAAAATACAATAAAACGTTCTGGGCGCTGACAAACCAGCTCGATGATAAGAGGTAAATCATCCAAATGCTGTTTTTCAACCTCTATTAAGCGTAGCCCTTGCTGATGAAACTCATGTAAACAGGCTCGCACTAAAGATGACTTGCCCGTACCTCTCGCTCCCGTCATTAAGGCATTATTCGCTGGGTAACCGTGCAAAAATTGCAATGTGTTCTGATAAAGTCGCTCTATTTGCAGCTCAATATTGCATAACTGGTCAAACGCAATGAGTTGCGGCGCAGTGACTGGTATTAAATGCGGCGCATGATGAATGCCATGGCTACGTTGCCAGCGGTAAGCAAATGCCTGAGAAAAATCGGTTGTTTGCTGATGTTGTGCTGATGGTGAGGCCTCAAGTGCTGAAGCAATACGATCTAACGAGTCAAACAAGCGTTCAATCTGCTCTGGGGGTAATAGTGGGTTTGTCATGATATTCGTGCGCATTAAATAGATAACATATTTATTATATGTTTATATCAAGCTATCCAATGCGTTGATTTAATCAACTGTGTGACAAATCAGCAGTATGTTTGCATCTACCCTGCCGATATCTATCAGCTAACAACACTCCACAATTTCTGTGGATAACATTGTGGGAGGCATGGGGATATAACTGCTAAGTCGCTGCAACACTTGGATATCTAGGAATAGA
>Ga0160183_114981_pt1 | contig 13289 bp, 10 predicted proteins | sample met14sb_FD_108562 | JGI IMG/M metagenome (GOLD analysis project Ga0160183, IMG submission 108562) | Synthetic bacterial communities of pure cultures from sediment of Lake Washington, USA, under high oxygen condition - MT... | ecosystem: Engineered > Modeled > Simulated communities (microbial... >...
CAGCGGCTGCCGCTGGTTGTCCCAGACCACGCCGTCAAGTTCGTCGGCCAACGTATCGATGGTTTCCATGAAATCATCGAATACTGCCAACGGTGCATCGACTTCGCGCGGTTGCATAAAAAACACGATGCCGGGGCAATAAAAATCTTGTAGCCCGGTGTCCGGGAAAGTACCGGGGTCAACCATGCTGGCGACCGCGAAATCGACCATGCGATTGGCATCCACCCGTTCGAATACCCGCACACTGCCATAGCGCAAGCCCACACGTTCGAAAGCCTCGAACAGATCTTCGCCATTAAAGCCTTGGTCGGCACGGGCAACGATGCTGAACTCGATCAAAGCCGGCAATTCCAAACGCCGCGAATTAGCCAAGGTCGCGGCTTGTTTTTTCTCGACATCCTTGCGCAAAGCATCGGCAGAAGGTTTTGGGCTGGGCTTGATGGCTTGATCGTCTAACAGAGCATCTCCATCAACCAACTCGTTGCCTAACGCAAATACATCCATTTCATCGTCGTCTTCCTCGACCGAAAACTCGTCAACCACTCGGTCGTCGTAAGAGTCCTCGTCGTAATAATCGTCAGGGGTGCGTCTTTCTCGCAACGACTTGACGAAATGCCACAACACCATGCCGATCATCACCAGCACGCCGATCAAAATAATCACGACTCTTAATAATTCTTTATCCATTAGCTTTCTGCCATGCTCACTGCTTCATCAATATCAACCGCCACCATTCTGGATACTCCAGGCTCCTTCATGGTAACACCTGCCAGATGTTTTGCAATTTCCATTGTGACTTTGTTGTGCGAAATATACAAAAACTGTACGGTTGCCGACATGTCTTCCACCATCTGCGAAAAGCGCACGACGTTGGCATCGTCGAGCGGCGCGTCCACTTCATCCAGCAAACAAAACGGCGCCGGATTTAATTCAAAAATAGAAAAAACCAAGGCCACAGCCGTCAAGGCCTTTTCGCCACCGGACAACAAATGAATCGAGCTGTTCCGCTTGCCGGGCGGCCGGGCGATGATGTTGACGCCAGCTTCCAATAAATCGTCTTCGGTTAACTCCAGATAAGCCTGGCCGCCACCGAACAAACGCGGAAATTTTTCTTTCAAACCACTATTGATCTTGTCGAAAGTCTCTTTAAAGCGTTGGCGGCTTTCCTTGTCGATCTTACTGATGGCCTGATCCAAAGTATTTAAGGCATCGACCAAATCGTCATGCTGCTCGTTTAAAAATTTCATCCGTTCGGATTGCGTTTTGAACTCTTCGATGGCAGTCAGATTGATGGATCCCAGCCGCTCGATTTGATCAGTCAGCTCGTCGACGGCATTTTTCCACTTAGTTTCGCTCGCGCCTTCGGTCAGATTGGCCAGAATCGCCTCTGGAGAGGCATCCACCTCAGTCAGCTGCTCGGCAATCGTTTGCTGACGCACTCGGCTGTCTTGCTGTTCGAAACGCACCTGATCCAGCGCTTCTTTTTGTTTTTCCAGGGACCGCTGTGTTTGCGAATATTGCTCGGCCAACTGACTGACCGTCTGCTCGCTAGCCTGCTGAGCCTGGCGCTCGGACTGCAGGTTGTCCTCGAATTCGGCTTTTCTCTCCAACAACTCTTCCAATTGCATTTTCTCATCGTCGAGCGGCGCTAATGAAAAATGCAACTTGTTTTCCAGTTCGGCGATACGATCAGCCGATTGCTGATGCTGCAATTGCAAACGCTCAATCTGTTTGGCGGTCAGCACTTCCGAAGACTTCAGCGATTCGATCTGCGCATGCAAGCGGTGCAAGTGCCGGCGCGCTTCATCGACCGAGGCATCGGTGTTTTGCTGTTGCGCTTGAATCTGTTGATTCAATTGCTCCAATTCGGTTTTCTTGTCGCCCAAATCGCCCAAGGCCTGCTCGGCGTCCTGCTTGATCATTTCCGCTTCGGAAATGCTTTCGGCATTTTCCGCCAGATGCTGGCTGATTTCTTCGATCTCGTGATCAAGCTGTTCCAGACGGCGCTTTTGCTGCTCGAAACGCGCCGACTGCGCGCTGTATTCGGCGCTCTTCGCGGAAAACTCGGCGCTGAGCAACTTTTCCTTTTGTTGATAGTGCTCGCGATTGCTTTCAGCGGCTTTCAATTCGTGTTCGGAATTCGCTAATTGCTCTTCGTCTTCAGCAATCATCATTTGCAATTCACTTTGCCGCTGTTTCAGTTCGCGCAGTTCTTTTTCCCGATGCAGTACTCCGGCCTTGCTGTCACTACCCCGGCTGATTTTGATCCAATCTTTGCCCAGCCAGGTGCCATCGGCTAATACAACCGATTCATGCGCCTGCAGATGCATTTGCCGGGCTTGCTGCATGGTCTCCGCGCAATAGATTCCGCTTAACAGACTAGATAAGTCCCAACGACTGCGCAGCTTGCTCGCCAAAGCCACTGGATTGGCACCCGCGCCAGCCAGATTTGCATGTGTCTCAAACACCACCAAAGATTGTTTGGTCAAATCCTGCAACTCGCCCAGTATAGAATCGGCGCTATCCACACAGATCGCTTCCAGGTAACTGCCCAACACCGTTTCCACCGCGGTTTCCCAACCTTCTTCAGCATCCAGGAACTCGGCCAATCGTGGCTGTTGCTCCAAACCCACCTGTTCCAGCCAGGCGCTCAGCTCTTTTTTATCCTTGCCCATCGCATGCTGCTGCAATAACTCCAAGGAACTGATCTTGCCGTTGACCTTCTGCAATTCGGCGCGGCTGGCGTGCAGGCTGTCGTGAAGTTGTTTGATGGCCGGCCGCAGCTCGGCGATGCGTTGCAGCACAACTTCCAGTTGCTGCTGTAATTGCTCGCGCTCGGCTTCAATCAATTCGATACTGCTATCCAGGGTTTCCAACTCCAGTTGCAACTGGGTGTCGGCCAAGCCGCCGCGTTCGCCGTTTAATTTGTCCAGTCGGGTATGCAACTGCCGGTTTTGATTTTCCAATTGCACCAGCTTAGTCCGCTGCACTTCGGCTTGTTCGCGATAACCGGCGTTTTCCGCCAGAAAGGCTTCCCACTGCTGTTGCCATTGCTGTTTTTGCAGATGGGCGTCTTGTTGAATACCGAGCAAGTCTTCCTCGCGCTCGCGAGCCACAATCATGGTTTCTTCGGCTTCCAGCAAGGTCTGGCGAATTTCCTCCAACTGCTGTCTGTCCTGTTCGCATTCGGATTGCGCCTGCTCGGCCTGCAATTTCAAACGATTGATTTCGACCAGGGTTTCTTCGTGGCTTTTTTGATTGTGCTTGATGGTCTGTTCCAACCGGCTGACTTCGGCGACCACGGCATAATATTCGGCTTGCGTGCTATCCAGATGCTGCTGCTGGGCTTTTTGTTCGCCGCGCTTCAGCTCCATGGCTTTTTCAGTATCACGCAGCAACACGAACAGTCGATTGTGCTCGGCGGCGATACTTTGCAGTTTTTCTTCCAGCTTCTGCGCAGAGCGTTGGAAATTTTGCCAGCGCATTGCCAGCAACTCTTGCTTGTATTGGCGTTCCTGCTTTTTCAGCTCGGTGTATTTCTCGGCCTTTTCCGCTTGCTTGGCCAAATTCTTGATTTGCTTTTCGACCTCGTCACGCAAATCGTTCAGCCGCTCCAGATTCTCGCGGGTATGGCGCATGCGGGTTTCGGTTTCCGAACGCCGTTCCTTATACTTGGAAACGCCAGCCGCTTCCTCGATATGGATACGCAAATCTTCCGGTTTGGCTTCCACCATCCGGGAAATCGTGCCCTGCTCGATAATCGCATAACTACGCGAACCAAGGCCCGTCCCCAAGAACAAATCGGTGATGTCTTTGCGCCGACATTTGGAGCCGTTCAGCATGAACAGCGACTGACCATCGCGGCTAACCTGGCGTTTAATGGAAATGGTGGCGTACTGCGAATATTCGCCGCCTGCCTTGCCTTCGCTGTTGTCGAATACCAGTTCCACAGAGGCCATACTGACCGGCTTGCGGCCCGACGAGCCGTTGAAAATCACGTCGGCCATATTGCCGCCGCGCAAATGCTTAGCCGAACTCTCCCCCATCACCCAACGCACCGCGTCGATGATATTGGATTTGCCGCAACCGTTGGGGCCGACAATCGCCGTCAGATTGCCGTTGATCGGTATCGTGGTGGGATCGACAAAGGATTTAAAACCCGAAAGTTTGATTTTTTCCAGCTTCATGCCTGGTTAGAGACGCTCAAGGACGTTTACAAAGCCGGCTATTATCTTCGAAATGCCATTTCGATTCGAATGGAATTTAAATCCGCTTAACACTACGCCTTAAACTGAACGAAGCATTTGGTCTCGAAAATCAATGTGTAAAAACATTGCTGTTGTCGCTTGACCAACCACAGCTGTGCGCCTGGCAGCAAACGCTAGCAGCCTTTAACAAAGTCGATCTCAAATTTTGCACATGTAGCGGCTTTGCTTGCAAACATTGCCTCTTTACGCTTTTTTTACACGGCTAAAAATACAATCCGTAGATCGTCCAAAGTCGCCGGAAACCAAGCAATTTTGAGGCATCTTCATTTATCTCGTTAACCGGAGAACGCATGCTGCGGGTTGTCTATCTATTTGGATTAGTGTCGCTGATATTTCCCGGCCCCGGATTTGCCGAGTCGGCGACGCCGCAGTCGTTTCATCTTGGTCTTACTCAGCATTGGGTTGGCTACTTTTCGCTGGTCGTGATGATCATCGCGTATATCTCCGCGATGCTCGAAGATGTGACCAATCTGCGCAAATCCAAACCAATGCTGCTGGCAGCGGCATTGATCTGGTTTGTCATCGTCCTGGCGTATCAACAACACGGCGACAGTTTACCGGCAACTACCGCTTTTAAGGCGAACTTGCAGACTTACATCGAATTGCTGCTATTCATCATGGTATCGATGACTTATCTGAACGCCATGGAGGATATGGGCATTTTCGATGCGCTGAAGATTTGGCTGGTCAGTAAAGACCTCAGCTATCGACGACTATTTTGGATAACGGGATTTTTAGTTTTTCTAATTTCCTGTATCGTCAACGGCTTAACCGCCGGCTTGTTGATGGGCGCTGTCGTGGTAGCCGTTGGCAAAAACAGTCCGCGTTTTATCTCACTGGGCTGTTTGAACATCGTGATTGCCACCAATGCCGGCGGCACATTTAGCCCGTTGGGCGGCATATCGACGCTGTTTGTTTGGCAACATGGCATGCTGGGTTTTACCGAGTTTTTTAAATTGTTCGTACCTTGTCTCGTCAACTTTTTGGTACCAGCCGCAGCTATGCATTTTGCACTACCCAAAGACAAACCCATTATCGAACCCCAGCAAATTTTGTTACCACGCGGGGCCAAACGCATCATATTCCTGTTCGGCGTCACCATCAGCTTGGCGGTTGGTTTTGATATGGCGTTGGGATTACCGGCGGCAGCCGGCATGATGGCAGGTCTATCCTTGTTACAATTCTTTTATTTCTATTTGCAAAAATCCGATAAGCCAAGTAATCCGCAACAGTCGGAGTTTTCGCTATTTTTCGGCGGTGGCGATTTGCATTCGCTGTCTATTGAAGCCAAGCGCCTGGATGTTTTCGATAAAGTGGGCCGACTGGAATGGGATACTTTACTGTTCTTCTACGGCGCGATGATGGGCATCGGTGGCCTAGGCTTCATAGGCTATCTTGATGCGATTTCACAGGTGCTATACGGGCAATTCAGCCCGACTCTGGCGAATGTCATGATCGGTTTATCGTCAGCATTCGTCGATAACGGCACTTTGATGTTCGCCGTGTTAACCATGCATCCCGATATTCCGCAAGGACAATGGCTGTTGCTGACCTTGACGTTGGGCGTTGGCGGCAGCCTGCTGGCAATTGGCTCCGCACCAGGCATCGGTTTAATGGGCCAAGCCAAAGGACAATATACGTTCGGCAGCCATATGAAATGGTGTCCGGTAATCCTGTTGGCATACTTTGCCAGTATCGGCACTCATATGCTGGTCAATGCAGGGTCTTTCTGACCAGCAGAAGCCTTAAACGGATTGATGAAATTATCTGGCGTTTTCGGCTCCAGCCCGAACTTAGCGAGAAACGAGCGTTTCATCGGCCATGCCTGGGGTTTAGCCGCGCCCTTCATTTGCACGCTGATCGATTGGCCTTTGCGCGACCTATTGGGACCGGCCAGCATCCTGATGACTTACTTGCTGGGCGTATTTCTGGTCGCCAGCCGCTATGGTCGCAGCGCGTCCATCGTCGCCTCGCTACTCAGCGCGCCAACCTTTGCCTTTTATTTTGCCCGGCCAATTTTCTCGTTTGCGATTAGCGACCTGGAAAATATCGTCGGCTTGGCGGTAATGATCATTGTCGCGAACGTCACCGGCAGCTTGCTTGAAAAATCACGCTTGCAAGCCGAGTTAGCCAAACAACGTGAATCGCATACTAATGCGCTCTATCGATTGAGTCGTGACCTGTCCGCGGCCCAGGATCACAACGCCGTTGCCCGTATCGCGGCCGAACATATCGACAATGAATTTGGTACGGATTCGGTGCTGCTGATTGCCGATACCGAAAACGGCCTGCAAATACAGACAAATCAGGTGTTACCCGTTTCACTGCACAACATCGATCTTGCTCTGGCACAAGGGGCCTTCGAGAAAGGCGAAGTCAGACAGCAGCACCCTTTAAGCTATTACCCGCTGCACGGATCTAGTGCCGTGCAAGGTGTGTTAACCATCCTACAAACTGAAGCATTGGTCAGACAATCGCCGGAAGTAAACACCTTCTGCCATTTAATCGCGCAAACCTTGGAGCGATTTCAGCTAGCCGCTCAAGCCCGCGAGGCCAATCTGCAAGCCGAAACTGAAGCCTTGCGCAATGCGTTGTTAAGCTCCATTTCCCATGACCTACGCACGCCTTTGACCCGCATCATTGGTGCGGTCGGCACCGCTATCGAGAATGATGCCGGTTTATCAGCCATGGAACGCCAAGAGTTGAATCAATCGGTATTGGAAGAAGCGCAACGCATGTCGGAGTTGACCGGCAAAATTCTGGATATGGCCCGCTTGAGCAGCGGTCAGATCATTTTGCACCGCAGTTGGAACGCCATTGAAGAAATCGTCGGCAGTGCCTTGAACCGCCTGGATAAACACTTACAGGACAGACCGGTACGCACGCTGCTGCCGGATAGCTTGCCGCTATTGTGGATCGACGCGGTACTGATGGAACAGGTACTGGTCAATCTGATCGAAAACGCGGTTAAGTATACGTCGCCGGGCAGCCCCATTGACATCGAAGCGATAGCGCTGCCGAAGCGCTTCCGCTTAAGCATAACGGATTACGGCCCTGGCATTGCCAAACATCAACAAACCCGGATTTTCGAGAAGTTTTATCGCGGCGCCACCGAAACCCAGCAAAACGGGGTTGGCCTGGGGCTGGCATTGTGCAAGGCTATCGTCGAGGCGCATGGCGGGCTTATTCAAGCCGATAACCGCGCCGGCAAAGGTGCGGAATTTAGCATCGAACTACCCCTGCATGCGCCGCCGCTGCTTGCAGAATCAGAAGCGCTTGGGAGCGTGGCATGACAGCAATCCCCCTGATTCTACTGATAGAAGACGACGCACAAACCCGACGCTTCCTAAAAACCAGCCTCACCCATCGCGGTTGGTCTACAATCAAAGCCGACTGCGGCAAATCGGGGCTGGCAATGCTGAATAGCGAACATCCCGACCTGGTGATCCTGGACCTGGGGTTACCTGACATGGACGGTATAGCGGTCACCCGTCGCCTGAGGCAATTGTCGGATTTGCCCATCCTGATCTTGTCGGCGCGCAGCCAGGAACAAAACAAGATCCTGGCACTAGATGCCGGTGCCGACGATTACTTGACCAAACCCTTCGGTAGCGGCGAATTGCACGCTCGTCTGCAAGCCTTGATGCGTCGGGTCGCTCGCAGCCGTAGCAACCTAGAGGTATTCGAAACCGGTCTATTGAAGGTGGATTTGACGCGTCGGAAAGTATTCGTTGCCGACAACGAAGTACGCATCACCCCTAGCGAATATCGATTGCTCGGCATTCTGATACGCCATGCCGGCGTCGTGGTGACTCATCGACAACTCCTGCAGGAAGTGTGGGGCGCGGAACACATCCACGATCAACATTATCTGCGTATTTACATGGGACAATTGCGCCACAAACTAGAAGTCAATCCGGCGCGGCCACGTTATTTGCTGACCGAAGTCGGCGTGGGCTATCGCATGGCGATTGATGATACCGATATAGAGTAACCGTTCGAGAGAACCTGACGGCAAAGAACCTTGCCTCTTTGTAGGCCGAGAACGGTAGACGATAGAAACGGCTTCGTTTTTGTCGCCAGCGACTGTTCCGAGACTTCTGTCAATCGGGGGAGAGATGAGAATTGGTATTGAATTATCAGGATGTAAGGGAGCCAGCCAAAAGACTGGCCCCTGTTTGCAGAAACTGCTGCAAGAAACGTAGCGAGCCTAGTTCAATAATGCGCTTAAGTTGGCGCGCGATCTGTTGGCGACAGCGGATTGGGCTTGAACTGGATTGTTTTGAATGTCCGAGATTAACTTCCCAACCACCTCTTGCGCCTGCTCCGGACTGTTGATTCTGGCCTGACTGTCGCTATTTTGTCCGCTGGCAGCCTGCGCTAATTTCAAAGACTCCTGGGACAAACTGACTGTGTCGCTTGGGCTTGGCTCGGTTCTCTCGACCTGATTTTGCGAATTACTTGCCTTTATGCGCTCAGCCAATTCTTCAATCGCGCCGGCTTTTTGCTCTCTGGATACGCCTTGGCTAGCCAAGGTACTTTGGTTTGGGTATGTAGTGTTGATTTCCATCGTCGACTCCCCTGCAAATTGAACTTACATCTTAACGGTTTTTACGATTCGCCTTAACGACTAGTTTACATCATTCGCCGTAAGTTGTTGACAATTCCACCCGTTAATTGTTTCGGCCGATTCAGGAGAACCAAACCCGAACCTATACACAACCGCCAACGCAAAAATAACAAGATAACTCCTTGAGTTTAAATGCTTAATACGTTACCGCATCTTAGCTGGTAAAATATTGCCAGACTTAACCGGCGGACATCCCATTCGCTACTCCGGAATCCCTAACAACGCAAATCAAGCAATGACTACAAAACCCAGCGCAGACCTCACCACATTCGAAAATCCCAGGCCGGCGCGCGACTTCACGATTCGCATCGACATCCCGGAATTTACCTGTTTGTGCCCGATGACCGGCCAACCCGACTTCGCCAAACTGGTTCTGGAATACGTACCCAACACATTGTGCGTCGAGCTCAAATCCTTAAAGCTGTACATGTGGACTTTTCGCGAGCGCGGCGCCTTTCATGAAGCGGTCACCAACGAGATTTTGGATCATATTGTCGCGGCAATTTCGCCCAATTTCATGCGCCTGCGCGCCGAATTCAACGTGCGCGGCGGCATTTACACCACGGTAATCGCCGAACATCGCGACCCAAGTTGGCAAGCGCCTGAACTGGTCAATCTGCCGTAAAGCAACGTGAGTGGCAGAACCTTCTATAACAGCGATATTGCCGTCGCCCTGCAATACGACGGCAAAAATGCGCCGAAAGTAACCGCCAAAGGCGAAGGGTTTACCGCTCAGCAAATTCTGGCCATCGCCGAAAAACACGGCGTACCGCTGCAAAACGAGCCGGAGCTGGCGCGAATTTTGGCGCAAGTCCCACTCGGTGAGGAAATCCCCCAACAACTCTATATTGCCGTTGCCGAAGTCATCGCCTTTGCGTATTTCATCAGCGGCAAAACCCCTGATTCCGAATCATGAATTTAAAAGAAGCGTTTACCGTGTTGCCGCAATACGCATTGCCGCATCACGCACTCTCCGGCGTGATGTCCAAACTGACTCACTGCCAAAACAAAATCTGGAAAAACCTGTTTATCAAATCCATCGTGCAGTTGTACGGGGTAAACATGCAGGAAGCCAAGTTTCAAGAGCTGGATCACTACGCCAGCTTCAATGATTTTTTTACCCGCGAATTAAAAGACGGCGCCAGACAGATTGACTCCGCCGCCGACGCCATAGCCTGTCCGGCGGACGGCGCGGTCAGCCAAGCCGGACCGATCAGCAACGGCCGAATTTTCCAAGCCAAGGGCCACGACTACAGCGCCTTGGAATTACTGGGCGGTGACGCCGAACGGGCGCAGGCCTTTGAAGATGGCTCTTTCGCCACTATTTATTTATCACCCAAGGATTACCACCGTCTGCATATGCCGCTGACCGGCACTTTGCAAGAAATGGTACATATTCCCGGTCGCCTGTTTAGCGTGAATAACACCACGGTTGGCGCCGTGCCGAATCTGTTCGCGCGCAACGAGCGCGTAGCCTGTATTTTTGACACGGCCGCAGGGCCGATGGCTTTGATTCTGGTCGGCGCAATTTTCGTGTCCAGCGTCGAAACCGTCTGGCACGGTGTCGTAACGCCACCGAGCATCAGCGCTCCCAGGACCTGGCGTTATGAAAAAGACGCGCCGATTATTGAAAAAGGCATGGAAATGGGCAGATTCAATATGGGCTCGACGATTATCGTCCTGTTCGGTAAAGAAAAAATAGCTTGGAACGACGACTTCTCCAGCGGCAGAGCGGTACAACTGGGCGAGGCGATTGGCCGAACGCTAGCATAAACCGGACAAATTGACAGCGTAATGTGATAAGCACTGCTAGTGTGGCATAATGCGCGCCTGTCCGCCCGGCCGGACCATTAAAACGACGATAACAATAAGAGGATTACCATGAGTTTCTTGATTTCCGATGCGCTGGCCCAAACAGCGCCCTCCGCCGTACAACCCGGCTTTGAAGGCATGCTGTTCCCATTGGGTATTCTGATATTTTTCTATTTCCTGTTCATCCGCCCACAATCCAAGCGCAACAAGGAACAAAAACAAATGCTGGCTGCGTTGGGTAAAGGCGCCGAAGTGGTCACCACCGGCGGCATTTTGGGCAAAGTGGCCGAATTGGACGACAACTTCGTCAAACTGGAAGTCTCTGACAACAGCTTTATTCAGGTCCAACGTCACGCCATCGCCAACATGATGCCGAAAGGTACTTACAAAACCTTGAACAGCAAAAAAACCAAAGAATAAGTTTGCTTTAACCCTGCGATATACCCCGCTTTTATTCGCAACAGCCTGGCTGTCACTGCTTTAATGGAATAACCATGCAAAATCATTTCCCTGTCTGGAAAAACATCCTAGTAATTTTCGTGCTGTTAGTCGGTACGATTTACGCGCTGCCTAATCTTTATGGCAACGACCCGGCAGTGCAATTGGCTTCGTCCAGCCCGGCGCCATTGCAGCAGTCTCAGGCTGACGCAGTCGCCGCCAGCATCAAAAACGCTGGTTTCACGTTGAAAAGCTTTGAATTTGCCGACGGCAAAATCCTGGCGCGGTTCAATAACACCGACGAACAAATGAAAGCGGCAGACCTATTGCGCGAGCAAATGGCCGGCAAAGCGACAGTCGCCTTGAATTTAGCGCCTGCCACCCCGGCTTGGCTACGCGCTTTCGGTGCAAATCCTATGCATCTGGGCTTAGACTTGCGCGGCGGGGTGCACTTCCTGTTGGAAGTTGACATGGACTCCGCGCTGAAACAAGCCGAAGAACGCTACACCAACGACATTCGCTCGGCCTTCCGCGATGCAAAAGTTCGGTATCAATCGGTTGCGAAGGAAGCGGGCGGCATCAAAGTCGTGCTGCCTAACGAAGAATCCAGAGTTGCCGCCACAGAAGTACTCAATAAAGACTTCCGCGGCCTGGATTTAGTGGAAAGCGGTCCGAATGAATTTACGTTAAACATCCCCGAACGCAACCTGCGCGAAATCAAGAAATCGGCGCTGGGCCAAAACATTACCACGCTGCGCAACCGGGTCAACGAACTGGGTGTCGCCGAGCCTATCATTCAGCAACAAGGCGATAGCCGCATTGTAGTGCAATTACCCGGCGTGCAAGACACTACCCGCGCCAAAGAATTGTTAGGCACCACCGCCACACTGGAATACCGTTTGGTTGACGTAGAGCATGATGTGCAGTCGGCCTTGGGCGGTCACGAACCTATCGGCAGCCGCTTATATAAAGACAAAAACGGCGCGCCGGTGCTGCTGAAGCGCGCGGTTATCGTTACGGGCGACCAAATCACCGATGCGTCATCAGGCTTGGATCAAGACGGTTCACCTGCCGTATTCATCACATTAGATGGCGTCGGTGCCAAAAAAATGGGCAAGATGACCCAGGAAAATATCGGCAAGCCGATGGCTGTGGTGTTCATCGAATACAAATCCGAGACCCGGGTTGTTAACGGCGAGAAAGTCCAACACAAGGAAAAAGTCGAAAAAGTCATCAGCGTCGCCACTATCCGCGACAGTTTCAGCAAACGCTTCCAAACCACCGGCCTTGACAGCCCTGAAGAAGCCCGCACCTTGGCCTTATTACTCAGAGCCGGTGCCTTGGCGGCTCCGGTTGAAATCGTCGAAGAACGCACCGTCGGCCCCAGCTTGGGCCAGGAAAATATCGATCAAGGCATGATGTCGATTACCGCCGGCTTCCTGCTGGTCGTGTTTTTCATGGTCGCTTATTACCGCGCGTTCGGCTTGATCGCCAACTTTGCTTTGTTGTTCAACGTCGTACTGCTGATCTCCATCATGTCCGTGTTGCAAGCCACCCTGACCTTGCCAGGCATGGCCGGTATCGTCTTGACTGTGGGTATGGCGGTGGACGCCAACGTATTGATCAACGAACGGATCCGCGAGGAACTGCGTAACGGCTTGAGCCGGCAGGCCAGCATATACGTCGGTTACGAAAAAGCCTTTGCCACCATTCTCGACTCCAACGTTACCCACTTCATCGTCGCCGTATTGTTGTTCGGCTTCGGCACCGGCCCGGTTAAGGGTTTCGCGCTGGTCTTGATGATTGGGATTGCCACTTCGGTATTTACCGCGGTCACCGGCACCCGGATGTTGGTCAACTGGTTCTACGGCAACGATCACCGCAGCGATAAAATTTCCATCTAGCCAAAACTAGGGTCTCGGCTCTGCTTAAACCGGGCCGCTTCCGCAATTTCGGAAACACACTATTCGGCAGGGCGTTTTTCAACACCCTGCCTGACAAGCTATAATGCGCAATTAATTTTTCAATCAACATCCTCACTGGAGTTACACAATGGCAATCGAACGTACTTTCTCAATCATCAAGCCTGATGCAGTCGCTAAAAATGTGATTGGGGAAATTGTCAGCCGCTTCGAAAAAAA
>Ga0160183_120115_pt1 | contig 13287 bp, 9 predicted proteins | sample met14sb_FD_108562 | JGI IMG/M metagenome (GOLD analysis project Ga0160183, IMG submission 108562) | Synthetic bacterial communities of pure cultures from sediment of Lake Washington, USA, under high oxygen condition - MT... | ecosystem: Engineered > Modeled > Simulated communities (microbial... >...
GCACGGCTAAACTGCTGGCCGACAATGATATTGCCGTTACCGAAGTCTCCGACTACACCGGCTTCCCGGAAATGATGGACGGCCGCGTTAAAACCCTACATCCCAAAGTTCACGGAGGCATTCTGGGTCGACGCGGCATTGATGACACCGTGATGGCCGAGAACGGCATCAAAGCTATCGATATGGTGGTGGTCAACCTGTATCCGTTCGAACAAACCGTGGCGAAACCCGATTGCGATCTGGAAACCGCGATAGAAAATATCGATATTGGCGGCCCAAGCATGATCCGGGGCGCAGCCAAGAACCATAATGACGTGGCTATCGTTGTCGATCCGGTCGATTACCCGAAAATTTTGGCCGAGTTACAAGCTAATGCCGGCGCCCTAAGCCACGACACCCGTTTTAAATTGGCACTAAAGAGCTTCGAGCATACTGCGCGTTACGACACGATGATTGCCGCTTATCTCAGTAAAGTCGTCGATAGCGGCGATTTTCCAGAAACCCTAAATCTACAATTCCACCGCCTGCAGAGCATGCGTTACGGTGAAAATCCCCATCAAAACGCGGCTTTTTATGGTGAAAAAAAATCCACCCGCCGGCAGCATAGCCGCTGCCAAACAGTTACAAGGCAAGGAATTGTCTTACAACAATATTGCCGACGCCGATGCGGCATTGGAATGTGTCAAAGCGTTTAACGACCAACCGGCCTGCGTGATCGTCAAACACGCCAATCCTTGCGGCGTTGCGGTAAGCGGTGACATTTTCGACGCATACAATCTGGCGTACGCGACCGACCCGACTTCCGCTTTTGGCGGCATCATCGCTTTCAACCGCGAACTGGACGAAAAGACTGCGGCGGAAATCGCAGGACGCCAGTTCGTCGAAGTGATCATCGCACCGGCCGTATCAGCGGGTGCGCAAGCGGCGTTGGCAAAAAAGCAGAACGTCCGGGTGCTGGAAACCGGCTATTGGACAAATACCCATGAATCAGCCTTAGATTTTAAACGCATCACAGGCGGCTTATTAGTTCAGGACAAGGATACCGGGAAGATCAGCGCTGCCGATTTGAAAGTAGTCAGCAAACGCGCACCGACCGAACAAGAATTGGCGGACTTACTGTTTGTCTGGAAAGTTGCCAAATTCGTCAAATCCAATGCGATTGTCTACGGCAAAGATGGCCAAACCATCGGCATTGGTGCCGGACAAATGAGTCGAGTCTATTCGGCAAAAATCGCCAGCATCAAGGCAGCCGACGAAGGCTTAACCGTGCCCGGCTCGGTCATGGCCTCCGACGCCTTTTTTCCGTTCCGCGACGGCATCGACGCAGCAGCGGCGGCCGGCATAACCGCAGTTATTCATCCCGGCGGCTCGATGCGCGATGCAGAAGTGATTGCCGCCGCCGACGAACACAATATCGCAATGGTATTGACCGGCATGCGGCATTTCAGACATTAATACGGGACAACCTTATATGAACATTTTGATCGTAGGTAGTGGCGGCCGAGAACACGCCTTGGCCTGGAAAGTCAGGCAATCCGCAAAAGCCGGCAACGTCTACGTTGCGCCTGGTAACGCTGGCACTGCCCTGGAAAACGGCATAAACAATGTAGATATTCAGGCCGACGATATCGAAGGTTTATTGAGTTTCGCTCAAGCCCGAGACATAGAGCTCACCATTATTGGACCGGAGGTACCCTTAGTCAAAGGCATAGTCGACCGATTTTCCGCCGCAGGTTTAAAGTGCTTCGGACCGACAGCTCAAGCCGCGCAGTTGGAAGGCTCCAAATCCTTCTGTAAGGATTTTATGATCCGCCACGGCATCCCCACAGCCGCGTACAACAGTTTTACAGAAGTTGAACCGGCAACCGCGTATATCCGAGAAAATGGCGCACCCATCGTTGTTAAAGCCGATGGTTTGGCAGCCGGTAAAGGTGTAGTCGTCGCCCAATCCGAACAAGAGGCAATTGCCGCGGTTCAAGACATGTTAGCCGGCAATACGTTTGGCACAGCCGGACACCGGGTGGTAATTGAAGAATTTTTGGATGGCGAAGAAGCCAGTTTTATCGTTATCGCCGACGGCTTGCATGCCTTGGCCATGGCTACCTCTCAAGATCACAAGGCCCGCGACAACGGCGATCAAGGCCCCAACACCGGCGGCATGGGGGCCTATTCTCCCGCACCTGTGGTGACGCCGGAGATTCACCAACGTGTCATGAATGAGGTAATTTTGCCCACTCTGCAAGGTATGCGTGAAGACGGTAACGAATATACCGGCTTTCTCTACGCCGGCCTAATGATAGGCAAGAACGGTAGTATCAAAGTGTTGGAATACAACTGCCGCTTTGGCGATCCGGAAACCCAACCGATCATGATGCGTTTAAAAAGCGATTTGGTTGAACTTTGTCTGGCGGCCATAGATAAACAACTTGATCATACGACTACGGAGTGGGACGAACGCCCTTCATTGGGTGTCGTACTCGCAGCCGGCGGCTATCCCGACGACTATGCCAAAGGCCATCCAATCAGCGGATTACCGGGCAGCAATATTGGTGAAGATTTTAAGGTGTTTCACGCCGGCACCAAACAAGTTGCAGGCCAAGTAGTCACAGCTGGAGGCCGAGTATTATGCGCGTGCGCATTGGGCGACAGCATCGCCCAAGCCCAAGAAAAAGCCTACGAGCTATGCCGACAAATCAACTGGCAGGACGTGTATTTCCGAACAGACATCGGCTTTAAAGCGATTAAAGAAACCGCTTAACAAGTAAGTTTGAGAGATTTCAGAATAAGCGAGGACGATGTAATCCGGCCCGTAGACCGAATTACATCACTACAGGCAACTTAGGCGTCGCCTACACGCAGAACTTCAAGTTTGACTTTCGCCAAGCCTGCTTGGATAAAACCAAGCTCGCTGGCAGCCCTTTTGGACACATCAAGCAGCCGCTTATTGGCTTTATGAGCGCGGCTATTTATCCGCAACTCGACACTACGATTATTACTAAGATTAACGACACGCACCAAAGAACCAAACGGCAAGCTCGCGTGAGCCGCAGTTAATGCGTTTTTATCATAAAATTCACCGTTTGCTGTCCGCTGACCATGCAATTTGTCGCTGTAATACGATGCGACGCCGCTTTGTTCAAGGGAAAGAAAACCGTTCCTTTCTGTTTTCGCTAAACCTACAGAGCTAAAAGACGCTAGACTCGCTGAAAGCAATAATATTGCCGTCAATTTCGTTTTTCGCATCCTACCCTCCTTACGTTGAGTATTGACAGGAGGTTTGAGGTTATCCGAATAAAAACGCTTTGACAAGCTTTTTTCGTTAGTATACAAATTTCACCATCTGTCAATAACTATTTTTCGCAAGCCAAATTTATCTACTCTCTAAGAAACACAAGGCCTCGCGGGCAAACTCCAACGCATAGAACAACACTTAAAAAAAGAAAAAAACCTGCTTAGTCACAGCAACCTTGGAGATGTAATACAAACAAATCAATGCGCCACCAAAAGCCAACCATCGCGAACGTCCCGATTGGCGAATCGCCACAATCCCCAAGCCAATGTAAACTAACAACATCAATAGCTTGGCTACGATCCAAGCAAATTCTGCTGATAACCAACCTCCTTGAAAAACCAAGACAAATCCGGTCAACAAGACCAAACTCGCAATAACATGCGGACCAATTTTTAGCCATTTCTGCTCCAACAGGGCTGGCTTTAGCTCGGCAAGCACCACTCGCCCAATAAAGCTGACCACCAAAACTACCACGAAAAGAAGATGTATGTGTTTAAGCATGAGTACCCCAAATTTAGCTAAAGATTATTTTCGAGCCGCCTCCATTCGAACAACACAACGCCGTAAGAACAAACAGACTGCCAGATTCAAATTCCAATCCTATCATGCAACCTGCACGATGACCGAGGTTAACCATACCTCCTTTCCCTTCATCGCCCCTTAGAACACTCGACAAACGATAGGAATTTCCCGCAATATTTCTCGACTTGCCGCCGTAATGCAGGCTTCGGGCTACGGCATAAATGCATAGCAAACCACGCCGAAACAGATACGCAGCAACAGCATCGCATCAAAACCGGGTACTTTTCAGCCCAAAGAAAAGCCCATAATAAGTTGATTTTATTAGAAAAATAAAATACCTATCAGTCAAAACGAATAATCGCAAAAATATTGTTTTGACACAAAACAGTTTTGAGTGTAAAAAATGCACCGTCGACCAACAATAATACTAATTTCGACATACAACTCGAGTTGCCCCGTTTAGGGCTAATTATTACAACAACAAGATGAGGATTATAAAAATGGCTGAACAAGAAAAAGACAATACCTTTACTGTAGTTGCTGTTGTTACTGCAATTGCTATTGCTGGCGTCGTTTTGCTGAAAGCGGATGAAACCAAACATCTCAAATACAGCGGCGAAACTTCTGCCCAAGCTGAAGCCCAAGTTTTGGCAAAGCATAAAGATTTTAATAACGACGTTTTAAGCCAAGCAAAATAATTTTTGCTTAGCAATTTAGGCGCCAGCTGAAAATTCAGCTGGCGCCTTTTTTGTGCCCGCAAGTTTCTCACTCCATTTCTGATAGTTCGCTTTTTCAAGAACCCACGCTAATGTAGAATTGGGCCTTTATACCAATTTCATTTTAGCTACAGATGGACGTTATCCAACGCATTGCCGAAGAACTTTCAGTTAAGCCGCAACAAGTCGCCGCCGCAGCCGCCCTATTGGACGATGGCGCCACGGTGCCCTTCATAGCCCGCTATCGCAAAGAAGTAACCGGTGGCCTGGACGATACGCAACTGCGAAATCTTGAGGAAAGATTGATTTATTTGCGGGAACTTAACAGCCGCCGCGACTCAATTCTCGACACCATTCGCTCGCAAGGAAAGCTCACCCCGGAACTGGAACTAGCAATACTCGACGCCGACACCAAAACGCTTCTGGAAGACCTATACCTACCCTACAAGCCTAAACGCCGCACCAAAGCGCAAATTGCTCGAGAAGCCGGTCTTGAACCATTAGCCGACGCCATCCTGGATAATCACGACCTAATCCCCGAACAAATCGCAGCTAGCTATATCGACGCTGAAAAAGATATCGCGGATGTCGCGGCAGCCCTGGAGGGCGCCCGTCAGATCATCATGGAGCGTATTTCCGAAGATGCCGAACTACTTGCTGAATTGCGCGAACGTGTTTGGAACAAGGGCATCCTGCACGCCAGCGTCGTGACCGGCAAGGAAGCAGAGGCAGCAAAATTCAAGGATTATTTCGACTACAGTGAAGCGATCAATAAGATTCCGTCGCACCGTGCCTTGGCCTTGTTCCGCGGTCGTAACGAGGATTTACTATCCTTAACCCTAAAACCGGCGGAACTGGATCAAGAAGAACATCAGCTATGTTCACAATTCGTTAGTCAACGCCTGCAAGTTAAAGACACAGAAAAACCCGCCGATGCCTGGTTGGCCGAAACCGCCCGCTTTGCCTGGAAAATCAAACTATTTACCCGTATCGATATGGATCTAAAGCTAAGACTGCGCGAGGCCGCCGAGCAAGAAGCCATTAGAGTGTTTGCCAGCAATTTGCGCGACTTGATGCTGGCGGCGCCAGCCGGTCCCAAAGCGACCATGGGCCTGGACCCCGGCATTCGCACAGGCGTCAAAGTTGCTGTGGTTGACGCAACCGGCAAGCTGTTGACCACAGAAACCATTTACCCGCATCAACCTAAGAACCAATGGGATCAATCGATAGCAGTTCTGGCTAAATTGATCAAGCAGCACCAAGTACAACTGGTGAGTATCGGTAACGGCACCGCTTCTCGGGAAACTGATCAATTGGTTGCAGACTTGATGAAGCAACATAAAGACCTTAATTTTCAAAAAATCACAGTTTCCGAAGCCGGCGCGTCGGTATATTCGGCATCGGAACTGGCTGCCAAGGAGTTTCCAGACCTCGACGTCTCATTACGCGGCGCAGTATCGATAGCCCGCCGACTACAAGACCCACTGGCGGAACTAGTGAAAATCGATCCAAAATCGATAGGCGTTGGTCAATATCAACATGACGTCAACCAAGTGCAATTGGCTCGTATGCTCGATACCGTGGTAGAGGATTGCGTGAACGCGGTCGGCGTAGACGTAAACACAGCTTCGGTAGCTTTGCTGAAACAGGTATCCGGACTAAGCAGCAGCATCAGCGAAAACATCGTTGCGTTTCGCGATGCGAATGGCCCCTTTGCAAACCGCAATCAGCTGAAAAAAGTGCCGCGCCTAGGCGATAAAGCGTTCGAACAAGCAGCCGGCTTTCTCAGGGTCATGAACGGCGACAACCCGCTAGACGCATCTGCCGTACATCCAGAAGCCTACCCCGTGGTCAATGCAATCCTAGATGATACGGGCAAATCAATCCGCGACTTGATCGGCCAAAGCCAGTTTTTACGAGGCCTGAATCCGGCAAACTATGCCAACGCCAATTTTGGCGTTCCCACCGTTTCGGATATTTTGCAGGAACTGGAAAAACCAGGCCGCGACCCGCGTCCGGAGTTTAAAAGCGTACAATTCAAGGATGGCGTGGAGAAAATTACCGATCTTGAACCCGGTATGACTTTAGACGGCGTCGTGACCAACGTCGCCAATTTCGGTGCTTTTGTTGATATTGGCGTACATCAAGACGGTTTGGTGCATATTTCACACCTGGCGGACGACTTTGTTAAAGATCCACGTAGCATCGTAAAAACCGGTGATATGGTAAAAGTGCGCATACTGGAAGTGGATGTGGCACGCCAACGTATCTCTCTAAGCATGAGAAAAAACGTGGATGCCGGTGAGATTATTCCAAAAGAAAAACCGCAAAGAACCGCTCACAAACCTAAACAGCAGCCCGCGCTACAGAACAGCATGAGCAGCGCATTTGCCAAGGCGTTGAAAAAGTAAACAGTTCACGGCTCTGCTATACTTTCGAGCGATTGTCGGTCGAAGCGGTAAATCCGACTCGACCAACAGATACTCAAATCCGTTTTAATATACAGGATCAGTTATGAATCGAAATACTCGCGCCCTGACCACTGTTTTATTCGCAGCTTTTCTAATGACCAGCTTGCCCAGCCTAGCGGAAGAGGCCGAAACCTATGGCGAAACCTTCGGGCGAAAACTGACTACCGGCCTCGCCAACATCACCACATCTTCCCTGGAAATACCGAAAAACATTATTTTAATCAATAATCAAAGCAATGTTATTTACGGCTTTATCGGCGGTACTTTTAAAGGGTTATTGAATATGGGAGGAAGAATCGGCGTCGGCGTGCTGGATTTGGTTTCCTCGCCAATCCCTACGCAGCCCATCGTCTATCCTTTATATGTTTGGGACAATTTCAACGCGGAAACCACCTACGGCAAAGCCTTCCGCCCCAGCAATTAATTACTTAATTTTGTGGTGGAGCGTTCACCTACTCCACCGTCAGATCAAGCAACCATCTTCAACTCGCTCATACCGTTGGCTTTTTTTACCAATTCAATCTGCGTTTTGATGCGCTTTTTTACCCCTTCGACGTGGGAAATTACACCGACCGTTTTCCCTTGAGTCTTCAAGCCTTCTAAGGCACTCATTGCCAAATACAGGGCTTCCGCATCTAAATTACCAAAGCCCTCATCCAGAAACAGTGAATCGATCGCCTTACCGTTGTTGGCAATCTCGGCTAGCGCCAAAGCCAAGGCCAAACTCACCACAAAGCTCTCGCCACCAGACAAGGTTTTCGGCAATCGCCGTAGATTTTTTTGTTTGGTATCTTCAACCTCTAGCGCCAAGCCATTATCACTGGCCAAACTGCGGATATAGTAACGTCCGCTTAGTTTTTCCAAAATCCGGTTGGCTTGCGACAACAAATTATCCACCAACAACTGTTGAATACGCCGCCGGAAACCACCCTGCTCGTCGTTAATCAACTTCATTTCCGCTTCGGCTTGTGCATGTATCACCCTTTGCTCAGCCAAAAGCGCCTGAAGGCTCTGATATTTTTCTTGATAAGCTGACTGTTTATCCAGCTTAGTTTCCAACGTAGCCACTTCTTGTTCGGCAATATCGATTTTCTGGGATAGCTGGCGTTGGATTGCCAAAAGGTCGGCTTCGTTTAAATCGGACGGCATAACCGCCAATTCCTTTTGTAAATCGGCTGACAGTTTAGCCAGTTCTTCGTCGATTGCTGCCAATTGCGTATTTTGCTGTTCCAGCTTTTGCTCAATTTCAGCCCGCCTATCGATCAGCTCTAAAGCCGACCGCAAACTATCGACATCAGTAAAAACGCCACCCGCAATTTTATAAGCTAATACTCGCCGCATTGCATCTAGTTCAAGTTGCTGGGTGGCTATTTGCCGCTCCAATTCGACGATGAGTTTTTGCTTCTCCAGGATAACTAGATGCAAACCCAGCGATTCTTCCGTTTGCAAGCTAGTCAAAGCGTCTGCCATCTGCTCCTGATAACTGGCTATTTTTGCCTGACTAGCGTACAGTCTATCTTGCAAGCTAGCAACTTCCTCCAGCAAGCCCTTCTGACGTAACTCGCGGATTTGGTAATCCTGGCGTCGAGTATTGAGCTTATCGAAGACTATATTTTCTTTGCCTTTTCCTGGTAACTTCTCACCCAATAAAGCCAACTGCTTTTCCAGTTTATCAACAAGCGCCTTTTGCTCCGCCGTACGACTAGCGAAAAGCTGTTCGGATTCGATGTATTCCTGAGGCCGATTACGCCAAGTGGCATCAAGTTGCTCCACCGACGCCGTTAATTTTTCTACCAAAGCCTGCTTGGCTTCTAGCTCGGCCGTCCACTTAGCCACATTACGCTGTAACTGCGCGTGATCATTGACCAGGTTTTTGATTTTCTCCAACTCCTGGGCTTCTGTGTCCCACAAGCGTTTTTGCAAAGACAAATTATTGATGTCCAGCTCCGCACTGACGACATTTAAACGGTTGCTCAAAACCAACCATTGCGAGCGCATTTGCTGCAATCTTTGCTGCCGAGCAGACAATTGAGTACCTTGCTTTTTTGCCACTGCCAACTGCCCGGAGACACTATCGATAGCTGCTTTTAAGGCCTGCATCTTGCCGCGCTGATCGATTAAGGCTTTTTTAGAGTTGGTTTGGATTGGCGGTTTAGAAACATAGGGATGATCTAAGGAGCCACATAAAAAACACGGTTTACCATCAACCAACTTGCCGCGATCACCGCTAAATTTTTTCAGCAATGCCTCATTCAGCACAGCTTGCTCCAAGGCTTTGCCGATATTTTCTTCACGGTCCATCTCGTCTCGCAGGGCATCCAGCCTGGCTTGCAAGCGGGTCTCATCGGGCAGTTCCGGCGCTTTATTACGAGAGAACCAACTAAAAAAACTTTTTTTGGTAAATTTGGCATTAACCGCAGCCAGCGAGTGCAGCTCCTGAAAATCATTGACCCGTGTTTGCTGCTCTACCAGTAACTCCTTCAACTCCTCGAAACTTTTACCTTGCGCCAACTCCAGTAGGGTTTTACGTGCAGCTTCAATACGCTCATTCAAATCGGCAACCGCCGTTTTAGTATCGCGCAAAGCAGTTTGGTTTTTTTTCAGCGCCGCAGTCGTGTTTTTAGTCCAATTGGCTTGTGTCTTCTGCTTACCGGCCAACTCCGCCAATTCTGTCCGGAGATTACGTAACTGCACGACATCGGGAAAGTCAGACTGCAAACTAGCATCCACCTGATGATCTTGTAACCAGCCGTCTATTTCCGCAAGACTTGCCTTTCTTTCCTCCAATTGCTGTTGCAGCGTCTGCACCAGTTCGGCTTCACGCGGCAACTCCAGCTTCAGATCACCCACTTTCAATTTCAGCGCATCAATAGCCTGTTTTTGCTCCTCTACGCTTTTACCATTCAGGCTTGGGACGATTGCGTTACTGACATCTTCACCAAGTTGGCGCTGTAGCGCATTCAGCTCCTGACGATAAGCATCCAAGGTCGCCTGACTTTGGACAATCTGTCCCTGCTTACCGTCCAATAAAATTACTTCTTCGCGAAACTGTGTCGCTTGCTGACAATCGGCAATTTTCTGTAAATCGTCTTGTAAAAGCTTAATTTGCGCTTCAACTTTCTCTGACTGTTCGAGAAGTTGTCTTTGGCGTCCTTCTAATGAATGAATGTTTTTTATTGTCAGTAGTTGCTGTTGCAACTGTTTTTGTTGGTTTTTTAACTCCGCAACTTGGTCCTTGAAATCCTGTAAGTCTTGCTCACCGGCTTGCAAGGCTTCCGGACTGAGTAAAGGAATCAGATCAATATCCTGTTGTAGTTGCGTTAAACGACTGAGCGATGTATGAAAGTTACCTTCAGTCCGCTGCCGATACTCAACATAGATCTGGGTACCGCTGATTTTTTCCAGAATGTCCATGCGCTCGCTATCCAGCGCATTTAGAAAAGCCGCAAAGTCGCCCTGCGGCAAAACCATGGATTTGCTGAATTTATGAAAGTCCATGCCCGTCAACTCGGCAATTTTGGTCCGTACTGTATTTGGTGTCCTGGCGAGTAACTCCGAATCATCGTTTAACTTAGTCAAGCTCATTTCCGGCTGTAAAACCTGATCTTGATTTGCGTCAGCAGGCCGTTTTACCTGCCATGAGGAACGAAACCTCTCGCCATCTAAAGCAAATTCAACCTGTGCGAAGCTATCGTTTGCCTGCTTGGTGATTACATGCTCGGCAGGCTTGTCGAAACGAAAAGTCTCACCGTATAGGCCTAGCGTGATGACATCAAGGATACTGGTCTTGCCGGAACCGTTGGGACCAGTGATAGCAAACACACCGCTGTCGGCGATAGGTCCTTGCTCGAAATCGACTCGGCCTTCGCCTTCCAGTGAATTGATATTTTTGAAGACTATATTGAGTATCCGCATAATCCCAGGCTTTGAGGGCTGTTGGTGGCAATTTGCTCAAACTCGAATAGCATTAAGCTAATGCAAGCAAATCAGATTGAAAATCTATGCGTGTATTTTAGTGAATTTGACCTAGGGATGCTGAATAATATCGGAGGGCGAAATTATGGCTTTTGGAGTCTGAGCGATAGCTTTTTTATAAACAATCGCATCTCTGAGTTTTTGAAATTCCTTCGCATCAAAACCATTTGCCACACCCAGCAATTCAGCTTCACGGATTACATCCTCCGCCTTGTCGTATTCCTTTAACTCGATAAACAAGTAGGCTTTTTCGGCACGGAAATACATTCTATTTGGATCCAGCGCAATAGCTCTATCCATTTCCTCAAATGTGCTTTCTGTTTGCCCCTGAGTGAAATAGACCTTTGCTTTGATAAGATGCATCATCGGTTTATCGGTGAAGTTTGGCTGCATCAACGCAGCGTCTGACCATTCCAAAACATTTGCTGCAATCGTTTTGCATTCATAATCCCCATTGATCAAACAAGTAGCAGCAGTCCGTATCGAATCCATGGTACGCAACGGATGAGACTTATCCGATATTCTATGCAGGACTTCCTTGTGCACCAAATCTCTCAACGTTTCCATATACTTAACATCAAGAACCAAGGGTTCATCGTATCGCACAGGTAACGCAGCGTATTTTTGATCTTTAGCTACACCTTGAAAATTTATCAATCTGTTGAGTTCCATAAACATCTCAATCAAGGTTGACACTTCAAAAATGTTTAGTTTGGAGGCTGTCAGATAATACTGATAGGTTTCTGCGTTGGGACCGCGTTTGAGTTCGAGATTGTTGGCATAAGCGCTATTGGCCCGCACGGAGCCGGGATGATTACGCACCTCAAAGTAACTAAAACTGTCGAGATTTGACCAGATTGCGGCACGGGTATGCGTAGCCAAAGCCAGACTGCCAATGATACAGACATACAATCCATTGAGTAGCCTACTGCTGATTTGCTTCGTTAGTAGCTCGTACAACAAAGCCACTAGCGCTAAAACAATCCCGATACTGGGCAGATAATTGCGATGCTCGTATATCAATTCCAAAGGAAATATAGTGGACTCCATAGCGTGTCCGACAAAAAACCAAAGAACCGCAAAATTCAAAAAACGAGTTTTGTTTTGACAAGTGCTATAGATTGCTACCACTATCAACACTACAATACCGGCAATCGACAGCACTGTACCAAAAGGCTGAAACGGGCCCTTGCTCAAAACAAAATCATCGTGCGCCAAACTGAGCTGGGTATTATCCGGATAGAACAGCAATCCCAGATAGTAAAACAGTATTCTGGCTTCGGACATTAAACGCTCTGCCAGCGTAAATTCGCGCGTCAAATAACCGCCCAGCACATATTCCGGATGAGTCAGCAAGTACGCCAAGCCAAACAATACCGGCAATATGACGGTGACAAGGTAATAGCTGTACACTTTAAAGCGGGACGCTATTGGGATCGGCGGTAACAAGGTTACTTCACTGACAAAAATCAATAGCGGCAAAAGCAACGCATTTTCCTTGGATAAAACCCCTAAGCCTGTACCAAGCACACAGCCCAGCACCATAAACAGCAGGCCAGCAGGCTTTTCTAGCTGTAACCTACCTTTTAAAAACACTAAAAATCCGCTCAACATAAACATGCAGGCCATGCTGTTCATACGCTGGACGACATACAGCACAGAAGTCAGTTGTAACGGGTGTACCGCCCAAATTAGCGCGGAAAGAAAAGCTAGTTTTCGAACAGGAGAATTAGGTGAGGCAATCTGAAACAGTTGGCAACTTAGCAAGAAAACTAAAAAGCTATTGATGACGTGGATCCCAATATTGGCCAACTTGAATGGGACTGGGTCAAATTGCTGTCCCGCGTAAAAATAATTTAGCGCAAAACTTAGACTGGCAAGAGGTCGCTTGGCTGGACCGCTTGTATTGGCACTCCAAGCCGCCGCCAGCTCCTGGACAGAGAGTGTGTTAAGCGAAACACCAGCGTTGTCAACGATGTTAGGGTAATCGTCAGCTAAGAAAGGCCCGTGGCTCCCAGGGAAATAAACAATAAATATTGCTATCGCTAGAAGTCCTATAGAAAGGTACAAATGCCAAGATGTTTCCTTCGGGCTTCTCATCAAAATCATAGGAGTAGTTAAGACACATAAAGACGCTTAAAAACAAAAGGGGCCTAAGCCCCTTTTGCAATCCATTTGAATAAAGTTTCTACTGTTTAGGCAGATATTTTTGGGGTAATGAGCTTCCTGCGCCACTAGCCAATACAGCCCACTTCATACCCACACCAACGGTGCAGGTACCCTGAAACGTCATGGTTTGATCAGCATTAAC
>Ga0160183_119357_pt1 | contig 13246 bp, 13 predicted proteins | sample met14sb_FD_108562 | JGI IMG/M metagenome (GOLD analysis project Ga0160183, IMG submission 108562) | Synthetic bacterial communities of pure cultures from sediment of Lake Washington, USA, under high oxygen condition - MT... | ecosystem: Engineered > Modeled > Simulated communities (microbial... >...
AATAAATCCAACACAAAAGAAGGGAATAAACCTAATGCAATATTCAAAACAATCGCTATAACAGCAACAGCATAAATAATAACCGGAGTTCCTTTTCTTTCTTCATTTGGTTCTTTAGTGTACATCGCCAAAATTAATTTGAAGTAGTAACCAACGCTTATAATGGAATTTACTACTGCTACAATTACTAAAGCCAAGTAACCCGCTTGAATAGTTTGATTGAACAAAACCAACTTAGCAAAGAATCCTGCAAAAATTGGAATACCAGCCATAGAAAGTAAAGCTGCCGTAAGAATGGCTGCTAATAATGGATTTGTTTTTCCTAATCCGTGAAAATTAACCACATCTTCGTTGTCTCTATTTTTACAAACGTATAAAATTACACTAAAAGCTGCGATTCCAGATAAAGAATACGCTGAGGTATAATACAACAAACTTCCAGCTGATGTAGACAAACTCAATAAAGTCATCAACATAAAACCAGCATGAGAAACCCCTGAAAAAGCCAACATACGTTTTACATTCGTTTGTCTCAAGGCCATAATATTACCAACTGTCATCGAAGCCATAGAAATCACGACTACAATAATTTTGAATGACTCTGAAACATCTGCATTCATAACAGATAATAATTTGTACAAAGTCGCCATCGCAACTACTTTCGCTAAAGTGCTCATTAATGCCGTTGTCAACGCCGGAGAACCTTCGTAAACGTCCGGTGCCCAGAAATGAAATGGAACTGCAGCCACTTTAAATAACATTCCGATAGTTACCAATACAATTCCTATTGGGAACCAAATTGGCAATTCAGCTGATTGTGATAATTCACTGATTTCAGTAACATCAAAACTTCCCATGGCTCCGTAAATTAAACAGATACCAAAAAGAATAATTCCCGAAGCAAAAGATCCCATCAAGAAATATTTCATTCCAGCTTCGTTACTTTTTAAATTCATACGATCACTTGCCGCAAGAATATAAAGCGCAATTGATAATACTTCTATTCCTAAAAAGAACATTGCTAAGTTCCCAAAAGAAACCATCGCCACTGCTCCTGCCAATAAAAATATTTTTATGGCAATATAATCAGAGATTTTAGATTGATGATTTTCGTAAAAGTTATGTCCTAAAGCCACTAAGAAAATGGTAAGCACAATAAACAAAGACGAAAAAGTACTTGAAAATTTACTCACAACAATCATGTTGTTGTAGTAACTCTCGGTAGAATTAAATTCAGATATAGTTAAACCCAGCACTCCCAATAATCCAAGTATTGTTATTGGAACAATGGCTTTCCTTAAATTAAAAATTTCAAATAAAAGGCATAAAACACCTAATCCTATTATAGCTATTAATGTATTCATTTTTTATTTGACTTAGTTAATTCGGTTTATTTGAGTTAAAATTTCTTCCAGACTTGGCGTAATCAAATCGGTAATTGGCTTTGGATACATCCCAAAAAAGAATAAAACACCAATTATTAGTACCAAAGTTATTCCTTCATTGATCGTTACATCAGCAAAAACTTTAGAATTGGTTTCTCCCAACATTGCATGTTGAAACATTTTCAACATATAATACGCTCCTAAAATTATGGTAGTTCCTCCTAAAATAGCAAACCAAATATTAATTTGTGAAAGACTGTATAAGACGGTGAATTCTCCAATAAAGTTAAAAGTAGTAGGCAAAGCAACAGATGCCAATACCAAAATCAAAAACATCGAAGTGAATTTTGGTGATTGCGTACGAATACCACCCATTTCAGCAATCGCTCTGGTTTCATATCTTCTGAAAATAATTTCAGCGGCATAAAACAATCCTACAACAACAAATCCGTGTGCAATCATTTGTAAAACTGCTCCACGCAATCCGTCTAATGTCAAAGTGTATGTTCCTGCCGCAATCAAACCAACGTGAGCCAAAGAAGAATACGCTAATAATTTCTTTAAATCTTTTTGTTTCAATGCTACGATAGATCCGTAAATCACACCTGCAATTCCAAGTCCTATGAAAATATACATGTATTCTTTGGCTGCCAATGGCGCCAATGGCAATTGCCAACGGATAACACTGTACAATCCCATTTTTAGCATGATACCAGATAAAAGCATTGTCCCAACAGTTGGTGCTTTTTGATACACATTTGCTTGCCAAGTGTGGAAAGGAATTAATGGAATCTTAATGGCATACGCCAAGAAGAAAGCCAAGAATATCCACAATTGTTCCGTTGCTGATAAATTTAATTTGTATAAATCTTCTAATAAAAGACTTCCCGCTTTTTGATACATATAAACAAAAGCAACCAACATAAATAAAGAACCGGCAAGTGTGTAGATAAAGAATTTAACTACCGCTTTTTTGCGTTCTTCTGTATCTCCGTTACCCCAAATTAAGGCGATAAAGTAAATAGGAATCAATGCTAATTCCCAGAAAATATAATACAACAAACCATCTGATGCCAAGAAAGTTCCTGCCATTGCAAACGCCATAAACAAGATTAAAGCATAAAATGATTTTGAATTTTTATAGTCATTTCCAAAAGAGGAAAATATAATTATTGGAGTCAAAACTGTGGTCAATAATAGCATTGCCATTGATAATCCGTCTGCTTTTAGAGCAAAAGAAATATTAGGCTGCGTAATCCACTGGTTGATGAAACTGATGTTTTCACCTAAATTATAGTGATTTAATAATACAACAGAAGCGCCTGCAGCAGCTAATCCAAAGAACAAAGCCACTTTTGAAGCCAGTTTATCGCCTGCAAGAAAAGTTGCAAACGCACCAACCAAAAGTATAATTAATATTAGAGATACATTCATAGTATAAGATTATTGAGCTAAAAATAAATAAGAAACAATGGCACAAAGCCCTAATACGAAAACAAAAAGATAAAGACCAATGCTTCCATTTTGTATTTTCTTTCCTTGGTAACTTATTTCGTTGGTAACTTTTCCGAATCCAAAAACTAAAGCTGATAAACCAGTTTCTACAGTGTCTCTGAAAAAACGAGACAAGAAATTAATTGGTTTAACAAAAATAGCGTCATAAATTTCATCAACATAATATTTATTGTAAAGCACTTTAGAAAATCCTGTAATTTCAGCATCTTCAGTCGGAACTGTATTTTGTTTGATGTATTTGGCGTAAGCCATACCAATTCCTACTAATCCACCCACAACAGCAATAGCCATCAAGATATATTCAGTAATTCCTAAATGGTGTTCTGCAGTTGCTAATTTTGGTAAAATTGGAATCAGATAATGATTCAACCAACTGTTTCCTGGTAAACTAATCAAACCACCGATAGTTGCCAAAATTGCTAAAACAATCAAAGGAATGGTAATCAAAGAAGGACTTTCGTGCAAATGATGTTTTTGTTCTGCGGTTCCTCTGAATTCTTGGAAAAACGTTAAGAACATCAAACGGAACATATAGAAAGCAGTCATTATAGAAGCAACCGAAGCCACTACCCATAACGGAATATTATGATGGAAAGCCACTAATAAGATTTCGTCTTTCGAGAAAAACCCAGAGAACAATGGAACTCCGGAAATTGCTAAAGAAGCAATCAACATTGTTGCAAAAGTAATTGGCATCGCTTTTTTCAAACCACCCATGTTGCGCATGTCTTGTTCTCCGTGCAAAGCATGAATTACAGAACCTGAACCCAAGAACAAACAAGCTTTGAAGAAAGCGTGCGTGATTACGTGGAAAACAGCCACTTCATAAGCGCCTAAACCTAAAGCCAAAAACATTAATCCCAATTGAGAAACGGTAGAATAAGCCAATACTTTCTTAATATCATTTTGAACCAATCCAATGGTTGCAGCAACTAAAGCAGTAACAGCTCCAACTACAGCAATTATCGATTGTACATCTGGAGTTAAATCAAATAAGAAATTCAATCTGGTAATCATAAATATCCCTGCAGTTACCATTGTAGCTGCGTGAATCAATGCCGAAACCGGTGTTGGACCAGCCATCGCATCCGGTAACCAAGTATATAATGGTATTTGTGCTGATTTACCACAAGCTCCAATAAATAAAGCGAAAGCAGCTAAACTAATCATCCAATAATCAAATATTGAGATTGGACCAGACATCGCTGTTTTTAAAGTAGCGTAATCTAAAGTCGAGAATAAATTCCCTAGAATAAAAATCCCAACTAACAACCCTAAATCACCAATACGGTTCATGATGAATGCTTTCTTAGCAGCGTCATTGTACTCTTGGTTTTTATGCCAAAATCCAATTAACAGATATGAACAAAGACCAACGCCTTCCCAACCGATGAACAACACTAATAAGTTACTTCCTATTACCAAAGTAATCATGAAGAATATAAACAGATTCAAATACGCGAAAAACTTGTGCATATTTTCATCATCGTGCATGTAACTGATCGAATACAAATGAATCAAAGACCCAATTCCAGTTACGAAAAGCAACCATAAAATAGATAATTGGTCCAATTGAAATCCAAAATCAACATTGAAATTACTGATTTGGATCCAATCAAAAAGTGAAATTCGAATTCCTTCCGGTTGCGCAGCTATTCCACTGAAGAAATAAGCAGTTGCAATAAAAGAAACTATCACTGAAAGTGTTCCGATTATTCCTGAAAGTGATTTCCCAAGGCTTTTGCCAAAGAAAACATTGATTAAAAATCCTAAAAAAGGAGCAAGAACTAAAACTAAAGCTATATTGGTATTCATTTCCATTTATCCTTTTAAGTTTTTTAAATTATCGATAGTAATTGAACCTAAATTTCTAAAGATAGAAACCAGAATCGCCAATCCTACCGCAACTTCTGCCGCAGCAACAGCCATCGAAAAGAACACAAAAACTTGTCCTTGCGCATCTTGATGATAGGTCGAAAATGCTACAAACAATAAGTTTACTGCATTCAGCATAATTTCAATTGACATAAATACGATAATGGCATTTCGTCTGTACAACACCCCAAAAACGCCAATACAAAAAAGTATTACGCTTAGGAATATATAATTTTCAATACCAATGTGGTTTAAAATATTGTTCATCTTATTTTTGCAATTTTTCTTTTTTAGACAATAACACAGTTCCAATCATAGCAACCAAAAGTAATATAGAAGCAAATTCAAACGGAACCATATATTCATTCAGCAGGATTTTACCTAATACTTTTATAGACTGATAATCTTCTCCTGTAGTAACGTATTCTCCAACAATAGGTTTTGAATTGATAAAAATAGCTATCAAAACCAAACAGATTAAACAAAAAGAAACTATAGCTCCTAATCGCGTAATTCTAGGTCGGTGAACTTCTCTTTCCTCATTTAAATTCATCAACATGATGGTGAATAAAAACAAAATCATAATCGCTCCAGAATACACAATAATATGCACTATCGCCAAGAATTGAGAATTCAATAATAGATAATGACCCGCAATCGAAAAGAAACAAATGACTAAATAAATAGCACTGTGAATCGGATTTTTGCTAAAAATTGTCAAAAATGCGGTTGCTAATGTGATAGCAGCCAATACACAAAAAATTATAAGTATCGTAGACATTAGTTAGCGTTTTTAAGTTGAGCGTTTTTCATTGCCATTTCAAGCGGCATGACCAATTTGTCTTTCCCAAAGATGAAATCTTCTCTTTCATAACTTGAAGGAACCAGAACTTTAGAAGTTGTCAAGTAAATAGCGTCTTTCGGACAAGCCTCTTCACACAATCCACAAAAAATACAACGCAACATATTGATTTCATAAATCGATGCATATTTTTCTTCTCTGTACAAATGTTTTTCATCTGCTCTGCGTTCTTCAGCCTTCATCGTAATCGCTTCCGCAGGACAAGACAACGCACATAAACCACAAGCCGTACAATTCTCACGACCTTGCTCATCACGCTTCAACATATGCTGACCGCGATACACCGGACTCATTTCACGTACTTGCTCCGGATATTGAATCGTTACTTTTCTGGTGAACAAATGCTGAATCGTAATTATCAAACCTTTGACAATTGCAACAAGATACATTCTTTCCCAAAAAGTCATCTCCTTGTTAGAGACTTGCTTTTCTCTTCCCGATAAGGATATACTTTCTATTGACATTTTTTATTTTTATTTGAAGCTTAATCCTGCTATTCGTTTCAATCTTTTTATCCTGAACTTGTTTCAGGATCCTGAAACAAGTTCAGGATAAAAGGATTACCACTGCTATCAGGGCTAGGGCTTTTTCGGTACTAATTAAAATCCTAAATAAGTTGCAATTTCACTTCTCAAAATTACAATTCCAGTAATTATAATATTAATAATTGACAATGGAATTAATATTCTCCAACCCAAATGCATCAATTGATCGTATCTGAATCTTGGAATAGTCCAACGAACCCACATATAGAAAAATATGAATCCGCACAATTTGATAAACAAAGCACCAAATCCTATAATGTTGGCAATATTTACACCCCAGTTTTCAACAGCCCAACTCATTCCAGGATAATTATATCCTCCAAAGAATAAAACCGCCAAAATTGTAGAAGAAATAAACATATTAGCATATTCAGCAAATAAATAGAATCCCATTTTCATCGATGAATATTCGGTATGATAACCTCCAATTAATTCACTTTCGCATTCCGCTAAGTCAAAAGGAGTTCTGTTCGTTTCTGCAAAAGCACAAATTAAAAATATAATAAAAGATAATGGTTGGTAAAAAACATTCCAATTCATTCCTGCTTGTTGTGCCGAAATCTCTCTTAAACTCAACGTTCCAGTCATCATCAACAAAGCAATCATCGAAAGCCCCATCGCAACTTCATAAGATACCATTTGCGAAGCAGCACGAACCGCACCCATCAAAGAGAACTTATTATTAGATGCCCAACCACCAATCATGATTCCGTAAACACCTACTGAAACAACTCCGAAAAAGTATAACAATCCAATGTTTAAATCAGTGGCCTGCAATAAAATATCTCTTCCAAACAAATGCAATTTGTCTCCCCAAGGAATTACGGCACTAGTCATTAAAGCGGTACTCATTGCGATTGCCGGACCTACAAAAAACAAAAATCTGTTTGGTGTATTAGGCTCAAATTCTTCTTTCGAGAATAATTTTAAACCATCGGCAAGCGGTTGAAACAATCCAAAAGGACCGGCTCTATTTGGTCCAACACGATCTTGAAGCCAAGCGGCAACTTTTCGTTCAGCCCAAGTGGAATACATTGCCATCAACATTGTCAAAGCAAAAACTGCAATAATAATGACACTTTTTTCTATGATAATAGTACTATCCATTATTACCCAAGCTTTTTTGATTAATAATGTCTTCTTCAGTCAATGGAATTTCGACCATGCTTATTTTCTTACGGTCTTCTTCTCTACCTAAAAGAATATTTTCTTCAGTAGCGATTTCCACTTTTTGTAATTTTCTGTTGTATTTATTTTGGTTGATAACCGAATCTTTTTCGAATGCTCTTGGTCCTTCAATAGTCCAATCAGCAATATCTTTGTGATCAAAACGACATCCATTACAAATAAATTCATCTACTTCATGGTATTCGTCTTTTCTTCCGGTAACACGTTGGATTTCGTCACCAAACATCCAAACGGTAGTTTTTCCAGAACAAGTAGGGCAATCTCTGTGTGCATTGTAAGGCTTACTGAACCAAACTCTGGATTTAAATCTAAATGTTTTATCAGTTAAAGCTCCTACTGGGCAAACATCAATCATATTTCCGGAGAACTCATTATCTACCGCTTTAGAAATACAAGTCGATATATTAGAATGGTCTCCTCTATCCATTACTCCGTGAACACGATCGTCAGTCAATTGATCTGCCACCATTACGCAACGGTAACAAAGAATACAACGGTTCATGTGTAATTGAATATTTGGACCAATATTTTCTGGCTCAAACGTTCTTTTTTCTTCGATAAAACGAGTTTCTGATTTCCCGTGTTCGAAGCTTAAATTTTGCAAATCACATTCTCCTGCCTGATCACAAACCGGACAATCTAACGGGTGATTAATCAATAAAAATTCCGTTACTGATTTTCTTGCTTCGGTTACTCTTGGCGAAGATTTACTGTTTACTTCCATTCCGTCCATACAACCGGTTACACAAGATGCCATTAATTTAGGCATTGGTCTTGGATCGGCTTCACTTCCTTTGGAAACTTCCACTAAACAACAACGGCATTTTCCACCGCTACCTTTTAGTTTAGAATAATAGCACATTGCTGGCGGAACTACTTCTCCACCTATCATACGTGCTGCCTGCAGGATTGTTGTTCCTGGTTCTACTTCTATGCTTTGACCGTCTATGGTTACTTTCATTTTCTGAAATTCTTGACTTTATACGATTACTTTAGAAACTAAATGCTTTACTTTTTCAAAAGGTTCAGCAACAAAATGATCTCTATTTTTTATTTTTTCCGGGAAACGAATATGGTATTCAAACTCTTCTCTAAAGTGACGAATTGCTGCTGCCACTGGCCAAGCCGCCGCATCACCTAATGGACAAATGGTATTTCCTTCAATTTTACTTTGAATGCTTAAAAGCAAATCGATATCTTCTTCACGTCCATGACCATTTTCTATTCGGTGCAATACTTTTTCCATCCAGCCTGTACCTTCACGACAAGGGGAACATTGTCCACAACTTTCATGGTGATAAAAACGAGAGAAATTCCAAGTATTACGAACAATACAAGATGTATCATTGTAAACAATAAATCCGCCTGATCCTAACATAGAACCTGTAGCAAATCCACCGTCACTTAACGATTCGTATGACATCAAACGATCTTCACCGTTTGCAGTTTTGTAAATTAAATTCGCAGGTAAAACGGGAACAGAACTTCCTCCCGGTACAAATGCTTTTAAAGGTCTGTCAGAACTCATTCCGCCTAAATATTCATCTGAATTCATGAATTCGTAAACACTTAAGCCCAATTCAATTTCGTAAACACCAGGATTTTTGATATGTCCTGAAGCCGAAATTAATTTGGTTCCTGTAGAACGTCCAATACCAATTTTAGCATATTCCGCTCCTGTATTATTGATAATCCAAGGCACAGCGGCAATTGTTTCTACGTTATTTACAACCGTTGGATTTGCCCAAAGTCCTGAAATAGCAGGAAATGGTGGTTTGATACGAGGATTTCCTCTTTTTCCTTCCAATGATTCAATCAATGCAGTTTCTTCACCACAAATGTAAGCTCCGGCACCACAATGAACATAAAGTTCTAAATCGTACCCTGAACCTAATATATTTTTACCCAAAAATCCAGCGGCTTTTGCTTCATTAATGGCTCTTTCTAATATTTTATAAACCCACATATATTCTCCACGAATGTAGATGTAAGATAGGTTTGCACCCAATGCATAGCTGGAAGTAATCATTCCCTCAATCAATAAATGAGGAATAAATTCCATCAAATAACGGTCTTTGAAAGTTCCTGGCTCTGATTCATCCGCATTACAAACTAAATGTCTTGGTTTTCCTGATTTTTTATCAATAAAACTCCATTTCATTCCTGCTGGGAATCCTGCTCCACCACGACCACGCAATCCTGAAGTTTTCACTTCCTCAACTACTTCGTCTGGCGTTAATGTTTTTAGGGCTTTTTCTACTGAAGCATAACCACCGTTTTGACGGTATACTTCGTACGTTTTAATTCCTGGAATATTTATTTTGTCTAATAATATTTTTTGTGACATATTATTTATCGTGTAATATTATTGTATCGTTTTTGCAATCATCAATTAACTCGTCGATTTTTGCTGCCGTCAAATGTTCTTTGTAAAAATCGCCTAATTGCATCATTGGAGCGTAACCACAAGCACCTAAACATTCAACACCTCTAACTTCAAACAGACCGTCTGGAGTAGGCTCACCTACTTTTACACCTAGTTTTTCACAAGTATAATCCATTAAATCCTCTACTCCATTCAAACAACAAGGAGAAGTTTGACAAAATTCAAACATGTATTTTCCAACTGGTCTTTGGTTGTACATCGTATAAAACGAAACTACTTCATAAACTTCAATTGGTTTAATCAAAAGGATTTCGGCTACTTTATTCATTAATTCAATACTCAACCAATTGTCGTGAGCATCTTGAACTTCATGTAAAACAGGCAATAAAGCCGATTTTCTTTTGTCTTCAGGATAATGACTGATAAGTTCATTGATGCGAGCCATCAATGCTTCAGTCATATTTATTTCTTGTTTGTGATACGTACGTTCCATTTTTTATTATTTCAAATTTTGAATCCTAAATTTTAAATGTTTTTTGACTTCCATTCCTAATTTACAATTCATCATTTATAATTTTATTAAGCGTCTAATTCTCCGGCAATAACATTTAAACTTGACAAAATAACAATTGCATCCGATAGTAATGAACCTTTAATCATTTCTGGATACGCTTGATAGTAAATAAAACAAGGTCTGCGGAAATGTAATCTATATGGAGTTCGACTTCCGTCAGTAACCAAGTAAAAACCTAGTTCTCCATTTCCACCTTCAACAGGATGATATATTTCGGCAACTGGAACAGGAACTTCACCCATCACAATTTTGAAATGGTAAATCAACGATTCCATACTGGTGTAAACATCTTCTTTTGGAGGAAGATAATAATCCGGAACATCGGCATGAAAGTCATTTCCTTCCGGCATTTTTTCTAATGCTTGACGAATGATACTCAAACTCTCCCAAACTTCGGCATTACGAACGCAAAAACGGTCGTACGTATCTCCAGATTTCCCAACAGGAATAATAAAATCAAAATCCTCATAAGAAGAATACGGTTGCGCTACACGGACGTCATAATCGACACCTGCAGCACGTAAATTTGGACCTGTAAATCCGTAAGCCATAGCTTGTTCAGCCGTTATAGCTCCAACATTTACAGTTCTGTCAATAAAAATTCTATTTCTTTCGAATAAGTTTTCAAATTCTTTCCAGGCAGCAGGAAATTCCGCTAAAAACACATCTAATTTTCTAAAAGCTTCTGGTGACCAATCTCTTTCGAAACCACCAATTCTTCCCATATTAGTAGTCAAACGAGCTCCGCAAATTTCTTCGTAGATTTCATAGACTTTTTCTCTAAATTGGAACACATACAAAAATCCGGTGTACGCTCCGGTATCCACACCAAGGATTGAATTACAGATGATATGATCCGTGATTCTAGCCAATTCCATTACAATTACTCTTAAATATTGCGCTCTTTTAGGAACTTCAATATCCAACAATTTTTCTAATGTCATCCACCAACCCATATTGTTTATAGGCGATGAACAATAGTTCATTCTATCAGTAAGAGGTGTGATTTGGTAAAAAGGACGATTTTCAGCGATTTTTTCGAAAGCTCTGTGAATGTAACCAATAGTTGGTTCCGCTTCTAGAATTCTTTCTCCATCCATCAACAAGATATTTTGAAAAATACCGTGTGTAGCTGGGTGAGTAGGCCCTAAATTTAAGATCGAAAGCTCGCTTCCGTCATCGTTTAGTTGGGCTGCAATTCTTTTAGCATAGCGATGCTCTGGTGGTAATAATAGTTCTGACATTTATTTAATGTGAAAAATTATAATAGTGAGTATTTTTAATAATTGTCGGTTGTTCTTCCAAAGAAACGGTCATCTTTATCTGTTCTACCGCTATCTTCCATTGGAAATTCTTTTCGCATTGGAAAAGAAATCATTTCATCCATATTCAAAATACGTTTCAATTGCGGATGACCAATGAAGTTTATACCATAAAAATCATACGTTTCTCTTTCCATCCAATTAGAACTCAAGAAAATGTTTGATATCGTTTTTATTTCTGGGTTTTCACCGTTGATAAAAGCTTTGATTTTAATCCTTTTGTTTTCGTACCAATTATGCAAATGATATACCACTGCAAATTGATGATCAACATCATTGTCAGGATAGTGAATCCCACACAAATCAGTTAAAAAATGAAAACGTAATGTTGGGTCATTTTTCAAAAAAAGAATCACTGCCGTAATTTTATCAGCAGCGACTTCAAATGAAAATATATCTCTTTCCTGATTGAATTCAAAAACAGCTGAATCAAATGTTTCAACTAATTTTTCTTGGATTTGTATCGTTTCTAGCGCCATTATTTTATTTGATATTATAAGAAGCTAATAATTCTTGGTATTCTGGAGAACTTCTTCTTCTTACCGATTCCGTTTTAACCAATTCTTGCAATTTCATAACACCGTCAACAATTTGCTCTGGTCTTGGCGGGCAACCCGGAACATAAACATCAACCGGAATTACTTTATCAATCCCTTGTAAAACAGAATAAGTATCAAAAATTCCACCAGATGAAGCACAAGCTCCAACTGCGATAACCCAACGAGGTTCTGACATTTGCTCATAAACCTGACGTAAAATTGGCGCCATTTTTTTCGAAATCGTCCCCATTACCATTAGCATATCCGCTTGACGAGGAGAAAAACTCACTCGCTCCGAACCAAATCGTGCCAAATCGTAATGCGAAGCCATTGTTGCCATAAATTCAATCCCACAACAAGATGTTGCAAAAGGCAAAGGCCACAAAGAATTTGCACGAGCCAATCCCACAACATCATTCAACTTTGTAGCAAAGAAACCTTCACCAACAACGCCTTCCGGAGGGGCAACCATATTTATATTTGAATCACTCATTTTTTATTATTTTGAATTATAAATTCTGAATTACAATGACATCATTTAAATTCAGCATTTAAAATAAATTTTTATTCCCACTCTAATGCTTTCTTTTTGATGATGTAGAAAAATCCCACCAAAAGCAAAAGCATAAAAATCACCATTTTAACCATTCCTTCCATTCCCAATTCCTTGAAATTGATTGCCCATGGATACAAGAAAATTACCTCAACGTCAAACAAAACAAATAAGATGGCCACAAGGAAATATTTTACTGAAAATGGAATTCTCGCATTTCCAACAGATTCAATCCCACATTCGAAGTTCTTATCTTTGATTTCAGAAGATCTTTTAGGGCCTAATTTTCCTGAAACTATTATAGTTCCTACAACAAATCCTACAGCTAGGACAAACTGCATTAAAATTGGTATATAATTTAATTGATCGGATTGCATATTATCGATTTTTTTGAATAAAAATAAGCCACAAAGATAACTTTCAAATTATTAAATAACAATAAAAACTCAAAAATACATCGCAACTACAACGTTGTAAATTTACAATTTTTATTAATTATAAA
>Ga0160183_110652_pt1 | contig 13101 bp, 7 predicted proteins | sample met14sb_FD_108562 | JGI IMG/M metagenome (GOLD analysis project Ga0160183, IMG submission 108562) | Synthetic bacterial communities of pure cultures from sediment of Lake Washington, USA, under high oxygen condition - MT... | ecosystem: Engineered > Modeled > Simulated communities (microbial... >...
CAAGAAAGCGCATCACATCAACAGGTTTGGTAATGTATTCATCGAAACCCGCCGCCATGCCCTGTTCAATATCGCGCGGCGTGGCGTTGGCGCTGATAGCAATCACCGGCGTCTTTTTTACCGCATCCAGGGAACGCAATACACTTAACACCTGATAGCCGTCCATGCCCGGCAGGTTAATATCGAGCAGAATCAGCTCGGGATGATGCGCCGAAGCCAGCTCCAGCCCTAATTCAGAAGTATGCGCCGTAATCAACTGTACTTGCGGATTCCTGCCCAGAATCTGGGCAATCAACCTGAGGTTAGCCGGATTGTCCTCTATATAAAGCACCGTATAAAGGCATTCACCGCCGGATGCCGCCTCGAATGTCGTTGCCTGTTCTACGCTATTGCTACGAATATCCGGCTCCGCAGCGACTTGCGGCAGCTCAATCCAGAAAGTACAGCCCCGCCCCTCCTCGCTGTCCATGCCGATAGTGCCGCCCATCATTTTCATGAGCCGACGGCTGATGGTCAGGCCGATGCCGGTACCCTCAATATCCGTGTCTTCCACGCCCAAACGTGAAAACGGCTGAAAAAGTTCCTGCCGCCGCGTTGCCGGGATACCGTAGCCGGTATCGGACACTTCCAGGCGCACGAAACCGTCCTGTACAGCCACCCGAACCAACACTTCTCCCTGCGGACGGTTGTATTTAATGGCATTGGAAAGCAGGTTTATCAGCACTTGCTTTAATCGGGTGCGGTCGGCGCGGATCACATAATCGCCGATTGCCGCATCATTTATGGTAATGCCTCGCACTTGGGCAATCGGTTTAATCAGCGTCAGGCATTCCCCGATGAGTTCAGCGCAAGACAACGGTTCCAGTGACAGATTGATGTTGCCTGACTCAATCCTGGCCAGGTCCAGTACTTCGTTAATAAGCTCAAGCAAATGGTGACCGGCCTTAAGTATCTCATCAACATAGTCCGCTTGATCCTCATTAAGTCCGGCTTCTATTTCCAGCAGCTGCCCAAAGCCCAGAATAGCATTCATCGGTGTGCGCAATTCGTGCGACATATTGGACAAAAACTCGGACTTGGCATTGTTGGCGCTCTCCGCTTCATCCCTGGCGGCGATTATTTCCTGCTCATACTGTTTGCGCTCGCTAATGTCGCGCAAGATACCGACGAAATGCTTGCTGTCGTCGATTTCCATTAATGTAACGGCCAGCTCCAGCGAAAAAACCGTACCGTCCTTGTGTTGCCCCGGCAGTTCAAGTTGTTTACCAATGATACCCGACGGTTGCCCGGCATTGTGCAGATCAATGTATCGACCATGTTTGCTGCGATAGGGTTCCGGCATTAACAGATTAACATTGCGGTTAATTATCTCAGCGGCGCTATAACCAAAGAGTTTTTCCGCGGCGGGATTAAAAGAGCTGATGGTACCGACAGAATCGATAGTGATGACAGCGTCCGCCACGTTTTCGATGATATGATTAAAAATAACCAATCGAGCCTGTTTCTCTAAAATCTTGAGCTCGGCAAACTTACGGTGGGTGATGTCTTGCACCACGCCCAGCATATTCAGCGGCGTTCCGTCTCCATCGCGTACCACATCGCCACGTTCCAGCAACCAGCGCACCGTGCCGTCCGGCCATACGCAGCGATGCTCAATGTTGTATTCAGCGCCCTGTTGCATACAGGCATCAACCGCATCAATCACTTTCTGCCGATCGTCCGGGTGTATTCCATTAAGGAAATACTTGAAGGAAATTTCCCGCTTATCCTCGGGATAACCGAACAATGACCCGATACGTTCAGAACAGATGACTTTTCCAGTCTGAATATTCCAGTCCCAGGTGCCGATATTAGCGTAATGCTGGCTGCGTCGCAGGCGCTCTTCACTTTTGAGCAGCGCATCACCGGCATCGCGACGCTCGGTGACATCATCGGCAATACCGATGAAATGGCTCAGGCGGCCCTGCTCGTCATGCACCGGCGCGATGCGCAAGTCATTCCAGTACGCAGCGCCATCCTTGCGGTAGTTGTGCAACAAAGCGCCTCCGGCGCGCCCTTCCTGTAACACGGCACGAATTTCATCGACCCCGGGCTGATCGGTTTCTTTGCCCTGTAAAAAACGAGCGTTACGACCGATCGCTTCATCGCGGCTATAGCCGGTGATGCGTTCAAAGGCGGGATTGACGTAAATCAACGGCATGCCGGGCCTGTTGACATCCACCATACTGATACTGCTGGCGCTGGCCTCCACGGCCCGCTCCAGCAAGCGCAGGCGCAGCTCGGCTTTTTTGATGCGGGAGATGTCGGTACGAATGGAAACATATTGATAGGGTCGCCCGGTATTATCCAAAAAAGGCACGATACTGGTTTCCACCCAATATAAGCGGCCGTCTTTACGTCGGTTGCATACTTCGCCTCGCCATATATTGCCGCATACAATGGTATGCCACATGTCGAGATAAAATTCGGGCAAGTGTTCGCTCGACTTGACGATACGATGATTTTGACCCACCAACTCATTCCGGCTGTAACCGCTGATCTCGCAAAACCGGTCATTAACATAAATAAGCGTACCGGCAGCATCCGTTGCACTGACGATAGCATGGGCATCAAGCGCCTGTTGCTGTCGTTCCCGTTCATACAGCGTCGCGCGCAATGACTCCGTCTGTTCCCGCGTTTGCCGAAAACGCCGTGCGTGCAAAGCCGCCGCCGCAACCAGGGGGTGCGGTTCAACCGGTTTGGCAAAAAAATGGTCGCCGCTGCAATTCAGCGCTGAAAATTGTCTGGATGCACGTGTTTCCATCGACAGATAAACAATCGGCACCTGAGCGTATCGCTCATCATCACGCAGGATGACTGCCAGCTCCGGCCCGGAACATTCCGGCATAACCATATCCAGCACCAGCACCTCGGCCGCGAAGTCCTCCAGCATTTCAGGAACTTCCAGGGGATCGCCCACGTCCAGCACCGTCATGCCGGCTTGCCGCAAAATTAAGCCGTAAGCCGCCCGCTGGTCGGCGTCGTCATCAACCAACAACACGCGAAAAGGCTCCATCGGCATCAGCGCGGCAGAGTCGGCAACTACGCGCAACAAAGCGTCGCTATCCACCGGCTTGGTCAGATAACAGCTAGCGCCAGCCCGATAGGCCGCAAGCTTCGCCGCCATATCCCGCCGCACTGAGATGCCGATAACCGGAAAACCGTTAAGGCTCTGCTTTTTCAGTTTCGCTATAACTCGCGCACCGGCATTATCGCCTTCGAGAAACACGCTACCCATGATCACCGCAGACGGCGGTTCGGTTGTCAGGTCGGCGGCGACAAAAGCCGCAAGTTCGTGGAACACGTCAACCCGGTAACCCGCCCGCTCCAGCATGGAACGCAGCCGACCGGCCTGTTCCTCGTCATCGTCCACGACCGCGATGCGTGGAATTTCCGTCCGCCTTCTCGGTATTTGAGGAACGAAACCGTGGCCCGGATTGACTGCCTGAGCTTCCAGATCCGCCAGCGCCTTGCGCATGGCATGTAGCCCATGTTCATCCAGCACTTCGTCAGCGGGTATAGCCGCCACGACCCGTTCCAAATTGCGCGCCGCCTCGGAAACCGGCATCAGTTGGTGAATACCCGCCGAACCCACCAGGCTATGCACCGCCCGATGCAAGCCATCAAGCGACTCATGTCGGCCGCGCTCAATATCTTCCAGCAGAGTCCTGAGAATAGCTAAACGATCCGGCAGACGCGCAATAAACGCCTCCCGCATTTGGAAAAGAGTAGCCTGAATAGCATTTTCCATGATCAGTTTTTGTTACGGCTGGTCGATCGCCGCGCGCCAAATCCTAATTGCTGCAGCTAGCCAACACATCACCGGCACATCGGGCAAGCGTGGACACAAATTCCGCGTCGCGCTTAATGGTGGTGCGAATATTCAGGTAACCCGGCGCCGGAATTGAGTTGCTGCTGATCAGTATGACCGGAATATTCTTGTTACGGCTATCCGATTCCCGAAGCGCAGCCACCAGTGCGAGAGCGTTGAGATCGGGTAGTTCGCGTGCGGCGACCAGCAGATCGAAAGGTTGATGAAGCAGTAATTCCAGTGCGGACAACCCTCGGTCCTGACTCACCAAACGCACCGCCAGCGGCTCCAGCACTCCCTGACAGAATTTTCGTGTAGCAACCGATGGCTCCACCAATAACACCGCCGCACATCCCGGCATGCTGGAGATGCGCAGTTGTTCCAAATCCTGCTCGATAGCCGTTGCAAAAACGCCGTCCCGTTGCGGTATCTCGGCAACGCGACGCAACAAGTCCACATAACTCAGGGCATAGCTGACCGCCAAAGAATCAAATCGCCCGCGAGCCTCACTGACGAAACTCTCAAACTGATGACAAATACGGGCGATAAGCGGCAGACCGAAAGTGCCGCCTGAGCCCTTAAGATTATGAACGTTACGATATAGCTCATCAAAAGCGTTCGCCGTACCCCGTTCCAGAGCCAATACACCATCTTCAAGAAGGTCGCACCGTTCAGGCAGTTCCACCACGAATTCGTCGCGCATCCCGGCAAGTAATAGAGCAAAGTCAGCATTCATCAAAAAATCTCTTTTATTTTTAAACTCGCATTTATTAGAAAGTCTAACTCATTACGTGAATGAATCAGCATCGTGAACACTGCTCAACAGGTCAACAGGTTGGTTCGCAGTCATGCATTATTTTCCGGCTCGGAAAACTGATCGCGAATCTTGAGGATTCCGGGTAATTGCTCCAAAAACACAGCCACCAGCTCAGGATCAAAATGCGTCCCCCGATTTTCCTTGATCAGGTCAACGGCCGCTTCAACCGTCCACGCCTCTTTGTAGGGCCGTACCGAAGTCAACGCATCGAATACATCAGCCAGCGCCGCAATTCGCCCGACCAGCGGGATGGCCGCACCGGACAAGCCGTAAGGATAGCCGCTGCCGTCCCATTTTTCATGGTGCGTAAGCGCAATTTCGCCGGCGCACTTCATCAGCTCGGAATCATCGCCTTCGAGAATATTGGCGCCGATGACGGCATGGGTCTTCATGATTTCCCATTCTTCGGGTTCGAATTTGCCGGGCTTGAGCAGGATATGGTCGGGAATGCCGATTTTCCCGATGTCGTGCATGGGACTGGCATGTAACATTAATTCACAATCGGCCTCATTCCAACCGATGGATTTTGCCAACAAGGCCGAGATGTGGCTCATCCGCAGAATATGGTTGCCGGTTTCGTTATCGCGATATTCGGCGGCGCGGCCCAGTTGTTGTACTACCTGTAACCGGGTGCGACGCAGCTCGTCGGTACGCGTCTGCACCATTTCATTCAACACGGCTTTTTGATCGTAAAGCATGCGATGCATCAATTGTGCATCAAGCATATTGCGCACTCGCGCCAGCAGCTCATTGCAATAAAAAGGTTTGGTGATGAAATCGCGCGCACCTGAGTTAAGGGCTCGCAGCAAAAAATCCTGACCATGCTGGGCGGTGAGTATCACTACGGGAGGAAATAGCGGGTCGTCAAGCGCCTTGAGTTGTTCCATCACCTCAAAACCATCCAGATGAGGCATATTAATGTCCAACAAAATCAGGTCGGTACGGGCCTGTCGGTAAATCTCCAATACCTGCCTGGAATCCTGTACCAACACCAGATTACTATAGCCTTGAGCCGACAACATTTTATCCAACAATTTCAGGTTTACCGACTCATCATCTACAATGAGAATACGTGCGACCTCCTTCTTGTACATGATGTTTACCTTATATTTATCTCTGATCGGTCTGCCGTGATTGTAGATCAACGCGCCAACTTTTCAAACTTTAACGCTCATTTTTGATCAACTTCGTAAATCCGTTTACGACTACAAGGATGGAGGGGATAAAACAATGCATGGCACAAATGCAGAGGCGGTTGCCGACGACGAAGGGGATTTAGTCGCACTCCTACATGCCAAAAAAAATGTAGCCGGTGATGAGCGCCACGCCGATTACAACCAGTTTGAGTTTATTGACCAAAGACTGCTCCCGCCAATAATAAAGCCAACTTGCTTTCTGATGCGCACAGGCTGACAACAGATTGTCTTTACAACGCCGGTAAAAAGACGGCAGCACCCGCAACAACCGGTAAAGTCCATAGACGGCAGAAGACGCTATGACATAAAAAACAATAACCTGGGTTTGATGAAGATCGGTATGAAAAAGATGTTCGATGAGGTGATCAAGATTGGACTCGATAAACTCAAAGGTAAGATGGATGATCTCGAGGAGATGCTCGAACAGAAAATGAACCAGTTCGAACAATAAGCCGAATACTGTATCAGGGGCAGCGATAACGGCTATGACAGCGGCCAGGATCAATCCTCTAACCCTGAGTTGTTGCGATCGTTTTTTAGCGACATGTGCGGACAATAATTCGCGGTCTTCATCTTTCATATCGATGAAATGCGTGCCGACAAAATAAGGATACTGACTGCCGATGCTTTTGCAATAAACAACCTTGCCGTAAGTCACGATGGCAGCCATGCCGGATGCGAGCAGTATTTTGATGACCAGATAGTCGCCTTCTTCAAGCGCATCTTCACAATTAAAAGCCATGCCGCTTGCACTGATGTTAACGTTGCGGGTTTCGCTTTCATTAGAGTGAAAGTCCGGCGCCATGATACCCGGCAAGTTTTTTTCCAGCCTCGGCAATAACAATGCCGAATCCTGAGGCACCTTTTCAAGACCTGTAGGCGATGAAAGGGTGCTTGAAATATTATCGAAAACAGGTTGCGGTTCGGTCAGCAGTTTTTCATCTATTTTTTGGTAAAACAGATTAACTTCATCATAAATTCGAAAAAAAACTCTTCGGTTTTTATTTTTCGTCACGTTGATCTTATCCATAATCTACAACCTCTAAACTTTATATTGCCAGGATTTGAATACCCTTATCACACTTCAATCGTTACACGCTGTCCAGGAAAACCCCAAGTAGGCACCTTTAGACGGCGGCACGAAAGAGCTTTATAGCACAATCCGTTCGTCCGCTACTTTCACGAAGCTTTCACTCTATTGAATTAACATAATTATTCACCTGGTGTTCCCGGCAACTGCTCCATGCCGTCGTTCTTGTCTCTGTGTTAAATAATTCTTTAGCCTGATTCCGATAATGCCTTCACAGGCTACTGCACCTGATGCGCTCCCGTTGTGACGGAAAACGCTTTAGGTTTCCATTTTTACCTTCCATGTTTTCATGGACGGTGCGTAACATCGGTTAATAAAACGCTTTTAACCTACCCAAACTCTGGCGTTTTTGAACAGACGCATCCACGCGCCATATTCATTCCAGTCATCCGGGTGCCATGAGTTTTGCACCGTTCTGAAGCAGCGCTCCGGATGCGGCATCATAATCGTAAACCGCCCGTCCGTGGTGGTCAGTCCGGTAATGCCGAACGGCGAACCATTAGGGTTGGCGGGAAATTCCGTGGTTAATTCGCCATAGTTATCGACATAGCACAAGGCAACAGCGCCCGCCTCCAACGCAACCGCCGGATCCACTGCAAATTCCGCGCGCCCTTCGCCATGCGCAATGGCGACCGGCATTCTGGAACCTTCCATACCGGCAAACAGGATGGACGGCGATTTTTGCACTTCAACCAAGGCCACCCGCGCTTCAAACTGTTCCGAGGTGTTGCGCATGAAACGCGGCCAATGTTCCGCGCCGGGAATGATGTCTTTTAATCCCGACATCATCTGGCAACCGTTACAAACGCCCAAGCCGAAAGTGTCGGGTCGCTGGAAAAATACGGCGAATTCATCTCGGCAACGCGAGTTGAACAAAATCGATTTTGCCCAGCCGCCGCCCGCGCCCAGTACGTCGCCGTAGGAGAAACCGCCGCAGGCAACCAGGCCGGTGAAATCAGCCAAGCTCACCCGGCCGTGAACAATATCGCTCATGTGTACGTCGATGCTGGTAAATCCGGCGCGGTCGAATGCCGCCGCCATTTCCACATGGCCGTTAACGCCCTGCTCCCGCAGTATCGCAACTTTGGGTCTTATTGCGTTTTTAAACAGCGCTGTCACGTCGTCGTTAACATCAAAGGTCAACGCAACATTCAAACCGGGATCTTGATCATCGGCGATGCGTTCAAACTGCTGCTGCGCGCATTCCGGGTTGTCGCGCAAGGCCTGCATCTGGTAGCTGAGCTCGGACCAGCTGCCCTGCAATTCGGCCCGGCCGGCGGAATAAACAACCTCGCCCAAATGGCGGACGGTCAGTTGCTGTTCTTCCATGACCTTGCCTATGACATAAATGCAATCGATCAGGCCCGATTGTTTTAACAGCTCCACGACGTCCTTACAGTCGCTCTGGCGCACTTGCAATACCGCGCCCAACTCTTCATTAAACAATGCCGCCAGCACATCATCGCCCAGACTATCTAGCGTCAGGGTCACGCCCAATCGGCTCGCGAACATCATTTCCGCCACCGTAGCCAGCAAGCCGCCATCGGAACGGTCATGGTAGCTAAGCAGTTTGTCTTGGCTATTAAGCGTTTGTATCGCATCGAAGAAGGCTTTCAGCAGGCCCGCTTCATCCAGATCGGGACAGTCATCGCCGAGCTGGTTATAAACCTGCGCCAATACCGAACCGCCCAAACGGTTTTTACCCGCGCCCAGATCAATCAGGATCAAGGCGCTGTCCTCATCCGGTACGCGGCGCAGTTGCGGGGTCAGGGTAAGACCAATATCGGCAACCGGCGCAAACGCGGTGATCACCAGCGACAACGGCGCAGTCATGGTTTTTTCGGCGGAATCATCTTTCCACACGGTTTTCATCGACAAGGAATCCTTGCCTACCGGTATCGCGATACCCAGCGCCGGACACAGTTCCATGCCTACCGCCTTGACGGTATCGAACAATGCCGCATCTTCGCCCTGGTAACCGGCCGCGGCCATCCAGTTGGCGGACAATTTTATTTTCTTCAGCGAATCTATGCTGGCGGCGGCGATATTGGTGATGGCCTCGCCTATCGCCATACGCCCTGATGCCGGAGCATCGATCACCGCGATCGGCGAACGCTCGCCCATCGCCATCGCCTCACCGGTCACGGCATAAAATCCCGTTGCAGTGACGGCGACATCGGCCACCGGCACCTGCCAGGGACCGACCATTTGATCCCGCGCAACCAACCCGGTGACCGAGCGGTCGCCGATATGGATCAAGAAGCTCTTATCGGCGACGGCCGGGAATGACAAGACGCGCTTGACCGCCTCGTCCAGCGTGATGCCGCTGAAATCCAGTGACTTGGTGTTGGGTTTAACATGCTCGACATTACGGTGCAGCTTGGGCGATTTGCCGAATAATACCGACATTGGAATATCGACCGGCTTGTCGCCCAACAACTTGTCGCCGAGCGTTAAATGCTCTTCTTCGGTCGCCTCGCCGATCACCGCGAACAGGCAATGTTCGCGCTCGCAAAAAGCGGTAAATAAGGCCAACGATTCGGGTTTGATCGCAACCACATAACGTTCCTGCGCTTCGTTGCACCAGATCTGCATCGGCGACATGCCTTTATCGGCATTATGCACATTGCGCAATTCAAAGCGGCCGCCGCGATCGCAATCATGGATGATTTCCGGTACCGCGTTGGACAAACCGCCCGCGCCAATATCATGAATGGAGACTATCGGCGTATCGTTGCCCATGGCATTGCAGTGATTAATGACTTCCTGACAACGGCGCTCCATTTCGGGATTTTCCCGTTGCACCGAGGCAAAATCGAGGTCTTCCGAACCTTCGCCGGAAGCCTGCGATGAAGCGGCACTGCCGCCCAGCCCGATTAACATAGCCGGGCCGCCTAAAATGATGATCAACGAACCGGCGGGGATCGGGTGTTTATCGACCAGCATCGGCCGTATGTTACCCATGCCGCCTGCGATCATGATCGGTTTGTGATAGCCCCGAAATTCATTGTCCTTGCCCGGTACGGATTGCTCAAAGCTGCGGAAATATCCGGCCAGATTGGGCCTGCCGAATTCATTATTAAAGGCTGCGCCGCCGAGCGGACCTTCCAGCATGATGGTTAACGCCGAGGCGATACGTTCCGGCTTGCCGTTATCCGCTTCCCAAGGCTGCGGAAAACCGGGGATTTTCAGGTGCGATACGGAAAAGCCGGTTAAACCGGCTTTGGGCGAAGAACCGCGACCGGTCGCGCCTTCGTCGCGAATCTCACCGCCGGAACCGGTTGCCGCGCCCGGATAAGGCGAAATGGCGGTAGGATGATTATGGGTTTCCACCTTCATCAGCAAATGCGCGTCTTCTTCGACATAGGCATATTCGCCGGTCTGGGGATTGCGTAAAAAAACCTGCGTAGTTGAACCTACCGCTACCGAGGCGTTATCGCTGTAAGCTGACAAAATGCCTTCCGGGCTTTTTTCCGCGGTATTGCGGATCATTTTGAACAAGGATTGCGCTTGCTCTACGCCGTCAATCGTCCAGTCGGCATTAAAAATCTTGTGCCGGCAATGCTCGGAATTGGCTTGGGCAAACATCATCAATTCGACATCGGTCGGATTCCTGCCCAACGTTTGAAAGCTGTCGGTCAGATAATCGATTTCATCATCGGACAAGGCCAAACCCAGTTCCGTATTGGCGCTAACCAGCGCGTCGCGTCCCTGTTCGGCAATTGCTCCCTGCATTGCTCTACCTCCTGCATCCATGCAGTCGTCTATTATAGCAACATGCAGTAACGGCTTGGGCTGATGCTGAACGAACAGTTCAGGTTCGATGTCGCCGTCCAAAACGGTTTGGGTCATACGGTCATGCAACAACGCTTTCACAGATGCCGATAACGGCCCATCGACATCCAACGTGTACTCAATACCCCGCTCGATGCGTTTAACCTCGGATAATCCGCAACGTTGGGCAATTTCGGTCGCCTTGCTGGACCAGGGTGAAATCGTGCCTGGGCGCGGCACGACCAGCAAATGTGGGCCTGGAACATCAACGCCTGCTTGCGTGGAACCGTATGCCAACAGCTGCTTTAAAATCCCGGCTTGACGGTCGTCCAAGTCATTTTCAATATCCACAAAGTGCATAAACCGCGCTGAGACGGCCTTGATTGCGGGTTCTATAGCCTGAAGTTCGGCCAGCAATTTATTAATACGGAAGACAGAAAGCGCGGAAGTTCCAGAGATTTTTAACATGGGTAAAAAAGATTCAAATTAAAGGCGAAAGACGAAAGGCAAAAGGCAAAAGGGCTTTTTAACCTTTCGCCTTTCGCCTTTCGCCTCATAAATCACTTAGCCAAATCAGCTTTGATAGTGTCGTGCAAAAGCGTCAGCAAACTTAAACTCGTCTCGTCAGCCACCGGTTTCTGTTCTTTGTCCAAGATAACAACATCGGTCTGCCGGTTGTTTTCCACTAATTTAAGAACATACTCTTGTTCAGTGACTTCAAATCCTTTGAAAAAAAAAGTTGACTTCGTCCCAAATAGAACCATCTTCCACTTCCTTTTTATTCGGGTCATATTGGACATCAAACCGCCCGTCGTCCTGATTGCGATTGGTCACTTCAATAGACTTTCTGCTTAATGCTTTACCCACCATACGCCATGCTATTGCTGAGGGCGCACCGATGCGCAAGCGCTTGGTTCCCTCACCCGCATCAACCAGTTCAACCTGAGTTAATTTCCGGTCGACAGTCGGAGCTGTTTCAGTTCGCGGGACGGCGTCGACATCAGTTGCTTCCGCAGCCGGAGCGGCGGCAGGAACGTTTGCGATTGAATCGCCTGCAAGATCGGGCGGCATGATCAGTGGTGGAATTTCAGTCGTAAACTGATAATCCTTTTCTTTATCCGGAAATAAATTCTTTATGGTGCTGCAGGCCGATACATTGACCAAAACAGCAACGATAATAAGCGACCTGATTTTAGTTTTCATAATCTGTGTTAAATAACTTCGGCCTGACGCATTGCGTCACGAACCGCATCAAAGCAATCTTCGGTCAACCACGTCAACGGTAAACGGATGCCCTTCCCCATCAAGCCCATTTCGGCAACCGCCCATTTAACGGGAATCGGGTTAGACTGAATAAACAGGTTTTTGTGCAACGCGGCTAGTTTTTTGTCGATGGCTAAAGCGTTTTCTTCATCGCCCGCTATCGCCAGCATAATCATTTCATGCACCAGCTTTGGCGCGACATTGCCCGTTACGGTAATACTGCCGTTGCCGCCCAACAAACAAAACTCGCGACTGGTCGCATCGTCGCCGGTATAAATCGCAAAATCGTCACTGGTCAGATCGCGGATTTTTTTAACTCTGGACAAATCCCCGGTCGCCTCTTTAACGCCGACGATATTCTTGACATGAGACAGACGCCCAACGGTTTCCGGCAGCATATCGCAAGCGGTACGTCCCGGCACATTGTATAAAATCTGGGGAATGTCGACGGCATCGCTAATGGCTTTGTGATGCAGGTACAAGCCTTCCTGAGTCGGCTTGTTGTAATAGGGGGTAACAATCAGACAGGCATCGGCGCCGGCTTCTTTGGCCAGGCGGGTCAGGTTGATCGCTTCGGTCGTCGAGTTGGCGCCGGTTCCGGCAATAACCGGTATCCTTCCGCCGACATAATCAACAATCGACTTGATCACATCGCAGTGCTCGTGCTCATCCAGCGTCGCCGACTCGCCTGTGGTGCCGACGGCAACCAGGGCATCGGTCCCTTCTGTGATATGAAACTCCACCAGCCTTCTTAAGCTTTCCTTGTCCACCGCACCGCGTTCATCCATCGGTGTTACTAAAGCGACGATACTACCTTGAATCATGAAATCTCTCGATCAGAATTAATGCTGTTACAAAATTGACGCCATTATAACAAGCAAATAACTAAAACTCAGCCTGATACGTAATTTTACGGGTATTTAGCTAAAAAACGATTCGGATTGACCTTTCACCTTTGCATAAAAGGTTTATGTAGCTGGGATTGGCGAGGAATCGACAGTCCGAGGAGGCGTAAAATGGCTTTTTCAAAATCGGCAGGGTTACAGACTTCATGTTTTTTAAGAGTCGTGTGATTTAAAGCCCTTGTTGTATCCCCTGCGCTTAATGTGCG